>ERZ506944.221-NODE-221-length-38755-cov-9.782481_pt1 | contig 38755 bp, 30 predicted proteins | sample MGYA00512899_ERZ506944 | MGnify/ENA metagenome assembly ERZ506944 | reverse complement strand
CGTCCGTCTGCATCAGTTCCTGATAACGGCGGTTTACCTCCACACGGATTTTATCAACGGCAATGTTGATTTTCTGCGCTTCGGCACTCTTGCCCGAAGCACGGTTGTTCTTCACATCCCACAACCGCAAAGGAACATCCATCTTGCAGCTGAACTGTTTAATCTCTCCGTCCACCGTAAGGCGGCACATCAAAGGCAGGTTGCCGTTGGGTTTCTCACTGCCTTTCTTCACGTAGAATAAGACCTTAAAAGTACTTCTCATAACTCACTTTTTTTGGTTACAAAATTAATTCATAGTGAGTTACCGACAGATACGACACATAACGCCAAACGATGCAAAATTTAGGTTTCGCAAGAAATTTGCATCATCGCACGGGTAATGATAAAGTAACTGAACTTTTGCGCTGTTTGGCTGTATCGAGGCTCTCTTTGGCTTTTTGCCAAGAGAAAAATATAGCGTAACGAACGCTTTTTCAGTCAGTTCGCTACGCTTTTCTCAATTTCGCTTTCTCGCTATGTGTTTATTTTAAAAAACAACTTTATGGAACAACTTGAATTATAAAATTATCAATCTTGAACATCTCCCGATAATCTTGTAGACTTTAATTCTTTCTAAGTTTTTTTATTTGTTCCTTGCCTTTATCCAATATCATTCTGTTTGTATGAGTAATATCTTCCATTATGGACTCATTTATTTGTTTAAGGCCATTGATGTAATCTTGAGCACGTTGTAGTACGTTTGAGGTGTCTTTTTCTGCATTTTTGGGCACAATGACTTGTAAACCCCTTTGGATTATGTTGACGTCAATATTTTCTCCCATCATCATCGGGTCTCCATCAAAGTGTATTACTCCCGGTTTGGAACGGTGGATACGGAGTGTTTTACAACGGAAAGTTTTTATTCGGCTGTTCTGGTCAATGGTTTTGTTAAACAGCTGGAATGATAATGCAGGTACATCCAATACGGTAAACGGTTCCAGGATGGTAACATCCAGCAAACCGTCGTTAAGTGTGGCTTGCGGGGTGATATAGGCGTTGTTCCCATATTGTGAGGCATTTCCGCATGCAATCAGGAAAGCTTTATAGCGTGATGTGCTTCCGTCCATTTCCAGCTCGTAAGTTTCCGGTTTGTACTTTAAACTTTCAAGCAGGGTTTTCTCCAGATATATGAGTGGCCCCCTTCTGCCGGCCTTGGAAAATTGCAGACTGACAAATGCGTCAAATCCCACTCCGCAGGTACAGAAAAAAGGAACATCATTGATCTTGCCATAGTCAATAATGTCTATCAATCCTTCATTGATGATGTCAATTGCCTTTTTGGCTTCCATTGGAATTTGCAGATGACGGGCGAGTCCGTTTCCTGAGCCACATGGAATAATACCTAATGCCGTTTTGGTGTGTACCAATGAACGCGCTATTTCATTGATTGTTCCATCTCCACCAATGGCAACTACGGCAAAAACCTCTTCTTTGGCCTTTCGGGCAGCTATTTCAACGGCATGTCCCGCCCATTCCGTATAGATTACTTCGGGCATGTACCGATTCTTATCTAACTTTTCGTCAAGCCATTTCAATATATGCTCCTTACCCTGTGTACCGGATATAGGATTTATTATAAATGCTATTTTCTTTTTATTATCATCCATTTAAACGGGGTTTTCTATCATGCAAAAGTAATATAAATCCTTTAATTTTAACCATAGTGAGTCTCTTAAAACGAGTTAGAGTAGATTTTTTAGAGTAAAAGGAACATATAACAACATATTTTGCTATCTTTGCCCCCTGTTTTTAAGAACTTGTTTTTAATAGAATTAATATTCATTATATAAAAGACATTTCATGGGTTTACTGCAAGACAAATTCGCGAAATATGATTTGCCGCAACAATTTATGGCAAAAGGGGTATATCCCTATTTCCGCACAATTAACAGCCATCAGGATACAGAGGTAACGATGGATGGCAAAAAGGTCCTGATGTTCGGTTCGAACGCATATATGGGATTGACATATGACAAACGAATCATTGACGCTTCCATTGCTGCCACTGAAAAATATGGTACAGGATGTGCCGGTTCCCGTTTTCTGAACGGTACGCTTGATATACATGTTGAATTGGAAAAGGAATTGGCTGAATTCGTAGGGAAAGATGAAGCACTTTGCTTTTCTACCGGTTTTACTGTAAATGAGGGTATCATTCCTGCAGTAGTAGGTCGTGGAGATTATATTATCTGCGATGACCGCGATCATGCTTCTATCGTAGACGGACGCCGCCTCTCTTTCGCTACACAATTAAAATACAAGCACAACGACATGGAGGACCTTGAAAAGGAACTCCAGAAGTGTGAACCGGATGCTGTGAAGTTGATTGTTGTAGACGGTGTGTTCTCAATGGAAGGCGATTTGGCCAACTTGCCGGAAATCGTTCGTTTGAAGAAGAAATATAATGCCAGTATTTATGTGGATGAAGCTCATGGTTTAGGTGTATTCGGTAAGCAAGGTCGCGGTGTTTGCGATCATTTCGGAGTTACCGAGGATATTGACCTGATAATGGGAACATTCAGCAAATCATTGGCTTCAATAGGTGGTTTTATTGCCGGTGATAAGGATGTCATCAATTGGTTGCGTCATAATGCCCGTTCTTATATATTCCAGGCGAGCAGCACGCCGGCAGCAACAGCAGCGGCTCGTGAGGCTCTTCACATTATTAAATCAGAACCGGAGCGTATTCAGCGTTTGTGGGATATCACTAATTATGCTTTGAAGAGTTTTCGTGATGCTGGCTTCGAGATCGGTGAAACAGAGTCTCCTATTATACCTTTGTATGTACGTGATACGGAAAAGACATTTGTTGTGACAAAGATGGCTTTTGATGAAGGTATTTTTATTAATCCGGTTATTCCACCGGCATGTGCTCCTCAAGATACATTGGTGCGTGTGGCGCTAATGGCTACTCATACTAAAGAACAAGTGGATTATGCAGTTGAAAAGCTCACAAAATGCTTTAAGGAATTAGGTATTATCAAGTAGAAGAGTATTTGCAAGAAATTATATGAAGTGGGCTGTCCGGTTACCGGGCAGCCCACTTTTTTGTAGTAGAGAGTAAAAAAGTGCTTTTGTTTGAATTTGTTGGTTCTAATTACCTGTTTGCTTTGAATTTGAAATTATTTTAGTATATTTGTTGCTATTATTAATGAAAAGCATAACATTTGAATGAAAAAACAAGATTTCCTTTTCGTTTTTACTCTAATCGTAATCTTCTTACCTTTCTTTGTAAGCGATGCCCTTTATGATTGGTATAAATCTTTCAATGCAGCACATGGCATGATAATGAGTTTTGTGAAATTCGGGGTGCTTGCCACTTTGGGCGAAATTCTGGGGCTTCGCATTAGTTCGGGAGTGTATAATAGAAAAGGATTTGGTGTCCTCCCTCGAGCGGTTGTATGGGGGCTTTTAGGAATGGGGATTAATATGGCAATGATTGTCTTTTCCAAAGGTGTACCGCAATTCATGGAATACATGGGAATGGAAAATGCTTCGTCTATAATTAATGGAGAATTCTGCTTGGATAAGCTATGGGTTGCTTGGGCTATATCTGTCACTATGAACACAATCTTTGCTCCTGTGTTTATGACATTTCATAAGATAACGGATACGCATATCTTGGATTGTGGCGGTTCGCTCCGTAGCCTTGTAACCCCTATCCCGATGACGCGCATCATTACACATCTTAATTGGGATGCACAATGGAACTTTGTTTTTAAGAAAACGATCCCTTTCTTTTGGTATCCGGCGCATACTATAACTTTCTTGTTGCCGGGAGAAGTCAGAGTTTTGTTTGCGGCTATATTAGGCGTTGTTCTTGGAGTGCTGCTGGCTATTGCTGCAAGAAAGAAATAATAAAGCCTTTGGATTAGTGACTAGTCCTAAATACTGTAACAGTTGTTTAGGGCTTAGTTGATTTTTCTTTAGCATAACGTAATGTATAGCCGTAGTTGGAATTTAAAACTAATGAATCGGTTGTAAGTTTTTCAATTTTTAAAGTGTCTATTCCTTCTATTTCCACGCCGTTGCCAATGCTCTTTACTGTCAGGTAAAGTTCATCTCCTTGCTGCTTCCAATATTTGTATACCAACGTAGCCATGTTAATAGAAGATGCTTCTCCATCTTCGTCCAGTCTTATGCCTTGCATCTTGCCTGGTTGTCCATCAACGGGCATTATCCATGAGCCAATGATGGTGACCTTACTCTTTTTTTTCATTACAAGCAGTCATAGCGATAATTAATACTGTCGCTGCTAATAAAAGTGTTTTCATACGGTATTTTTTTTGTTACTAAATCAATCATCGGTTAAATCGTTTCATCTGAGTAATAAAAAAGGAGCTACATTTTACTGTAACTCCTTGATTCTTATCAGGGGACGGGATTCGAACCCACTTCCCCCTGCTGCCAAAGCAGGTGCACCGATGCTATTATTTGTATTGCTAAACAGACTATCTATAAAGCAATTAGCTTGCATCTGCTTTCCCGCTAATTTAAAGCGGTTGACATCTTGGTTGAATTTTGATAACCAAACAAGAAGTATTGAACAATAAGTTAATAATCTCTTTATGGCTTAACGCCATATTGCAAATTTAGTTCTAATCGAACGACATTATAGCTGCACATTAATGCTTCGGGTATAAATTTACTAATTCTCCATATAAAGAAGAAGATTTCAATATTCGTACCCACATGAACAAAGCAGCATAAGAGCTTCCTCTCCGATATCCTCACTATGGTATAATAAGAATCTATTGCTTGGCATAAACTTCTATCTATTCGTTCTTAGTATTGGTCTTATCACCAGACAATAGAACAATTTTCACTGTAACCTTTTTCTGATAGCACAGACAATGAGATGGGGAATCCGTTTGTGTTGAGTTCCCATGTAAAACGGATTACATCCTCATAATCCTCATAATTAGCGAAGTTGGCTATATAATAATCTTTTACAGGTAAATGCTTGGTCGCTTTTCCTAATAGACCAGCATAATAGGCAAACCACATTTCATCCATGTCAATTCCAAATATTTCATCATAAAACATTAGGCATCCTTTGTTCTCAATAGGGGTAGTCACAGTATTTGAGATGTAATCTATGGTATGAATTACCACATCCTCTGGACTGTCCGCTGATACGGTGGACGTTTTAATAATGTCACCGTCTTTGTAGGTGATAGTCGTGGTTTCACTTCCACCTTCTGAGCGGTTCATGGATACCAAGTTCCCTTCTGCGGAATATGCGAAATCCCAAGTTTCTAAATCACCATCTTCTTCAGTTTCATCACAATGCTTTATAAATCCATTACTTCCTATTTCCATCTTGAAGATGAATGTTTCTTCATATTGTCCCCCTGTATCTTCTGTTAATTCCACTATTACAAGCTGATTGGGAAGTTCGGCTCTTGTTGTTACAGCGGTAGGATATTTAAAGATAGCAACCGCATCATCTGTTTCAATTTTAGAAACTAACCCTGACGCATCTTGGGTGATTTTCATATCAGACACTTGCTTTGGCATCCCATTGATGAATACCTTTTGAGGATTGATACCGCTGTTGGTATCATTGTTCTCATCTTCGTCATCGCTGCAAGCTGTAAAGTTTACGGCACACAAGACCATTAATAAGGTCGTTCCAATTAATCTAAATGTTCTCATATTAATAATATTATACTTACTTGTTCCCTATTAGCAAGCTGTTAAAATAAATAAGGTGTGGGAACTATATCTGTCTTATCCTTAGATTAGGTCTTCGCATATTACCTTTAGCATGGATAAAACAATAGCCCCACACCAAAAGGTATATAGTTCATCTAAAAGATGAATATATAATCAAATGTATGGGTACTATTGCTATCATCTTCATGCTAAAAATTAAAGTTGCGAAGTTTAATCTAAGAAGATAATTTCAATAACACCTTTCGTTAAATATGTCCTTCCAACTCCCTATCTCATTAGTTCATTGGAATTGGTTGCAAAGATAGCGAAAGGTTCTAAATTAATAAGCATGAAGTGAGGATAAATAGTAAATTCTATGCCCTCAAACATGGTCTGAATAAGATATTTAAGCAAATTGCATCCATACTTTATAAATCCATTTGGGTATCAAAATGACAAATCCTCTTATAAGAAGTAATTTTTACAGATTGTTACCCACATGGATTTATAAAGTGTCTATCCCTTCTATTTCCACGCCGTTGCCAATGCTCTTTACTGTCAGGTAAAGTTCATCTCCTTGCTGCTTCCAATATTTGTATACCAACGTAGCCATGTTAATAGAAGATGCTTCTCCATCTTCGTCCAGTCTTATGCCTTGCATCTTGCCTGGTTGTCCATCAACGGGCATTATCCATGAGCCAATGATGGTGACCTTACTCTTTTTTTTCATTACAAGCAGTCATAGCGATAATTAATACTGTCGCTGCTAATAAAAGTGTTTTCATTCTTTTAAACGGATATATCCAAGTATAATGTTCGTTAAATAATTCCCAAACAGAGAAGCTTTTATTCTTAAGACTTCTCTGTTTGGGAATTTGCGTTTATCTTTGTAAACAAATAAAAGAAACATGAATATAACGGGATCTGAAAAATTAGAGAAGTTCTGCAGGAGGCATAGTGACGCTCAATCGGCTTTAGAAAGATGGGTGAACGAAGTTGAGAGAGCATCGTGGAAAAGTCATAATGATTTAAAGAATGACTATTTATCTGCAGACTATGTAGGGAATAACCGTTATGTATTCAATATCAGAGGTAATAAATACCGTCTTATAGTTATGGTTGTGTTTTTTGCGGGAAATGTGGATATCCGTTTTGTTGGGACGCACTCTGAATATGATGCTATTGATGAAAAAAAATAAAAACTATATAAAAATAGGAGGTGTAAATTATGACAATCAAGACAGAAAATGAGTTTCGTGCTTATCAGACTGAGATGGAAGCCCTTACTGTTAAAGGTACAAACTTGGGTGATATGGAGTTACTTAGTGAAGAGGAAAAGGAAAGATACATTGCACTGTCCCAAGCTATCAGTGAATGGGAGGCTGCATATCATCCTCTTCCTGGAAGAGTATCGACCCTGATTACTGATGTTATCCGCAAAAAGATGGAAAGTGAGAATTTAAAGCAAAAAGAAACAGCTAAACGTCTTGGGATTTCTGAGTCAAGAGTGAGTGATATACTAAACGGTCGTCGCCCTCTTAATCTCAATATTGTGAAACGCTTGCGGGATAATTTTGGTATTCCGGCTGATTTTATTTTGGATAATATTTAAAATGCTGGATATCAGAGTGAAAAAAGGAATCTGCTCGACTAGTAGCTTCCTTACCTTCAATTTGTATGTATCACTTAAAACTTAGAAGTTATGGGAGTAAAAGAAGAGTTTTTCAGACTAAAAGAAGCTTGCATCAAAAGTAAGGAAGCCGATAAAGAAAAGGCAGAGCGTGAAATGAAGGCGTTTTTTGACTCAATACGTCCGGAAGATGAAGCAGAACTTCAAACTGCTGTTAAAGAAGATTTTGCTAGAATACATAAAGAAATTGAGGAGATAAAGTTTTTGATGCAAAATAACGTATAATCGTAAAATGTAAAAGCGGAGCCTAAAAAAATCCGCTTTTCTTTTGCCATTCCAAAAACAACTCCTTTGCAATGCTACAACAGCTGGTTGAACTGTTTTTTCAACCCCGACCGGACAACGGCTATTTGCCCAAATACGAATTTGGGCTTTTTTTATGCCCATAGGTTTGCTAGCGAAATTTATGTCGCTAGCAAATTCATATACGAACAGAAGACATTGTGTAGAAGTTCAACTCACCCGGTTAAACCAAAGGTAAACCGCCCCATTCGGAGAATAAAAAAGGAGCTACATTTTACTGTAACTCCTTGATTCTTATCAGTCGGGGTAGCGGGATTCGAACCCACGACCCCCTGCTCCCAAAGCAGGTGCGCTAACCGGACTGCGCTACACCCCGAATCTTTTTTTATTTTTTCAATCGCTTTATCTCTCAAAAGCGATGCAAAGGTACGGCTTTTTTTTATATATGCAAATATTTAAAGCGATTTTTTTCTACTTTTTTTCGCATTATTACTTATCAAATTATAAATCAAAACATTAATCTTAAAACTTTTTTTTATCCGCAGCAAAGAAATTTCAGTGTAAAACAACTCCCCTTTCCGATTTCACTACTCGCCGAGATACTTCCACCATGTAAATTCATAATTTGTTTGCATAAACTGAGTCCTATACCACTACCTGTTGGCTTCGTTGTAAAAAAAGGAACAAAGATTTTATCCAATACTTCTGGAAGAATGCCACTACCATTATCACAGACAGAAAGGAAAAATAGATGTTTTTCTAAATCACAATGTGTGCTAATGATAACTTCGGGATAGATTTGCTCTACACAAGCCTCACCTGCATTCTTTAGTAAATTGATTAATACTTGTTCTATCTGTGAACGATCCAGCATCAGTGTCGTTTCTGGGTTTTCTACTTTATATATATATTGTATGTTTTTATTAGGAAACAGTTTTTTCATATCACTCAGTAAATCACCTATATTTACTGGAGCCAGTATCGGAACAGACAGACGAGAAAGTTTACGATAGTTTTCCACAAAATTCAGCAACCCTTTACTTCTTCTATGAATAGTCTGCATCCCTTGCAACATGATATTGTAATCTCTCTCATTCATACCATTTTGTACAGCACGCTCACTTAATGTTTCACTTAATGAAATAATGGGCGCAATGGAGTTCATTATTTCATGAGTGAGTACACGAATCAGCTTCTGCCATGCTTCCATCTCATTTTCCTCCAATACAGCATGGATATTCTTTAAATTAACCAACCGGAGTTCCGTACCATGTTGAGCGGAATATTCGGATACCGTAACAGCCAATTCTTGTATAATATCTCCTTTATGTATTCGTACTGTTTTAATTTCTCCAGGCTGTAATGACAGGATAATAGTAGGAAAATCAGAATTTAACAGAGCCAATTCCCTGACAGAATGAATACGATAACCGCACAAATCCTGCATGGCTGCCCGGTTCATCCAATGTATATTGCACTGACTATCTACTACCAGCAAACTGCTGTCAACAGTATTCAATAATGTTTCATAATATTGATATCGCTCTTCATTCTCGGACAACCGAGTACGGAATTCAGCAACAACATTATTTATTTCTTGTGCCAATCGTTGTTCTGTACGAGTTTTGTGCTGGGTAGAAAAACTCAAAGAGAAATCTGCATAACGAATACCTTCTATCATTCGCGATATCATACGGGTCGTTTTATACTGCCACTGACAGATATAAATGATAATACCTGCCATAATCATCAGCGAAAAAAACAAGCAAAAATAGAGCGAATGTTGATAAAAGAGATATGCAGCTATAGCTACTACCCCCATTAATAACATACAAGCTATCATCCGTAAAGTTTGTAAACGACTCATAACCCTAATTTTTCAAGTTTCCGATAAAGAGCGTAACGGGTAATCCCCAAATATTCCGCTGCACGACTCAAGTTCCCTTCGCTGCGTTTCATAGCACGTTCTATGGCATTGCGTTCTAATTGTTCCAAGTTCAGTATCTCATCCGTATTCACCCTCTTCTCGGGTTGTGGCTGCAACATGAAATTTGCAGGCTTTAACAATGGCGAGTCCGAAAGAATAATTGCCCGTTCTATGGCATGCTGCAATTCGCGGACATTACCCGGCCAATGGTAACGCATGAGTTTCTGCTTGGCTTCGCGGCTCAGTCCGTTTATCTCTTTCTTATATTTATGAGTATACCTTTGTAAGAAATAATCAGCCAGTAAGAGAACATCCTCTCCCCTTTCCCGCAATGGAGGAATAGTAATCTCAATCGTATTGATACGATACAACAGGTCTTGACGGAAATTACCCTCCTCCACCAATTCTCGGATATTTACATTTGTTGCGCTTATCAACCGAACATCAATAGGAATTATATCCGTTGCTCCCAAACGTGAAATCTGCCGTTTTTCTATGGCTGTTAGTAATTTGGCCTGCATAGGTAATGACAAATTCCCTATTTCATCCAAAAAAAGCGTTCCTCCTGATGCCACCTCCATACGTCCCGCCTTTGCTTTGCGGGCATCTGTAAAAGCCCCTTTTTCATAGCCGAACAATTCACTTTCGAATAATGATTCAGGTATGCTCCCCAAGTCAATCGTTATAAAAGGACATTCACGACGAGGAGAAAAATAACGTAGAGAACGGGCCACCAAATCTTTACCGGTTCCATTTTCACCCAATATCAAAATATTAGCATCAGTATCCGATAATTTCCGAATAGTATCAAAAACCTCTCGCATAGGCGCTGAGTGACCTATCATTTGAGGCATCTCTTCATCCTGCGCGCTCAATGCTACAACTTGTTCTTTCAGTTGCCTGACCTCTTTACGAGAATCACGAAGTTTGATAGCCGATGAAAGCGTAGCAAGTAGTTTTTCTTTTTCCCAAGGTTTGGGAATAAAGTCAATAGCTCCAGCCTTAATGGCCCGTACTGCTTTATCTGTATCCGCATAAGCAGTCATAAACAAGACAATAGCCTGCGGATCTAACTTTAATATCTGCTCTAGACAATCGAATCCTTCCTGCCCGCTGATAGCATCCCGACGAAAATTCATATCAAGCAGAATAACATCAGGTTGAAAAGTAGTCATGAAATGCTCAATACGAGTCGGTTGAGTAGTAACTTTTATTTTTTCCACGTAGGGATCCAATAAAAGGTTTAGTGCAAAAAGCACGTCCTCATTATCATCTATAATCAATATTTTTCCTTTTGCATTCATTATTTTATCCTCAATATATCTTGTTATACGAATAAAAGATTTTCTATCCGCTTTTTTGCAAAGATATTGTTTTTTTTAATGTGTTGTCTGTGCGGATACGCACAAAAATAGTGCGTATCCGCACAGAGACATCATTATCTTTTATCCCACAAAAATCTGGTAAACAAAGAGATAAGATAATGGCACGCTATTTGATTAGTCTACAATACTAATATATTAAGTTATGAAAAAAAAATCAGTAATAGCTATCAATTTATGCCTTATAGCAAGCATAGTAACTCTATTCGGCAATAAGATCTATATGCTTTATATAGGTGACTGCCATCAATTGTGGGAAGAAGCACAAACTCACTATGTTAATCGACAATATGAAAAAGCACGCGAGTTATTAGAAAAGATAGCTCACATTGATACGGCCCATCATGCCCAATATCTGACAGGCGATATGTATTTAAAAGGCTTAGGAGGTGAAATTGATTATGATAAGGCTTTGAAACTTTTTCATCAATCGGCAGCGGGCGGAAACACGTATGCTGAAAACAATATAGGTTTTATGTACACATATGGTTTGGGAGTCACTAAGGATTACAGCCAAGCTTTCAAATGGTTGAACAGAGCTGCCACTCAAGGAAATCCAGAAGCTCAAATTGGCATGGGAAGCCTTTATAAAAACGGTTGGGGAGTACGTAAGGATTGTTACATTGCTATGACTTGGTACCTACGTTCTGTAGCTCATGGTAATACGGACGCCATGAACAATATCGGTTATTTATATAAAAACGGACTTGGGGTTCCCAAAGACTTTGAAGAAGCTTATTTTTGGTTTAAAAAAGCAGCAGATAAGAATAATCCGATAGCTCAATATAATATAGGAAATATGTATTGTTATGGCGAAGGAATGGAAAAAGACTTTGCTAAAGGAGCTGAGTGGCTGACCAAAGCTGCTTTACAGGGGAATGCTCCTGCACAATACAACCTGGGCCGCATGTATCAGTGGGGTAAAGGTGTAAAAAAAGACTTACAACAAGCCCGGTTCTGGTTCCAAAAAGCTATAGACAACGGTCATGAAAAAGCAAAGGAAGCATTAACCAAAATAAAAAGCGACTTATCCAAAGAAGACACCGAAGACCCACTCCTGTTCACCTAACTATAAGCCAAAAGTACTAATAGGTATAAAGACATAAAAAAAAACGAACATGAAACTATATTGTATTATAGCACTTTCTCTTCTGCTTCGCCCGGAAACAGCCACAGCACAACAAGAAGAATCAATAACATTGAGTTTGCAACAAGCTATTGAAATAGCACAAGAAAACTCACCGGAAGCACAAGCTGCCCGTCATACCTATCGGGCAGCTTATTGGAACTACCGTTTTTTCCGGGCGAATTATCTTCCCTCCGTCACATTAACTTCATCTCCTACCCTAAATCGGGAGATAAACAAGATTACCCAACCGGATGGAACAAATCAATTTATCCAGCAAGACCAGTTAAGCACAGATCTCAGCCTTAAAATAAATCAAAATATATGGTTTACCGGTGGCAGCTTGTTTGTAAAAAGTACCACCCAACGCATTGATGAATTTGAAGATAATCATACAGCGTATAACACCCAACCCATAGTAATAGGTTACGAGCAGCAACTTTTTGGATATAATTCTTTAAAATGGGATCACCGTATCGAACCCCTTCGCTACCGGGAAGCCCGTAAAGCATATGCAGAAGCATTGGAACTTGTAGCCTCAGAAACCAGCACTCTTTTCTTCAACCTGGCAACTGCACAAACTAATCTTGACATAGCCGCCTACAACTATGCTTCTGCCGATACTTTATACAGGTATGCCGAGGGAAGATATAATATAGGAACCATAACTGAAAACGAAATGCTACAGCTGGAAATAAACAAACTGACAGAAGAAACCAATATGATGAATGCCCGCATCGAAGTAGAGGACCAAATGCAAACACTCCGTTCCTTCCTTGGCATTAATCGGGAAATAAATTTACGAGTCATTCCGGAAGACAGCATTCCTCAACTCGAAATCCCTTTACAAAAAGCATTACAACTGGCATTCAAAAACAGTCCCGATCCTGACACTTATAAACGCAAACAATTAGAAAGCCGCAGCGCATTAGCTTCTGCAAAAGCCAATGCAGGTTTGAAAGCCGACCTGTATGTACAATTCGGGCTTTCTCAAACCGGAAATAAATTTGCAGATTCTTACCGAAACCCCATGAACCAACAATATGCCAGTATTGGTATTTCTTTACCTATCCTGGATTGGGGTCGTGGAAAAGGACGCGTTCGTGTAGCTCGTTCCAATGTAGACTTAGTAGATACACAGGCTGAACAGGGAATGAAAGATTTTGAATTGAATGTATGTAAAATGGTCCGTCAATTCAATCTTCAAGCATACCGTGTAGCAGTAGCCGCCAAGACGGACAAGACAGCCGACCGGCGCCACGATGTAGCACGCCGGCTTTATATCTTAGGAAAATCGACAATTCTAGACCTCAATGCCGCCATTACAGAAAAAGATACCGCACGGAGAAATTATATAACAGCTTTGAAAACTTATTGGAGTCTGTATTATGGTATTAGAAGTATGACGGGATATGATTTCCTCAGAAAAGCAGAGATTTCATGTACTATACCTAAACCTTAACTACACGGCAGATATAAATGATCTTTGTATTATCGCCATACTTAAAAAAGAAATAAAAAAATTATATCAAAAAACATAAACTAATGGATATAAAAATTGAAAAGAAACCGTGGTACATCCGCTATCGCTACTATATGATAGCTGCACTGGCCTTCATTATCTTCCTTATCTATGTGATAAGCCTTTCATTAGGTCCTCGCAAGCTGCGTATCGAAACAGACAACATTCAGATAGCCGAAGTAAAAAACGACAAATTTATGGAGTATGTAGATGTGGAAGGACTGGTGCAACCCATTCTTACCATCAAAGTAAATACTCGTGAAGCCGGCAGTGTAGACCGCATTGTTGGAGAAGAAGGGAATATGATGAAACAAGGTGACACCTTGTTGATATTGACTAATCCGGATCTGATTCGTTCCATTGAAGACCAACGTGACGAATGGGAAAAACAACGAATCACTTATAAAGAAAAAGAGATAGAAATGGAACAAAAGAGTCTGACACTGAAGCAACAGACATTACAGGCACAATATGAGATGGAACGACTGCGCAAGAGCTTCGGACTGGACAAAGAGGAATTCAAAATGGGAATTAAGAGCAAGGCTGAGCTTCAAGTATCTGAAGATGAATATAAGTATAAACTGAAAAATACGGCATTACAAATGGAAAGCCTGAAACATGATTCATCCGTAACCCTTATCCGCAAAGAATTATTGAAAAATGATCTGGAACGTGAAAGCAAAAAACTGAAACGTGCGGAAGAACGGTTGGAGGATTTGATAATAAAAGCTCCGATTGGCGGCCAACTAAGTTTTGTGAAAGTAACTCCCGGCCAACAGGTTGCTTCGGGAGAAAGTATAGCTGAAATAAAAGTGCTGGATCAATATAAAATTCATACTTCTTTAAGTGAATATTACATTGACCGCATCACAACAGGTCTTCCGGCTACCGTAAACTATCAAGGGAAACGCTACCCCCTGAGAATTACTAAAGTAGTTCCTGAGGTAAAAGACCGTATGTTTGATGTAGATTTGGTATTTACCGGAGAAATGCCCGAGAATGTCCGTGTAGGAAAGAGCTTCCGGGTACAAATAGAATTGGGCCAACCCGAACAAGCTATAGTTATCCCACGTGGAAATTTCTACCAGTCTACTGGAGGACAATGGATTTACAAAATAAACCCATCAAAAACAAAAGCTGTAAAAGTTCCATTGAATATAGGACGCCAAAACCCGCTTCAATATGAAATCACTGAAGGTTTACAGCCTGGAGAATTTGTAATTATCACAGGATATGATACCTTTGGTGACGCAGAAGAATTGATATTAAAATAAAACATGCAACATGAAAACTTTGAAATATGCCTGGCGCTTCTTAATGCGTTCTAAATCGTATACTATCATTAATTTGCTAGGACTGGCTTTCAGTCTGGCATGCAGCATCATCTTGATGCGATATATCCATAGGGAACTGACGGTGGATGCACATAGCGTAGATCCGGAACATATCATCATTCCTATACGGGATATAGAAGGAAATCTTCATCCGGGAAGTTTGCAACAAGGCTGGTCTGAAACTGATTCTGTTTATATTCCTGACCATCAAATAGTGGAACAATGCCGCCTGATGTTACAGCAGCGAGACAATGTGGTATATGAAAACAGTAACTATGCAATGAATATAGCAGCAGTTGACTCCACTTTTTTTCATTTCTTCCACTACCCGGTTGCAGCCGGTGAGGCCCATTTAGATGCCCCTGGTGACGCCATCATCACCCAGCGCTATGCCCGTAATATATTTGGTAAAGAAAATCCGATAGGAAAAGTATTGGAATATTATGGTAAAAACATCACCATCAAGGGAGTGATTGGAGAATTGGGATGCAAATCATTACTTCGGTTCGATCTACTGGTATCATACAGATTGGTGGAACACTGGCAACGTATGGATATATCACTGATGCGCATACTCCCCGGTGTAGATCTGGATAAGATAAACAAAGCAAGCAATGTGTACAGAAAGGACAAAAGGGGAAACAGAATACGCTGGGAATTTATTACTTGGAAAAATTTATACTGGAGAAATTCCATTGGTCACGATGACGATTACGATTCCATCATGCAATTCGGTAACCGTACACACCTGTATATTCTTTCAGGAGTAACCATATTGCTATTATTGGTAGGTATATTGAATTTCATCAATATTTATATGGTATTTATGATGAAACGTTCTAAAGAATATGGAGTAAAGAAAGTATTCGGCTTGCAGCGTCTGCCTTTGTTTTTACAAATATGGATAGAAAATCTGTTATTAGCCTTTGCCGCATTGCTAACCGCCTGGCTGTTGATAGAAGCAACCCAAGTACCAGTCAGCCGGTTGATGAATGAACAAATTAGCTATTCGGCATTCGACTGGCAATTGTCTTTGGGATTCATCATATTATTACCTTTGGTCACTTCTATTTATCCATACATCAGATATAATTATCTCCCTCCTATTGTGTCTATCCGTTCAATAACATCAAACCGTCATGCTATCACTGTACGTATGACATTCCTTTTTTTTCAATACATTATAACCATATTACTCCTTATCCTGTCCTTTTACTTTGGCAAGCAACTGCATTTCCTGCTGAATACCTCTCCCGGATATCGGACAGAAAGAATTCTCAGAGCTGAGTTGTTACACGAAAACAAAAATTATCTGCGCTCTGATACAGAAGAAAAGCGCAATGAGCGCTTTGCCCGCCAAGACCGTATCAAGCAACTATTAAACGAGTGTCCTCACATTGAAATGTGGATGAATTCCCATTATTCTATATTAAGGGGAGGCTCTATCTGCATGTTGTTAAATGACCAGGATACCCGTCAACCCATGCTCACCCTATTTCCTTCTCCACAATTCTTCCAACTATATGATTTAAAAGTACTGGAAGGAGAAATCCCCCAAAAATTTGAAGGTTGGAGTGACTATAAAATGGTACTGAACAAAGCAGCAATGAAAGCTATGGGCTATACTCGGCTAGAAGATGCTTTTGTACGCAGCGAATCCCCGCTTTGGATTAGTGTCAGCGAAAAAGGAGAAATGGAAGAAGGTGGAACCAAACTTATGCCTGTAGTGGCTGTAATAGACGATTATTACCCAAGCCATCTCACTGAAGGAATAAAACCGATGGCATTTGTCGTAGGGCCCAGCAGCGGCAACAGCGATTTTTTGATTGCCGTCAGCCCCGATAAAGAAAAAGAAGTCATAGAATATCTGAAGAAAACAGAGAAAGAAATATATAATACCGAAGACTTCACCTATACTTGGTTGACAGATGAAGTCCACAAACTTTATGCTCAGGACCGTCAAACAGCAAACATTTACTTTGTCTTTGCCTTGATAGCAATCATCATCTCCTGTTTGGGATTATTTGGATTATCCTTATTTGATATCCGACAACGTTATCGTGAAATTGCCATCCGCAAAGTAAATGGCGCAGGGATGAAAGACCTTTACCTGCTATTGTTCCGCAAATATATCAAAGTAATAGGTTGTGCATTTGTATTGGCTATTCCACTTGCCTATTACCTCATATATATGTATACACGGGATTTTGTACTAAAAATACCTGTAGATATAGGAATTTATTTAGCAGTTCTAGCTATCATTTCCTTTATTTCATCAAGCACATTAATTTGGCAAATACACAAAGCTGCTCAAATTGATCCCGCAAAAATTATAAGATCAGAATAAACACACATTAAATATGAAAACACTGAAATATGCTTGGCGCTTTTTAATGCGTTCTAAATCGTATACTATCATTAATTTGCTGGGACTGGCATTCAGTCTGGCATGCAGTATCATCTTGATGCGATATATCCATAGGGAACTGACAGTGGACACACATTGCATCGACAGGGAGCATGTGTATGCTATCTGTACCAATACAGAAGGTAACCGGGGACTGAGTGGACTGAAACAATATAACTATGATACCATTTCTATCGACAATCGTTTCGTAGAAGCTATGACCACCTATATTCCATTGGAAAAGGACTATGTCATTTCCGGTACCAACCGTATTCCGGCACGTTGCCTCGTTACCGACAGTGTATTTTTCCAGTTATTTCATTATCCTATAGTGCAAGGAAAGCTATCTCTCACAACACCTCAGTCGGCATTATTAACAGAAAAATACGCCCGTAAGATTTTCGGTAATGAAAATCCGATAGGTAAAGTACTACGTTATAGCAATGGCAAAGATATTACCGTAGAAGGCATTGTAGGAGAACCTGAGTGTAAAACTACAATTAACTTTGATATCATCCTCTCTTCTAAATTATCCCAACATTGGGAAAGGATGAATACAGAGCTCTATCGTTTCCTACCCGGTACAGATATAAATGCCATAAATAAGACAGGTAGTGTCCCACGATATATAAATGACCCTAAATATGACACTCGCACACATACATTTTCTTTAATTTCTGTGAAGGATATTTACTGGGACGGTTCTTTAACAGACCGTGAACCTGCTATGTTTCTTTCGGGAAACCATTCCCACTTAATTATTTTGTCGGGCGTATGCCTGTTATTGCTCCTCACCGGCATCTTGAATTTTATTAATCTTTACCTGGTAGCATTATTACGCCGCGGAAAAGAATATGGATTGAAGAAAGTATTTGGTGTATGCGGCAAAACATTGTTTGCCAATATATGGATTGAAAATACATTACTAGTTCTGAGCGCCTTATTAGTATCCTGGCTTATTATTGAAATAATGTCTGCCCCTACTGAATATTTGTTCGACATTCACTTTTCTTATACGGCTTTCGACGGATGGCTTTCGGCAAGTATTTTATTATTGTTACCAGTAATAACTTCTATTTATCCATACATTAAATACAATTACACCTCCCCCATTCTTTCCATTCGCTCTATCGGTGTCCAAAGTCATTCCAAACATTTTCGTATGTTCTTTCTAGGGGCACAGTATATTATAACTTTTTTGTTAGTGGTATTATCACTTTATTTTAATCGACAACTTGGAATGTTGTTAAATACCGAACCCGGCTTTCGTACTAAAAACATAATGAATGTAAATTTAGTATATGAATCGAAAGATTTTAGCAGTTATACTTATGAAAGTATGCAACAACGCCGCCAACGTGTCATGCAATTGGATAATGAACTTAATGCATGCCCTTTTATTGAATTGTACGAACCTAGCTATGAGAATATCCTTACTCCTACCTTTGGTACAAATTATCTGAACAATAAAGGAGAAAAGGTGTTTCTGAATATTCATTACGCCACTCCTGCATTTTTCAAATTATATGATATAAAAGTAATTGAAGGTGAGATACCCGATATAAATAAAGAAGACCGGCGCACTGTTTTTGTTGTAAACAAAGCCGCACTGAAAGCATTAGGCTATACTTCAATCAATGGCGCTGGAGTGATTGAAGAAAATCAAAAAAGGGCTAATGCTAACGCTTCTCTTCAACCTATCGTTGCAGTAGTAGAGGATTATTTTGAAGGACATTTGACATCAGGAATCAAGCCTACTATCTATCCTGTCGGAGCACGGTTCAGTGGTGATCTTTATCAGATAGCTTATACACCCGGTAAAAAGAAAGAAGTGATTGATTTCTTACGTAATTTGGAATATAAAGTCTATGGAAGTGAAGACTTTGAATATACTTTCCTGGAAGATGATATCAAAGCGATGTATACACAAGACCGCCAAACAGCCACTATTTATTCTATTTTTGCAGGTATGGCTATTATTATTTCCAGTCTTGGTCTGTTAGGGATTTCTCTTTTTGACATTCGCCAACGATATCGGGAAATAGCGATTCGTAAAGTGAACGGTGCAAGTGCCAAAGACCTTTACCGACTGTTATTCCGCAAATATATAACCGTTTTAATTATAGCATTTATCATAGCTATTCCTTTGGCTTATTATCTGATAAATACCTATACTCAAGATTTTGCAGTAAGGGCACCTGTCAGTATAGACATTTTTATCATATCATTGCTGTTGGTAATAATCATATCACTGGGCACCTTAGCATACCAAATACAAAAGGCGGCATATATTAATCCGACACAAATCATGAAAACAGAATAATTTTATAAAACAACGGAAATATGTTAAGGCATTATATAAAAATGGCAATGCGCCACTTATTAAAAAATAAGATACAAAATCTGATATCTATCGTAGGGCTATCCGTCGGGATATTATGTTTTAGTATCTGTCTTTATTGTAGCCGGTTCATCAGCGAAGTAGATTCTTGCTTTTCCAATAAAGAACTCATAGCAGACATAAATTTATGTACAACACGGGGAGATTTGTATTCTGGTATTCCGGCAACAACGATTGAAGAATTGCGCAAACTTAGATTCGATGAGGTTCAAGATTTTACCTTTACCGTTTATCCCCGAGAGCGGAGTTACAACGTAGAGATAAAAGAAGGGAAAGAATTGCCATACGATCATTTGATGACAATGGAAGTAGACTCTCTTTTTAGGAAAGTATTCACTCCCCGAATACTACAGGGATCATGGGAAGTAGCCTCCAACACCCCCAATGCCATCATACTGACCCGCTCTTTAGCAAAAAGGATTTTCGGTGAATCAGAAAATCCCATAGGCAAACGTATGATATTGACACAACGTCTTTTTACAGCACCGGATACCACTCCTCGTACTGGAGGCATAGCCTATACCATTCAAGCCGTGATAGAAGATATTCCCCTGAATACCAGCCTGAGTTTTCTTGAGAAACTGGACATGCTGACTTTGAATGACAGTGAAGGAACATTGCAATTCAACGGTCGTAATAATATGACCGGAGGTTTTGGTTTTGCCCTGCTACATCCGGGTAAAACAGCTCGAAAATTAGAAGCCCGTTTTCGCTCCATAAATATGAAGCACCACATATATGACGAAGAAACAGCTATAACCGCCTCGCCCTTTGGAAAGAAATTTTGGGATAAGTCCATTGCTCCTTATTTTGCAGGAATAACCATGATAGTAGGCCTGTTGATTTTACTGACCGGACTTCTTAATTTCTTCCATTTTCTTATGGGAACTTTTTTGAATCGTAACCGTGAATACGGGATACGCAAAGTTATGGGCAGTGGAAACCAGCAACTTTTTTACCAACTCTTTGTCCAGTCTGTCATCATTGCATTCATCGCTTTCTTGTTTACGTTCTGCTTGATTGAAATAATCAGTCCCTATTTGAATTTCAATTTATTTAATTACGTTCTTATCATTGAAAAGAACCTCTTGTTTATACAGACCGCAGAGTATATGGTATTCATCTTATTTTTATGTATGATATTATGCTTTATAACTGTATTGCGCATACATTACACACCCATCCAGACAGAGATTCATGGCAGTGAGATAAAACGTCATAAACATGGAATGCGGAATATACTGTTAGGTATCCAATTTTTTATATGCTGGGTTTTTGTCGCATTTACCGTAGCTCTTTATATGCAAGCGGAGAAAACGGAATCTACCCTATTCAACACATTGACTGAAAAAGAAAAAGCCAATATACTAAGTTTCTCCATAGATTATATGTTTATGAAGAATGAAGAGAAACTGGCTTTAATAGAACGTATATCCAAATTTTCCGGTGTACAAGACAAATTATTGGCAGACATCAGTTATCTGAAAGGTATATCAGGTACTGGGATGCAAATGGAAAAAGGTAACCCGGAAAGCAGTTTTGAAGTAAATGTCATGAATGTTTCCACTAACTTCTTCCAATTCATGAACATACCTTTACTATCGGGACACACATTAAAAGCCAAAGAGGATTTGGTAGTAGACAAAACATGGGCGGAACGCCAGAAAAAAGATCTGTTAGGAACTATTTTATACAATTACTCGGAAAGCTATACCATTTGCGGTGTATGTGACGATTTTATCGCCGATGTATATAATCAAAGTCCTGGATTTGTATTCTTACCCAGCGACTTCAATTATTATGTAGGTCATTGCTATCTGAAATGCGAGCCGGGGGAAACGGCTGATATAAAAAAAATGATAGAAAAGACATTGAAAGAAACACTCCCGGAAAGTATTCATCCTCATGTCACTACATTGCAGGAAGATATATATGAAGCACAAGCAATAGAAAATAAATTGAAAGGGATTATTCTATTCTTTTCTATCGTCAGCCTGCTCATTACTTTGTTGGGAGTTTATTCGACCATCACATTGGATACGGAACGCAGACAAAAGGAAGTAGCTATCCGGAAGGTAAATGGAGCAGGATTGAAACAGATTATTTTATTGTTTGCCCGCCTTTATATAAAACTGCTGACTGTTTCCGCAATTATTGCATTTCCATTAATTTATATAGTCATACAAATATGGAAAAAAGCATATATTGTATTCTTTAATGACGGTATCATATATTGGGCAGGAATTTTCATCGGAATAACATTTATTACGGCCCTCACGGTATTATTCCGTATTCTGGGAATTGCACGAATTAACCCTGCAAAAGTAATCAAAAACGAATAACTTTATAAAATATAAGATTATGATCAAAACAGTAAACTTACAGAAAATCTTCAAAACAGAAGAAGTCGAAACATGGGCATTGAACAATGTCAATCTAGAAATCAAAGCAGGCGAATTTGTAGCCATCATGGGACCATCCGGTTGTGGAAAGTCCACCCTGCTGAATATCCTCGGCCTTTTGGACAATCCTACGGGAGGCACTTACGAACTGAACGGAACAGACGTTTCCAAATTTACCGAAGCACAACGCACCAATTTACGTAAAGGGGTCATCGGATTCGTGTTCCAGAGCTTTAACCTGATTGATGAATTGAATGTATTCGAAAATATCGAGTTACCCTTATTGTATATGGGGATTCCGGCGGCAGAACGCAAACGCCGGGTAGAAGATGCCATGAACCGTATGGCTATTGCCCATCGGGTAAAACATTTCCCACAACAACTATCCGGCGGACAGCAACAACGTGTTGCAATAGCCCGTGCTGTAGTAGCAAACCCGAAACTGATTCTAGCAGATGAGCCTACCGGCAATCTGGATTCCAAAAACGGCAAGGAAGTAATGGAACTTCTGACCGAACTGAATAAAGAAGGAACAACAATTGTTATGGTTACCCACTCCCAACACGATTCCGGCTATGCGGGGAGAACCATTAATTTGTTTGACGGGCAGGTGGTGAATGAAATAAAAATATAAGTCAATTTATTATAGAGGTGGTTAAACCACCTCTATAATAACAAAAGGATATTATAACAATGAACGTCTTCTTAAACATCAAACTTATTGCCCGCAACTGGTGGCGAAACAAACTTTTTTTTCTGATTTCGCTATTCAGTCTTACAGCTGGATTAGGATGCACCAATCTGCTTATGACTTTTTTTATCCATGAATATAATGTGGAAAAATATAATACCGACCGTAACCTCATTTATCTATTACGTCAAGACTCTCCAATGGAAGAAGGTATTAAAGTAGCCTACTCTACCTCAGACGCAGCCACACAGATAAAAGAAAAATATGCTGAAATTACAGATATTCTGCGTGTAAACGGAATGTCTGGTAATCTTTGCAAATATAATGGAACAGATATCAAACAGTTTCTTTTTATCAGTGCCGACTCTACTTTAAATCAATTTTTTCCTTATACAACTTCAGAAGGCAGCCTGGAAGAAGTCCTCACGACTCCGGACAAAGTTGCTGTAAACAAAAGATTTGCCCACCAACTTTTCGGAAATCATTCCGGTATTGGAGAAATCTTGGAAATAATCAATAAAGAAGGACAAAGTAAAAGTTATAAAGTAGCAGCTATATTAGAAGATCGTCCACAATCTTTTCTGCATTTTGATTTGCTGACAGGACTATCCGACAAATCATGGGGTGGTCCTGTATTATTGAAACTACAACCAGGTGCATCTCCCTTAGCTTTACAGGAAAAAATTAAAAAAGACAAGATTCCAGCATTAGTACCGGATTCACGATATTATATTGATCCGATAAAAGAACTATACTTTAATACAGGAAAAGACAGCAAGCAGCAACAGTTGGCTTTTTTCCAACATTGTGATGTATTATTACTATATATCAGTCTGATTTCGGCCCTGCTTGTGCTTATCATCGCTTGTTTCAACTATACAAATCTGACTCTCTCACGTACCCTGCAGCAACTTAAAATGATACATATAGAAAAGCTGATGGGAGCAAAATCAAAAGAAATCCGCAGTCAGTTATTTCTTGATGCAGCACTTACCGTTTTATTTGCATTCCTGTTATCATTATTGCTTATTAATGACATGCTGCCGTGGTTTAACAACCTGTTGTCTACCCGCCTTTCCTTCTCTTTCTTTTTCAGCCGGCAAGTTCTACCTTTACTTTTATCCTTCATTTTCCTCATGGCTGTCATTCCTGGTCTGTATATCAGCCATAAACTCTCTCAACAGACTTTGAGCAAGTATCGGCAAGCTTATACAGGAAAGAAAAAGCAACAATTTATATGGTTGCTTGTTACCATCCAGTTTATATTTTCAATCGGGTTAGTGTATGCAACCACTCTTGCACAAAAACAAATGGATTTAATCAAATCCCGTGCATACCATTACGAAAATACAATAGAAATAGGGAGTGGCACCCTTCCTCTGTTTCCGCTCTATCAGGAACTGAAACAAATGGATGGAATAGAGTCTATAAGTCTTTCCATGAGTTCTGTACTTTACTGTTGGCTTCGTGAACTTCCTATCCGACAAACAGACGGTAGTATCCAACATAATTCTATAGCACACATCCCTACCGACACAACTTTCTTCCAAACCATGCATATCCGGCAAATTGCCGGAGTATCTCCCTCCCAAGCCTGTCGGGAATATACTCATCCGGCTTTTATCAATGAAAAGCTTGCGCGTCTGCTGAACATAGATGTTTCCCACATAGGTCATAAACTAAATGAATTTGATGAATTCTCGGATTCATTAAGTACTATTGCAGGTATTTTCAAGAACTTCCCATTAAACTCCCTGGAAGAGGAAATCGGTGGTCAACAAATATCTATTGGAACAGAACAAGATTTAATTCAGAAAGGAACATTCATACAAATAAAACTCATTCCTGAATATTATAAAGAAACATTGGTATCTATTGAAAAATTATGGAAGGAAATGAATGGTGACAGAGGTTTCAAATATGTAGATATGCATAAAGAATTTATGTTGCGTAATAACAAAGTAATTATACTCTCCCGAATCCTTATCAGCTACTCATTTATTGCATTGGCCCTGACCTGTTTTGGCCTGTTCGGTATTTCATGGTACGCTGTACGTCATCGTACCCGTGAAATTGCAATCCGTAAAGTGCACGGTGCTTCCAATTGGGAAATAGTATGGTTACTAAACCGTTCGTTTCTATGGCAAATACTAGTAGCATACATCATCGCTATTCCGATAACGTGGTTATTAATGCAACATTGGCTGGAGCAATTTGCTTATCGAATTTCAGCCACACAATGGAATTTCCTGACCCCTGTTCTTATTGTATTGGTAATTACAACCATTACGATAACAATACATAGTTATCTCAGTGCACGCACTAATCCGGTAAACAGCCTAAAAGCTGAATAGCAAACGTCTATGTATATGTTCTCTTTTGCTGAAAAAGAACCAAGCTTACAGAAATCACAACAAGGATTATGTCCAAAGCACTGTATGTAGTAAAGAGTTCTTTGAATACAAATACCCCTACCAGGACTGCCGTAAGAGGTTCCAATGCACCCAATAAGGAAGTCAACGTCGGTCCTGCCAATTTTACAGCCTTCACCAACGTAATATTAGAGATCGCAGTTGCAGGAAGTGCCAGTCCTCCGATATAGAGCCAAGTGATTACATTGGTTTCCAAACGGACCCCCTCATCATAGAAAAGTCCTCCCAGCAAAAAGAACAAGGCTCCCAGTCCCATCACATAACAAGTTAATACCGTAGAATTAACTTCCACTGCTCTGGTTTTTCTTATACCTATTATATAACCGGCATAAGAGAAAACCGATATGCAGGCCGCTATCAATCCCATCATTCTATTTCCACCATTATATTCTATATTTCCGGAAGATAATAAAGATGCTCCTACTAATGATAAAACGATAGCAGCGAAAGTCACAATAGACTTTTTTTCTCTAAAGAAAACAGCCATTGTTACTGCAACAGCCAGCGGATACATAAAATGGATGATAGAAGCAACACCACTTGCAATATTCTGATAAGCTATGACAAGACTGAACGAAGTAAGCGCACGCAGCAAGCTCAGTCCGAAAATTGTTTTAAAATCTTTATACCCTATGTGAAAATCACATTTGGTAAGAAAAGCAAAAACAAGCAAGACAACTGTAGCAACTCCCCAACGATAAGTCAGCACTTCGAAAGAAGAATATCCAATAGCCAACAAGCTTATGGAAAAAAACGGTGCCAATCCGAAAGTCGCAGAAGACACTGCTGCATATAAAATACCTTTTATCCGATTCATGTCCTTTTCAAGTAAAGCGGATACAAAGATAGACAATAATACATAATAAAAAAACAGGTTGCCTTTGTAAAGGCAACCTGTGATATCTTACTTTATGATTTCCAACTTCTTAAAGCATTTAGTCAGTTTATCCACAGCATAGTCAACTTGTTCCTTTGTATGAGTAGCCATCAAAGCAACACGCACCAAAGTATCTTGTGGTGCACAAGCCGGTGGAATAACAGGATTAATAAATATACCCTCGTCAAATGCCAGTTTAGTCACTTCGAATGTCTTATCCGTATCACGAACATAAAGTGGAATAATCGGACTTTCAGTATCACCGATTTCAAAACCGGCCTGACGGAAACAATCCAAAGCATAATTTGTAATCTTCCACAAATTCTCACGACGTTCGGGCTCACTCTTGAGGATATGAAGTGCAGCACGTGCAGCAGCTGTTGCAGCAGGAGTATTACTTGCAGAGAATATATATGAACGTGAGTTGTGACGCAACCAGTTGATTGTATCTTTATCCGCAGCAACAAAACCACCGATAGAAGCCAGTGACTTTGAGAATGTACCCATAATAACATCTACCTGATCTGTCAGTCCGAAGTGATCACAGACACCTCGCCCGTCACGACCGAACACACCCAAGCCGTGTGCTTCATCCACCATGATACTTGCATTGTATTTGTCTTTCAAACGAACAATCTCAGGCAAGTTAGCCAAATCACCTTCCATAGAGAAAACCCCGTCCACCACAATCAGTTTCACAGATTCCGGTTTACACTTCTGAAGTTCTTTCTCAAGGGCTTCCATATCATTGTGCTTGTATTTCAACTGGGTGGAGAAAGAAAGGCGACGTCCGTCTACGATGGAAGCATGGTCACGGTCATCACAGATAATGTAGTCATTGCGGTCTGTCAGGCAAGATACCACACCCTCATTTACAGTAAAACCGGTAGAATAAACCAATGCATCATCTTTCCCTACGAATTCCGCCAATTCCTTTTCTAACTGAACGTGCAGGTCAAGCGTACCATTCAAGAAGCGTGAACCTGCACAACCTGTACCATATTTACGGGTTGCAGCAACAGCTGCTTCAATAATCCGTTCATCGTAGGTTAACCCCATATATGAGTTGGAGCCAAACATCAGCACCTTTTTACCATCCATGATAACCTCTGTATCCTGATGGCTGTCTATCTCACGAAAATAAGGGTAAACGCCTCTTTCCATGTATAGTTGAGGCAATCTGAATTTACTTAACTTGTCTTGTAATAATCCCATATCCTATTGTATATGTAAGCCTCGTCGGCCTACTTTAAAATAATGTATATAAACTCACTAATACATTCTGTTTTCAAGGTGTTCCCGTCAAAACAGGCTGCAAAGATAGTAAATTCTACAACCGATTGTACTTTTTTTCAAAAAAAATATTTAGGGGCATCAAAACTTTTAGGATTTAGGGCAGTTATAAACAAAATGTATTACTTTTGCGTTTAATAAAGAGCTAAACTACCAAAGTAAAAGTATGACCACGAAAAAGAAAATTGTATTTGTCGTTAATCCTATCTCGGGGACACAGGGGAAAAGAGCCATATTAAAATGGATTGACGAACGTATAAACCGTACACTTTATGATTATACGATTGTCAAAACACAATATGCCGGCCATGCTGAAAAGATTGCGGCTACAGCTGCCAAAGAGAAAGTAGATATAGTAGTGGCTATTGGAGGAGATGGAACTATAAACGAAATAGGACGTGCATTGATACATACGGATACGGCATTAGGCATTATACCTTGCGGATCGGGAAACGGACTGGCACGGCATTTACAAATTCCTTTGGAACCCAAGGCTGCTATTGACATTATAAACGAAAGTTCTGTTGCCTGTATTGATTACGGAAAAATAAACAATATACCCTTTTTCTGCACATGCGGAGTAGGTTTTGACGCGTTTGTCAGCTTAAAGTTTGCTGATTCAGGTAAACGCGGACTACTAACCTATCTGGAAAATACCTTGCATGAAAGTCTGAGTTACAAACCTGAAACTTATGAAATAGAAAATGAAGAAGGAACGGTAAAATACAAAGCTTTCCTGATAGCCTGCGGCAATGCCTCCCAATATGGGAACAACGCATATATTGCTCCACAGGCCTCGTTAACCGATGGGTTGATGGATGTCACAATATTAGAGCCGTTCACAGTGCTGGATGTTCCTTCTTTATCTTTTCAACTTTTCAACAAAACCATAGACCAAAACAGCCGGATCAAGACATTCCGTACTAAAAAGATTAAAATACATCGTTCAAAACCCGGAGTTATGCATTATGACGGAGATCCGATCATGGGAGGAAAAGATATTGAGGTAGAATTGATTCCACACGGACTCAACATCATTGTTTCTGATAAAAAAAAAGAGAACGAACCTTTTAGTCTCTTACAGCAAATATCCGAAATATTCAGTGGTATGAAACCTAAAGCTGAAACTTTTGCTTTCCGGCACAGCCATTTATTTGAATTTAACAAAAGTTTATTGCGTCGTCTATCCAAAAAACAATAAAAAATATCTTTTTTCTGAACATCAGTAAAGACTCTGCAAATAAAAACAGTTTCTTTATGATGTTCAGAATAATCCGCTCTCTACATGTTCAGATAGAATTCTTTAGTCAAGGCTATATATTCTTCACTATACACATGACGTGATAATTCGATGGTCAAATCGTCTATAACACACTTATCCACAGAGAATTTGAAAGCAAGCAGCACCCGTTTGGGCTCCGATCCAGGTTTTGTATGAATGAAAGTCTGATGTGAGAGATGTAATCCGTAACGAGTGGCAGCCATCAAAAAAGATTCTTTACCATCAGCAGGAATAATCACAGAAAAAACGCCTTCGGGATGAAGCAAACGGGCTGCAGATCCTGCTAATTTGTCAAAATCAAGAAAATCTGTATGCCGGGCGATATTACGCTGTTTCCCTGGGCATTTCAATGAATCGGTAAAATAAGGAGGATTGGAAACAATGACATCAAAGAGTGTTTCCGATGTAAAATGACAAATATCCTGCAACTCCACTTCTATCCTATCCTGCCACGGAGATGCCGCCACATTTCCACGAGCCTGTTCCACAGCATCCGCATCTATATCAACCGCTCTTATCCGGGCATTGCACCGCTGTGCCATCATCAAAGAAATCAATCCGGTTCCAGTACCAATATCTAAAATATTACGGGCGGAAACCACATCGGCCCAAGCTCCCAATAAAACTCCGTCCGTACCAACCTTCATGGCACATCTATCATGATAAACAGTAAATTGCTTAAAAGAAAAATAAGGATTTGGCATACTATATTTATTAAATTAGCTGTCAAAAATAGGAAAATCCATTTAATTACTCCAATTATTAGGAAATATTTGATTTTTAAAACTCAATTAGTTCCCATGAATTTTCCTTATTCGACAAGGAATGATTAACTTTGTCCCCGTTTTGGGCATTGGGCTCAATTTAACACAAGAGGAATAAATTATGAAGAGGAATAAGAAAGAGGATATTTTGTTGAATACTGATAACGATGACATCTCTATGTTAGCTGAAATCCAAACGGATCCGGATGAAGTAACTGCTATGGAATTTAATAAAGAAATACCTGTTATGCCTTTACGCAACATGGTAATGTTTCCATCTGTAGTAATGCCTGTGACCATTGGACGCCCCAGCACATTGAAATTGATAAATGCTGCATACAAGAAAAAACTTCCCATAGCGGTAGTTTGTCAGATACAGGGAGATATGGACGATCCCGGTTTTAATGATGTGTACCATGTAGGAGTTATCGGGAAGATTCTCCGTGTATTCGAAATGCCAGGTGGAAATACCACAGTAATTATGCAGTCAAACGGGCCCAAAGTACATTTGGACAGTATCACCAAAACGTCTCCATATTTGAAAGGGATGGTGACTCCTATTCCGGAGGCAAATGACCAACTGGAAACGGACGAATTCAAAGCATTGATTGACACCTGCAAGGATTTGACGAGTAAGTTCATAGAGGCTTCCGAGAAGATGAGTCCGGATACGGTTTTTGCAATCAAGAACTTGGACAATCCGGAAATTTTGGTAAATTTCATTTGTGCAAACTTCCCTATTCCGGTAGAAGAAAAGATAAAATTGCTAAAAGCTGGCGATTTGCAAAGCCGCCTGTATATGCTGGTCAAGATCTTAAATCGTGAAGTACAATTGGCTGATATCAAACAAAGCATTCAAATGCGTACACGCGAAGATATTGACCGTCAGCAACGCGAATATTTCTTGCAGCAACAAATTAAAAACATACAGGATGAACTGGGTGCCGGACAGGAAGATGAAATAGATGAACTCCGCCAAAAAGGAAAAACCAAGAAATGGAGTCCGGAAATGGCAGAACTCTTTGAAAAAGAAGTTTCCAAATTGGAAAGGACAAATTCCCAATCACCGGATTTCAATGTGCAACTTACCTATTTGCAAACCCTGTTAGGATTACCTTGGAATGTCTTTACCACTGACAACCTGAATATAAGTAATGCCGAAAAGACATTGAACAAAGACCACTACGGACTAGAGAAAGTAAAGGAGCGTATCCTTGAACATTTAGCAGTGCTGAAACTAAAAGGTGATATGAAATCACCCATCATCTGCCTTTATGGTCCTCCGGGAGTCGGTAAAACTTCTTTAGGGCGTTCCATAGCGGCATCATTGAAACGTAAATATGTACGTATGTCATTGGGTGGTGTGCATGACGAAGCCGAGATCCGTGGCCATCGTAAAACTTATATCGGTGCCATGCCGGGCCGTATCATCAAAAGTTTGATAAAAGCCGAGTCCTCTAATCCGGTTATCATTTTGGACGAAATAGACAAACTGGGCAGTGACCACCGCGGAGATCCCAGTTCCGCTATGCTGGAAGTGCTTGATCCCGAACAGAACAACACTTTCCACGATAACTATTTGGATGTAGATTACGACTTGTCTAAAGTAATGTTCATCGCTACGGCAAACAATTTGAGCACCATCCCTCCTGCTCTGCTGGACCGTATGGAGTTGATAGAGGTCAGCGGATATATCACAGAAGAAAAAGTAGAAATAGCCCGCCGGCATCTTGTTCCCAAAGAACTGGAAGCCAACGGCATTAAAAAAGAATATGTGAAGTTCTCTAAAGCTGCCTTGGAATGTATTGTAGAAAATTATACTCGTGAAAGCGGGGTGCGCGAACTTGAGAAGAAGATAAACAAGGTAATGCGTAAAATAGCGTTGGAATTTGCACGTGACGGCTATGAAGTGATGCATGAAATAAAACCTGCCGATGTACGCAAATACCTGGGCACGCCAGAATATAGCCGCGACAAATACCAAGGAAATGAATACGCCGGTGTTGTCACAGGGCTGGCGTGGACAGCTGTCGGAGGTGAAATTTTGTTTGTAGAAACCAGTTTAAGCAAAGGAAAAGGCGGTAAACTGACATTGACCGGGAACTTGGGTGACGTAATGAAAGAGTCGGCCATGCTGGCTTTGGAATATCTCAAGGCACATACCAAACTGCTGAATTTACAGGAAGATATCTTTGACAATTGGAATATCCACATCCATGTACCTGAAGGAGCCATCCCTAAAGATGGTCCGTCAGCCGGTATCACCATGGTGACTTCATTGGCATCCGCCCTCACCCAGCGTAAAGTGAAAGCAAATCTGGCAATGACAGGCGAGATCACATTACGTGGAAAAGTCCTGCCCGTAGGCGGTATCAAAGAAAAGATCCTAGCCGCTAAACGCGCCGGAATCAAAGACATCATTTTATGTGAGGAAAACCGCAAGAACATTGAAGAAATTCAGCCGATGTATCTGGAAGGACTGACATTCCATTATGTCACGGATATTAAGGAAGTATTGGCTTTGGCTCTCACCAATGAAAAAGTAAACGATGCCATTGATTTTAATATTACCAATCAAAAAACAGAAGAAAAGAAATAAATATGACTTTTGACTTACAATATACAGACCCCAAATCGAATGCCCGTGCCGGATTGATAACAACTGACCACGGGCAAATAGAAACCCCCATCTTTATGCCTGTAGGCACATTGGGAACGGTGAAGGGCGTGCATTTACATGAGTTGAAAGAGGACATTAAAGCACAGATAATCCTGGGCAACACTTACCACCTGTATTTACGACCGGGACTGGATATAATAGAACGTGCCGGAGGTCTGCATAAATTCAACGGCTTTGACCGTCCTATGCTGACTGATAGTGGTGGTTTTCAGGTATTCTCTTTATCAGGTATCCGCAAAATGAGAGAAGAAGGTGTGGAATTTCGCTCACATATAGACGGTTCGAAACACCTGTTCACTCCTGAACGGGTGATGGACATAGAACGGACTATCGGTGCAGATATCATGATGGCTTTTGACGAATGTACTCCGGGAACCGCAGATTATGAATACGCAAAAAAATCAATGCAGCTTACCCATCGTTGGCTGGACCGTTGCATAAAGCATTTCAACGAAACCGATCCCAAATATGGTTATCAACAGTCATTATTTCCCATAGTACAAGGCTGTGTCTATCCCGACTTACGCAAACAATCAGCGGAATATATTGCCTCCAAGGGAGCTGACGGAAATGCCATCGGTGGCCTGGCCGTAGGTGAGCCAACCGAGAAAATGTACGAAATGATAGAGGTTGTCAATGAAATCTTACCCAAAGACAAGCCCCGCTATCTGATGGGAGTCGGTACACCGGTAAATATACTGGAGGGTATAGAACGCGGTGTAGATATGTTTGATTGTGTAATGCCGACCCGGAACGGACGCAATGGAATGTTGTTCACTAAAAACGGCATAATGAACATGCGCAACAAGAAATGGGAGGATGATTATTCTCCTATCGAGGCCGAAGGAGCATCGTATGTAGATACCATGTACAGCCGTGCTTACTTGCGCCATCTGTTCCACGCACAAGAACTGCTGGCCATGCAAATCGCTTCTATCCACAACCTGGCATTCTATCTGTGGCTAGCAGGCGAGGCCCGTAAACACATCATTGCAGGAGATTTCTCTACGTGGAAACCAATGATGGTAAAACGCTTATCTACAAGATTATAAATTACTAGAAATGAAGAATTGGTTCAAGACAAACACAGATTCATCCCCAAAGGATAAAAAATGGTGGAAGCCGAATATCAGTTGGCTGAAACTGGATAAATGGGTGAAAAGACTGGACATATATATCATTAAGAAGTTTCTGGGAACCTACTTTTTCGCTATTGCATTGATTATCTCCATTGCAGTAGTATTTGATGTGAACGAAAATATAGACAGGTTCATCAATAACAAAGCTCCGCTGAAAGCGATTGTATTTGATTATTACATGAACTTCATCCCCTACTTCTCCAATCTGTTCAGCCCCTTGTTTGTCTTTATCGCTGTTATCTTCTTTACTTCCAAGCTGGCAGAAAACTCGGAAATCATTGCCATGTTCTCCACCGGAATGAGTTTTAAACGAATGATGCGGCCCTATATGATTTCGGCCGCAATCATTTCCGTTGTTACTTTCGGACTGGGAGCATACGTCATACCTAAGGGAAATGTAACCCGTTTGGATTTTGAGGACCGTTATAAGAAAAAAAAGAAACAGGAATATGTGCGGAATGTGCAACTGGAAGTAGACAGCGGGGTCATTGCCTACATAGAACGTTATGAAAATTATAATAAAACGGGATACCGTTTCTCTTTAGACAAGTTTGATGACAAGAAACTGGTTGCCCACCTTACTGCCCGAAGTGTCACTTATGATACAGCATCTGTACACAAATGGACAATCAAGAACTATATGATACGTGAGATGGAAGGTATGCGTGAGAAAATCACTCGGGGTGACCGTTTGGATACGATCATTAAAATGGAGCCTCAAGATTTTCTGATTATGAAAGGGCAGCAACAAACCATGACAAGCCCTGAACTGAAAGAATATATAGACAAGCAGAAAAGACGTGGGTTCGCCAACATAAAGGAATTTGAAATTGAATATTACCAACGTATAGCCATGTCTTTTGCCGCTTTTATCTTGACAACCATTGGTGTTTCCTTATCATCCAGAAAAATGAAAGGAGGAATGGGACTGCATTTAGGAGTAGGGTTAGCACTTAGTTTTTCATACATTTTGTTCCAAACAGTGTCAGCAACCTTTGCTGTCAACGGAAACACCCCTCCTATTATAGCGGTATGGATTCCTAATATACTTTACACATTTATTGCTATCTATTTATACAGAAAAGCTCCTAAATAATCATAGGAGCTTTTCTAGTTTTTGACGCCAATCCTCGCCGTTCTCCGGTTGCATCGTAATAAAGCCCAGTTCTTTACCAATAACAATATTGGCCGCACCGTCATCTACAAATATTGTTTCAGCCGGATTCAGTTTACTATCTTTGATCATATAGTTAAAGATGCCAGGATCCGGCTTGGTGGAACCGGCTTCGTAGGAAGTATAAATCTTGTCAACATAAGCGTCCAATGGCTTTCCCGCAGAAGTAAATGCATTGCTCCTCGCCCATCCCATCACATAAGGATTGGTGTTGCTCAATATATATACCTTGTACTTCTTACGAAGCTCATTCAGGTAATCCAATTTATATTGCGGCACGTCCGTAACAAATCCTTTCCACCCATTTTCCACGTCTTGATAAGTCAATTCTTTCCCGCAGATTTTACTCAACTCACAGCGAAAAGTCTCAGCGTCTATGTTTCCATTTTCTACTTCCTGAAAAATCCCCTGCTGGTGGTATTTCCCTAATAAACTGTCCGCTTCCCTCACTCCTATCCGCTCAAATGCCTTTACAGCCTGTTCACGATCAAGGCTAATGACAACCCCGCCGAAATCAAACACAATATTCTTAATCTGTTTCATAATCTTTTTATTTATCCGCTGTAAAGGTAGGCATTTGATTGTGAATGGTAAATGATGTAAGTCAATAAAATACCATATAGCAAAAAAAACCGCAGATTCCATTGAGAATCCACGGTAATTATTTTTGTTGTATTTTTCTTCCTTTCGGAAATGTTCTCTCAATTCAAATAAGAAGAGAGTTCGGATACGGTGACATCCTTGGCAACGATAACACCATTTTCATCTAACAAAAAGTTCTTAAAGCCTCTTTTCAAGCGATAAGTCTGATATAGATCCGATGAAACACCAGCCAATTCCACAAAACAATTAGAAGTTGAAATCTGGTCTTTTTTAATGGTCTCGTTAAATATCGACTTGTATTCATCAAATGAAACGGAAACCATTTCTACATTGTCGGCCTGCGCGACGGCATGATTCAAAGTAGCATTCTGCATCCTTGACAAAGCATCATAGCTGGCCCAAAAACTTAGCAGTACATATTTACCTCTTAAATCCTTCAAGTCAATCAACTGCTTTTCGCCACAGATAGTAAATGTAGGAGCCTTGTCTCCTATGGTCAAGCCTTCTGTCGGCGTGTTTTTCCCTACAAAAGAGAATGAAATCAAGGAACTAATAATTAATACAACAAAAATCCACTTTACATTTTTAATCATGTAATTCGATCTTAGTTAATACTATCCGAGACTGCCCTTAAACAGTGATTTCCACCCGGAACATTATCTTTAGTACTGATAATCAATACCATTTAAATTGGAAATCTGCGGCAAAGGTAAGGAGTTTTGAAATTAACTCCAAGATTTTTTCTCAAAAAATATGTTATATAGCATAAAATCGTCCTTTTCATCGAGAAAAAAGAATGCAGAAAATATAGCTGATAAGGATTTATTTACGTACTTTTGCAATCTGTAAATAGCAACCACAAAGTATGAATAATAATACTGAACTTATTTTAATCAGAATTACCGGTCTTGACCGGCCGGGATTAACCGCTTCCATTACGGAAATTTTGTCAAAATATGATGTTACCATTTTGGATATTGGCCAGGCCGATATTCATAGCACCCTGTCATTAGGCATTTTATTCAAAAGCCAGGAAAAAGATTCAGGGAATATCATGAAAGAGTTGCTATTTAAAGCTTCCGCATTAGGCATCAATATCCGTTTCTATCCCGTTACTGTGGAAGAATATGAGGAATGGGTAAACATGCAAGGCAAGAACCGGTACATCCTGACTTTACTGGGACGCAAGCTGACAGCCAAACAAATCGCGGCAGTCACAGGAATATTAGCGGAACAAGGTTTGAATATTGATGCTATCAAACGTCTTACAGGGCGTATTCCATTGGATGAACGGAAAGCGAATGTACGGGCTTGTATCGAATTCTCCGTCCGTGGCACCCCCCGCCAAAGGGAAGAGATGCAACAGGCGTTAATGAAACTGAGCAGTGACCTGGAAATGGACTTTTCTTTCCAGCTGGACAATATGTACCGGCGTATGCGACGCTTGATTTGTTTCGATATGGATTCCACATTGATACAGACAGAGTGTATAGATGAATTAGCCGAACGCGCCGGTGTGGGTGACCAAGTACGAGAAATCACAGAACGCGCCATGCGTGGAGAAATTGATTTCATAGAAAGCTTCACAGAACGGGTGGCTTTGCTGAAAGGACTGGATGAAAGCGTAATGAAAGAAATCGCAGAAAACCTTCCCATCACCGAAGGTGTGGAACGTCTGATGTTCGTGTTGAAAAGATATGGTTACAAAATAGCCATCCTATCCGGTGGATTCACCTATTTCGGCAATTATCTGAAAGATAAATTCGGCATAGATTACGTATATGCCAATGAACTGGAAATAGTAAATGGCAAATTAACCGGAAGATATCTGGGAGATGTAGTTGACGGAAAACGTAAAGCCGAACTGCTGAAACTGATCGCTCAAGTAGAACGTGTGGACATAGCACAAACTATTGCTGTAGGAGACGGAGCGAATGACTTGCCCATGTTGTCCGAAGCCGGTCTGGGTATAGCATTCCATGCAAAACCCAAAGTAGTGGCTAACGCACAACAGTCCATTAATACGATCGGATTGGACGGCGTCCTCTATTTCCTGGGCTTCAAGGACTCTTACCTGGAAGAACGCGGCAAACTCTAAAGAAAGAAGTAACTATATATATGAAATTTTCAGAACTAAATTTAGAAGAAGGGGTGCTTCAGGCATTAGATGCCATGAGATTTGAAGAATGCACTCCTGTACAAGAACATACCATACCGGTCATTCTTGAAGGAAAAGATTTGATCGGAGTGGCACAGACCGGAACCGGCAAGACTGCCGCATACCTTTTGCCCGTTCTTAATCAATTAAGCAAAGGCGGATATCCGGAAGATGCCATCAATTGTGTGATCATGTCACCCACACGCGAATTAGCGCAACAGATAGACCAGCAAATGGAAGGTTTCTCTTATTTTCTACCGGCATCCAGCGTGGCTGTTTACGGAGGAAACGATGGTGTGCGCTTCGAGCAAGAAAAGAAAGGTTTAACTTTGGGGGCCGATGTAGTCATTGCTACTCCGGGACGTCTGATAAGTCATCTCAGCCTAGGTTACGTAGACTTGTCTAAAGTTTCTTTCTTTATTCTTGATGAAGCGGACCGTATGCTGGATATGGGATTCTCGGATGACATTATGCAAATAGTGAAATATCTGCCGAAAGAACGTCAGACCATCATGTTCTCGGCCACTATGCCGGCTAAAATACAACAATTGGCAAAAACGATCTTAAACAATCCGGTAGAAATAAAATTAGCGGTTTCAAAACCTGCGGAAAAGATTATCCAAACGGCTTATATCTGTTATGAACGCCAGAAATTGGGAATTATTCAATCCCTTTTCCAGGATCAAACACCCGAACGTGTCATTATCTTTGCCTCTTCCAAATTGAAAGTAAAGGAGGTGACACAAGCATTCAAGCGGATGAAACTGAACGTAGGTGAAATGCACTCAGACTTGGAGCAGTCCCAACGGGAACAGATTATGCGTGAATTTAAAAGTGGCAGAATCAATATTCTGATTGCTACCGATATTGTTTCGCGAGGAATAGACATTGACGATATTCGTTTGGTAATCAACTACGATGTTCCACATGACAGCGAGGATTATGTACACCGCATCGGCCGTACAGCTCGTGCCAACCATGATGGTTGCGCCATTACTTTTGTCAGTGAGAAAGAGCAGACCCAATTCAAAGCTATTGAAAATTTCCTGGGTAGGAACATCTATAAAATCCCGGTTCCCGAGGAATTGGGAGAAGCGCCCGAATACAACCCGCGAAGTGGCGCCGGTCGTAGCAATCACAAAGGTGGCGGCTCCAGAAAACAAGGCAATTATAAGGGGAAAAAGAACGGTACGGGCAAGCCCAATGCCAATAATAGAAGAAACACCCCAAAAGAATAGACGGAAGAGATGACATCTAAAAACCATTGGAGGAAGACGGACTTGTTTTCCTCCAATTTTATTTTATGGAGAGGGTCACTTCATGGCTCATCTGCAAAATAGATGCGAGGCAATCACAAACATCCATTATATGTATTGCTTGTAGGATATATAATCTTTCACCTGTAACATTACTAACCTTACACCCCACACATTAGTAACGTATGGGGTGACACGTTACTAACCTTCCGGCATGTACGTTACTAACCTCTCAAACGTCCTGTTCTTTTCTGAAAAGAACAAGGTCTTTAAAA
>ERZ506944.216-NODE-216-length-39310-cov-6.914559_pt1 | contig 39310 bp, 34 predicted proteins | sample MGYA00512899_ERZ506944 | MGnify/ENA metagenome assembly ERZ506944 | reverse complement strand
GCTCTTCCGATCTCATACTCCTTATTGGGGTCAATGATTACCAAATCTCCGTCTGATCCTGGCTGCAAAATTCCTTTCTCCGGATAAAACCCATATATCCTGGCAGGATTTGTACACAGAGCCTCAACGTAACGGTTTAAGCTGATTCGTTTTTTCATCACGCCTTCTGAGAAGATGACAGACATCCTCTCCTCCACACCGGGCGCCCCGTTGGGACACTTGGTAAAGTCATCCCTGCCCAGCTGTTTCTCTATGCCGTAATTAAATGGACAGTGGTCTGTTGCCACTACCTGTATATCACCAGCCGCCAGCCCTTCCCAAAGCCGTTCACAGTCTTCCCTGGTGCGCAGGGGCGGAGACATGACATATTTCAGGCCGTCCTTATCCATATACCGTTCTTCTGTCAGTGTCAGGTACTGTGTACAGGTCTCCACAAATATATTCTTCTGCCCCTTCTTCCGGGCATCCAGTACCGCCTCCAGGCTTTCCTTGCAGGACAGATGTACGATATAAACAGGTGCATCGCCTGCCAGACGCGCCAGACTGAGAATCCTGGCCACAGCCTCCGCCTCCGCCAGATTTGGACGGCTCTTGGCATGATAGTACGGACTGGTACAGCCCTGTTCCCTGTACATGCTCCGATAGTATTCCACCACCTCATGGTTCTCGCAGTGAAATGCAGTCACGCCTCCCAGTTTCTTCATGCGTTTCAGGACCTGAAGGGCCTCCCCGTCATTCAGGCGCCTGTCATAGGTCAGGTATACCTTCACGCTGGACACTCCATCTTCCATCATTCCCTCCAGCTCGTCCAGAATATCCTGGTTCACATGCTGGGCAGTCCCGTGAAATCCATAGTCAATCACGGCCTTTCCGTCAGCCAGATGATGGTATTCATTCAGCTGGTAATGAAGATTGCAGCCATCCGGCCCAAATCCCATGTGGTCCACAATGGCAGTGGTGCCTCCGCAGGCCGCCGCCACCGTACCGTCATAAAAGTCATCTACCGCCCGTGAATTGCCTGCCAAAAGGTCCATATGGGTATGTACATCCACACCTCCCGGAATCACATATTTTCCCCTGGCCTCAATGACCTTTGCTCCTTCTGATTCCAGATTCCTTCCTATACATGCAATCTTTTCTCCGTCAATCAGTATATCCGCCTCATAAATTTCACTCGGTGACACAATCGTGCCTTGTCTGATGATTGTCTTCATCATTTTCATTCACTCCATTTCTCTTATTTTGAATTTTAAGATAGATATAATATAACAGCCCTGCTCCCACGCTGCCTATGACATATGCATTATCAAACAGAAAATTCAATGGAGTGATGTATTTTCCAGCAATGATAACGGCCGTGGCAGCCAGGAAAATGGCAATGATTGCCGTATTCCATCCCCCCTTATAATAATACCTTCCCCCATCTTCGCGGTACAGATCCACCATATCCACATGGGTTTTGTGCTCAAGCAGATAGGAAACCAGATAAAGCCCCGAAATAGGTCCCAGCAGTGCTCCCAAAAGGCCGCATACATTATAAATCAGGTCATAGGCGCTGGCCAGAGCGTTCCATGGCTGGGCAAACAGTGCCAGCACAGCCGCAATAAGAGCTGCCTTTTTATAGCTTATTTTCTTTGCAAACAGGGTTGCCAGCACGTTGGTGGGCGGAACCAGATTTGCAGCCACATTGGTGGTCAGCACGGCCATGATGATGAACAGAGAAAAGATAATAACAATAGCCGGGTTATCAAATTTGCTCACAAGGACCGCCGGTTCCCATATGGCCTCGTGGAAGGCCAGAGACGCGCCCGCTGTGCCGCAAATACCTACAAATGCGATGAATGCCGTCATGACAGGCGCTCCTGCCAGCTGGCCCACCATCTGCGCCTTCTGTGTCTTGCAGTTTCTTGTAAAATCCGCCATGGACAATGCGATACCGCCGTCAAAGGCAATCATGGATGAAAGGGCAGGAAAAAACAATTTCCAGAAATCAGCATCGGGATTTCCCTGAATGGACGGTTCTGAGAGCAGTCCTGAGATGCTCCAGTCTGCCGTGTACATCCCCCATATGATTACAATAAAGCTGAGTAAAATCAACACAGGCGCGGCAAACTTCTCAAGCTTCTGCACGGCGCCTGATCCGGAGCCCGCAATATACACATTCATCAGCCAGAAAATCAGGAAAGAAATAAACAATCCCTTAAATCCCAGTCCATTCCAGAAGGGAAGGAACACTGCCAGAATGGCGTTCACTGCCTGACCGCCAATCCATGCCTGTACGCCAAACCAGAAGCAGCCCAGGATTCCCCTGACCAGAGAGGGCACCACTGTGCCCTTGGAACCAAACACCATCTTGCAAAGCATGGGATAAGTCAAACCGTATTTCGTACCGAAATGTCCCAGAACCACCGCAAATACCATCACCAGGAAATGTCCCAGCACAATCGTAAACAGAGCCTCCCCCCAGGACATGCCGGATACAATCAGGCCGCTGGCCACCTGGTAAACCGCGATAGAGACCAGCATGCCAATCCAAAGGTTTCCCATATCCCAGGCAGACCATCTGCGCTCATCCATAGCCAGCGGTCTGGTGGAGTCCGCATAGTTATTCTTATGGCTTCTGACTGCCTCCAAACCGGCAGCAGTAAGCTCAACAATATCCCCGTTCTGTCTTTGATACCCGCTCATACATATATCCTCCGTTTTCCATCTAAACCAGGTCTTCGGCCGAAATACCTTTGTTCTTATTGATTCTCTTTTATTTTAGTGGAAAACATCGAATTTTCAATGCATCAAATCTACTGTTTTGTCAATTATTTTACGTTCCTGTTGCGGTACTCATTGGGAGTCATGCCATATTGACGTTTAAACATGCTGCTGAAATACCTTGGGTCGCCAAAACCCACTAAATCCGACACATCCGCAATCTTATATTCAGGCTGCTGCAGATAACGCCTGGCCTTGTCCAGGCGAAACTGCGTAATATATTCTGAAATATTCTTATCTGTATGGCGTTTAAACAATTCGGACAGGTAATTAGGAGAGAGATAGAGCTCCTCCGCAATATTTTTCAAGCTGATTTTCTCTGAATAGTTAAGGGCAATGTAATCCATGGCCTTTTGCACCATCAGGTTTGAAACTTCTTTTTTTTCCTCACCACCCTTTTGTTTCTCTGACATCTTTCCCTCGATTTCCTCCAGAACCCCCAGCAGTTCCCGTCTCTTGGTGGGCTTTGTCAGATACCGGGTAACCCCCAGTTCAATGGCTCTCTGGGCAAAGCCGAAATCACTGTAGCCGCTGAGAATGATGATATACGCCTCCTGGTCCGTTTCCCTCATGCGGTCAATCATGTCCAGGCCGTTGATTTCCGGCATCTTGATATCTGTGATAATTACGTCCGGGCTGTAAAAGGCCATGTTTTTGAGTGCATCCATGGCATCGGCATATGTGCCGGTCACATGCCAGTTTCCTCTGCCGTCCAGCAGTTTACTCAATCCGTTCCTGATTTTTGGTTCGTCATCCACAATCACTATGTCCATCTGTCTCCTGCTCCTGTTCTGCTGACAATCTTGTTCCGGGCATCCGCAAAGTCACAATAGTTCCTTCCTGATGCCCGCTCTCAATGGCCAGTCCGTATTCTTTCCCAAAATGCAGACACAGCCTTCGGTGCACATTGCGCATGCCTATGCTGTCCGTGGCCCCGGACTCGCTGAAAACAGCCGCGCGGCACTGTTCCAGTTCCTCCGGGGCCATACCCGGTCCATTATCCTCTATGGTAATCAGCAAATTCTGCTGCTCCAGTCCGGCAGTAATCCTGACCCGTCCCCCATCCTTCATAGGCTCTATTCCATGGAGAATGGCATTCTCCACCATTGGCTGGAGAATCAGCTTCGGCACCATACAAGCTCTCGTCTCCTTCTGTATCTCCATTGAAGTGCAAAGGCGGTCTTCCAGCCTGTTTTTCTGTATACACAAATAACTTTCAATGTATTGTACTTCCTCATTAAGGGGAACCAGCACATCCTTGCCGTGAATGGAGTACTTAAGAATATCCCCCAGGGAGACAACTACATCGCTGATGTCATCTGCGCCAATATCCATGAGCATCCAGCTTATGGAATCCAGCGTATTGTAAAGGAAATGAGGATTGATTTGGGCCTGAAGCGCTTCCAGCTCCGCATTTTTCTGAGCAATCTTTTCCTGATAAACCTCTTTTACCAGGTGGTCAATCTTGCTGACCATGAAATTAAAAGACTCCGTAAGCCGCCCAATCTCATCACGGCTTTTATTGACAACCTGGATTTTAAAATCTCCCTTTTCTATCTCCTTCATGGCAGTCATCAGCTTTCCGATAGGCCGTGTAAAGGTATAGGAAATCAGCAAAATGACAACCGCCGCCAGCAGCACAGCCACCGCAACCATGGTAAAGACCGCTCTCTGTAATTCACTGGCCTGGGGAAAGAAATCATTCAATGAGACAATGGAAAATGTCTTCCAGCCGGTCACGCCATTGTACTGGCCGCATACATAGTAATCCTTTCCCTCCCAGCGCAGCTCGAATTTCCTGATTCCCTGTCTAAACCTGTCTTCTATCTCATCCAGCCAGGTATGCCCTACTTTCTTATTGGTAGATATGATATCCCCGTTACGGTCAACGATCAGGGTATACTGATTGGGGAACATACTGTGGTTATTAAGAAGAAGGCCGCTGAAAATATCGGGATTCAATTCAATCACCAGAATGCCCTCCGCACCCCCGTTATTCCCTTCCCCCTGTGCATTCACCGCCCGCACCATGGTGACCACATCTTCTCCCGCTTCCCGGCAGAGAGGCCGTCCAATGCCCAGCCATGTCTCCCTGTCCGGCCAGTCCGCTGCTTCCTGTGTGCAGGCTTTGAGCCTTTCTTTATCTACATATCCCTCATAAGGAACATAGCTGTATCGAATCTGTCCGTCCCCATCAATCATATGAATATCGGATACAGCCACAAACACCTGGGCAAAATTGTCGAACCATTCATCTATGTAATTTCTCTGCTGTTTTGTAATCATTTTATTTTCCAGCAATTCCATCACAGCCTGGTTCTCGCTGGTATTCTCAGCCAGCCGGACAACCTGGAGCACCCATGTGTTGATGTCGATGTCGATACGGTTGATGGTATCCGCCATCTCACTTTTTTTATTGGCATATACAATTGCCTTTGCGTCCTGATAAGAAAAATAACCAATCCAGGAGCCTAATATGATAATCAGTATCGTAAATGCCAGAATCAGTTTTTTTCTCAGTGTGATGTAGACCGCCTCCTTACCCGGATATTCCTGCTGTTAGAATCCTCCAATTATTATAGCTTACCCCTTGGTATATTTCCACCGGTATGTAAGGGAAAACGAAAAAAACAGAGCTGCTCAAAGAGATTTAGCGTCTGCCGCGAAAACGGCCTTCCGCTTTTCATGGACGGCGCCCGACTGGCATATGCCCTCTCCTGCCCCCGGAATGAACTAACCCTTTGGGATATAGCCAGGCTCTGCGATGTATACCTGAAATTCGGCGCTTCGGTCATAGCGGCGGCCGACCAAATCAGGGATACCCTGACCAGATGCAGCTACCGCCTGTTCCTCGACCCTCCCACGAATCAGGTATTTATCGTGATGGAAAATGAAGCCGCCGCCCAACTGGCCCGGAAAGCGGAGATTTCCTTATGGGAAAAATATGATGACAAGCACACCATTGTACGGTTTGTCACGGATTGGGCAACCCAGCAAAGGGATGTGGATATGCTGATTGAGATACTGGAACAGGGGCATAATTCCGGGCTGGCCTGTGTTTCATAGAGGGACGGGTTTGAGAAAACCACGGATATGCCTGCCAGGAATACGCCCCCCCCCCATCAACACACAAAAAACACATACCACCCCCGGCCGTCAAAAAAAATCTCAGACAGCTGTTTATCAATCAGACGTTCCGTTGCCTTTTTCGAGAGAAGCTTTGTCATTTCATCGATAACGGCCTGCCACTCCCGTTTCTTTTGCGCGTCAGCTCCGGCCCCAGACAACAAGAGCTGTCATTGTTATTGTCCCTAATATATACTATGGCGATTGGTGCTATGAAAGCATTAAAGGAGCAGGTACTGCGAACTTCTGAGGACTGCGCTGTTGTCGGACCGGAAAATTTTCGTATATAATGAGGCAAACCGCTGTTCCTTGTTTATAGGATGCAATGATGGTACCCTTATATCTGTATGATAACTGTAGTTTATATGCCATTCTTTCAGATTCAGCAGCATTAATTTATAGATATAATAAATTTATAAATTTGTTTTATAGAAAATTCCAATCTAAAAAAGCGGAATATGATGGTAGAATAATAGTGGATTTTCTACAGATTGGGGTTCTTGCCTTGAATAAACCAATGATTCAGATGGAGGGCATTGTAAAGCAGTTCGGCTCCATCACAGCTCTTGACAACATGAAATTTCACGCCTACGGTGGAGAAATTACGGCCATTGTCGGCGACAATGGTTCCGGAAAAAGCACGCTGATTCAGCTCCTCACCGGATGCCTGAAGCCGGACCAAGGTGTCATTCAGATTAAAGACCGTGTTTTTCACTCTCTCACCGTGAAGGAAGCCATGAATCAGGGTATTACGGCCGTCTATCAGAATCTGGCCCTTGACAACTGCAAGGACTGCGCCGGCAATCTCTTTCTTGGGCGCGAGCTTCTGCGTTTCGGGATTTTTCTTGATTACGGAGCCATGTACCGGGAAACAGAAAAGCTTTTGGGACAGCTCCATATCCACATTCCGGATATCCGGCAGCCGGTAGAGAAAATGTCCGGCGGGCAGCGTCAGGCCGTCGCAATTGCGCGGGCCGTTTACCAAAATGGTGATATTATGATTTTTGATGAACCTACATCGGCAATGGGAATGAAAGAAACGGAGCGTATTATGAATCTGTTTCGCGCCTTAAAGGAACAGGGAAAAACCATTATCCTGATTAGCCATAACCTGTTTCAGGTCTTTGACATTTCCGACCGAATCTGCGTGATTAAAAACGGCAGACAGATAGATTCCTTCCTGACAAGGGACAGTTCTCCGGAGCAGCTGTACCAGACGATTATTGAAAAGGAAGATCAGACGGATGGCGAAAAAATGGATGAGTAAATACTCACAGCAGCTGTTTCTGTTAGCTGTGCTGTTTATTATCTTTGCAGTTTTAGCAGGAAAAAGCGAATACTTCTTAACATGGAAAAATATGAGAAATATACTGGAAGCCGCCAGTTACCGGATGGTGCTGGCAGTGGGCATGACTTTTGTCATCTCCTCTGGAGTAATGGATTTGTCTGCCGGCTCCATTGTGTCTCTCTGCGGAGTGTTGACAGCGCTGGCTCTTCATGGGGGAATGGGAATTTGGGCGTCTGTCCTCACGGGTATTGCGGCAGGGGGCCTGATGGGAGCTTTAAACGGTGTTCTCATTCACTGTACGGGAATCAACTTTTTCGTGCTCACCCTCGCCTCCAGCGGTATGCTTCGAGGAATTTCCCTGATGATTACTGACGGAAAACCTATTACCAAGTTTGGAAAGGAGTTCATGCAGCTGGGAATCGGCCGCATTGGAGAATTCCAGGTGCCGGTGCTTTTCGCCCTGGCCCTGATTCTTCTGTCCTTTCCCCTGATGTTTCACGTAAAATGGGGAAATTACGTACGGGCCCTGGGCGGCAGCGAGTCCGCTCTGAAGCGGTCGGGAGTGCGAACCGGCTTCTACCGCATTTCGGTTCACATGCTTTTAGGTATTACGGCAGCTGTCACAGCAGTGATTATTACCGCCCGTCTGAATTCTGCCGAGCCAAACGCCGGTATGAACATGGAGCTGGACGCAATCACGGCAGTGATCATGGGCGGCACACCGATTCGCGGTGGAAACGCTAGCATTGCCGGAACTGTTTTGGCGGTGCTGATACTGGGAAGCATCAGAAACGGATTGACGCTTTTAAGCGTGTCCTCTGATTTCCAGCAGTGGATTACAGGCTTTCTTCTGCTGGCGTCTGTACTGATTTCAGAAATTAGAGTCTGGAATATCAAGGCTTTAACAAAATAATAACTATTTATCATTCAAATTCACAAAGATTGAGGAGGCAGTATCATGAGAAAATTTTTAACAGTTTTATTGACAGCCGGATATATTGCAGCGGTATTGACCGGGTGCAGCGGCTCAGACGGCGCAAAGGAAACTTCTGCTACGGAAACTACTGTAGCTGCTGAGATGCAAACAGAAACAGAGCCTGTTAAGGAGACAACGGCCGCGTCAGAGTCAGAATCTGCTGACAAGGCAGGCCAACTGTTGGCTGATGTAGAAAAGAGAATGAACGAAGCGCTGGGAGAACTCCCCAAAAGCGGCCAGGGCGAAAAGATAGGCGTCCTTATCAGCTCTACGTCTAATGAATTCTGGGGAACCATGAAGACACGCTACGAGGAAGCGGCCAAGGAACTCGGAATTGAGGTGACAGTTTTTGAAGCAGACGCCGAGGATGATACCCAGGGCCAGTTAGACGCGTTAAACACTATGGTTACAATGGATTTTGACGCCATTATACTGTCTCCTATTGATGGAACGAATCTGATTCCTGGTATCGTGGCTGCCAATAATGCAGAGATTCCTGTTATTAATTTGGGACCTGGCGTGGATACTGAGGCTTTGGCTGACGCCGGCGGCCATCTGGACGGAAAAATCACTGTGAACTTTGAGGAGCAGGGCAGCACCGTAGCCAACGACATGATTTCCAGAATGAAGGATGGCGGAGAAGTGGCCATTCTCGCAGGACTGGAGGGCGCAGGACAGAGTGTAGGAAGAACAAACGGCGCCAAAGCTGTTTTTGAGAGCACAAACGGCGTGAAGTTGGTAGCTGCGCAGGCCTGTGACTGGGATACAGCGAAAGCCTACGAGGCCACCAGGGACCTTCTCACAGCACACCCTGATTTAAAGGGAATCTTCTCCTGCAACGACAACATGGCGTTAGCAGCTGTTCAGGCTCTTCAGGAAATGGGAAATGAAGATGTTTTGGTATACGGCGTAGACTACACCACTAACGCAAAAAAAGCCATTGAGGATGGGACTATGATGGGAAGCATGACTTACTCCAGCGCCATTTACACAAAGGCTGCTGAGGAAATGGCTATGCTGATTGTTCAGGGAAAAACGTTTGATGAGCCGGTTTATCTGCCTTTGACACTTGTTACGCAAGACAATGTTGCTGATTTTGAAGGTTGGAAATAAAAAAGCAGCCTCCTGAACCTTGGGGGGATGCAAAAGGCTTGTATTCATTTTAAACCTTTATCAAATCGTTCCTTTCTGGTCTTTCACTACATCCTGCATGAATAAGTACACTTCCACAAGATATTTAGTATAAAGCAATTGGGTCCAAAAATCTCATTACAAATGGCTTTAAAGTTGACCTATCATCAATATTACCTTAACCTTCATATCTTTAGTTTTCTTGCTGAAACATAAGCAAAAAGCCCCAGGAGCATCCATCTCCCAGGGCCAAGGCATCTAAACTACCGCAGCTTAATGTGGTGCTGCGGTGGAATAGATGCCTGCATCTACATTATTTTATTGATACATTGGAATACTATCTATCCCTTAACTATCCACTCACCTGAACGGTTATTTCCCCTTCTGACAATATATCCCTTATCCTGCAATTCTGCAATCATCCGTTTTATAGTGCGCAATGAATTTCCTAACTCCTTTTGTAATTCCTTTTGTGTGACTCTTGCATTCTGCTTCATAATGGTCAACACTCTTTCTTCAGGAGACGTTACCTTAATTCCAATAATGGTGCCAATGGTGCCAGCTTGGATTAATGACGGCTGCCTGTACATATTTATACGGAAATCCCCGTCAAAATCGATTAGCTCTGGTTCTGGAAGACCATATTCCTGGCATTCACGTATTATTCGAGGAATACCGCTGCCCCATTTTTCAATGATTTTCATATAAGAGAATGCGTTGGCTATTGCACGATTCCTGATTTTAGAGTATCCTTCCTTCATTTTTTCAATCGTCACACCATTCATTAGCATACCCGGAGAAGTAATCTCCAATCGGTTATCATAAAGCGCTACCTGGATATTGCCTGGGTCCAAATAACTGCGATGAGCTACAGCATTGGCAATCAACTCACGGACACTGTCTATCGGAAGCTCATAAACATCCTGCCTGTAAATACCATCTATCTTCATTCCCCGGTTAATTTTCTCCAGCACATATTGGTATGCAGCCTCCATCTGTTCCTGAATTGGACCGTTAAATTCCCGCCTGTCTACAAAGTACGCACGGTCATTACCTTTAAAAATAGCGCACTGTATGTTTTGCTGCATGGTATTCTTCCCTGTCAGCAAAGCATATGCATTCGTCGGAACAATTTCTCCATCTTTTTCCCATAAAATCCCCCAGGATCACAGTACATTCTCTGTTACATCTTTAATCTCAGCTTTGGCTGCATCGGTCAATGCATGTTCGAGGGCGACTTTTTTTAAATCGTGACATAGTTTTTTAATGTCGTCTTCCTTAATCTCTCTTTCGGTGCACGCATCCTGATTTTATTTTAGATAATAGCACATTTTCTACATGAATATTATTTTCCCCTTAAAACTTTAATATATTATATAAAGGAAATATTATAATATCAATAGCTACAGAAGCTTCATTCTCGATATATAAACAGACAGTATCGCCGTAATGGCCATACTGTCTGCTTATAAATTATTTATCAAGTTTTCCGTATTCTTCCATCCCCACCCTCTGATGCAGTTCCCTGCATCGCTGCAGTACTGCATCCCACTGCGCATCATCTAAATCTTCCGGCTTTTTCATGCCCAGAACATTGTCAAATGATACCTCCGCATGGTTAATCGCCTCATACGCTGCCTGCTGTAATGTCTCATCCTGTTCTGAAGTCTGGGACAGAATATCCTCATCTTCTGAAAAAGCAATTTTCCCCACTTTTATATATTTTATCTATATGATTCCGGTCTGCTATCTTCTCCAGTCCACTGTTTTCGGCCTCCATATAGCCTACATGGGGTATAGTAAGCGCACCCAGTATCCTGCTGGCCGGCAATTCCTTTTTTCCGACTTTATACAGATAAAGTCCCTCCGCTTCCCTTATCCAGGCATTGGCCGCCATCCCCTGAGCAGTGAACTCCGGCGTATGGATTCTTTGTTCAAGTGTGTGGAATGTCCGGTTGATGCCCAGAAGGGCCGTTGATGTTACTGCCTTCTCCAATGGATTTTCAAACAGGCTTACCTGCTCCCATGTAAATGCCTCTTCCGCGTCTTTCATCCAGTAACAGTCGGAAAGGGAAGCAAAATGAAATAACCTGGCTGCCATATACGGATTCCTTTGGCTGAGACGAAAACCAGCCAACAGTTTTTTAGCGTTGGTCCTGCCTATGTTCATGGTACGGTTCTCAGTCCAGCCGTGCATGATGTCATCATAGTTTACATCCGGATAACACATCTTTTAGCATGATATATGTTTTATTCATTGTCGCTCACCTCTCTTCTCTTGAATACGGAATAATCAATATATGGATTTTATTATATCATTATTTTTATGCATTATCTATTTCTTTATTGGGACAAAATGCTTATTCTTATCAACATTATTTCCAGCAATACATTATCTTTTTGACATTGCGTCATTCGGAATACTTGCAGACTGTCAGGCTGCCGCCATTGCGTGGGGTTGTCAGTTTCTGCATCCGTAAAAAAGAACAGGTCTCTTTGTCCTGCTTCATATTTCTCACCCTATTACATTTTACCGTTCATCTTTTCCACTTAGATATGATTCCATATTATACTGCTATGGCTGCTTTAATCTTTCCCGGTATTATTACCCTAGACGCTACAAGACCATATATAGGGATTGTTGGAGGTATAATTGCTGGAATATTAGCATGATTAAAGTGTCCTGTTTTTGTATGTGTCGTGGCAGCAATTCTAGCAGATATGCTTTTATATTTTAGGTTTTGAGAATAAAGTAATGTTTAAGAAACTAAGAGCGGCACTGTAAATAGTCTAAAAACCGCTTTGCCGCAAGTGTAATGGCTATTGATGATAAGTTTCTTATCCTATTTCCATTTTTTTACAATTATTGTGTGCCGGAGGGCATAGACCATGTCCATACCCATGTACAGATTTAAATAAATAAGGCTTGAACTGGCGATCTGTACGCTCCCACTCCATCTTGTTACCGCAGAATCACTGCTTCCCATCGTTCATCCGCAAAGAAAAGCTGCCACATCACATGACAGCAATCCTTCAAAAATCTCCGTATACATCACATGTCATGAATCATTTTCATTAACCGGCTCCCGTCCTTCACCTCTTCCTCATACAGATATGTCTGGCAGACTCCGTTCCCCTCCAGTATGCTGTCGATGCAAGTTTCAATCCTCCGCTTCTGCGCCTTATTGAATTTCATGATATTGTCGATATGGTCAAGAATCCTTGTGTTGCCGCCTCTTTCATTACAACGTGAACTGGATTCCACAGAAAGCGAAATACAGAACCGGCAGCAGAATGCCCTGGACTCTGGATAGCCTGCCTCTTACCAGAGCCGGCACCGTCAGCAGCAGCATAGCTGCCAGCATGACCGGAATGTCTAATACCAGGGAAGCATTCTGCCCAAGGAGGACAGAGCTTTGCGGAACGCTGAAGGGCGCCAGTGAGACGGAAACGCCGCTGACCAGAACCAGGTTGAACAGGTTGGCGCCGATTACATTGCCCAGCGATAGGGCTCCGTGTCCTTTGACCAGGGACGTGATTGCCGTCACCAGCTCAGGCAGGGAGGTCCCCAGGGCCACAAAGGTCAGCGCGATGACGGACTCCGGCACGCCCAGGGCCTCGGCGATCAGGGTTCCGTTGGTCACCAGCAAGTTGGCGCCCACGGCGATGAGCGCAGCACCGATCACCAGCAGTACCAGATTGATTCCCAGGGATTTCCCCTCTTCCTCCCCGCCGGTCTCGGCCGGCGGACTGTTTTTCATCTGTGAAACCGTTGTTACCATGTACACTACAAAGATCCCCAACAGTACAAAACCGATGGTTCTGCTGAAGTAGCCCAGGAAATAGGCTACTCCAGTGTAGATGACCGCGGCGATGAAGAAAAACAGGACCGGAGTGCGCAGTGTTTTCCGGTTAATTTCCCCCGGCTTGATAGCCACTGTGATGGCCGCAATCAACGCAGTGTTACAGATGACGGAGCCGATGGCATTTCCGTAGGCGATCTCGCTGTGGCCTGTCAGTGCGGATGTGGTGGAAACCATAACCTCCGGCAGCGTTGTACCGATCGAAACTACGGTGGCGCCGATCAGCAGCTCCGGCAGGTGAAATTTACGGGCAACCCCCGTAGCTCCGTCCACAAACCAGTCCCCGCCCTTAATCAGGCAGATCAGACCGACGATGAACAGTGATACACACATTAACATTTTCATTTCTCCTTTGTCTCAAACAGTTACATAGGGAAGATAACAGCAGCCGCCACACTCAGCGCGATAATCCGGATCAGATACATCGGCACTGTGAACCTCCAGAATTCCGGCAGCTTGTATTTTCCCATCCCCATAATCATGGCAGGCATACCGTCGATAGGCATATATCCGCCCTGCCATCCGGACACCACCACTGCTGCCGCTGCTGCAGTTGGATTTAGCTCCAGGCTCATGCAGGCCGCGATGGCGATGGGGGCAAAGATGTATACAGAGCCCATGTTGGAACCGGTAAAGGTTGCGCAGGTACTGGTCAGCAGTGCGAACAGGATGACTACCAGGAGTGGCGCCACATTGATGCCCAGAGCCGTGGCGATCACCTCTCCGATCATTGCGGTGAAGCCGGAGTTTGCCAGGGCATCCGCTACGCCGATGACGCCTGCCATCATGAGGATAACCGGGGCGAACATATTTTCGCGGAACTCTTTGAAATCAACTACTTTCATGAACAGCAGAGCCATAGCCGCCAAGCCGGGCACCACGTAGGCCACATTGCCCAGGGTGTTGATCAGCATCATACCTACTACGCTGACGACGAAGGCAATCACGGTCACTTTTTCCTTCCAGGGCTCCATGGGAACCGCTTTGGTCTTTTCAATCTTTGCCTGGGCATCCTCCTCGGCCGCTGCGATGGGGTGGTCGGGAAGCAGTTTGTAGGAAACAAGGGACCAGACTAGGAAGGCCACAGCCATGACGAAGTTTACAACTGAGAACTTGATCATGGACATCGGCTCCATAAAGCCGGCCGTCTCCAGCACAGAGCTCACCACGCCATAGTACAGCGCCACGTTGATGGGAATCAGCGGATGGTTGGTAGCGAATCCCAGAGGCATCATCAGCTTGGAGGTGGGCATTTTTTTTGTGTAAGGGATGGTCGAAATCAGGGACAGAATCAGCACGTAGTAGCCGGTGTTACCGCCGCCCACCAGGCTGGCGCCGACCATTACCACAATAACCAGGAGCGCGTAGCTCTTGTAGCCGCCCCTGTTCACCAGGGAAATCAGGGCGTCTTTCACTTTGTCCATAGCTCTGGTCTTCTGAACGCCCGCCAGAACCACCATAAAACTGGCGATCATGATGACGCTGGAGTTGGCGAAACCCGCAAAGGCCTCGGATACGGTAGACAGACCGGTGGCCACCAGCAGCATGCACGCCAGAAGGGGCGGCGCGCCGAAGGGAAGTACGTCAAACATGATCAGCGTAATCATAACAATCAGGATTGCAAGAGCAAGAATCATTTGGGTTGTCATTTTATTTTTCTCCTTCTCCTATGTTTTTGGCCTGCTTCTTACCGGACCTTTGCCGAGGTAGGGTTGTAGAGGCCCACTGTCTCGCGCTTTTTGCCCATAACATCTTCCTCCGTGAAGCTCATGTACTTCACGCTGAGACGGTCCTTGTAGGCAAATGCCAGGTGAAGCCTGCCGTCCGCGCCCTGCATGATGTAGGGGTATTCATACTGTCTGTTGTTCGTCTTGTTCTCAGCACCCATGTACCCCTCGCCCCGTTCCATATAGCGGATCATGGGGAAGGTAAGGCCGCCGTCCTCGGACAGCGCAACGGCTACCGGGCAGCGCAGACCCGGCCAGGAAGCCACGCCGGGTGTCGGGCAGGGTGTGCAGGTAGGGTTGTAGGCAACGGCGATTCTGCCGCTCTTCAGCTTGACCGCACTGATGCTGGAATTGTTGTTGGGCAGAACGGTGGGCACCGGTGCAGTCCAGGTATCTCCGTTGTCCATGGATTCGCTTCGGTAGATATGGTCGGCCGCGCGGCTTCTCATGAACGCAGCCAGATGTCCCGGCTCCAGCTCCACCACATTGGCGTGAACCGCGCCGTTGCTCTCCGGCATATCCACGGTTTTCCAGGTCTTTCCCTGGTCATCGGAAATGCGGAATGCGGTGGGATCACCTGTCAGGCCCAGCTCGGAGTCGGTACAGATCCAGTTACCGAAAATCCAGCGTCCACTCTCCAGCACCTGGATGGGTTGTCTGCAGAAGCTGCCCTCCTCCGGAAATACGGTCTCGTAATCGCTCCAGGTCTCTCCCCCATCCGCGCTCTTCTGACAGCGGATCACAGAGGTAAACTGCATGTTGTCCTTGCCTTCCACCCGGGACAGCTGGGAAGTGTACATAGCCCACACTTTCCCGTCGGGGCCGGCAAACAGGGACGGATTCTGCTCGCTTCTGTCCGGATCGTGGGAGACTAAAACCGGCTCCTCCCACCGGCTTGAGCCCTTTTTGAGCCTCGCACAGATGACATTTACATCTGCATTTCCCTCAAAGGAGCCCGCAAACCAGACGCACAGCAGATCCCCGTTCTCCAGCTCCAAAAGCCCCGGGCCGTGGGCGGTCTTGTAACCTCCCGGAGGAAGCACCGCCTCCATAGTCCCCATCTCCTCATTCCAATACATCGTTCCGTCCGGTGTCAATCCCGGCAATTTTGCGTATTCCATTGTTCTTCCCCTTCCTTTTGTGCTGTATCTATTCCATTTCCTCTGTTTCAGCCATGCGGATTGCGTAATCCATGGCATTGGTCAGGCTGAGCTCGCTGGCAAGGCCTGTGCCAGCCTGGTCAAAGGCGGTTCCGTGATCCACGGAAGCGCGGATGATGGGCAGACCAAGCGTAATGTTCACTCCGGCCACTGCATCCCATTTCTGTTCCTCCTGGTTGTAGACAAAGCCCACCACCTTTAAGGGGATATGCCCCTGGTCATGGTACATGGCCACAACGATGTCATACCAGCCGCCCCTTGCCTTGGAGAACACGGTGTCCGGCGGAACCGGTCCGTCTGCCTGGATACCCTCGTCTCTCGCCGCCTGAATTGCCGGCGTAATCTCCTCAATCTCTTCCCTTCCGAACATGCCGTTCTCCCCGCTGTGAGGATTTAAGCCGGCCACGCCGATCTTCGGCTGGAAAATACCCAGCCGGCGGCAGGCTTGGTGGGCGATGCGGATCACCTCCAGGATACGGTCCTTTTTTACGCGGTCGCAAGCCTCTCTCAGGGAAACATGGGTGGACACGTGGACCACTCTCAGATTCTCGTGGGCCAACATCATGGTGTACTTCCTGGTTCCTGTGTAATCGGCGTAGATTTCGGTATGGCCGGAGTAATGATGGCCGGCCAGATTCATGGCTTCCTTGTTCAGCGCATTGGTCACCGTAGCGTCAATCTTGTGATCCATGGCCAGCCCGATGACTTTTTTCACATACTGGAAGGCCGCGTTTCCGGCCATCGCGGAGACCTTCCCCCGCTGGAGCTTGTCCATATCAACCATACCCATGTGGCAGACGTCGATGGTACCGTACTCAAACAGCGCCTCACTCACATCCCCGATGGTATGTATTTTGAGCTTGCCGGAGAGGCCGGTTATCTTCAGCGCCTCCTCCATCACCGGGACATCGCCCACAACCAGCGGTTTGCAGCGCTCATAGACCGACGGATCCGATAATGCCTTTGCAGTAATCTCCGGGCCGATGCTGGCCGGATCTCCCATGGTAATTCCGATTATTTTCATAGATGCCATTCCCCTTTCCTGCACGGTTATTTGTTTTTATACTCCCCATAGTAGTTGTCAATAGTTTCCCTGATCCCCTCCACCGCGTCCTGGGGCAGGATGCCGAAGGGCTTGCGGCACGGTCCCACCGGCTGGCCGATCAGATTGGTCGCACACTTGACAACGGAGTTGGGATTGCCGTATTTGAAGCACTCACGGATCCTGGAAATGGCGTTCTGCGCTTCCCTGGCCTTCTCCATATCGCCTTTTAAATAGTTCTGGTAGATGTCCACCATGACGGTGGGAAGGATGTTGGCGATGGCTGTAATGCCGCCCTTGCCGCCTGCTAAAAGAGTCCACAGGATCAGAGCGTCGTTGCCGGAGAGAACCGAAAAGTCCATGCCCTCCGTTTCCTGGATATACTGCAGTATATTGTTAAAATTGCCGCTGGAATCCTTCACTCCGGCAATGTTGGCGAACTCACCCGCCAGGCGCTTTACAGTGGCCGGTGCCAGGGAGGCGCCTGTTCTCGCCGGAATGTTGTACATCACCACCGGAAGGTCCACCGAACCTGCCACCTGGGCGTAGTGCTGATACAGCTCCTCCTGGCTGATCGCCGCGAAGTAGGGCGTGATTACCGAGAGTACATCCACGCCGATTTCCCGGGCCTTTCTGGACAAAGCCACCGTCTCCTCCGTGCTGATACAGCCGGTGCCGGCGTACACCGGAACGCGGCCCTTTACCTCGTCCACAAAAATCTCCATCACACGGATCTTCTCCTCCATGGACATGATGTAAAACTCGCCGTTGGTCCCCAGACAGAACACTGCGTCCACGCCTGCGGCGATCTGCCGGTTGATCTGTCTGCGCTGCTCCGCCTCATTGATACTGCCGTCCTCATGCATGGCGGTCTGCATTGCCGCGATAATTCCCTTGATCTCAGTCACTTTCTACTCCTCCTTCAACACTTTTAAATAAATGGCGCGAATGTCCTCCAGACTCAGCTTCTTCCTGTTGTTCACCAGCAGTCTCTGCTGTTTACTGCCTGCATCCACCAGTAAATCCAGGTCCGCCATTTTCACACCAAAGGCATTTAAATGGATGGGAATCTCCGTGTTCTCAACGATTGCGGCGATCCGCCCGATCATGTAATCCGCCTTCTCCTCTGTTCCAAGAGCCGCGCGCTCCGGATATACCGCGTCGCAGAGTACCCTCAGCCGGCCGGCGCAGGCGTCCTTATTGAACGCCATCACATGGGCGAACAGGATTGCGTTGGACACGCCGTGGGGGATATGGTATTTTCCGCCCAGGGGATAGCTTAAGGCGTGGACCGCGGTTGTGCCGCTGCCGGTAATGGCCACTCCGCCGTAAAAGGCGCCCAGCATCATGTTGCTTCTGGCCTCCATGTCACCGGGATTTCTGTACGCCTCCTCAATATTCCTGAAGATCAGCTTTGCGCCTGCCGCCGCGTACGTGTCGCTTAAGGGAGTCGCTTTCTTTGAGGTGAAGCACTCCACCACATGGGCCAGGGCATCCACGCCTGTAGCTGCCACGATGGAGGCCGGAAGGCCCGCGATCATCTGTGCGTCCAGGATTACGTAATCCGGTATCATCTCCGCATTCACAATGCCCTTTTTGGACTGTTCCTCCGGGATCGCTACGATGGCATTACAGGTTGCCTCGGAGCCGGTCCCGCAGGTGGTAGGTATCATGATGGTTTTCATCTGCTTTGACGCCAACAGCGGATCCGTCAGAAGGTCCGTCACAGTGCAGGAGGAGCCTTTTAACAGGGAGCAGAGCTTGGCCGCGTCCATGACGCTGCCGCCGCCGATAGCGATGATGATGTCTCCATCCTCCCGGTTCATCTGCTCCACAACCTTCTCCACATCGGTGTAAGCGGGTTCCGGATTCAGCCCGTCGAACACCTTGTATTCCACGCCTGTACGCTCCAGCACGGCCGTCAGCTTATCCAAAAGCCCGGCTCCGGCCACTCCCTTATCAGTAAATACCAGAGCCTTCTTTGACGACTCCTGCTTTAAAATCGTCCCAATTTCCTCGATACTTCCCACACCCGCATACACGCAGGATGGAATTTTAATCTGATATCCCATTTTCTTCGCCTTTCACTCTATTTTCCTTTTAATTCTTCCGTTAACTCCGACAGCAGGTTCTCTTCCCCGAAACCGCCGGATTTGGTGATGATGTGATGTTCCCGGCCGCAGTAGTACAGCTTTGTCAGCACGCAGCCCGGCCGGACCTGCCGGATCGGCTGCAGCTCCCACTGCCGGATCTCCTTCATAAATCCCAGAAGCGTATCTCCCCCTGTCACCAGTATAACGGCATGGAGCCCGCAATCCAGCATATTCTTCAAAATAATGCCCAACGTTTCCGGGATTCTGCTGCGCACCTGTCCGGTGTCCATGCCCAATTCCCTGGCGTACTCCAGAGTGTTCCGCTCGCTCTCACGGTCATTGGTGTCCAGAATCACGCAGTCATTTTCACTGCTCTCCTGTGTCATCCGGCGTGTCAGGCCGGCTCCCTGCTCCGACCTCCAGAACTCCGGATTCAGCTTTTCCTCAGCCGCCATGTAGATTCGCGGATATCCCACCCGCTCTCCCCAGTCAAGCTGCCTCCTGGTAATCGGATTCACGCTGCCGCAGATCACAAACAATCTGCGCTCCAGCGCCGCCGTCTCCGGCTCCTGGCGCTTCAGGCCCAGAAGATCAGGCAGAATCGCCGCAAACCCCGCACATCCCGCCATCAGGCGGTTCTGCCCTGTTACGGTTAAATCCGCTCCAATTCTCCTGATATCCGCCTCGGTTGTTGCGTCGTACACCACGATTCCCGCTTGCCCCGGGCCCGGCCGCGCCTCGCCGTGAGTCTCAATGACAGGAATTTCGCTTTGCAGGCGGATAATATCCTTCACCGAATCCTTGGTGACCGGCTCAAAGGGATCCCGGCCAAACACGCTCTTGCTGACCGGCACTCCGTCGATATACTGTCTGCCGCCTCTGGTAATCCGATTCATCTGCGGCAAGGCGGGGACAAAACTTAGGAATGGTTCACCGGCCGCGCGGTAGGCGGCCTCCAGCTCACTGCCAATGTTTCCCCGAAGCGCTGAATCCGTTTTCTTGTAAATATAGGGAATTCCCGCCTCCCTGGCGTCCTTTGCAACTGCGAACACCTTGCGGTACGCCTGGTCCGGGGACACATGTCTGGTCTCTGCGTCAATGACCAGCACCGTGGTCTCCCCGGACCTGATCCCTTCCTCCCAGCTTCTGTCATGGTCCAGGCTGACAATCACTCTGGTTCCGATCCCTCTCTCCGCGAAATGAACCCCCGCGTCCAGAGCGCCTGTGAAATCATCCGCGATGATCATCAATTCAGTCACTGTTTCACCTCCTGCTGTCTTTTATGTTTCAATTTGGAACACTTTATTTAATTGCTTTCTGTAGTTATAGGATATCGCTTTTCGCAAAAGGTTTCAAATAAAAACAGTTTATTTTTTGTTCTTATTTGAAACATTATTGTATATATTTTCTCTTTATGGTACTATATTTTCATAATGAAACAATTTAAATCGTCATTTGGGAAAGGGGAACATATTTATGGAAAGAAAATATCGGATACTGGGAATTGCGCCCTATGAGAATTTAAAAAACGCCATGGCCACAGAGGCGGCAAAATACGAAGATATAGAAATGGTTGTCTACACGGGAAACCTGGAGGACGGGGCCCAGCTGGCCCTGCAGCATATGAACGAGGGCTTTGATATCCTGATCTCCCGGGGCGGGACCGCTGAGCTGATCCGGAAAATCGCTTCCATACCCGTCATTGAGATCACTCTGTCCATCAATGACATCCTGCGCGCGATCCTGCTGGTGGGAAACCTGACGGAGGCATACGCCGTGGTGGGTTACCCCACTGTCACTCAGCCGGCCCATGTGCTCTGCGAGATGATGAATTATCGCATGAACATCATTACCATCCACAGCCCGGACGAACTGGACCCTGTCTTAAAAGAGCTCAAGGCCGGAGGCTGCAATTTTATCCTGTGCGATGTGATCACCGAGATGATGGCACGGGAAGCGGGGGTGGAGCCCATCCTGATCCTGTCCGGGCCGGAAAGCATCGATATCGCCATTGATTATTCCATCAATATGTGCCGGGTGTTGGCAGAGACAAAAGCCCGCGGCCGCCTGTTCACCAGGGCCCTGGATATGCAGGGCATGAAAACAGTCATCATGAAACAGGACGGCTCTATCCTGTTTTCCACCTACAATGAGAAAAATATCTCGTCCGTCACCGGATATTTAAAAAAGCTGGCTGAGTCCCCTCACTCCATGTCGGCCAAAGCCTTTCACATGATTGAAAATAGGCTCTATTCCATCTCGGCAGAGGAAACCACGTTCCTGGAGGAACCCTGCTATATCTTCTGCCTGGAGCAGAATCCGTTTCCGGTTGGCGGAAGCAAGCACGGTATCCGCTTTTCCACCTGTACAGAAGTCTCCGTCATGTATTCCAGCAGCTTTTATTCCCTGACCTCCAGCGCAAGGCTGATGGAAGAGAAAATCCGCATGATCAACCAGACCACGCTTCCGGTGATGATTCTGGGTGAGCGTGGCTCCGGAAAAAACCAGCTGGCCGCCAAACTCTATCTGGAGAGCTCCATGCAGAGATATCCTTATATCACCATCGACTGCCAGGTGCTTAACGAGCGGACGTGGAACTATATCATCAGCAATTACAATTCGCCCCTCAACGACAAGAACAACACCATTTTTATCAGCAACCTCCAGGCACTGTCCAGACATCAGCAGGAGCAGCTGCTGTCCTTTCTGGTGGACACAAATGCCCACAAGCGGAATAGAATTATTCTCTCCTGCTCCCAAACACTGGATCGGGATCTGCCGGATCCGTCCAGAAACTTTATCGACTATCTGCCCTGCACCACCGTCTACATGCCGCCGCTTCGGGAACTGACCGACGATATTCAGGGTTCCTCCAACCTGTATCTGAACGCCATGAATGTGGAGATGTCCAAACAGATCGTAGGGTTTACCCCCGAGGCTCTGGCCCTGCTCATGAGCTACCGGTGGCCGGACAATTTCATGCAGTTAAAGCGGGTATTGGCGGAGCTGGTCATGCTCACTTCCACCGCTTACATTCAGCGTGACACGGTGTTTGAGGTCATCGAGAAGGAGAAGCGGCAGTATGTGCCCACCACCGCCGACCTGTTTGACTACAACCGGCCTCTTGGCGAAATGACCCGGGAAATTGTAAAGGTTGTCCTCTCCCAATGCGGCGGCAACCAGACACTGGCTGCCAAAAGACTTGGCATTGGACGGACAACCCTGTGGAGATATTTAAATGAAACCGATTAATCCGGCAGATATTCAATTTGCCTGCTGCCTGCAGGCCGGCGAAAATGCCGCAGAAACTCCCAGGCAGCCCGGCTCTGCTCACAGATCGCCCCGTGGGGCATATTCTTCATCACGGTGTATCCCACCCGCGGCAGCCCGTCCCGTCCACAGTAGACCAGAGTTCTGAACCGCTCCCCCTGGGCATATCCGCGGGCGGAGGTGTAATAGTTCTCACCGGTGCGAATTTCATCGGGCGCAAAGCGGGTGGTAAAACCGGCACCGGCCCGCGCCTGGCAGCCATTGACCTCCAGCATGACCTCCAGCTGTTCGTCCACATCCGTGCCCGCTGCGGGGTCATTGTCCCCCACGCACACCCAGTAGGGCAGCTCATACCCGGAGCGAAGCAGTCCCGGCGAGACAGGGCTGTCCGCCACCAGTCCTGGCGCGTCAACAGGGGCGTTGCTGGGGGCAATGGCTGCAAACAGTTCGGGAAAAGCGGTCCCCACCTCCCTTGTGATGGCGCCACCGTTGGAGAATCCGGTCAGATATACCCTGGTACGGTCCAGGCCGTAATCCGCACAAAGCCGGTCAATCATGGCTCCAAAGACCTGTCCGTCCCGCTCCAGCTGCCAGATGTTTCCCGGGGAATCCGGGCACACCAGGACAAAGGCCTGAGTCTCGTCCGCCAGCACGTCCCATCCGTTCTTTTCAGCGAAGAGCCACACCGGCTCCCCTCTGCCATGGACACTGAACAGAATCGGCAGCCCTTTCACCCTGTCCGCCGGACAGCCGTCAGGGAAATGGAGGGAACAGGCATATTCCAGACAGCCCACTGTGACCGAATGGTGGACAAACCGTGGGGTCTGGTAAAATCCGCTGCGCCCCAGATGCAAGCCCAAAGTCCCGTCCGGCCCGTCCTTCCACCGTATGGTGTGCTCAAAATATTCTTCGAGAATGGTGTGGGCCAGGGATAGGCCGGTGATCCCGGTCTCCTTTGACAGCAGCAGACGCTGAGCCGGGTTGGCCTCATTCTCATAGCAGCTGGCCTTCAGCGCTCCCATGGATACCTGTCCGGGCAGCCGGCCAAGGCCGCCCGATCTTCCGAAATATTCCAGAGCCTGCCGGGCAGCCGTCTCGGGTGCGCCGATCAGCCAGAGGCTGCTGGGAATCTGATCGTTGCGTTTCGCGTAGTCACTACTCACATGGCGCACCAGCCAGTGGCTGGAGGGAAACGCCCCGGCCGAATAGTCATCCGGTGCTCCCCCGATCAGAGCAGCCGCGGCAAAGCGGTTCGGTTCCGCCACCGCACAATTTCCGGCAAATACCGCCCCGTCCTCATACCCAACCAGGTAGAGCATGGTCTCCCAGCACCAGAGCTTTCCTTCCCGGCCAAACAGACTCCTGCCGTTGCGGCTCCCCACCTGACCGCGAACCCGGTCATAAATTGAGCCAGGCAGGGAATGGGACTGTGCGTTCCATCCCTCCGGAGCCAGAGGGAGAATCAGCACCGCCCCATCGTATTCGGACAACGCCTGCCAGCCTGACTTCCGGGCAAACTGCTCCGCCAGGGACAAGTCCGCCGCCATCTCCCCGGGCGCGAAGACGAAAATTGTTTTGGCCGGGTCATAGCAGGCCCTGGTGGACACATACATGTAAAATCCGTTGGCCTCTTTCATGGTTTCCCCCTCCTGTCACAGCCTTTTTTTCAGAAAATTGTAGGCAAACTGGTCGATCTCCTCCCCCAGGGAGGGACCGTGCCCGCCGCCGGAGCAGGCCACAAAGGTGGCGTCCGCTCCCGCCTTCACCAAGGCGTGGTACAGAATCTCGCTCTGATCCGGGTCCACAATGGTATCGCGGCCGCCCTGGAAGATCGCCACCGGCGGACAGTCCGCGCCGGCGTAGGTAACCGGGCTGCACTTCCTAGTCAGCTCGATAAAATGCCAGTCCGGGTCCCCGGGATCATTGCGCTCCAGAACCTGGTTTAAGGTAAAAAGGCTCCGCCCCGGGCCGGTGTAGCCCACGATCAGAGCCGGGATGACGCCGGCGTTGTCGTTGCCCACGTTCTCGATCTCCGTCCCGATCAGATCTTTTGGAGGGCCGGACAGGGCGGCTGCGCTGGTGCGGATACTCTGACACAGATCCGCGGGCGCATAGAAGATGGCCGCAGCCTTGATGGAGCTGTCGTACTCCAGGTTGCCGCCCACCTCCCCCTCCAGCTCCCTGCAGTTTGCGCTGAGGGCCAGCATGGAAGCCAGGCAGCCCCCGGCGGAATTGCCCAGGGCGCCGATGCGGTCTGGATCGATGTTGTACTTCTCCCCGTTGGCCTTCAGAAAGCGGACCACGCCCTTGACATCATGAATGCAGGCAGGAAAAATGGACTGGCTCACCAGCCGGTAGTCTGGGCAGACCACCGTGTAGCCCTCCTTTGTCAAGCGCACCAGATCCCGGCAATAGACAGCCTTCTGGGTAACCTGTTTGTACTCACCCCATAGAAAACCGCCGCCGAAAATATAGATGATGCAGGGCCCCGGGGTGTTCTGTTCAGGTGACTGATAAATATCCAGTTTGAGGGTATAAGCCTGCCCGTTATCCAGCGTAACCCTGGCGTATGGCACATCTTCAAAGCGCGGCCGCTCCTCAGGCGGACACAGGGGTTTTACTTTTGGCGGAACATACATATTAAGACCTCCCATTTAAAATATCTACTATTTTATAAAGAATGGGCGTCAAAGACAACTGAGTCTTATCCATATTTCGTTCCAAAACAAAACGTTTTTCACCAATGATTCAGTTTTTATGCTTATACCCGCATGTTTGTTTTTAAACGAAACAATCCATAGCGATATGACGCAGCATCCTGCACGCATAATGCATCCGCATACTGGTGTACAGGCGCACGGGGTGGTCTGTATGTGTCTCTGAAGCAGGCTGCACAGATATATATATCCGTAACCCCTACCGCGCTGGCCGCCCGGTGGACCGTTATCTTTTTTTTGCGCTGTTTATGCTTTTCCCGTCATATGAAGGTAACGGATTGCATTCTGGTGGGTTGGCTCCAGTCCGATTGCATTAACAAAGGCCTTTGCAGCAGCATCCATGTTCCCCAGCCCAAGATTGGCAAGTCCTATCAGGTAATAACAGTGCGCCTGATTCCGTTTATTCAGGTCATCATCAAAAATCAGGAAGTCCGGAAGCGATACCGCAAAATAACTTACCCGCATTACATCAAAGATATGCTGCTCTCCATAGTCCAGAAGCTTGTTAAACCTTGCCTTTGCCTCTACCGGCCGGTTCAGTTTTTCCCTGGCCAGTCCCTGATAGTAGATCATATCAGCCGGCTGGTCATTGTAATACATCATTCCAGCCGGTTCATCCGTACCGACGCTGGCTTTTTCAAAATACGCTTCTGCCGCTGTCTGATCGCCCCGGCGTTCTTTTATGACACCCAGATAATAGTTTACATGATTATCCTTACATCCTTCCAGCTTGCCTTCCCCAAGGTTCTCCGGATAGTACAAAGCCTTCTTCAGAAATTCTTCCGCCTCATCAAGGTCACCTCGTTCCATGGCTGACCGCGCCAGTTCTACCAGCGACACGGTATACTGGGTTGTTACCTTTCCTTCTCCTCCCTCCCATGGATGGAAACGGTTAGCCATAATAAACTCATAGGCATCCCCATAACGTTCTGAAAGATTCAGGAGGGTGGCATACTCAATCATCAGGTCATCCCGCTGCATGAACACATCCCTGGCCATATCATAGTGTTTCAGCCGCTCTGCCACCGGCATCCCCATCTTCTTATACAGCTGGTCCAGTTCCAGGAAAATCCGCGCATCGCCGGGATTCAGCTCATATGCCCGCTCCATGGCCTGCTTTGCCTGATCCGGGTCATGTCTCTTGTTATAGTACGCCAGGGACAGATTCCTCCAGGTAATTGCAAAGTCCGGGTTTAACTCAGCAGAACGCTCCCAATACCCTATGGCTGTGTCGTACTGCATTTTATCGTAGTACAGGTTGCCCAGATAGTAGTATGCATTGGCATCCTCACATTTTTCCCTGACCACGTATTCCAGGACCAGAATATCCTCCAGCTTATTGGGGAAACAGTAATCCGTGCTGCACTGTGAGGCCTGCAACAAAGTATAGGATGTATCTTTTCCCATCTTCCCCAGATAGTATGCCTTGTAGTAAAACAGCATGGGCCATGCCTCGTCGCATTGGGACAGAACCGCAACAGCCTCCTCATAAGCTCCGAACTCTGCATAATCGCGGGCCGTCATCAGATAGTTTTCATGGAAATTCCTGGCCAGGGTGTTGAACTCCTTAAGAAGGCTTTCCTTCTGCCTCCCGTCCACATAGGAACGCTCCATCCTGGATACATAATCAAAGGGATCCACGGCAAGATTCTCTTCGATCTCCCTGGCCGCCTGCTCTGTCTTTCCCATTTTCCTGAACAGATAGGCCCTAAGCCCACGCGCCTTCACATTGTGGGAGTTTTTCACCAGCCCTTTATCCACCATTTGCATCGCTTCCTCATAGTTACCGCGCCCTGCTTCAATGCAGGCCAGATAATAGAAGCTCATCTCCTGCTGCTCATTGGACCAGGTGGCCTTGTATAATGCATCAAACGCATCCTCTGTCCGGCTCTGATAGAGCAGAGTCAGGCCCAGATTATAATATGGCTCTGATTGATAAGGGTTCGGGTTTTTCCAGGTAGCCCGCCTGATTGCCTTACGGAAATATTTCTCCGCCTCTTTAAAACAGCCTCGGCGCAGCAACAGGCTGCCATAAGCATTGTTGGTTCTTAAATCCCCCGGGTCGCGCTTTAACGCCTCAAGATAGTATGGGTCCGGACGGTAGGTGGCATGGCGGTACTGTTCAATATGCTGCCCGGTCAGGTACAGTTCCTCCACCGTCATGATTTCCTCCGGGGCTTTGGAAGCCTCGGCAGGCTCCGGCAGCTTTGGAATCTCTTTTTTCAGCGGACGGTACGCCACCAGTTCCTTCTCTCCATCCAGTACCCGCAGCGTCAGCCCGGTCTCATCCTCCACCTGTGTGTGGATGACGGTCTCAAAGGTTTTTACCGGAGATAGTTTTGTTGTCTCATCCAGCAGGATCTCATTGCCATAAGTAAGAAGGACGCGTGCCTGCGGATACTCCTGTGTCCCATACGCAACTACCCTGATTCCCTCCTTTTCCACGTCCAGATTAATGACCGCATGGATAGACGCATTCTTCACCGCGCCCACTGCCTTGTACGGCATAAAATACTGGGTAAAGGTCTTCTCCTCCATGGGCTTAAGCCATGTAAAGTCCGGCTGGTTGTCCGTATATACGCCTGTCATCAGCTCTATGTAAGGTCCGTCCTCGTCTGTCAGGTTCCGGTCCCATGCCTTTCCGAAATCCCCGCATCCCCAGGTCCACTGCTTCTTTCCCGGTGAGATATGATGGTCCGCAACATGGAGGATACCGGCCTGTTTCTGATAATCATAACCGCCTACAAAGTTAAACTCACTTTTTTCCGCCATATACGAAGTCGGTACCGGGATGTTTTTATATCGGGAAATGTCCACGCCTTCACTGTAATCGTGCTTATAATATTCCCCTGTGGCGATTGGGAACCTGGATACATCCCGCTTGCCGTGGTCCATCACCGCATGGACATCCGGCGGGAAGACGGACTGGGTATGGTCATTGACCGGCACTGCCGGGTTGGCCCACCAGAGGAATGTCTGCGGAGTCGCGGTCCTGTTATATAACTGGCCCCGGATTTCGATATATGCCTTCCCGGGATACAGGGTAAAGCTGGCCTCTCCCTTTGTCCCATACATCTGGTCCACATCACAGATCCGGCATGTTTTGGAACCGTCTCCATTCTCTATGAGCATATAGTCCACAGGTGAAAATGTGGTCGGCCTGTGATGCTGCGGCCAGTTAAACTCAATGCCTCCGCTGATCCATGGTCCGCAAAGCCCCACCAGGGCAGGTTTGATGACATGGTTATAATACACAAAATCATACTGGTTGGTCTTATCATACGCCCTTTGTATCCTGCCCCCCAGTTCCGGCAGTACCATCACCTTCAGGTATTCATTTTCCAGCCATACCGCCTGATACACCTTATCCTTTTTCTCATCACTGATTTTCTCAATGGTGGGATAGGGATAGATTTTACCCGAGCTTCCCTGATACACACGGCTTTCCAGGAACATGGGATTCTTATCCGCCTCTCCCGCCTCATATGTAGGAATCACAATGGACTCTTCCCAGATTTTTACTGCATCCATGCCAAATACCTCCTGTCATTATTATCAATGTTTTTTCTTTTTACTTCTTGCCTATACTATATCCGATAATCCTCGCATTTTCATTATATATGTTTGCCATAGAGTTTTGAAAAATTGCTCTTATGGCTTGACTTCCTGTTTTTACCTGCCATATAATAAAGGCAACATTGGCGTCATATGGAAAGGAGGGATTTTATGTTATCTACCGAACAGGGTGTGATTCCCGGCTCTGATTTTTATATCCATACTCCAAGCGCGCAGGCCTCTGCCATGTTCCTGTATCCCGTCAGCACAGGTTATTTCCGCTATCTCCCCGGATACTGTCTCCGGCGGTCTTCCTATGACAGCTTTCTGATTATGTACATGCAGAAGGGAAGCTGTGAAATCGAGACTGGAGGGCGGATCTGTCATGCCGGGCCGGACCAGATTGTCCTGCTGGACTGCTATGAACCTCACTGCTACTATACCACCACTGGATGGGATGCAGAATGGCTGCATTTTGACGGTTCCAATGCCCGCAGCTATTTTAAAGCAATCATGGACAGCAGGAATCCTGTGATCAATCTCCATGATACGTACCGTTTTGAGAAATATCTTCACAAGATCTATATCAGCTTCAAAGACCACATTTCCATCAAGGAAGCTTTGCTGAATAATTATATTGTAAACATCCTTACGGAACTGCTGATTGGTCGCGATATGGAACATTCTGTCAATGTTTCCGCCAACATTATCGAAGATATGGTGGCCTATATCAATGAGCATCTGGCCGGCCCGCTGACGCTGGAGGAGCTGGCCTCCCAGGCCTCCTTAAGCCCCTTTTATTTCAGCAGGCTGTTTAAGAAGGAAACCGGTTTTACCCCGCACGGATATGTCATCACCGCCCGTGTGAACAACGCAAAATTCCTGCTGAAATCCTCCAACGCCACCATTAAGGAGATCTGCTTCGGAACAGGATTTACCAGCGAAAGCAGCTTCTGCACCACCTTCAAGAAGATAACAGGAAGCACCCCATCCGAATACCGGGAACGTATCTGCCAATAGCACAGGAAGCAGTCCGCTTTGGACTGCTTCCTGTGCTCTATCATAGAATCCGCATTACCATTATTCTGCTGCTTTTCCCATCACTTCCCTGTAACTCTCCGGAGTTACGACAATCGCGTCCACGGCTGTTTCAAGTGGGACTTCCTTTCCTCCAATTACCTCATACAGGACTTCAACGGAGCCTTTACCCACGGAATCGGAAGAGAAGTAGGTGGCTGCTTTCATGCAGGTGCCCTCAGCCCCTTTACCGTTCCACTCATCCTTTGCCATGTACGCTCCCAGACCAACGACGCAGGCGTCTCCATCCAGGCCAGCGCTTTCCAGTGCCCGGACCGCTCCAATGGTTCCCTCTTCATTGGCCCCGGTTACCAGCCACTTTTTAATCTCCGGATGCGCTGTAATAACCGATGTTGCCGCTACGTTTCCTTTGTCCGTGGTTCCGTCATAGTCAGCCCTAAAGATACGCTCTGCCGGGAAGTCCGGGCAGTTTGCGGTAAAATTGTCATACTCTCCTTCCGCACGGGGTACGCAGGAAGATACCGTATCCATGGTCAGAAGCAGAAGGCCGCACTGTTCATCCTCCACCAGGTTATTATCTTTTGCATAAGCTGCCAGCCAGTCTCCGTTGGCCTGGCCGATGACATAGGCATTAATGCCCACCCATGGCGCCAGCTTGTCACCCGCGTCATTTTGAAGCGCGTCATCACATGCAACCACAGGAATCCCCGCCTCTTTGCATTTATCCACTACCACCTGGGACATGGTCTGGTCCGGAATGCAGGTGACTATCCCTTTGGCCTGGTTGGCTACCGCATTGTCAATTGCTTTCAGATATTCCTCCGGGTTCATTTTCGCATCCACATAAATGAACTCGTCCCCACGTTGTTCCACAACCTTCTTTGCGGCCTCGCCTTCATCAATAAACCAGGTCTGGTCGCCTGCTTTATAGATACCATAAATCACGCCTTTAGCAGAAGCGTCCCCGCTCCCTGCGTTATCCGCCTGTGACGCCGTGGCTGCTGCCTGGGTTGCCGGTTCGTCATCAAATCCGCTGCATCCGGTCAACGCGACCGCCACTGCTGCTGCCATTACTACCCCTAATACTTTCTTCATGTTCATAACCTCCTGATTTTATTGTTATATTTCTTCTATTTCAAAGGGACCTTACAGGTTCTTCATGGAAGCTGCCAGCAGTTCCTTTTCCCTTCTCTGTTTACGAATATAGTCGGTTGTCAGTGCGAAGAGCAGCAGACCGCCCTTTGCCACATACTGCCAGAACGTGGGTACATTGACCATCGTAAGGCCGGTGTTGAAAGCCTGAATCAGGATAATACCCAGAATCGTACCGCCCATATCACCCACGCCGCCTACAAAGGAAACGCCGCCCAGAATAACCGCCGTAATGGCGTCAAATTCCAGATTGACATTAGCGGCCGGCTGCCCGGAATTCATACGGGCCGCAAAAATGATACCGCCGATGGAACAGAGGATGCCCATCATGATATAGCAGGTGGTGATAATGCGTTTGGGATTCAGACCCGCAAGCCTCGCCGCGTCCATGCTGCCGCCGATGGCGTAAACACTTCTGCCGAATTTAGTTCTGGCCAGGATGATACCGAATATCACGATGCAGAGTACCATGATCCACACAGACAAAGGTATATTGGCAATCCGTGCTTTGCCCAGTATGAGAAAACTCCGGCTGCTGATGGAAATCGGTTTCCCGCCGCAGATGATATAAGCAAATCCTCTGACAATGGACTGGGTAACAAGGGTCGCAATGAACGCCTCAAGATGGATCCGGTTAACCATAAACGCATTGAAGCATCCAATCATAATTCCGCAGGCAATAGTCAGGAGAACGGCAAGGCCAAAGGAAAATCCCTTACCTACCAGAAGCGCGGCCATGACGCCTGAAAATGCCGCAAGTGAGCCGGGAGACAAATCGTTCTGGCCCGCGATAATCAGATATGTATGCCCGATGGCCACCAGGCCCACCAGAGATGCCGCAATCAGAATGTTTATCATGTTGGTAACACTAAAAAAGTTCTTATTCAATATCGTAAACAGTGTAAACACCACTGCAATTGCCGCCAGAAGCACCAGCTTGTCTCCGCTGATACGCAGTGCGCCCTTCTTATTTGTACTCATGATTCCTGTACCTCCCCAATCATTCCAAGACTTAATAACCTGCTTTCCGTTGCCTCTTCCCTGGAAACCTCCCCTACTATCTTCCGTCCTTTCATGACAATAATCCGGTCCGAAAGGCCGATCACCTCAGGAAGCTCCGAGGATATCAGTATCACGCCCAGACCCTGCTTTGCAAATTCACAGATCATCTGGTAAAATTCAGATTTCGCCCCCACGTCAATCCCCTTTGTAGGCTCATCCAGAATCAGGACCTTCGGATTGGTGCTGATCCAGCGCGCCACAATGCATTTCTGCTGGTTGCCTCCGGACAGTTCCACGATTTTCTTGTCCGGGGACGGGGTTTTAATCTTAAAATTGCGGATGCCATCCCCGGCCACCTTTTCTTCCTTTTTGCGGCTGACAAATCCAAACCGGTTGGAGTTTTTATCCAGCAGGGAAATATTGATATTGTCACTGATACTTAAGTTGGCAAGTATACCCTGAAGCTTTCTGTCCTCCGGCACCAGCACGATGCCGTGTTCCATGGCCTCATGGGGCGATCGGTTGTGTATCTTTTTTCCTTCCAGCCAGACTTCCCCGGTCTTCATGGCATCCGCCCCGATGATTGCACGCATCAGCTCCGTCCGCCCGGCGCCCACCAGTCCTGAAAATCCCAGTACCTCTCCTTTTCTTAAGACAAAGGAATTCTCCAGTACATAATCAGAAGAAACTCCTTTTACCTCCAAAAGCACATCGCCGATGGTCTTGTCCCGGTCCAAGTCCTTGTATATGTCTCCAAGGCTGCGCCCCACCATCATGTGAATCATATCCGCCTCCGGAACCACGCCGGTCTTCACCGTATCCACATAACGGCCATCCTTAAAAATCGCCACCTTGTCCGTAATCCTCTGGATTTCATCCATACGGTGCGACACATAGATGATGATTTTTCCTTCCGCCTTCAGTTTTTCAATAATCTTAAACAGTGATTCAATCTCGGAATCAGATAATGAGGCGGTTGGCTCGTCAAAGCAGATCACCTTCAGGTTCTCCCTGGAATACGCTTTCATAATCTCCACCATCTGCTGATAAGCGATACTCAAGTCCTTAACCTTGGTATCCGGGGCAATGGGAAGCCCAAAGTCATGGATAATCTTAGCGGCATCTTCATTGGCTTTCCGTGTATCGATGAAACCGAAGCGGTTAACCGGCATCCTTCCCAGGTAGATATTCTCCGCCACTGACAACTCCAGCAAAATCTGACGTTCCTGATAAATAATGGAAATTCCTTCCTCAATTGCCTCATGGGGCGACTGAAAATGCTTTTCCACCCCATCCAGCAGATATTTTCCGCTGGTCGGCTGATAATCCCCATTCAGAACCTTGAGCAATGTAGATTTGCCCGCGCCGTTTTCACCCAAAAAAGCCAGAACTTCCCCGGAATGCGCCTGAAACGATACCTGGTCCAGAGCTTTCACACCCGGAAAGTACTTGGATATGTTCTGAAATTCCAATACACTCTCCATACGGCTGCCTCCTTTTTATTTTTCTTCTCCTCAATTGCTTTTATGTTTTTATTATAGCGCAATAATATTTTTCGGCATTACTGTCCCTTGCCCTGTCGTTTTTAAAACTTGCTCTCATATATTTTTTCAATTTTCTTTTTTTCATAAAAGATATATACTTAAATTAAAATGGAGGAATCGTAAAATGAAGATAAATACACAGAAATTTACTGATAGATCAGAGAATACTTATGAAGTTCATGAAGCGACGACCAACTTGGGACTGACCGTTACGCTGTCTCCCCTTGGTGCCTCGATTCAAAAAATTGCCATCCGCACCGTTCAGGGAGAATACCTTTCCATGGCGCTTTCCCTTCCGGATCCCACAGTCTGTCCTGCCGATGCAGGATATGCCGGGGCAACGCTGGGGCCCAATGCCGGGCGCATACGCGGCAGTGAACTTCCCATAGGAAAACAGATATACCATCTGACACCGAATGAGGGCCGTCATCAGCTCCATGGCGGCCCCCACAACCTTTCCACAATCATATGGGCCACAGACTCCGTCACATGCACCCATGATTATGTAAAAATACAGTTTTCCTCATTCCAGCCGGACCGTATGGATGGGTTTCCGGGGAACCGGACCTACCGGGCCGTCTATACCCTGGATGATACCAACTGGCTCACGGTTGAATACAGCGCCCGGACGGACTCTCCTACCTATATCAATCTGTCCAACCACACCTACTGGAACCTTTCCGGGGATTTTTCACGTTCCGGGCTGGAACAGGAGCTGACCGTGTTCTCAAACAATATCAGCCTTCTGGATACGGAGTTCCTGCCCGTAGATGTCATACCGGTTGCCGGGACTGCTTTTGATTTCCGCAGGCCTCGGCGCCTGGATAACGCCATGCGCTCCTTAAAGGACGAATGCAGCCGTTCGCAGCTTCATATCGGCAAAGGTTATAACCACGCGTTTCTCCTGAATAAACCGGAACCATTCCGCTCCATACGCTCCATACGCCGCACCCTTCCTCTGAAAAAGGCATGTGTTCTGCGTGATCCCGGTTCGGGCCGGACCTTGAAAGTCATGACGGACGCCCCGGTCCTGGTCCTGTATACCGGCGGTTTCCTGCAAGATGGCCTGTTCATGTCCAATAACCAGTATTCCCGTCCCTCCTGCGCCATTGCCCTGGAAGCTCAGGACCTGCCCGATGTCATGCATATCCTGCCGCATGCTTACCGCCTTACTACACCAACGGAACCCTTCCACCGGATAATACGATTTCATCTTATTTAATACGGTAATATCAAGTTTTCTATTGATCCAGATCCGGATTATGCACCCTCCCGCTACTGATGCTGTATCATAAAAGTTGACACCCTATTCTCAAGGATTTTGATATAATAATAAATACGAGAATAGGAGAAAACAACGTATGGCACAGAATCAAAAATCTTATGACAACGAATTTAAAGCACAGGCTGTAAAGCTCGCTCAGGAAGTCGGTGGGCATAAAGCAGCGAAAGAATTAGGTATTCCAGATGGTACTATTTACTGTTGGATCAAAGCCTTCAAAGAAGGTCGTCTCAGTGCAAATGAGGCTGTCCATTCACCTATGACAGCATTGTCCCTTAATGATGAACTTATCGAACTTAGAAAGCGTGTTAAAGAACAGGATAAAGAAATTCGTCGTCTAAAAGAAGAAAACGAATTCCTCGAAGAAGCCAGTGCTTTTTTCGCAGCCAGCCGTCGCAAGTCAGCAAAAAACAGAGATTGATGTTTATTGCAATCAAAACTGATAACGGCAAGATTAAGGGCAAAATTTCTTTTTATTGCAGAGTCCTTCATGTTTCCAGACAGGCATTCAATAAATATCTAAAAACAAAAGATGCTCCTTGGAAATATCAGGCATTGGCCGATGCCATGCTTGATATCTGTAGTGAAGATGAATGCAATGACACTTTCCCGGCGAAAGAACTGTTTATCGTGTCATGCAAGAAATTGGTCTTAATCACAAACCAAAGCGTAAGCCTAATGGCATTACCAAAGCTGATAAAGAAGCCCGGAAATCAGATGATTTGATAAAGCGTGGCTTCACAGCGGAAAAGCCCCCCGAAAAATGCATTACCGATATGACTGAAATAAAGGCTTCTGATGGAAAACTCTATGTTTCGGCTATCTTCGACTGCTATGATTTAGCAGTATTGGGGCTTGCCATGGATACAAATATGAAAGCTACCCTTTGTGAACAAACCTTAGATAATGCCTGCAAAGCGTATCCAATGCTCCGGGGAGCTATTTTTCACAGCGACAGGGGTACACAGTACACAAGTGAGTTATATCGTAAAGCAATCAGTAAATATGGCATTCTCCAAAGCATGAATAATGCTGGTGGCAGATGCCATGACAATGCCAGATGCGAAAGCATGTGGGCAAGATTCAAAGAAGAATTACTTTATGGACGTTACGATACCACTTCAATGACAGTAGAACAGTTAAAAACACTCATCTGGAGATACTTCATCAGCAATTGGAATAACCGAAGAATCTGTTCTGCTAATGGTGGTTTACCTCCGATGATTAAGCGTAAGCAATACTATGATTCATTACAGGAGGTAGCATAGATCGAACATCCTTGAGAAAAAAGTGTAAACCAATATTGACAATATCATATTGTCCCTTTTCCATGACATGGGCCATGTTATTATAGGAGCAGTACCCGCGGTCGCCGATGAAGACATCCCTGGTACCCGGTGGCGTGTGGAGCCGGTGGACCATATCGCAGAAGGCCCGGAATTCATCCTTGTAGTGGACGGGCTGGATAAGCGCGGCAGGATAGGTGTGCTTCTGGAGGTCATAGAGGGCATTCAGGTGCATGCTGTAGAAGCCTTTCGCGGAATGTCCTTCTGATACAAAGTATTCCGGGGAAGCAAAGGAAGGCCTGCTGAAAAAGGTGAAGGTCGAGCCATCCGCGGCAACGAAACGGAAGCCTGGTCCTGCACCGGCCTGGAGGGCTGAGTTGAAACGGTGGAAGACGGCTTCCAATGCTTCCGGTCGGAGTTTGGCGCGCTGCTGGTTAAAGGCAGAGGCGGATGATGAGCCTGCCTGCAGGCCAAAGAAATCAAGCAGTTCTATCCTGGTGCCGGAAGAGCCGCAGGAAACCAGGAAGGAGATGAGCCTGTCGGCCCCCATTTTTCTGGAACGGGTGAAATCCCTGACGGGACTGGTCGTATACTGGGAGATGTTGGATACGACATGGCTGACGGCGTCAGCAAAAGCAGCTTTGATGTCTTCATGTGACAGAGAGTATGAAAGTTTTTCTGTAAATAGCTATTAAGCATTAGGTCTTCTATGATAAAATCTATTATCATAAGGAGGCCTATTATTATGGCAAGAAGAGAAAAACAGCCCGTACACAAAGTAGTTATGACGGAGGGGAAAAGGAACATCGTCCATCAGCTCCTGGAAGAGTATGACATCCAGACTGCGGAGGATATCCAGGAAGCCCTCAAAGACCTGCTGGGGAGCACCCTGAAGGAGATGATGGAAGCGGATATGGATGAGCATCTCGGCTATGGGAGGTCAGAACGGTCGGATTCGGATGATTACCGCAATGGCTACAAGCCCAAGCGGATCAACAGCAGCTTCGGGAGCATGGACATCCAGGTGCCCCAGGACAGGAAGTCCACGTTTGAACCCCAGGTGGTAAGAAAGCGCCAGAAGGACATTTCCGGCATTGACCAGAAGATCATATCCATGTATGCAAAAGGCATGACAACCCGCCAAATCTCGGATACCTTGATGGACATTTATGGTTTTGAGGCTTCGGAAGGGTTCATCTCGGACGTGACGGACAAGATACTGCCGCAGATTGAAGACTGGCAGAACCGCCCGCTGGAGGAAGTCTATCCCGTGGTCTACATCGACGCAATCCATTATTCCGTGCGGGAGGACGGGGTAATCCGCAAGCTTGCCGCCTATGTCATCCTCGGCCTTACGCTGGAAGGTAAAAAGGAAGTCCTGAGCATACAGATCGGGGAGAATGAAAGCTCCAAGTACTGGCTCTGCGTTCTGAACGAGTTGAAGAACCGCGGTGTGAAGGATATCCTCATTCTCTGCTCGGACGGGCTCACGGGCATTAAGGAAGCCATAACGGCGGCATTCCCGAAGACGGAGCAGCAGCGCTGCATCGTACATATGGTACGGAACACGCTGAAATACGTCTCCGACAAGGACCGGAAAGCATTTGCCACGGACCTGAAAACCATCTACCATGCCGCAAACGAGGAAAAGGCGCTGGAGGCGCTGGAGAAGGTGACGGAAAAGTGGACGCCAAAGTACCCCAACTCAATGAAACGCTGGCATGACAACTGGGATGTGGTATCCCCCATCTTCAAGTTTTCCATGGAGGTCAGGAAGGTGATCTATACTACCAACGCGATCGAGAGCCTCAACTCTACCTACCGGAAGCTCAACCGCCAGCGGAGCGTGTTCCCGGGCAGCACGGCGCTCTTAAAGGCTCTGTACCTGGCCACGTTCGAGGCGACGAAGAAGTGGACCATGCCCATCCGCAACTGGGGGCAGGTCTATGGGGAACTGTCCATTATGTACGAAGGCAGACTGCCGGAATAAGAGCGCACAGGCATAGGTGTACACCTATCCGGAAAGGAGCTTTCCATGTATGGATTTTCAAAATACGATGCTCAGGACAGGTACGACAGCTATAATACTGTACAGGTGAAGTTAAAACTGAATATGAAGACAGATGCAGATATCCTGGCCTGGGTCAGACAGCACAAATATGGCAGGGACACTTCCGTCCAAGGGGCCATCAAGGCCCTGATACGGGAAGACATCGCCAGAGGCCAGGCCGATGGGACACAAGGTTAATCCCTCTGCATTTTACATTCGTTGGCTGTCTGCAGCTCTGACAGGGATTCCATGATAGACAGGTAATCGATCCCCTCCACAACAGTCCCTGTGCCAGGGTCAAACAGTTCATCGTCTGCGGTGGCTTTCGGGTCATAGGATTTCAGTTCACTGTCATACCAGCTATAGATATCACTGTATAAGTCGGCTGCATGATCCAGCAGGGACTGCAGTCCATTGATCTTTGCCCTGATATCTTCAGGTACAAAGGGATCGTCTGTTTTTAGCTTCATGGCACACCTCCTGATGTTTTCCTGTAAGAAGTGTACCATAATTTGATGGGATTTTCCAATACATCTTGACAGAATCCAAAAGCATCCGTATAGTAAAGGTAGGTGGTCACGACATCCACCTACCTTTCTCATTAACTTATCATAGAAGATCTCAATTTACAGACTTTTTTTCATACTCTCTCCAGTTACAACATTTATATTCATTACTCAACTATGCTATTTTTTTAATTGTCAACAAAATAACCTCGTTACTTTAATCACTCTCTTGAATTTCCACCCGATCCATGCTATATTATAGACATAAAAGGAACAACCGCCCACAAGGGGTTGGCCCAGTAGAAGATAGAAACTCCACCCTCAAACCGTCCAAGTTTACAAGGGTGGTTTTTCTATGCCTGTTTCCAGGACTTTAAAGAAAAACGTTACTTACGATTATTACAAATAAAGGTAAGCAATGCTATGATTAACAGCCCAAAAGCCATTAGGTCTTGAAAACTGAAATACATTAGCACCACCTCCCATCTTATGTATGACATGGGAGGCCAACGCCCTTGCAGTGACACGATTGTTCCATAGAATTATGATAGCACAGAACAGATGGCTAGGCAATGTAGATTTATAGAATTCCATGTTTAGCTACTACTTCCAATGCTTTGTTTTTAAACTTTTCAACCCGTTGTTCTCTTTCTTCATCAGTCAAAAATAAGGTCCCATATTCACGAATAAATGTGTTAAATAATAAATTCATATCCTCTGAGTCTTCCAAAATTTC
>ERZ506944.192-NODE-192-length-41775-cov-6.241035_pt1 | contig 41775 bp, 37 predicted proteins | sample MGYA00512899_ERZ506944 | MGnify/ENA metagenome assembly ERZ506944 | reverse complement strand
CATTGTAACATCCTCCTGTTTTCTATATATAGAAAACAGGAGGATGTTACAATGATAGAGAGCATGACGATTCAGGAGTTTCTGGATGTATTATCTTCAAAGGAGCCGGTACCGGGCGGAGGAGGAGCCTCGGCCCTGGCCGGCGCCCTGGGCAATGCCCTGGGACAGATGGTGTCCAATCTGACCATAGGCAAGAAGAAGTACGCGCTGGTGGAGGATGAGATTAAGGAGCTGGCAGAGCGGATGAAGGGAATCCAGGGACAGTTTACCCAGCTGGCTGACCAGGATGCGAAGGTGTTTGCGCCTCTGGCCAAGTGCTACAGCCTTCCCTCAGGTACGGAGGAAGAAAAGGCATACAAGGCAGAGGTCATGGAAGCACGCTTGCTAGATGCCAGTCTCGTGCCAATGGAAATCATGGAAAAGGCGGCGGAAATGCTGGAAATCATGGATATCCTTGCTGATAAGGGAAGCAGGATGGCTGTCAGCGACGTGGGCGTGGGAGTTCAGTTCATCCGGACCGCATTGCTGGGAGCCGTGATGAATGTGTACATCAATACCAAGTCCATGAAGAACAGGGAGAAGGCGGAAGAAATGAATGAAAAGGCGGAACGCCTCATTAGGGAGGGGACAGAGGCAGCGGACCGCATATATCAGAAGGTGCTTGGGCAGCTGAGATAGAAGCCGGAAATCGCCGGCTTTTATGAACCTGCCGACGTATATTTATTCACCCCAACCCTCCAGAACAGGCAGCAGGATGATGGCTGCCTGTAGGAGGCGCCCTACGCTGGAGAATTCAATCCTGGAGGCAAAGGTCTGGAACAGGGTTCCGGCAGGGCGGAGCATGATCCGGTCAAATTCACCGTTTGAAACCACATGGCTGAATCCCTTAAAGCCAGCGGCAAATAATTCTGCTATGGAAAAGGCGGACAGGACAACGGAAAAACACAGGAGGACCTGTTCCCTGGATGAAACGGATTTTGAAAAAGGAAACGTATTTTTTCATATTGAAAACTCCTGATAAAGGGAAACCACCATTTCATCCATGGTGGTGCCTGTGATTGACAGGTCGTTGATTTCCAGCCGGGAATTGAGGATGGAGATAACATGGGACACGCTGATGGAGGACGTGTCTGCCAGGACCTCCAGCCGGCCGGGAATATCCTTGACAACGGATATACCGCTTTCCTGTATATTCGTTAAATCAGAGACACTGCCACCCCGGGGGAACGGTGTATAATCAATGGAAATATGTTTGGCAGAGGAATAATGTTTTTTCAGCATCTGAAGGTCGCCGTCCAATAGAAGGCGGCCTTTTCCTATGAGAAGAATCCTGTTTGTCAATGCCTCTATATCCTGGGTATCATGGGTGGTCAGGATGATGGTGGTGCCATGGTCCCTGTTGATTTCACGGATAATATTGCGGACAGCAATTTTTGAGACCGCATCCGTTGTCCCAGCGAAAGCTGCCGGACATGATTTTAATGGTACTGCTTTTTCCGGCGCCGTTGGGACCTATATAGCCCACGATTTCACCCTCACGGATATGAAAGGAGATATCCTCCAGCGCATGGATGGTTTCATATTCCCTGTGGAACAGGGAAGAAAAGGCGGTCCACAGACCGGAATTCCTTCGGGCCACCCGGTATGTCTTGCAGATATGTTCCACCGTAATCATGTTTTTATCCTCCCCAGAAAGCCTGTACGGCATTTTAGCATTAAATTTCTATTTTATAGTCTGGATAAGGGATTGTCAATAGCATTAAAATAAAAAACCTCCTGCAAAAGTGCCGTTGAATCCTATAGTTTTTTTCTATGTACAAAAAGCATATTTATACAACATTTCTATCCGAAATGCAGCCGAATTCAGTGAGACCTTGAGAAATCTGGAAAATACTCTTCTTAATTACTGGAGTTATATATGTGATTTGTTGAATTGGAATAAAAGAACTGAAATTGAAAAAATGTAATGGGAATTATGGAAAAATAATTGAATTAAAGTTGCAATTGGTAGAAGTAGACAAAAAAATATACCGATGCTATAATGAGGCCGTCATTTTTACATCATTCAATACTCCAGATACAGGGCTGGTGACTGGCTTTACGGATTCCTGTATCTGTCGGAAAGGAAGGTTTTACTATTATGAAACACAGGAAATGGTCCCGACTGCTGGCCCTGGCTCTCAGCGCCGTGATGCTGACCGCATGCGGCCAGTCCGGCGGGGCGAAGGAGGAGCCCGCCACCGCGGTTGCCGGAGGGGCGGCTGAGGGGACAGAAACCACAAAGCCAACAGGGGAAATAAGTTATAAAACAGAGCTGAACGTCGCCATAACAGCAAATCCGCCGAGTCTGGATGTTCACGGTGTCAATTCCAACATTGTGGGCGGAATCGGTACCCATATCTACGAGCCGCTGTTTGCTATGGATGCAAACTATGAGCCGGCCGGTGTCCTGGCTGATTCCTACACCATAAGCGAGGATGGCAAGGTCTATACAATCAAACTGCGCCAGGGCGTCAAGTTCCACAATGGACAGGAAATGACGGCTGACGATGTGGTTGCCTCCATGTCCCGGTGGCTGGAATTATCGGGCAAGGCAAAAGCCCTTCTGGCAGGAACCGTATTTGAAAAAGCAGATGATTATACTATTACCATGACATTGCCGGAGGCATATGCCGATGCCCTGACCGTAGTCGCAGCGTCCATTCAGTTCCCTGCGATTTATCCGAAGTCCGTTATTGATTCTGCAGGAACAGAGGGCATTACGGAATACATTGGCACAGGTCCCTATAAGCTGGACGAGTGGAAGCAGGACCAGTACATTCATTTGGTCCGGTATGAGGACTATGCGCAGCCGGCCGGAGAGTCTTCCGGTTTCACAGGTGAAAAACTGGCAGCTACTCCGGATATTTACTTCCGCGTGGTGACAGACGATTCCACCCGGGTTGCCGGTGTCCAGACCGGCCAGTATGACATTGCGGAAGAAATGCCCCAGGAGAGGTATCAGGAACTTTCCGGTGACAGCAGTCTCAAGTTTTATGTAAAGACCGCAGGTACCATCAACCTGTTCTTCAACACCACAAAAGGGATCATGGCCAGCCCGCAGATGCGTCAGGCTATTATGGCCTGCCTGAATTGCGATGATATTATGCTGGCAAGCTACGGAGACCCAAACCTGTATGTGCTCAATCCAGGGTGGTGTAACCCGGATGATGCGATGTGGGGCAGTGATGCAGGCTCTGAATATTACAATCAGAATAACATCGGGAAAGCAAAGGAATTGTTGACAGAGGCTGGTTATAACAATGAAGAGATTGTTCTGGTGACGACACCTGATTATGGCGAGATGTACAATGCAACCCTGGTTGTACAGGCTGAATTACAGAGTGCGGGCATTAATGCGGTGGTTGAGAGTTATGACTTCGCAACCTTTATGGAGCACAGGGCCAATCCGGATCAGTTTTCGCTGTATATTACAAGCAACCGCTATAACCTGAATCCGGTTCAGCTGTCTGTTCTGACCAAGGATTGGGCCGGGCTGGACCGCCCTGAGGTAGATGAGGGGATTGCTGCAATCCGTATGGCATCTTCCCCTGAAGAGTCATCTGCAAAATGGGATGATTTGCAGGAGTTCCTGTATGAGTACGGTGCGGCAAGCGTACTGGGCCACTACAGCGGCCTGATGGCCACAGGGGCCGGTGTTGAAGGCTTTAATTTCTTCGATTTTCCACTTTACTGGAATGTGAAGGTTCCTGCATAACTTATGGTTTACTGGCAGGTGGCGGGTTCTCCCCCACCTGCCTTTTGTCACATCAATATGTATGATTGAATGGGAAGGAAATAATAATGCTATCTTATATCATAAAGCGGGTTCTCTCGCTGATTCCGACTCTGTTTGTAGTGTCTGTAGTGGTTTTTCTGGTGGTTTACATGATTCCCGGAGGTCCGGCCACAGCGCTTTTAGGCATGGAAGCCACCCCGGAAGCCATTGCGGATTTAAATGCACAGCTGGGGTTTGACCGCCCCTTTTTTGTGCAGTACGCAGACTGGTTCATGAATATGCTCCATGGTGACTGGGGACAGTCCTATTTCCTTCAGACAACCGTACTGGATGCCATTGGAGAATACTTTGTTCCGACGTTCAGCCTGGCGGTTTTTGCACAGCTCATATCTCTGGTAATCGCTGTCCCAATGGGAATTCTGGCTGCCTACAGGCGGGGAACCTCTGTGGACATCATTACAGTATCAATTTCCCTGCTGGGAATCGCCATACCCGGTTTCCTGCTCAGTATGTTTCTGATGCTGTTTTTTGGTGTTCACCTGAAATGGCTTCCTGTGGCAGGTTATGTACAGCTGAGCCGGGGACTGTTGGAACATCTCCGGTATCTGCTTCTGCCTGCCTTGTCGCTGGGGGTTGTCCAGGCTGCTTATATTACCCGCATGTCCCGATCCGCCATGCTGGATGTACTCTATATGAATTACATACGCACAGCCCGGGCAAAGGGGCTGAGGGAATCTGCCGTGGTCCTGGTTTACGGCCTGAAAAACGCGGGTCCCACCATACTGACCGTTGCAGGCCAGTCCTTTGGCAGCCTTGTAACAGGAACCATCGTGACCGAAACCCTGTTCAATATACCGGGACTGGGCATGCTTACCATGACTTCTATTACGCGCCGTGATGTTTTTGTCATTCAGGGTGTGGTTCTGTTTGTAACTCTGATTTATGTGCTGGTAAACCTTGCGGTGGACATTCTGTACGGATTTGTGGATCCGCGTATCCAGCTGGGAAACAAGTAGGGAGGAAAATCATGAAAATACCAAATACCACAACAGATTATCAGACAAGCCTGGACATCCTCCGCGAACAGCGCCAGATTCGGCGTGAGCGCTTTTTTTCCAGTCCGGGGCTGATTATGGGGCTTACTGTTTTCATTCTCATTGTGATGGCCGCCATAATTATTCCCGCGGTTGCCAACGTGGATCCCAATGCAATGGCCATTGCAGACCGTCTCAAGGGGCCAAGTCTCAAACATCCCTTTGGCACCGATGAATTTGGCCGTGATTTGATGATCCGCGTTCTCTACGGGGCAAGAGTTTCTCTTTTGGCAGGCGGCACCGTGGCTCTGCTGTCCTGTGCCCTGGGCACGGTCATCGGTATTTACGCAAGTTACTTCAAAATCCTGGATCACATCCTGATGCGTATCTGCGAGGGTCTGATAGCCATACCCGGTGTGCTGCTGGCGATTGCACTTATGGCCGCGCTGGGAGCAAGCAATCTGAACGTGATTATAGCTCTGACCATCGTGTACACCCCCAGCGTTGCGCGGATTGTGCGCAGCAGCGCCCTGGTCACCAGGGAACAGCCCTATGTGGAGGCAGCCAAGGTTCAGGGGGCGGGCAGCGGGCGCATTCTCCGGAAACTGATTCTGCCGGGCGTAATTTCTCCCCTGACGGTTCAGGCGTCATTCATTTTTGCGCAGGCAATCATTTCCGAGGCGTCTTTGAGCTTCCTGGGAGCCGGTATCCCTGCTCCGGCCGCAAGCTGGGGCAACATATTGCAGGGAAGCAAGCAGGTACTCCAGAAAGCGCCGTGGACCGTCATATTTCCGGGGCTGGCAGTGGTGCTTTGCGTGCTCAGCCTGAATCTTTTGGGGGATGGACTGCGGGATTACCTTGACCCGCGTACGGCAGGGAGGAAGAAGCGATAATGAAACCAGATGAAACACAAAATAGAATGCAGAGTGAAATGACAAATGAAGCGGGGACACTGCTGGAAATCCGTAATCTGAAGGTGAGGTTTACGGCCCGAAAAAAAGTCCTGACCGCGGTGGACGGAGTGAGTATGAGCATCAGGTCGGGCGAAATCGTTGGCGTTGCAGGAGAATCCGGTTCCGGTAAAAGCGTCATGTCCCAGTCAATCCTGCGTCTGCGGGAATATGATTCTGATGTGAGATATGAGGGCCAGGTCCTGTTTGAGGGTCAGGACCTCTTAAAGGCATCCCAGGCTGAAATGCGTGGGATACGGGGCAACCGGATTGCGGTCATTTTTCAGGACCCCATGACCTCATTAAGCCCGGTGCACACCGTGGGCAGACAGCTGTCAGAGGTGCTGGTTCTGCATAAGAAGATGACGAAACAGAGGGCAAAGGAACGGTGCGGGGAGCTGCTGCATCTGACAGGCATACCAAATCCGGAAGATTGTATGAGAAAGTATCCTTACGAGTTGTCAGGCGGTATGCAGCAGCGCGTGATGATTGCCATGGCCCTTTCCTGTGAGCCGAAACTTCTGATTGCCGATGAACCGACCACGGCGTTGGATGTAACCATTCAGGAGCAGATTTTGAACCTGATCGCGGAACTGAACGAACGGATGGGGATGTCGGTCCTGTTTATTACCCATGACTTGGGGGCCATGGCCCAGATCTGCCACAGCGTCCGCGTCATGTATCTGGGGAATCTTGTGGAAGAGGCCCGGACAGAAGAATTATTCGCCCGGCCCATGCACCCATATACCCAGGGCCTGCTGGACTGCATCCCCCGTCTGGATTCAGACCGCAGCCAGCCGCTGCGCGTGATTTCCGGCGTGGTGCCGCCCCTGTCCAATGTGCCTGACGGCTGCCGTTTCTGCACCCGCTGTCCATATGCCGACCAGCGCTGCATGTCGCAGAATCCTCCATCGGTGGAGGTGTTCCCGGGACATAAGGCAAAATGCTGGAAATACACTCCGGAACAGGAGGCGGAATAGAATGAAAACACCACTTTTAAAGATAAGGAACCTTCAGAAGAGCTACCCGGTTTACGGCCCTCTGGGCAAGCTGTTTCCTCCCAAAACATACATGAGGGCGGTGTCCAATATGTCTCTTGATCTCTATGAAGGCGAGACATATGGTTTGGTTGGGGAGTCCGGCTGCGGAAAAAGCACCACCGGGCGCTCCATACTGGGACTGGTAAAGCCTGACAGGGGTGAGATTCTGTATAGAGGCCGCGATTTGACCCGGCTGAGCGATGGTGAATTCCGCCCTCTGCGCCGGGATTTGCAGATGGTCTTTCAGGATACCTTATCCTCCCTCAATCCGCGTTCCCGAATCGGGGCTTTGTTGGAGGAGCCGTTGATAGTCCAGGGGATGGGGGACACAAAGGGACGGCGCCAAAAGGTGCTGGAGACATTGGAAAGGGTCGGATTATCGGAGGATTACTACTTCCGCTATCCCCATGAACTGTCGGGGGGCCAGGTACAGCGCCTGGGCATTGCGAGGGCGCTGATTATTGAGCCAAAACTGATTATCTGCGATGAGCCGGTTTCGGCGCTGGACGTGTCCATTCAGTCCCAGATTCTGAATATGCTGACCTCGCTGCAAAGGAAGATGAATCTGGGAATGCTGTTCATATCCCATGACATTGGCGTAGTGCGTTATATCTCCAGCCGCATTGGTGTCATGTATCTTGGTACATTGGTGGAGGAGGCCGGCACTGACCAGCTTTTTGCACATACTCTTCATCCGTATACCCAGGCCCTGTTTGCTTCCATCCCGGATTTTAACAAGAGGGGCGGAAGCGTATCTCTTCAGGGGGAACTGCCAATGCACACCGATGAGTTTAAGGGATGTGTGTTCCATACCCGCTGCCCTTATGCCAGTGACAAATGCCGTGAGTCAGCTCCTGAACTGACGGAAATCCGTCCGGGGCACAGGGTGGCCTGCCATAGGGTAGGTTAAGACATGGGTAAATAGAAAGGGTACGGATATATAATATGCGGAAGATATTGTTTGTCAGTCATTGTATTTTAAATACAGCCGCCAAGGCGGCCCGGTACGGGGAATCCGGAAACAGGAGGAGAAATCCAGACAGGAGTTTGTGATGAAGGCAGTTGAACAGGGAATCCAACTGGTTCAGCTGCCCTGTCCGGAATTTACCCTGTATGGTCCAAAACGGTGGGGCCATACAAGGGAACAGTTTGACAATCCGTTTTTCAGGGAGCATTGCAGGAAAATACTGAGCCCTGTTCTTACCCAGATGAAGGCGTATATGGGGCCGGAGAGCCGGGAGCAGGGGTTATGCTGGAGGTATCCCCATATGACAGTAACACAGAGAATACAGCTTATTTTGCGGCCCGGACAGGCTCATACCTGTACGCAAATCAGCCCGGCAGGACCCTGTATTTGCAGCTGTGCTGGCAGAAAAACCAATCAAACAGCTTTGCTTTGACAATATGGATAACGGATTCCAGGGACCAGGAACATCGGGGGAATCAATGCGCTGGATGCCCTGGGCGAACAGCTGGACCTGGTATTTAGCGGGGAAAAGGATTTGGACAGCGCCCTGAAGGATGCCCAGGCAAACGGTGAGAAAACCATGGAGGAAGCCAGAAACAATTAATAATCCGGTCCTCTGTCAGGGGACGCGGTAATCGGATGGGAATCAGGTAACATCACCGATGACAGCAGTCCTTGCAGCCGGAGAACGTACATGATATAATCAGACTACTGCAAAGCGCCGTATGCCGGGGGCAGGCAGCTGCGGAGGATTGGTTTTGGCAGGGGTATGGAGTGGACGTGGGTGAGCCAAAGCATTCTCAGGGAAGGAGAAGAAGATTGAAAATGAAAACATTAAAAGGCGCCGAGGTTTCGGCAAAAATCAAGGAACAGGTAACGCAGATGATGGAAGGCCTGGAAGGCCCGGCTCCGAAGCTGGCCATTGTGCGGGTGGGGGAAAAACCGGACGATATGTCCTACGAACGGGGGGCCGTGAAGAAGATGGAGAACTTCGGCCTGCGGGTCCGGACTTATGTGTTCCCGGAGCAGATAAGCGACAGCGATTTCAAGGCTGAATTCAGTGCAATTAACCGTGACCCGGATGTGTCGGGGATCCTCCTGCTCCGTCCTCTGCCAAAGCAGATTGCGGAGACGGACATAGAGAAGATGATTGACCCGGAAAAGGACCTGGACGGGATTTCGCCGGCCAATATTGCCAGGGTATTTGCGGGGGACAAAACCGGTTTTGCGCCCTGTACCGCCGAGGCGGTCATAGAGGTATTGAAGGCCAATGAGATAGATATGACGGGAAAGAACGTGACCATAGTGGGCCGCAGCATGGTGGTTGGACGTCCGCTGTCCATGCTGATGCTGAAGGAAAATGCCACGGTTACCATCTGCCACACCAGGACCAGGGACCTGGAGGCAGAGTGCCGGAGGGCTGAAATTCTGGTGGCCGCAGCAGGAAAGGCCAAAATGCTGGATGGCCGCCACGTAGGGCAGGATGCCATTGTCATTGATGTGGGTATTAATGTGGATGAAAATGGAAAAATATGCGGAGATGTGGATTTCCAGTCCATAGAGTCCATGGCATCCATGGCAACGCCTGTGCCGGGAGGCGTTGGGGCAGTGACCACGGCCGTGCTGGCCAAGCATCTGGTGCTTGCAGGCCAAAGACAGAGAAGGAATTAGATGGAACCTTTGCTGAATCTTTGCTGATTCCCGTATTTTCCTCTTGCTAAACCAGAAAAATGCATTATAATATAAAATGTTGAATATATTTATAGTTATGCAATTTGATGCATAAAAGAAAAGAGGAGAATATTATTATGAAGAAGAAGGTTTTAGCGATCACCATGGCAGCACTGATGGCAGCTTCCCTGACTGCCTGCGGAGGCAGCGCAAAAGAGACAACGGCAGCCGATACAGCGGCAGCCGCAACAGCAGAGGAGAAGGCGGAGGATACCACGGCAGCCGAGAGTAAGGATGAGACCAGCGCAGAGGCAGCTGAGACTGGGGCAGCTAAGGAGGCGGCAGGCGGCAGACTTATCATGGCGACCAACGCAGAGTTCCCTCCTTACGAGTATCATGACGGAGATGCCGTCGTAGGTATTGATGCGGAAATTGCAAAGGCCATTGCCGATGAGCTGGGCATGGAGCTGGAGATTGAGGATATTGCTTTTGATTCTATTATTCCTGAGATTGTATCCGGTAAGGCTGATATGGGTTTGGCCGGCATGACTGTTACGGAGGACCGTATGCAGTCCGTGGATTTTTCCAATACCTATGCCAAGGCATCCCAGAAAATCATCGTTACAGAGGACAGCGAGATTGCCTCTCCTGATGACTTAAAGGGTGTAATCGTAGGCGTACAGCTGGGAACCACAGGCGATATCTATGTATCTGACTTAGAAGCTGACGGAACCACGGTAGAGCGTTACAATAAGGGCTTCGAGGCTGTTCAGGCACTGAGCCAGGGCAAGATTGACGCGGTTGTAATCGACGGAGAGCCCGCCAAGACCTTTGTTGCTGAGACACAAGGACTGAAGATTCTGGATGAGTCCTTTACCGATGAAGAGTATGCCATTGCTGTAAAGAAGGGCAACACAGAGCTGCTGGAGAAAATCAACGGCGCCCTTAAGACCCTGAAGGACAACGGGACACTGGACGAAATCGTAGCTAAGTATATCAAGGCTGAGTAATCGTACAGGGTATGGAATAGCCGACTTAAGACAGACAAGATGGTACCGGTGTATACAGGAAGACAGCCGGTATAAAACTGCCGCAGGCTGCAGAAAGGGAGGTGCAATGCCGCAGCGCATCCCCATTCCTGCAGGGCGGCAGTTTTTGACTGTATGACAAAGGGAAACAGGGCGTCTGCCCTGCCCTGTGAATCATAAAGAAAGAGCAGAGGATGATGAGCATGTGGAAGACATTTACAGATGCGTTTTACCTGAACTTTGTGGCGGACAACCGGTGGAAATATCTGACCGAGGGCCTCAAGACAACGTTGATTATTACCTTTTTTGCCTGCCTTATGGGCATTGTACTGGGATTTCTGGTGGGAATGATACGTTCCACCTATGAGAAGACCCATAAGCTTAAGGTGCTCAATGCAATCTGTAAAGTGTACCTGACCGTAATCCGCGGCACGCCTGTGGTGGTGCAGCTGTTAATCATCTACTTCGTGGTATTCGGAAGCGTCAGGGTAGACAAGGTCATAGTGGCTATTCTGGCCTTTGGAGTCAACTCAGGAGCCTATGTGGCGGAGATATTCAGGAGCGGCATCATGTCCATTGATCCGGGACAGATGGAGGCAGGCCGCAGCCTGGGCTTCAACTATGCCCAGAGCATGTGGTACATCATCATGCCCCAGGCATTCAAGACAGTGCTTCCCACCCTGTGCAATGAGTTTATCTCCCTGTTAAAGGAAACCTCGGTATCCGGCTACATTGCCATCCAGGATCTGACAAAGGGAGGGGACATCATCCGAAGCAGGACGTACAGTGCTTTTATGCCCCTGATTGCGGTGGCCATTATTTATCTTATTATTGTAATGATATTTACAAAGCTGATACAGATACTGGAAAGGAGGCTGAGACAGAATGAGCGGTAATACAGGATTGTTTAACGGACAGCCCTTAATCCGGGTGCAGGACCTGGGAAAGAGCTTTGGCTCCATTGATGTCTTAAAGGGAATCACGGTGGATATCCACAAGGGGGATGTGGTCTTTGTGGTAGGGCCTTCCGGTTCCGGCAAAAGCACCTTCCTCAGATGCCTGAACCTGCTGGAGGAGCCCACAAGCGGGCATATTTTCTTTGAGGGCACCGATATTACGGACTCCAGGACGGATATTGACAAGCACCGCCAGAAAATGGGGATGGTATTCCAGCAGTTTAATCTTTTTCCCCACATGGATATCATGAAGAATCTGACCATTGCTCCCATGAAGCTTCAGGGAAAGGGACAAAAGGAAGCCGAGGAGGAGGCCATGGGGCTTCTGGAACGTGTGGGACTGGCAGACAGGGCCCACGCCTATCCCAGCCAGCTTTCGGGCGGCCAGAAACAGCGTATTGCCATTGTCCGGGCTCTGTGCATGAAGCCGGATGTAATGCTGTTTGACGAGCCCACCTCGGCCCTGGACCCGGAGATGGTAGGAGAGGTACTGAGCGTAATGCGCGACCTGGCCAGGGAAAAGATGACCATGGTGGTGGTGACACACGAGATGGGCTTTGCCAGGGAGGTGGCCACCAGGGTCATGTTCATGGACGAGGGACACTTCATGGAGGAAGCCGCGCCGGAGGAATTCTTTTCCAACCCCAAAAACGAGCGCTTAAAGTCCTTCTTAAGTAAGGTGTTGTAAAGAGGGATGTTGTGTTTTTTCGCTGCGGAAACGGTCACCGCCCGCCCTGCGTTCCCGCCTCTCACGGACGCGGATTTCCACATGCGTCCGCGTACCAGCGCCAGCCGCTTTCATTTCTTTACAACTCAGGAAAATCCCCGCAGGATGTATCCTCCGCGGCAGCGAATTTCTCCAACAGGGTGCTTAAACGCATCAGACAGTCGTCCAGCTCCGCCAGTTCCTCCTGATTGTACGAGGAAAGGCGGGACACGGTGCAATCCAGCATGGCCTTCCTCAGCTGCTTCATGATGGATGAGCCTTCCGGCGTAATCATCAGGTATACATGGCGCCGGTTCATGGAGCCGTGCTGTCTGCGGACCAGGTTTTTTTCTTCCAGATCATTGATAAGCTTGGTCAGCTGCTGTTTGGTAATGCCCAGCTGCAGGGCCATCTCCGACATGGTGGGCGCCTGCCTGCCCGGCTGGTTTAACTGCATCAGGACCTGGAAAGCGGCGGAATTGGCCCGTATCTGGTTCTGCTGGTGGTAGCTGTTCTTTGCCAGGTTAAAGAATTCGATGGCAAATTCCATGAAATGTTCCCCCACATGTCTGCTGTCTGCTGTCTCACGGTTCATGCCGATTACCTCCTCGCTATATTCTGTAACCGTTTTATCATACCTGAGGAAAAAAGTCAATAAATATTAAAAGTAAATAAAAACTTATAATTAACCATTGACAAAAGTTGCAGATGGTATTATCTTACATAGTGAACAGCGGGAAACAAGTGCAGATGCAATCAGGCTGCGCATATCCCCGCATATGAGTATGGATTAAGAAAAGGAGACCTGGTATGGGTGTGAATGAAGACAGTGGAAAGAGAAGCTTAAAAAGCGGCACGCCTAAAAAGCCGTTCATTTACTATTATTTCCTGGTCATATTGGTGGTGATGGTGTTAAATGCCCTGGTATTTCCCATGATGGAGCATTCCGTGGAAGTGCCGTACAGCGAGTTCCTGAAGGAACTGGATGCCGGAAATGTGAAGGATGTGTATGTCAGCAATGGGGAATCACAGATTCAGTTTACGAAAAAGGACCAGAAGCAGTGGAACCTCAGTTATAAGACAGGGCCGATTCCGGGGGATGACCTGGTTAAGCGGCTGCAAAACGCGGATGTGGAGAATTTTACAGGAGAAATCCAGACAAAGGCTTCCCCGCTCTTAAGCTTCCTGATGTCCTGGGTTGCGCCGATTCTTATGTTTGTGGTCATTGGAAATATCATGGGGCGCATGCTTTCCAAGCGCATGGGCGGCAGCAATGCCATGACCTTCGGAAAGTCCAATGCAAAGATATACGCAGAGAATGAGACGGGAATCACCTTTGCCGATGTGGCGGGGGAAGAGGAGGCCAAGGATGCCTTAAAGGAAATCGTGGACTTCCTTCACAATCCGCAGAAGTATGCGGATATAGGAGCAAATCTTCCAAAGGGAGCACTGCTGGTGGGTCCTCCCGGAACCGGCAAGACGCTCCTTGCAAGGGCTGTGGCGGGAGAAGCCCATGTCCCCTTCTTCTCCATATCCGGTTCTGAATTCGTGGAGATGTTTGTGGGTATGGGCGCTGCCAAGGTCAGGGATCTGTTTAAGCAGGCCACTGATAAAGCGCCGTGTATCGTATTTATTGATGAGATTGACACCATCGGTAAGAAGCGCGACGGCGGAGGCATGAGTGGAAACGATGAGCGTGAGCAGACCCTGAACCAGCTGCTGACGGAGATGGATGGTTTCGACGGTAAGAAGGGCGTGGTCATCCTGGCTGCCACCAACCGTCCGGAGTCCCTGGACAAGGCCCTGCTGCGCCCCGGCCGGTTTGACCGCAGAGTGCCGGTGGAGCTGCCGGACTTAAAGGGACGCGAGGCTATCTTAAAGGTTCATGGACAAAGCGTGAAGATGTCGGATGACGTGGATTACAATGCCATTGCCAGGGCCACGGCAGGCGCCAGCGGCGCGGAGCTGGCCAATATCATAAACGAGGCGGCCCTGAGGGCAGTGCGCATGGGACGCAGCGCCGTGGTACAGGCCGATCTGGAGGAAAGCGTGGAGACGGTCATTGCCGGCTACCAGAAGAAAAATGCGGTTATTTCACAGAAGGAGCGCAGAATCGTAGCGTATCACGAGGTGGGCCACGCGCTGGTGGCTGCCTGCCAGAGCCACAGCGCTCCGGTTCAGAAGATTACCATTATACCCAGAACATCGGGAGCATTGGGATATACCATGCAGGTGGACCAGGGAGAGCGCTACCTCATGAGCAGGGAGGAGGCGCTGGATAAGATTGCCACCTTTACGGGCGGCCGGGCGGCGGAGGAGCTGATTTTCCATTCCATTACCACAGGCGCGTCCAACGACATTGAGCAGGCTACCAAGATTGCCCGTTCCATGGTGACCCGGTTCGGCATGACCGATGAGTTTGACATGGTGGCCATGGAAACCGTGAACAACCAGTATCTGGGAGGAGACACATCCCTGATTTGCGCTCCCGACACGGCAAAACGCATAGACGAACAGGTGGTGTCCATCGTGAAGGAGCAGCACCAAAAGGCGCTTTCCATCCTTAAGGAAAATGAAGGAAAGCTCCATGAGATAGCCGCCTATCTGCTGGAAAAGGAAACCATCACGGGAGACGAATTCATGGAAATCTTTAACCGCGCAGGAGAAGAGCAGGTCCTGGGAGAATAGGATATGTTTAGTTGCATTTGACCATGGGCTGTGCTATTCTGGATATATAGACAGGTGGGGGAGCCATAGCCCCGCGCTGCGTATATCCTTTATAGATGATGAGAGAAGATGATGGGTTGATGAGAGAATGAGTTGAGAGCGGATGGAGAATGCGGCGTGACGGCCCCCGCCTTTCTGTGAAACTAATACGACAGAAGAAAGGCAGGAAAAAGGTATGGGAAAGATTTTGCAGCAGTTGTACAGGGGAGATTTATGCCCGGCGGAAAATACCATACGCGGCAATGCGGAATACGATGCACTGACCAGGCAGTCCATGGATGATTTCAACCGGTTTACCGACAAGCTGGACCGGGACATGAAGGAGGAATTTGACCTTCTGATGGAACATTACCTGGAGCTTACCTTTATTGAGAAAACCCAGTGTTTTACGGATGGGTTCCGCATTGGCGCAGGTGTTATGTGTGAAGTATTTTATGAAAATGCAGCGAAAGGCAGCTAAATTATAAGCATGGCTTAAGAATGAAAGGCGGGATTGCTGATAAATAAAAGCAATCCTGTCTTATTGTGTAAAAATGGGTCAAAATTCCTGGTTAATATTGACAATAGAAGAAAAAGTGATATACTTAACTCGTATTTGTGTTACTTTTTAATGGGTAGGACAACGGTGGAACGTCAGGTGTAATGGAGCAGCCAGTACCTGACGTATTTTAATCGGGTTCTGCAAACTACACTTCATGGAGGAGAGTATTATGAAATTAAAAAAGTTAGCAAGCGTAGCCATGGCAGGTGTGATGACAGTATCACTGGCAGCCTGCGGCGGATCTAACACAGCAGAGACCACCGCGGCAGCCGCGACCACGGCAGCCGAGGCTGAGACAACTGCGGCAGCAGAAGGCGCGGAGACAGAGACCGCAGAAGCACCGGCCACAGGCGGTATTGCCAAGGAAGATTTAAAGATCGGTTTTGTCTACATAGGCGATGAGAACGAGGGTTATACAGCCGCTCATTACAACGGCGCCATGGAGATGAAGGAAGCCCTGGGGCTGTCCGATGACCAGATTATCGTTAAGTGGAATATCCCTGAGGATGAGACTGCAAAGGATGCGGCCATGGACCTTGCGGACCAGGGATGCCAGATTGTATTTGCAAACAGCTTTGGACATGAGTCCTATGTGATTGAGGCGGCAAAGGAGTATCCGGATGTTCAGTTCTGTCATGCAACCGGCTTCCAGGCAGCTTCCAGCGGCCTGAGCAACATGCACAACTATTTCACTTCCATCTACGAGGCACGCTACGTATCCGGTGTTGTGGCCGGACTGAAACTGAACCAGATGATAGAGGATGGCACCGTGAAGCAGGATGCCTGCAAGATTGGATATGTGGGAGCTTATCCATATGCTGAGGTTATCAGCGGATACACCTCCTTTTTCTTAGGTGTGCGTTCCGTTTGCCCGGACGCTGCCATGGAAGTTAAGTACACCAACAGCTGGGCAAGCTTTGACCTGGAGAAGGAAGCGGCAGACGCCCTGATTTCCGACGGATGTGTTCTGATCAGCCAGCACGCAGATACCACCGGTGCTCCTACCGCATGTGAAGCGGCAGGCGTTCCCTGCGTGGGCTACAACATTTCCATGATTGCAACCGCACCAAACCAGGCTCTTACATCTGCTTCCAATAACTGGGGCGCATATGTGACTGAGGCTGTACAGCATGTCATTGACGGAACCGAGATTCCGGTTGACTGGTGCAGGGGCTTCTCTGACGGCGCGGTGCTGATTACGGAGCTGAATGAGGCAGCCGTGGCACCAGGAACAAAGGAGAAGGTGGATGAGGTGGAAGCCAAGCTGGCATCCGGCGAGCTTCATGTATTTGATACCTCCACATGGACCGTTGGCGGCGAGACACTGGATACATATAAGAAAGACGGCAGCGACATCGAGTATATCTCCGACGGATATTTCCATGAGTCAGAGTTCGGTTCCGCACCTTCCTTTGATATTCTGATTGACGGTATCACCACAATTGACAACTAAGATAGCCAGAGCGTGTCTTTCCCTCTGGAAATTAAAGGCTGTAAAAGCGGAGCCATTCATATCTGGCTCCGCTTTTTTCCACGGGGCAATGAGCCAATACGACCAAATACAAAGAACGGAGGTTTGCCGGGTGAGCGAAGAATACGCAATTGAACTGAAAAACATCACAAAACGGTTCGGCAAGGTAACTGCCAACGACAAGGTATGCCTGTCTGTGAAAAGGGGGGAAATCCTGTCCGTCCTGGGTGAAAACGGAAGCGGAAAGACCACCCTGATGAACATGATTTCCGGTATCTACTACCCGGATGAGGGGCAGATATTCGTAAACGGAAAGGAGGTTACCATTCGTTCGCCAAAGGACTCCTTTGCTCTGGGTATCGGCATGATTCACCAGCATTTCAAGCTGGTGGATGTTCTGACAGCGGCTGAGAATATTATCCTGGGTCTGTCCGGGAGGGAAATTCTGGACATGAAGGCTGTGTCCGCCAAAATCAATGAGCTGACAGCCAAATACGGGTTCGAGCTGGATCCGGACCAGAAGATATACACCATGTCCGTATCCCAGAAGCAGACCGTGGAAATCGTAAAGCTTCTGTACCGCGGAGTGGATATCCTGATTCTGGACGAGCCCACGGCTGTTCTGACACCCCAGGAAGCGGACAAACTGTTTGCCGTGCTGCGCAACATGCGTGAGGCAGGCCATTCCATTATCATTATCACCCATAAGCTGCACGAAGTTCTGGCGCTGTCGGACCGGGTGTCTGTACTGCGCAAGGGCCAGTATATCGGCACGGTATACACGGCGGACGCCACCGAGGAATCCCTGACCGAGATGATGGTGGGCAAGAAGGTAAGCCTGAACATCGAGCGCCCGGATCCCGTGAATCAGGAGCGCCGCCTGATGGTGGAAGGAGTCACCTGCGTGGACAAGGAGGGGGTAACGACCCTGGACCACGCCTCTTTTACTGCTTACAGTGGGGAGATACTGGGGATTGCCGGTATCGCGGGAAGCGGCCAGAGGGAGCTTTTGGAGTCCATCGCGGGACTCCAGCCAATGGCAGGCGGCACCATCACCTATTATCCGCCTGAGGGCGGCGAAAAGCAGCTGTCCGGCATGAGCGCCTCAGCCATCAATAAGCTGGGGGTAAAGCTTTCCTTTGTGCCGGAGGACCGCCTGGGCATGGGGCTGGTAGGCGCAATGGACATGACGGACAATATGATGCTCAGGGGATACCGCAGGGGACGTTCCGTCTTTACGGACAGAAAGACGCCAAAAAGCCTGGCGGAGCAGATCATAGAGGAACTGGAAATCGTGACTCCCGGCGTCACCACCCCGGTGCGCAGGCTGTCAGGGGGCAATGTCCAGAAGGTGCTGGTGGGAAGGGAGATTTCTTCCAATCCCAAGGTGCTTATGGTGGCATATCCGGTCCGCGGACTGGATATCAACTCCTCCTACACCATCTACCATCTTCTCAATGAGCAAAAGAAACAGGGAGCGGCCGTTATCTGCGTAGGCGAGGATCTGGATGTGCTCCTGGAGCTGTGCGACCGTATTCTGGTGCTGTGCGCAGGACAGGTAAACGGTGTTGTGGACGGAAGGACAGCGACCAAGGAACAGGTGGGGCTGATGATGACCAGGACAGGAGGTGGCTTAAGTGAGTAAGGAGACGACGGCAGTATCCAACAAGGAACCTCTGATGCATATATCCAAGAGGGATGAGATAGATATGTGGAAGGCCTGGGCCGTCCGGCTGGGAGCGGTTCTCTTATCACTGGTGGTCTGCGCAGGGGTTATCTATGCCCTGACAGGGCTTAATCCCCTGGAGGTTTATAAAGGAATCTTTGATGGGGCAGTGGGTACCAAAAGGCGTACCTGGATGACCATTCGCGATACTTTGGTGCTGCTCTGTATTGCAATCGGCATCACGCCTGCATTCAAGATGCGGTTCTGGAACATCGGAGCAGAAGGTCAGGTACTGATTGGCGGCGTCACATCCGCGGCCATGATGATTTACCTTGGCAATTCGCTGCCTCCCCTGGTCCTGTTTCCCCTGATGCTTTTGGGAAGCGCCCTGTCAGCCGTGGTGTGGGCAGCTATCCCGGCATTTTTCAAGGCATACTGGAACACCAATGAGACACTGTTTACATTGATGATGAACTATGTGGCCATGCAGGTCATCACATACTGTATCATTTTCTGGGAGAATCCAAAGGGTTCCAATTCCGTGGGAACTATCAACTCCACCACAAAGGGAGGATGGCTTCCAAAACTTTTCGGTCTGGAATACGGCTGGAATCTGGTGATCGTGCTGGCGCTGACCCTGGCTATCTTTATTTATCTGAAGTACAGCAAGCAGGGATATGAGATCGCGGTTGTGGGAGAGAGCGAGAACACGGCCAGATACGCGGGAATCAATGTAAAGAAGGTAATCATCCGCACCATGGCCCTGTCCGGTGCCATCTGCGGCATTGCGGGCTTCATCATTGTCAGCGGCGCCAGCCATACCATTTCCACCAGCACGGCTGGCGGCAGGGGATTTACGGCCATCATCGTATCATGGCTCAGCAAGTTCAATGCGTTTGCCATGGTTCTGGTCTCATTTTTCCTGGTATTCATGCAGAAGGGAGCAGGGCAGATTGCCTCCCAGTTTAACCTGAATGAAAATGCCTCTGATGTAATAACAGGCATCATCCTCTTCTTCATCCTGGGCTGTGAATTCTTCATCAACTTCAAGGTGGGAATCCGCAGCAAACGGAAAGAAGCAGGGGCAAAATTGTCATAAGGAGGCTAAAATATGGGTTTTTTGGTAATATTTATTCAGAAAGCTATCGGCCAGGGCATCGGCATCCTTTACGGAGCCCTGGGAGAAATGATGACGGAGAAATCCGGCAACCTGAATCTGGGCATTCCCGGCATGATGTATATGGGCGGTATCGCCGGACTGATCGGAGCCTTCCTGTATGAGAACGGGACAGCAAATCCAAGCGGTCTGGCGGGACTCTTAATTTCCTTTGTGTGCGCCTTTGTGTGCGCTGCCCTGGGAGGACTGGTATATAGTGTGCTGACCATTACGCTGCGGGCCAATCAAAACGTGACCGGCCTTGCCCTTACCACCTTTGGCGTGGGCTTTGGCAACTTTTTCGGCGGTTCCCTGGCAAAGCTGGCAGGGGGCGTGGGCCAGATTTCCGTGGCAGTGACAGGCGCTGCCTACAAGACCCCCGTTCCCGGACTGTCCAAACTGGGTGTCATTGGACAGATTTTCTTCTCCTACGGATTTCTGACCTATCTGGCAGTTGTCCTGGCTCTGGCTCTGGCGTTTTTCCTGGCTAAAACCAGGAGGGGACTGAACCTGAGGGCTGTGGGCGAGAGTCCGGCCACAGCAGATGCCGCGGGCATCAATGTAACGGCTTACAAGTACCTGGCCACCTGCCTTGGCGGAGGTATCAGCGGCCTGGGCGGGTTATACTTTGTTATGGAATACTCCGGCGGTACCTGGACCAACAACGGATTTGGCGACAGAGGCTGGCTGGCAATCGCCCTGGTTATTTTCGCCCTGTGGAAACCGGTCAATGCCATTTGGGGTTCTATCCTGTTTGGCGGCCTGTACATCCTTTACCTGTATATACCGGGCCTGGACAGGGGCGCTCAGGAGATATTCAAGGCCCTTCCCTATGTGGTCACCATTGTGGTCCTGGTTATAACCAGCCTGAGAAAGAGGAGGGAATACCAGCCGCCCCAGAGCCTGGGACTTCCGTATTTCAGGGAAGAACGGTAGGGATTTGAGAGGCAGATACAAAAGAAACATTGTGTGAGTAAACAAACAGATAAGTGAAAAACAAAAAGGACCCTCCCGCAGGCCGGATAGAATATGAATATCTAACCGGCGCGGGAGGGCCTTTTTACATGGGCAAGTTCCCTCCCTCCTGTTCGGATCCATTGGAAAGGATGACCACCAAATGTCGGAGCGGGTTCATGCCAGGTGTCTTCTGGAAGAGGTTCCAGTAATTTTCCAGTATTTTATCGAACAAATGTTTGCAAATACATAGGTGATGTGCTATACTAGAAACTGTCAGCGCTGTGTATCAGCGCTATGCGGGAAGAACCTTTTACCAGAAACATTTCACGGCCTTCCAGGGCGGCGGGATGAATCGTATAAAGAAACCACGCATGTTTACTGCGCACTGCGCATGCTGCATTCCGCAATCATATCAGGCGTGGACTCAAACCAATCAAGATAAAAGACAAGGAGCATGTTCCATGGCAAAGCAGTACATTAAAATCCGCGGGGCGAATGAGCATAATCTGAAGGATATTTCCGTGGATATACCAAGAAATGAGCTGGTGGTCCTTACGGGACTGTCCGGTTCAGGCAAATCATCCCTGGCTTTTGACACCATTTATGCAGAAGGGCAGAGGCGTTATATGGAGTCCCTGTCTTCCTATGCCAGGCAGTTCCTGGGACAGATGGAGAAGCCGGATGTGGAGAGCATAGAGGGGCTGTCACCGGCCATTTCCATTGACCAGAAGTCCACCAACCGGAATCCCCGTTCCACTGTGGGAACGGTCACGGAAATCTACGACTACATGAGACTTTTATATGCCAGAATCGGTATACCCCACTGTCCGAAATGCGGCAAGGAGATACACAAACAGACCATTGACCAGATGGTGGACCAGATTATGTCCATGCCTGAGCGGACTAAAATCCAGCTGCTGGCCCCTGTGGTCAGAGGGCGCAAGGGCGAGCATGTGAAGGTGCTGGACCAGGCCAGAAAAAGCGGCTATGTGAGGGTCCGCATTGACGGCAGCCTCTACGAGCTCTCAGAGGAAATCAGGCTGGAGAAGAACATCAAGCACAACATTGAAATCGTGGTGGACCGTCTGATTGTGAAGGAAGGCATTGAGAAAAGGCTTACGGATTCCATAGAAACGGTCATGGCCCTGAGCGGCGGACTGATGATGGTGGATGTGAGCGGCGGCGAGCCGGTGAATTTCAGCCAGAGCTTTTCCTGTCCTGACTGCGCGGTCAGCATTGACGAGGTGGAGCCCAGGAGCTTTTCCTTCAACAATCCCTTCGGAGCCTGTCCGGAGTGTTTTGGACTGGGGTATAAGATGGAATTTGACGAGGACCTGATGATTCCCGATAAGTCGCTGTCCATAGACCAGGGCGCAATCGTGGTTATGGGATGGCAGTCCTGCGCGGACAAGGGCAGCTTTACAAGGGCAATCCTGGAGGCGCTGTCTGAAGCCTATGATTTCAGGCTGGATACGCCTTTCCAGGATTATCCCAAGGAAATCCACGACGTGCTGTTATACGGAACCGGAGGCCGGGAGGTGAAGGTCCGCTACAAGAGCCAGAGAGGCGAAGGCGTCTATGACGTGGCGTTTGAGGGACTGATTGAGAATGTAAACCGCCGGTATAAGGAGACTTTTTCCGAGACGTCCAAGGCGGAATATGAGACCTATATGCGGATTACCCCCTGCCCGGTTTGTAAGGGGCAGAGGCTTAAGAAGGAGTCCCTTGCGGTTACGGTGGGCGGAATGAACATATATGAAGCTACCAACATGTCCATTGTACGGTTTAAGGAATTTATGGACGGGCTGAAGCTGACTCCCATGCAGGAGACCATAGGCGCTTCTATTCTGAAGGAAATCAGAGCCAGGATATGCTTTCTCATTGACGTGGGACTGGATTATCTTTCCCTGTCGCGTGCCACGGGCACCTTGTCAGGCGGAGAGGCCCAGCGCATCCGTCTGGCTACCCAGATAGGCTCCGGCCTGGTGGGCGTGGCCTATATTCTGGACGAGCCCAGCATCGGACTCCATCAGCGGGATAATGACAAGCTCCTTAAGACGCTGACCCATCTCCGGGATTTGGGCAACAGCGTATTGGTGGTGGAGCATGACGAGGACACCATGCGGGCCGCGGACTGTATCGTGGACATCGGACCCGGCGCGGGAGAGCACGGCGGAAAGGTCATTGCCATGGGAACGGCCGAGGAAATCATGAAGAATCCGGATTCCATTACCGGAGCTTACTTAAGCGGGCGCCTGAAGATTCCGGTGCCTGCCGAGAGAAGGAAGCCCACGGGCTGGATTACGGTAAAGGGCGCTGCAGAGAACAATTTAAAGAACATCAACGTGGACATTCCCCTGGGAATCATGACGTGTGTGACCGGTGTATCCGGTTCCGGAAAAAGTTCCCTTGTGAACGAAATCGTTTATAAATCCCTGGCAAGGAAGTTAAACAGAGCCAGAACCATACCGGGCAGGCACAAGTGCATCGAGGGCGTGGAGCAGCTGGATAAGATTATCGACATCGACCAGTCGCCCATCGGGCGTACTCCCAGGTCCAACCCGGCTACCTACACAGGCGTATTCGACCTCATAAGGGACTTGTTCGCATCTACCCCGGACGCCAAGGCAAAGGGGTATAGCAAGGGAAGGTTCAGCTTCAACGTAAAGGGCGGACGGTGCGAAGCGTGCGGCGGAGACGGCATCATCAAGATTGAAATGCATTTCCTGCCGGATGTATATGTGCCCTGCGAGGTCTGCGGCGGCAAACGGTATAACCGTGAGACCCTGGACGTGAAGTACAAGGGAAAGAATATCTACGATGTGCTGAATATGACCGTGGAGGAAGCGCTTAAGTTCTTTGAGAATGTGCCCTCTGTCACCAGGAAGATACAGACCCTGTATGACGTGGGACTGGGGTACATCCGGCTGGGACAGCCGTCCACGGAGCTGTCCGGCGGCGAGGCCCAGAGAATCAAGCTGGCCACGGAGCTGTCCAAGAGAGGCACGGGAAAGACTATTTATATCCTGGACGAGCCCACCACAGGACTCCATTTCGCAGATGTCCATAAGCTGATTGATATACTTCACAGGCTGTCGGAGGGCGGCAATACGGTTGTGGTTATTGAGCACAATCTGGATGTAATCAAGACAGCGGATTATATCATCGACATTGGTCCGGAGGGCGGGGACAAGGGCGGAACGGTCATAGCCAAGGGAACACCGGAGGAAGTGGCCCGGTGTCCGGTGTCCTATACGGGAATGTATGTAAAGAAATATCTGAATTGACAACAGTCACGGCCGGGAGCGGCCGGAGCGCGGCGGGGATGAGGTGAATCCCCGCCCTTTTGGTAAGAGGGCGGGAAAGGAGATGTTCTATGAAACTGGAGGAATTTGACAGAGCAAAGGAAGCGGTCTTTAACCCGGTGGATATTGTCCAAAAACCGGATGGGACGGCAGGCGGCCCTGGCCCGTTTCAGGAACCGGTCTGTCAGCCAGTTTTTTTACAGCGCGGACAATCTGGATAATGACGTGTGGGAGATGCGGAGTCTGGCCAATGAGAGCCAGAGGGATGTAAAGCAGACGATACTGGATTTGGCGGTTGCACTGGGAAAGGAATTGTGATCGGAACTGCTGTGGTAAGTTGAACCGTCTGAACCGACGCATAGAATATCATCATAAAATATCATGGGTATTGAAAATCCTTTGACATTTGCGCAGGGCCTACGTTATAATGGACAGGTTAAAGAGCAGTGCTAGGAGCGGGGAGTGTTATGGATAAGGAAAAAAAACGAAGTCTTTCAGAGGTGGCAGCAGATTATGTAAGGGAACAGATTCTTCAGGGAAAGCTGGCCCAGAGAGAAAAGCTTGTTGAAAATGATATAGCGGTAAAGCTGGGAATGAGCCGGGGGCCGGTGCGGGATGCGCTGAAGCAGCTGATGTACGAGGGATTTCTGGATTATGAGACCAATAAAGGGTATTCTGTCTCCATGCTTTCGCCCAAGGACGCCTATGAGATATTCTTTCTGCGCGGCAACCTGGAGAACCTGGCCCTGGAGCGGTGCGGGGGACGTCTGCTGAGCGACAGTATTTTTCTCATGGAGGATGCGGTGCTGGCCATGAAGGAGGCTGTGGCAGAGGACGACATGGGGAAAATCATCAAGTATGATGAGATATTCCATAAACAGATTTTATTATCAGGCCAGATGGAGCGCCTGACCAGTCTGTGGGAGACACTGAGCCCCTTAAACGGAGCCATGTTCTACACCATCAAACAAATCAATGAGTATGTATCTGAAATGCAGGCGGATTTGGACCAGGAAGATATTGCTGCCCAGGCAGGACGGCGGGGAAACAACTATCTGGAGCATAAATGGCTTTTAGAAATCCTGCAGCGGGGGAACCTTGAACAGTCCAGGAGCGCAATCAATTCCCACTACATAGCCAACGGTGAGAGAATTTACCGGATTGGAATGAAGATGAAGAACCAGGAACTGTTTTATCATGTGTAATTGGGGATGCAGGAATAAAAGAATTAGAGCGGACATGGAAAAGCGGAAATGCAGGACGTGAATACGATTATATCACGTTCCGGTATTTCCGCTTTTTAAAATTATTTTTAGGGACTTATTTTTCAGTTCTTATTTTTCAGGCATGTCCTCTATCTGTCTGCAGATATACTCCATATCCTCAGTTTCGTATCTCTGGTCGCAGGTAAAGGACAGCACATGGCTGTATATGTAGGCCGCGTCGCCATGGCCTTCGGTGTCCACCATGGGGCCCTGGGGCCAATAGGTGGTGGTCTTGATGCCGCGTCCCGCCAGATAGGACTGAACCATGTCCCTGTCCTCTGCATACACGGTAAAGTGGCTGGGAACAGTGCCTTTTTTTAGAACCGGGAATATCACGGTAAGCTGGGGGTGTTCCGGCATATGATCCAGCAGATACTGATAGTTGGCGCGGCGTCTCTGTTTCAGCTGCTCAAAGTCATAGTGCCGTATGATATACTCTGAATCCCGGTCGCTTCCATAGGAATCAAAGATGCGGCGCAGCATCATCTCGGCGTCCCAGAAGGTATCATTGAACTTCTGTATGGCCTGGGGGTCGGGAGTTCCTGATTGGAGAAGCTGCTGTTTGCCTCTCATGGAAATACTGCGCATGGAAAGATGAGTCTCGTCAGGGGGCAGGACGGGAAGGGAAAAGCTGCCTTTCCTTTTAATGGCAAATCCGCCGGCCGGTACTCCAATCCATTTCCGCATACTGCCCACCACGTAATCACAGTGAGGGTCAACACCGTCAGATGAGAAGAGGGAGTGGGTCGTATCCTCCACAATAATGATGCCCCGTTCAGAGCATTTCCGTATAAATTCCCTGTCGTAGCTGCAAAAGCCGTAATAGCCGCAGAGATTGACGACGCTGATGCGGTCCAGGACCCTTTCGTCGAAGATGGGTGTCAAATCCTTAGATACATCGTAGAATAAAAGTTCATAGCCGGCTTTCAGGAAAGGGGCAAGGACTGTCTCACAGGTGTAGACAGGCACATAGGCCGCCTTTTTGGTGTCGGTCAGGCAGATATCCTGTAGCGCATAGTAGTTGGCACATCTGCCGGACATGAAAAAGCGCAGGCTTCCCCCTGGAGGGCATAGGTTTTCCAGATAATGGTTTTCAGTTTCGGGCAGTGGTTCATATGTAAAAAATCCGCCAATCTGTTTCAACTTTTCTTACCTCCCAAGCATGTGCGGGCTCCATGGCGTGTGCGCCACAGAGAGACACTTAGATTTAATATAAAGACAATTATAGCATAGATTTAAAAATTAGCACAATAGAAATGTTGACAAAATATTTAAAGTGTAAAATTTAAACAATGATTGTTGACAATATTAATATATTGTTTTATAATTTGTATGAAGCGAGGGAGTTTCAAATCCTAAGGCTTCTTTTTTATTATTTTGGTTTCAAACCCCTGTGGGGGTCGCGAAATATGTATTTTGCTTCGCTGCGTTAATGCAGTAAATACACGAGGATTGGAGAGAGAAAAATGTACAAGTATGTGTTAAAAAGACTGCTTATGCTGATTCCGGTCATCATCGGCGTGACGTTCATTGTGTTTTTCATTCTGAACCTGTCACCGGGCGACCCGGCGGCAATCATTCTGGGTGACCAGGCATCAGCCGAGGCACTGGCCATGAAGAGGAAGGAGCTGGGACTGGACGACCCTCTGCTGGTCCGTTACGGACATTACATGATTAACATGCTTCACGGCGACCTGGGCACATCCTATAAAAATAACCTGAGTGTATGGTCACAGGTCATGGAGCGGTTTCCCAACACAGCGGTGCTGGCAGTGGCGGGTATCCTGGTAGCCATTCTGATTGGAATTCCCACGGGAATCATTTCCGCCAAGAAACAGTACTCCCTGATGGATAATACAGCCATGCTGCTCTCGCTGATTGGCGTGGCCATGCCTAACTTCTGGTTCGGCCTGCTGATGGTTATTATGTTCGCATTGACCCTGGGCTGGCTGCCTTCACAGGGAATGGGGGAGGGATTCATACCTCTCATCAAAAGCCTGGTCCTTCCGGCGGTGACGCTGGGCACGGGGGCTGCAGCCATGATTACGCGTATGACACGTTCATCCATGCTGGAAGTTATCCGGCAGGATTACATAGACACTGCCAGGGCAAAGGGCGTTTCCGATAAGAAAATCACCACACGCCATATGCTTAAGAATGCCATGATTCCGATTATCACGGCAGTGGGACTTCAGTTTGGCACTCTTTTGGGAGGCGCCATGCTGACAGAGACCGTATTTTCCTGGCCGGGCCTGGGACGTCTCATGGTGGATTCCATCAAGTCAAAAGATATTCCCATGGTATTGGGGTCAGTTATCTTTCTGGCAATCATGTTTACCGTGGTCAATCTGACGGTAGACATCATATACGCCTTTGTGGACCCGAGAATTAAATCACAATACAAGAGAAAGTAGGTGCAGTTCATGGGAAAGAAACATCTGATTGCCGCGGAAGCGGAGGGCGACCAGCGCTCCCTGTGGGGCGAGGCATGGCGCAGATTCAAAAAGAACCGGCTGGCCATGATTGGCATGTATTTTATCCTGGCACTGGTCATCATAGCAATAGCAACCATTATTATTGACGCGGTCACAGGCAAATCCATATACCTGAATTATGTGGTAAAGCAGGACCTGAGAGGACGTCTTCAGGGACCAAGCCCGGCACACCCCTTTGGGCTGGATGAGTTCGGAAGGGACATGCTGCTGCGCATGCTGTGGGCGGTCCGGTACTCGCTGTTCATGGGAACCGTGGCCATCATTATTTCATGTATCTTCGGCGGGCTACTGGGAGCTTTTGCCGGGTACTACGGCAAGACCGCTGACAATGTGATCATGAGAATTATGGATATTCTTTTGGCCATTCCATCCATGCTTCTGGCTATCGCCATCGTGGCGGCTCTGGGAACCAGCATCACCAATGTGCTGATTGCCATTGCCATCTCCTATGTGCCTACCTTTGCCAGGACGGTGCGGGCATCGGTGCTCACGGTGAAGGACCAGGAGTTTATCGAAGCGGCCCGCTCCATTGGCTGCAGCGACTGGCGCATCATCATCAAGTACGTGATTCCCAATTCCATGGCGCCGATTATCGTACAGGTGACCCTGGGAATCGCGGGAGCCATCCTTTCCATCGCGGGACTTTCCTTCCTGGGACTTGGCATCCAGCCGCCCACCCCTGAGTGGGGAGCAATGCTGTCCAACGCCCGAAGCTATATCCGCGACGCATGGCATGTCACCATCATCCCCGGCATGGGAATCATGCTTACCATCCTGGCCCTTAACCTGGTGGGAGACGGACTGAGAGATGCCCTTGACCCGCGTTTGAAGAGCTGATGGATGAACACTAAGAAAGGACGAGTATGACATGGCAGATAAACCATTATTGGAAGTAAAAGATCTGGTCATCCACTATGAAACGGATGACGGAGTGGTAAAGGCGCTAAACGGCGTCAATATACATATCGGCGTGGGAGAGACCCTTGGACTGGTGGGAGAGACAGGTGCGGGAAAGACTACGCTGGCAAAAGGAATTATGAGGCTGATTCCCAATCCTCCGGGCAAGATTCTGGGCGGAGAGGTGATTTTTGAGGGACAGGACCTGTTAAAGCTTTCCACCAATGGGATGGAGGCCATTCGCGGCAGGGACATATCCATGATATTCCAGGACCCTATGACCTCCCTGAACCCGGTGCTCACGATAGGCGAGCAGATTATGGAGGTGATCGAGAACCATAACACCAGCCTGTCCAGGCAGGAAGCCAGAAAATGGGCTGAAAACATGCTGGAGAGAGTGGGAATTCCTGCGGAGCGCTTTGGAGAGTATCCCCACCAGTTTTCAGGCGGTATGAAGCAGAGAGTGGTCATTGCAATCGCCCTGGCCTGCAACCCCAGGCTGCTCATTGCGGATGAGCCCACCACGGCCCTGGACGTTACCATACAGGCCCAGGTGCTGGAGATGATATACAAGCTTAAATCCGAAAATAACACATCCATGATTCTCATTACCCATGACCTGGGAGTGGTTGCCCAGAACTGTGATTATGTGGCAATCATCTATGCGGGGGAAGTGGTGGAATACGGAACCCTGCGGGAGATATACAAGGATACGAGACATCCGTACACGGAAGGACTCTTTGGTTCCATTCCCAGCCTGACAAGCGATGTGAAGCGGCTTTGGGCCATTGACGGCATGATGCCCGACCCCACCAAGCTGCCCGAGGGCTGCGTTTTCTGCGAGAGATGCAAGTATGCGGTTCCTGAATGTTCCAAGGACCATCCGGGGATGGTGACTGTAGACGGAACCCATCAGGTCCGCTGCATCCGCTACCGCTGAGAAAAGGAGATTGACATATGCAGGAACAGAAAACAGAGATATTACGTGTGGAACATCTGAAAAAATATTTTACGACCCCAAAGGGCACTCTCCACGCGGTGGACGATGTTAACTTTTCCATCCGTACCGGAGAGACCCTGGGAGTGGTAGGGGAGTCCGGATGCGGAAAATCCACTATGGGCAGGGCTATCCTAAGGCTTCACGAACCCACAAGCGGCAAGGTTTATTTTGAGGGCAGGGATATCCTGGGCTGCAACAAGAAGCAGCTAAAGGATTTGAGGAAGGATATGCAGATTATATTCCAGGACCCCTTTGCTTCCCTGAATCCCAGGATGACGGTCAGCGAGGCAATCATAGAGCCCCTGCTGGTGCAGGGCATTTACAAGGCCAGTGAAAGGGCCGCCATCACCCAGCGGGTGGAAAAAATCATGAACCTGGTGGGGCTGGCCAAGCGTCTGGTAAATACATATCCCCATGAGCTGGACGGCGGCAGGCGCCAGAGAATCGGAATCGCCAGGGCATTGGCGGTTAATCCGAAGTTCATCGTATGCGACGAGCCTGTGTCGGCCCTGGACGTATCCATCCAGGCCCAGATTCTTAACCTGATGCAGGATTTGCAGGAGGAGCTGAACCTTACCTATATGTTTATTACACACGATTTGTCGGTGGTAAGGCATTTTTCCAATGACATCGTGGTCATGTACCTGGGACAGATGGTGGAGTCGGCGCCTGCCAAGGCACTGTTTAAGAACCCCATGCATCCATACACAAAGGCGCTGCTGTCAGCCATACCGGTTCCCGATCCGGATTTTAAGATGGAGCGCATTCCGCTAAAGGGCGAGCTCACATCGCCTATCAATCCGGAGCCGGGATGCAGGTTCGCAAAACGCTGTCCTTATGCGACGGAAGGCTGTACCAACAATGAAATGACTTTAAAGGAAATGGAGCCAGGGCATTTTGTGAGCTGCCGTATGGTCCAGGAGCAGGGATAAATTCCGGGAAAATCCAGGGCGGACGCCTGAACCCCGGTGTTTATAGAGCAATATTGACAGAGAGAAATGTAAGAAAGAGAGGAGCTAGTATGAGAAAAACATGGAAGAAAGTCATTGCATTATCCTTAGTGGCAGCAATGGCAGTAAGTGCAGCCGGTTGTTCCAAGTCCGGACAGACCTCCACGGAAGGCGGCAGCGCTCAGACACAGGCAGGTTCCAAGGAAACAGAGGCAGGAGGAAGCACCGGCGGTTCCGGGGAGTACAAGGACACGGTGGTATGGGCACAGGGAGCTGATGTTACTTCCTTAGACCCGCATCAGGGCAAGGAGACGCCGGCCGTAGAGGTAACGGATCAGATTTTCGACACGCTGACCGTTGTTGACGCTGCTACCGGAGAGCTGCAGCCCCAGATTGCGGAGAGCTGGGATCAGAATTCCGATACATCCTATACATTCCACATCCGCCAGGGCGTAAAATTCCACGACGGTTCCGAGGTGAAGGCAGAGGACGTAAAGTTCTCCCTGGACAGAGCCATTAATTCCGCTGCGGTTTCCTACATTGTTGACTTTATCGACAAGGTGGACGTGGTAGATGATTATACGGTCAATGTAGAGCTGAAGGCGTCTTACGCACCGGCTCTCAGAAATCTTTCCGTACCGTTTGCAGCCATTGTTCCAAAGGCAGTGGTGGAAGCGGACGAGGAAGCCTTCAAGCTTCATCCAATCGGCACAGGCCCATATAAGTTCGTAGAGTGGAAGCAGGGGGATTCCGTTACACTGGAGCGCTTTGACGATTACTATGCAGGACCGGCAGAGACACAGAAGCTGGTTATGAAGGTGATTCCTGAGGCATCCCAGAGAACCATCGCCCTGGAGACCGGAGAAGTGGACTTGGCCTACGACCTGCTTCCCAACGACCTGGAGAAGGTAAGGAGCAATTCCGATCTTCAGCTGTTCGAGGCTCCGTCCCTGACCTGCTACTACATTTCCATGAACATGAACAAAGCGCCCTATGATGACCAGAAGGTAAGGGATGCCGTTAACTACGCCATTGACCGACAGCTGATTATCGACACCATTGCCAGCGGATCCGGAGAGCCGGCTGACGCCATCATCGCACCGGCTGTATTCGGATACTTCAGCCCGGGCGCTTATGAGTATGACCCTGAGAAGGCAAAATCCCTTCTGGCTGAGGCCGGATATCCAAACGGATTCGAGACCAGCATCTGGGTAAATGACAACCAGACACGTGTAGAGGTATGCCAGGCCGTACAGGCCATGCTTCAGGATGTGGGAATCACCTGCAACATCGAGGTAATGGAATTCGGCAGCTTCATTTCCAGGACTTCCGCAGGCGAGCATGACATGGGGTACTTTGGCTGGGTGACCTCCACCACAGACGCGGACTACACCTACTATTCACTGGAACACTCCTCACAGCAGGGAGCAGCCGGAAACCGCAGCTTCATCGCAGACCCTGAGGTAGACAAGCTCATTGAGACAGGAAGAACCAGCGCAGACGAGTCCGTGAGACTGAAGGCATATGAGGACCTGGCTGTGAAGTTAAAAGAAGTAAACAACAACGCACCTATTTACTACAGCACCATCACCGCGGGCGCAGGCGCCAAGGTGGAAGGTTTCGTGATGGATCCAATCGGCTACCACAAGCTGGATCATGTAAAGGTTGCAAAATAAGAGAAGTCAAAGGAGAGATGCATCATGAGATTATCAAAGATTACATGGCCAACAGCGGAACGGTATTTTAAGGAAAATGACATGGTCATTCTTCCAATCGGCAGTACGGAGTGCCATGGACGCCATATGCCGCTGGGAACCGACACCCTGATACCTGACAAAATCCTGGATCTGATTGAGGAAAAGAATGACAACATCCTCATCGCGCCCATGATTCCCTACGGAGCATGCCAGTCACTGGCTGATTATCCGGGAACCATCGACATTGATTCCGACGTACTGTACCAGTACGTATACCAGATTGTGGACGGGCTGTACAAGCACGGCGCACGGAAAATCCTGGTGCTCAACGGACACGGAGGGAATATCAAGACCATCGAGCGCATCGGCCTGGAATTTGACAAGAAGGGCGCCATGGTCGTGATGCTGAACTGGTGGCTGATGGCCTGGGATATGAAGCCAGAGTGGAAGGGAGGACATGGCGGCGGCGAGGAGACAGCGGGCATCATGGCAGTTGACCCCTCATTGGTGGACATGAGCCAGATTGACCTTCCTCTGGAAATGACCAATCTCACAGACAATCTGGTGGCAACCGGCTTCCGTACCGTGCGCTACAAGGGTGTTGAAATTGAAATTCTCAGGAACACACCAAAGGTAACGGACAACGGATGGATTGGACCAGATCATCCAAACACCGCTACCGTGGAGTGGGGCCAGGAGATGGTACAGACCACAGCCGACTATATCCTGGATTTGATCGAAGAGCTTAAGAAGGTTTCACTGTAAGGCTTGTGAGAAGTGAGAACTAAGGTTTAAGGAATGAAGTAAGACAGAATAATCAAACAGAATGAAGTAAAGCGGAATCAAATGAAGCAGAATTAAATGAAGCAGAATCAAATGAAGCAGAATTAAGTAAAGCAGATGCAGTGCCGCAGGCATGGTATGGCAGGAGCGGTACCGTGTGATGCGGCACTTTGTGTCTCATACCTGGAGGAAATCATGGCAAACATAAAAGAAATCGAAGCGTTGACCAATGCTTTTGGTCCCAGTGGATTTGAGGACGAGGTCATCCGGGAAGTAAAGAACTGGTGCGGGGGGTTGGACGTTGTAAACGATGCTATGTACAATGTTTACGCCACCATGAAGAAGAAAAAGGCCGGACGCCCCGTGCTCATGCTGGATGCCCATCTGGATGAGTGCGGATTCATGGTACAGTCCATACTAGAAAACGGGCTTTTAAGTATCCTGATGCTGGGAGGATTCCATCTCACCAGCCTGCCTGCCCACTCTGTCATTGTAAGGACAAGGGACGGGAAAAAGCACAGGGGAATCACCACATCCAAACCAGTGCATTTTCTGACAGCGGCCCAGAAAAACGACAACTCCCTGGCAATCGAGGATATCCTGGTGGATGTGGGAGCCAGCAGCAGGGAGGAAGTGATGGAGGTCTATGGAATCCGCCCGGGCGACCCCATCATGCCGGATGTAAGCTTTGAGTATCATGAGGAAAATAGAATCCTGTACGGCAAGGCTTTTGACAACCGCCTGGGCTGCGTGAGCATTATCGACACCATGCAGGCACTTAAGGATGAGGCGGACCAGCTGGAGGTTGAAGTGGTAGGCGCATTCGCGGCCCAGGAGGAAGTGGGGACCAGGGGAGCCACGGTGACAGCCCAGCAGGTTCGGCCTGATTTGGCCATTGTGTTTGAGGGATCACCGGCGGATGATTTCTATTTCCGGGCCGGTATTGCCCAGGGCTGTTTAAGGAGCGGGGTGCAGATTCGCCACATGGACAACAGCTACATTTCCAACGTGGAATTCATACGTTTTGCCCAGGAGACAGGAGATAAGCTGGGAATCAAGTACCAGGATGCGGTGCGCCGGGGCGGCAGCACAAACGCCGGAAAAATCAGCCTCACGGGAAAGGCAGTGCCGGTGCTGGTGTTAGGCATTCCGTCCAGGTATGTACACAGCCACTATAATTTCTGCGCAGAAGAAGACGTGGACGCCACTGTCAGGATGGCCGTGGAGGTAATCCGGGGACTGGATGAGGAAAGGATTGCAAGGATTCTGCGGAAGGATGTAATTTGATTAAACGATATGCGGCAGAGTAGAAGATGGGGCTGAGGACGAGAGGGGAATATAAGGAGGAAAGACGGGCGGGAAAAGCTGGGATGAAGGGCTGGGATGAAAGGCTGGGATGGAGGGCTGAGATGAAGGGCTGGGACGAAAGGCTGGGACGAAAGACTGAGACGAAAGACCGGCTGAGTAATATGCCGGTTAAATGGATGAAAGTGGTTTGTTGGGAAAATATATGCAGTAAAGAGACTGTCGGTAAAAATACGTAGAAAGAGATTCCGAAATATAGATAACTCCGGGTAACTGTTTAAGAATAAATTCAACTCAATAAAGCAGAAAAATCAGCACGTAAAATCAGCAAGTAATTTGTATGAAAGATGAAATTCCCGTTTCCATGTCAAATTCTCCTGAGGTTGACTTATCACTTCAGTCAGTAAAAAAAGTTCAGCATAAAAAATCAGTAAAAAGTCAAAAAAAATGTCGAAATAGCTTGATATTTGTCGTCCTCTGCTTTATAATGTATACATACGAAAGATAAAAAAGAGATTGTACTATTCTGTACAATCTCTTTCAATTTATAGGGAAATAAATATTTTTCGGTAAATTGGGTCAAGGTATATAATAAGGGCGGGTTTGGAAATGGTTTGTATCTGGTTAAGCCTTCGGCATTGGCAGCGGCGGAAGCAGGCGGGTTACGCACAGCTTTCAGCAGACAGGCTGTTGCGGGACGTCGGATACAGGGTATTTTCAAACCCGTTCTGGGATACAGTTTTACTATAATTGTTTTGGTGGGAAAATCCGTAAAATAATGGAGGAACGAATCTCATGGACAGAGAGATGATTATCGTACTGGACTTTGGCGGCCAGTACAACCAGCTGATTGCACGCCGTGTCCGCGAATGCAGCGTATACTGTGAAGTGCATCCTTATGATATGAGCCTGGAGAAAATTAAGGAAATGAATCCAAAGGGAATCATTTTCACAGGCGGACCGGACGTTGTGTTTGAAGACGGGGCACCTCGCTGCTCAAAGGTGATATTTGAACTGGGAATACCAGTCCTTGGAATCTGCTACGGCGCCCAGCTTATGAGCTATCTGCTGGACGGCGTTGTAAAGAAGGCTGTGGTCAGTGAATACGGACACACAGAAGTGGATGTGGATACTTCCTCCAAGCTGTTTGAGGGCGTTTCTCCCAAGACCGTATGCTGGATGAGCCACGGTGTGTACATTGCAGAGGTTCCGGCGGGCTTCCGTATCACTGCGCATACAGATTCCTGTCCAGTAGCCGGCATGGAGTGTCAGGAGAAGAATTTTTATGCGGTGCAGTTCCACCCTGAGGTGGTTCACACCAAGGAAGGCACCAGGATGCTCTCCAACTTTGTATATAATGTCTGCGGATGCTCCGGCGACTGGAAGATGGATTCCTTTGTGGATACCACCATCAAGGCTTTGAGGGAGAAGATAGGTAACGGCAGGGTGCTGTGTGCTCTGTCAGGCGGCGTGGATTCCTCTGTGGCTGCCGTTATGCTGTCCAAAGCCATTGGCAAACAGCTTACCTGCGTGTTCGTGGATCACGGTCTGCTGCGCAAAAATGAGGGGGACGAGGTTGAGGCCGTATTTGGACCGGAAGGCGCTTATGACTTGAATTTTATCCGTGTCAACGCTCAGGAACGTTTCTACGCCAGGCTGAAGGGCGTGGAGGAGCCTGAGGCAAAGCGTAAGATTATCGGCGAGGAGTTCATACGTGTGTTCGAGGAAGAGGCAAAGAAGATTGGCGCTGTGGATTACCTGGTACAGGGTACAATTTACCCGGATGTGATTGAGTCCGGCCTGGGCAAATCCGCTGTCATCAAGTCCCATCACAATGTGGGCGGACTGCCGGAGCATGTGGATTTTAAGGAACTGGTAGAGCCTTTAAGGCTGCTTTTTAAAGATGAGGTGAGAAAGGCCGGACTGGAGCTGGGGATACCTGAGTATCTGGTATTCAGACAGCCATTCCCGGGACCTGGTCTGGGCGTCAGGATCATCGGTGAGGTGACGGCTGATAAAGTCCGCATTGTACAGGACGCTGACGCGATTTACAGGGAAGAGATTGCAAAGGCCGGAGTGGATAAGAATCTGGGCCAGTATTTTGCGGCGCTGACCAATATGCGGTCTGTTGGATGCATGGGCGATGAGAGAACCTATGATTATGCCGTTGCCCTGAGGGCCGTGCTTACATCTGATTTCATGACCGCAGAGTCCGCTCAGATTCCATGGGAAGTGCTGGGGAAGGTTACCAGCAGGATTGTGAATGAGGTTAAGGGAGTGAATCGGGTGTTGTATGATTGTACGGGGAAGCCGCCGGCTACGATTGAGTTCGAATAGTTTGTTCCCTTCCCACTGGCTCTCATTCTTTTATCCAGTCGAAAATAGAACAAAGTAAACATAAGCAGAAGTATCAGGACTTAACAATCCGGGTACTTCTGCTTTTTGTTTTCCGGTTTTTCACTCCCAGTTTTTTCTTCCTTAAAGACAGCCACAACCTTTTTTTCTCACTGCTCCCAAAGCAAAGAAAAGGCAAAAAGGATAGGAAAGCAGAGAGCAAAAAACACCAGAAAACAACGTATTTACAAGGAAAATTCAAATCCAAGACCAATACAACCAAAACTCAACTTGTCTCTGTTTTTTGCCCTTTTGTGAAGCCAACTCAAACAGTGAGCCAACGTTAAGCGGGAAAAAGGAGCAGAGAACAAGGCAGAAAAAATCAAATCTGAAAATCTAAAAATGAAGAAAATCCCGAAAATAAGCTGGAAGGGAAAGGGCTGTTTTCGATGGGACAAGAGGAGTGTTTTCAATGGCACTTGAACAAAGTAATTCCAATTAATTGGAATTAATCGGAGTTTTTGGCTTTCAGAAATTGGAATTAATCCAAGAATTTGGCTTTTTTAGACCAAAAACTTGAATTAAATCCAAAAACTCGGATTAATTAGAGCCAAAAGTTAAGATTAATTCGATTTAATCCGAGAATTTGGCTACCAAAAATTAAGATTAATTCGGAATTAATTGGAGTTTTTGGCTTTGGGTATGGATTTTATTGAGTTGGGATTAATTCACTCGCTGACAAAAATACAAAAGGAGTGAATGGAATGGAAAAATTAGGCAAGAAACGCAGGGACATCAGTTTCCGCAGTGAGAAGAATCAGAAGGTGGTATGTGTCCACAGTCGTGAGGCGAGGGAATATGCAAGGATTCTGGAATTGGACGAAAATGTGTTGAGTTATGAAGCCTGTCAAAGTTTGGACAGGGAGAGGTATCAGTTTGTAAGCACAGTTGATATCCGAAAAGATTATTTTGACGTTGAGTGGGCCACGGACTTTGTGCTGCACTTTGCAGATGGTTCCATTGGAATCCGGGAGATTGTAACAGAAGCCATGTTATCAAAGAGAGCCAATGTTGAAAAGCTGGAATTTTCAAGACGCTACTGGTCCTCGTCTGAATCTGTTAAGGATTGGAAGATTGTCATTATGGAGAAGGGAGCGTAAGGACTATGTTTGTTGATGTGTCAGGAGAAGTGTTTAAGGTTGTGTTAAAGGAAAACAATGGAGCGTGGCTTGTATCATACGAAAATCCCTGTACACCAAAATTTGTTTCAGAGCAGGAACTAAGGGCATATCCCATTATAGAACCGCCGGAGGAATATCTAAAATACATAGACAAGCAGAAGAATCTTACAGACGGACAGAGAAAGAGACTACATATAATTGCAGAACTGGTGGACAGCGAAATTTACATTACTAATAAAAAAATCCGCAATCAAAAGGTTAAGGAGATTGCAGACAGAGAGCAAACCACAGTGAAGCGAATCCAGAAACTTTATTTCCGCCACCTTGCAGGACGTTCTCTTGTGGAGGAACGGCAGATACCGAAAAAAACACAGACACAGGAACAGAAAGACTTTACATGGGCGGTCGATACCTTTTACTATTCTGCAAAGAAAATGTCCTTGCGGTCAGCCTATGACCTTATGTTGCTATCCAGATACACGGATCAGGACGGACACCTGATGGAGAATCACCCAAGCTGGCATTCATTCCGTCATTTCTTTTATGAGGGAGGCTATCATGCAAAATCCAGAAATACGATTGCCAGAAATGGATTGACGGATTACCAGAGAAACAAGCGCCCTCTGTTTGGTTCTGCTATGGATTGGAAAGACAAAGTAGGAGCGTTTCAGATGGACGCAACACAGGCAGATATTTACCTTGTGTCAAGACTTGATAAGTCAGCAGTGATTGGACGCCCTAACATCTACATGGCAGTTGATAGCGCTACACAGCTAATTGCTGGAATCTATGTGGGATTGGACGTCGGAGAACAAGCCGTCATAAACTGTCTTGCAAATGCAGCTGTAGACAAGGTTGAGTTTTGTAGTCAGTATGGGATTGAGATTAAAGCGGACGAGTGGCCGAACACGGGCCTGCCGGGTGAGATTATCACAGACAAGGGAAAAGAGTTTATTGGTTCACGAATGGAAGAACTTGCTATGAAATATGGGATTGAATTTGAATCCTTACCACCATTCCGTCCAGATGGGAAAGGATTAGTAGAAAAATCCTTTGACTTAATCCAAGAGAGATACAAACCACTTTTGCGAGGGAAGGGCGTGATTGAACCGGACGCACAGGAACGGTGGGCGGTGGATTACCGAAGCCAAGCTGTTTTGACTTTAGAGGATTTTACAAAGGTTGTGATCCATTGCGTGTTATATCTTAACAGTTGCCGGATAATCCAAAATGCACAGTTTGGAGAGGCTACACCCGTTGCGTCAGAACTTTGGAAGTGGTACGAGGAACATGGACAGTCTATGGTGATTCCAGTAAGCGGAGAAACTTTGTATCAGTTTGGACTTCCACGGAAAATCGTCACACTTTCACGAAAGGGAATCAATAATCAGGGACTTTGGTATGTATCAGCCGAGTATAAAAAACTCCTGGAGAGAAAAAAGATTGGTGATACGGTCCAGATTGCATATGACCCGGAAAATGTAAGCAGTGTGTATTTGATTGACGGAATGGAATACATACCGTTTGAACTGGCAAGCTATTGTAAACAGTACATGGGTGCCACACAGACAGAGTGCCAGATTGAAAAAGACAAGCACAAAGCAAGCCTTAAAGAGTTGGAACGGTTAGACACAGAGGGAAGAATCAAAGTCTTACAGAACATTCAGGCAATCGTGGGACAGGCGGAATATGCAGACAAGGATAAGATTGACGGAGCAGTAATTCAAACTAACCGCAGGAGGGAGTTAGCATGATGAAATATAGGGATAGCCACACGAATACAGTCGCGGCCGAGTATGGCAAAGAGCAGGGTAATCCATTTCTGGAAGCCCTGCCGGGACTTATGGGAAAGAATGAATTTATGGAGCGCATGAGCAGTGAGATTCGTTTTCCGTATGATTTAGAAAAACGCAGCCCACAGGAACGCAGAAATTATTTGACGGAATTAACAACGTGGTTTCAGCCCATGGATTATATGTATACTCTCTACGATATGCTTTACCGTGCCATGGCAACCACTTACCAGACAAAGACGGTTGTTGAATCCGTGCGTCAATTAAACGAGGTTTATATGGACTTTCGGACAGGGAGAGAACGAACCTTGAACTACTCCACCCAAGCCTATAGTGGTGCTGTTTTAGGAGCGCCTGGAATCGGTAAAACCTCTACCATACAAAGGTGTCTAAGCACCATGACACAAGTAATTATCCATACCAAGTATAAGGAACAGCAGTTTTACACCAAGCAGATTAACTACTTGATTGTTGAGTGTCCAAGTGACTGTAGTGTAAAGACGCTTGCTTTTAATATCCTGTCAGCGATTGACAAAGCGATTGGTTCCGAGTATTTCACGCAGGCTGGATGTCTGAAAAGTATTTCTTCCAGTGCATTGACAACAAGACTTAAAATAATCTGCATGAATCACCATATTGGGTTAATTGTGATTGACGAGATACAGAACGCCATTCAGACTGCTACAAGGAATAAATAGACACGACCGCTTATTAAATTTCTCGTAGAACTGACAAATGAAACGAGCACTGGAATCTGTTTTTGTGGGACATTGGAAGCCGAGGAATTATTTTTAAAACAAGAGCATTTAAAACGGCGTACCAGAGGACTTAGGCTCCTGCCATTGAAATATGATATGACATATCGAAAATTCATAACTACCCTGTTTGAGTGTCAGGCAACCCTACAAAAAGCAGAGTTGACGGAAAAATTGATGAAACAGATTTATGACTTATCCGCCGGGATTCCTGCATATATAGTCAAAATCGTTCAGGAAGCACAGACACAGGCGATTTTAACGGGTAAGGAGAAAATCACTTATGACACAATCAAACAGGCGGTATCTTACTTAGGGATTGAAGTTCCAAAGGTATACAGCCGAGGTGGAACTTCCATTTCAGATTTTACCGTACAGGAAATGGAACTTGAAGTAATCGGAATTGATGATGATATGGAAGAACCTGCAGTTGAAGTGGTTGAGGAATCAAACGTAATCACGTTGCCAAGACTGCCAGAGCCGGAATCTATGGAACAGTCGAGGGAAGAACAGGAACCACTCCCAGAAGTCACAGAACAGCCCATAAAGCGGTTCTACGCCAGCCAGCGAGGGAGAAAAGCAGGTAGAGCGTGACAAGGCCGATCTGGTAGCGATTTGGAAAGAAAAAGAATCAGCAAAGGTTTTAATCCAGACATTGGGAATGTATCAAATGATGGAACGGAGGTGTTTTTAATGCTACAGTATTTTCCGACACCCTACCCAGACGAACTTTGGTATAGCGTACTATGCAGATACCATATCAGAAGCGGAAACCCTAACAGTGCGGTAACATTCCGTGAATTATTTGGTAAGGATCACGCCGCTTTAGGAAGTTTCCTGCCAAACGGATTAATTTTTGATATAGCAAGTCAGCTACCAGAGGGAACTTTGGATATTGAAGATATTGCATTGAATCACACACTTTTTAAATATGTGTTCCGGTTCCAATCTTTGGAGAGCAAGAACAATATTCTTGAAATGACAAAACATGGAAAGATTGATTTTCCTGTAAAAATATCGAAACCGTATGAATCCATAGAACTAAAATCCTGTCCTCTCTGTATGCAGGAAGATTTAAAGCAGTACGGAGAAACATATTGGCACCTGAAACATCAGATTCCCTATGTGACAACCTGCCAGAAACATAAGTGTCGGCTAGTGATTCGTCAGAGGGAATACAAGAATGAACTGAATAATAACTTTATTCTGCCGGATATAAACGATATGAACAGTGTGGATTATGACGTATCGGAGACAGAACTGGAATTTTCCAAAATGCTGATTGGATATTTAGAACTGCCATTAGAAGCCGTATAATGGTCTCATAAATTAAGACACTTTTTCGGACAAATATTAATGAATCTGAT
>ERZ506944.109-NODE-109-length-58953-cov-5.600784_pt1 | contig 58953 bp, 51 predicted proteins | sample MGYA00512899_ERZ506944 | MGnify/ENA metagenome assembly ERZ506944 | reverse complement strand
TTCAATTTTTTTATGACCTAACACTTTTTGTAAAAGTTTTAAGTCGTGCGTTTGATTATAAAAATTCACAGCAAATGTATCTCTTAATGCTGTTGGGCCTGTACCAGTATATTTTGCTACAAGATTAAAGAGTGCATTTTTACTTAAACTAGGGGAAGTTCTAGAAAAAAATAAATAATTTGATTTATTACTCCAATAAGAGCGATTATTAAACTGTTTTCTAGCTTCTAAATAATAGATAAGTGTTTTTTTAAAATTATTACCAAAAAATACTGTTCTTTTTTTTTCATTATTACACTTTATAAGAATCGCATTTGAGTCAATTATTAAATCAGAAATTTTTAAATTCAATATTTCATTTGATTTTAGACCACAGTTTATGCCTAACATTATTATTGTGAAATCTCTTATTTTTGAAAATTCTGTCCAATCAATTTTCTCATTTCTAAAATCAATATCTAGTCTGCATTTGATAGATTGTAGATTACCAATTAATTTTTTGACATCTATGTATTCAACTTTTTCCATAAAATAAACCTCCAATTATCTTTTGTATATTAACATTATACTACTTACTGATGGATTTTGTACCAAATCTATAGGTAGTTCTTAATAATGATATAAATTATGTTTGTCTGATAAAAAGTTAAAATAAAAATTGTATAATTTAATTTAGCTATATTGGTTATTAATCAAATTCAATAGTTTAGAAGAAATTGCTCAATTATTGTATGATAATGAAGATTTGTATTTATGATATAATTGCTGAATGGTGATAAAGAAAAGTATGTATAAGACTACAAAACAGAATGTCTTTATTATATAATAGCTATAATAACATTTTTTCAAGATTGATCAATATTCAATATGTAATGTAAATAGATAATAATGTTAGATTGTAGGGAGGAAAATTATATTGGACACAGATAGTAGTGCTTTTAGTATTTTTGTTTTACTTCTATTTATAATAGTTTGTTATTTTGTTTTTTCTAAAGTAAAAAAAAGCATTTTAACAAAAATTGCGATTTCATGGATTATTACTATTTCAATATGTATATGTCTTATGTTTATAGTTGGTTTATTAGAGGAAGGAATAATCGGATGGATTTTACTGTGCTTAGTCATATATGGTATTTATTATCAATTTGAATCGGGTAAATTTTCATCAAATTCAAACAAATATAATAATTCTAATTCGAATATGAAAGAATATCAAATTAGAATTAATTTAGAAAATAATCCTCCAAATAATTTTAATTCCAAATTTGATGATTTTAATGCAGAGTCCATTCTTCATTCTCTAGGTTATAGGGTAGGTAAAAGTGGGCTATCAAAGTTCGAAAGGCAGCGATTATTAAAAAAAATAATTGATGAGGGTTATTTAACAAAGCAAGATATAATAGAAACTTTAGAAAGAAATATCTCTTTATTTCAAAATAGAAGTAATTTTGTACAGTCAATCAAAGATTGGAAAGAAGATATATATTTTGTAAAAAATGATATATGAACTTAAATGTAAAATTAATACTTTTAACAAATATATTGCTATCATTTTTTATAAATTATAATAATTAATGCAAAAAATTGTAAAAATGGTTAATTGTCTCTGACTTAAAATAAGCAATAGAACAAAAATCCAAGAGTTATATTTTCTTGGATTTTTGCTGTGAAAAGTATAAATAATATGATTTTACTACTAATTGTGTTTATGTTGTTGCCAGTAATCTTGAATCTTTTTAAGCTCTTTATCATTGATTCTTAGGATATGTTCCTTAATACTTGTAATGAAATCATCTCTAGAATGGGGGCTTGTAAAATAATGTGGTCTGCCGTTTATATGATTGCTATCAAGAACTTCAATAAACATTCTGGAAGGTTCGACTTTGTATATTTTTTTGGGAAAATTATTATGATCACGATTTCTCATGTCCTTAAAGTATAATGTACTTTCCATTGTTAAATTTCACCTCACTAATGGATATTATAACAATTTTATCCTTGTTTTTAAGACTTGACTTTTTCTTTTGTTAATTCTTTATCATAATATGTCGTATAATGTTATAATTAAGATATATTGAAGGGACTGATATTTTAATGGAACTTAATATTTTAGACACGGAAGAAAAAATAAAAAATACTGATTTTACAGATGCTGATGAATTGATTCAAGCATACTATTTTTTTATGAAACAGAATTATGTATCAGATGAATTACATGAATTTTTGCTTGAAAAGAATGAAAATTTCAATATGAGCATTGCTGATTTTATGTTTAGAGTAGATGACTATGGAAAAATGTTTAAAAGAAAAAGTGATATTTTTATTGATAAGGTCATTAGAAGTTCGTTTATAAGAAGAATTGTTAAAGATATTTCTAAAGTAACAGGAAGTGGTACATCACAATCAAAACTAAAAAAACTGATTGGTGTTACATTAGGATTAACGGCTTCTGACATATCTGATTTATGTTATAAATTATGCTTTGATGACGGGACAATGGATAATCTTTTTGAAATGATTTCTGACGAAAAAATATTAAAAAATGAATTCATAAAAATCATATCTCGCTCAGCTGTAGATACTTCATTACATATGAATAATGATGATTTTGAATTTGAACATTGTTTTACTGATATTCTTTCAAAATGCTACTGTAATTATTATTTCAATAATCATGTAAATCTTGATGAATTCAGAAAAGAATTAAACGACCTGTCGAAAATGACAAATGGAGAAATAAGCTGTCTTTATAAAAAGATAAATGAAAAACAGGATCAGATACAAGAAAAATATGAAAAAGAAAGACAAGAGGAATATGATGAGACTTTAGATGAATTGACTGATAAAATCCTTCCTCGTGTTAAAGAAAAAGGAATAGATTTAACTGCTGATGAAGGTAAAGAGCATATAAAAGCTTTATTAGAAGGTAATCCTCAAGAACTAGAAGAACAATTTGAAACAGGAAAAAGAATATTTGATAAAACAAGAGATACTATCAATAAATATTTTCTGTATGAAAAAGAAGAGGATGAAAATTTCCTGAGAGAATCCTTTGTAAAAACAACACGTGCTTATATCCACAGAAAAGATGAATCCCAGAAAGATTTCTTTCAAATGTGTGCAATTTATCTGGCTGAATGCTATAAAACATATGAAGATGAAGTCTTAAAAGATGATGATGACAATGAAATCTATCATTTTCTTATTACAAGGGATTTCATGCTATTTTTAAGCCATCATCTGTTAAATGGCTCTGAAGATTTTAAAAAGGAATTACTAGAATTATGTCAAAATATTCTAAGTACTAATCTGGTTGCCGCCAATAATTATACGGATTTAATGAATGGCTTTGATATTGCACCACACGTTTTAGCTTATACTCCTGACCAGTTGAACGATTGTGTTATTGTTATGGCAACACTAAAGGAAATTAATAATGATAAATCTGTCATGCGAAAGATTAAACGAGTTTTAATCAAGTACTATAAAAATATGAATGATAATTTAGCTAAAGCTAATAAGCAACAGCATGAATCTTATTTTGAAGATAATGATAACCTTTGTGATAATGACAGAATACATGAATATGCAGTCACTTTTATGTTTAACTATTTCAAGGATCCAGTCTACATCGCACCACTTTCAGCATTCATTTATGAATTTGAAGATATTATGGAAAGCAGTTCCTCCTATTATTATCATAATGAATCTATGATTGAAAAAATAGGTGTTGAAAGTGAAATAAAAGATATAGAGCTTTTAAGAAAGGCTTTTGATTATTATAATGAAATTAATCGATTAGTTGATAAACTAGATGATTTGGATTTAGAGGAAATTGATGACGTTATAGTGTCAAAATATACATTGCTGTTTTTATCATCTATTCAAAGAGATACTCTTTATGATGATTTCTTTGACTGCGGTTATATGTTACATAAATATCAGAAGAACCTAGCATTTATCCTTTCCTTTGAAAATGAACAAATTTCTTATGGCTTCAATGAATGGTATGATGAAGAAAAAGTTGAACTGTTGTGGGAACTTGCAATTCAGGTTTCGATGATTAAAGAAATTTATAAGTCATACAGATTGATTCCGAAGGTACTAGATTTATCTAAGGATGAATATACTCATTCATTGGAAAAAACAAATGATGAATTGAAGGAAAAAATTAAAAAAGAAGATACTGAAAATCTTACCTTAAAAAATCATATCAGATCATTAAATCAGATTATTCAAAAGAATAGCAATACAAAAAATGATGAACTAGAAAAAAACTACAATAAAGAAATTCATGATTTGAATAAAACCATTGCTTTACAGCATAAGAGAATTAAAGAACTTGAAGAAAGTCAAGACGAGTTACATAAATTAAGAACTCTTATGTTTGAATTGGAAAATCAAGAAGATTCTAATACTAAAGAAGATATCGATTATGAACAGGTACTTTTAGAAATATCTGGTAATAAAAAAATTATCTTTGTAGGGGGACATATAAAATTATTAGATGTTCTTAAGGACAAGTATCCAAATATGATATTTATTGGAAACAGAAATACCATTTCAAGTCAGCTGATTACAAATGCTGATTACATCTTCTTTTTCTATAACTTTTTAAATCATGGACTCTATCATAAGATAATGGGAATGATCAATTCCAATTCAAAAATCAAATGGGATTATATCAGTTCAAAAAACCTTGATTTAGTGGAAAAAGACATTTATGAAAAAATCAATAAAATGTCGAAATAAGAGGAGCTTATAATGATAAACTACATTTTAGATGATAAACAGAATATAAAGCTGTTGAATAAAGAAGAGGATATTATTTTTTCTAATTATTTGACTTTTGTTTTAGAAGTAACCGGAAGTAAAGATAAAGGTATTTTTAATAAATTGATATTTACTGATCAGTTCAAAAAAGACATAGATAAATCAATGGAGTTGTTAAGTAAAAGAACACAAAAAATATTGCGATTAAGATATGGGTTGGATGATGGTATAAAGCATACTAGATCAGAGATAGGAGAAGTATTTAATATTACTGGTCCACGTGTTAGAACACTTGAAATGTCAGGAATAAGAAACATTAAATATTGTAATGGAATCAAATATATTGAAAAATATACAACAATATACAGAAATGTAGATAATAGTTTGTACAAAGAACTTTTAATAAGAGAACTGGAAAATTATTTGTTCGATGATAAAGAAGGAATTGTAAATAAATTTCTAAATAATTTGGGAATAAAAATGATTGTTAAAAAAAGTCCATTCTTTATTCAAAATAAGAAAAAAGGACTTCAATTAGAAGATAAACCTTTGGAAGAACTTGATTTAGATTTGAGATTGACAATGTGTCTTCAACGAGCAGGGTATACGTCTTTATTAGAAATTCTTCCGTTAAAAGAAGACCATGATGAACTCATGAGAATTAGAAACATTGGAATAATGGCTGCAAAAAGATTAACCGAATGGCTCGATGATTATGAAACAAAAATGTTGGATTTATATTCAGATGCTGAAACAATATCGATTTCATTAATAAGTGCAACTAATACAGAACATTTTAATTTTTTTAACATCAATACTTATAAAATAGCAGCAGTTATTATTGATTATTTAAAAGAAAAAAATGATTTGATACTTGATGAAGACATAGACGAAATAACAAAAGTAATTGCCTTTAAGAAGGGATATATTACTAAAGAATTATTTGCTAAAAATCTAGAATGCATTAAAAGAGAAAAGACTCATTATTTGTATTATCATCCCTTACAGGAAAAAGAAAAAATGATTGAGTCATATATATTATTTGGAAAATGTACTTATAAAGATAATGATGAAAAAACAATATCCTCATTAAACAATGCTTTTATTGTTACTGAATGCAGTATATTAAATTATTATGAAGATGCTGAAAGATTTATTGATTATAATCATCGAACATCATTTAATTCTGTAAGCAAATTTATTTTAGAAAAAGATATTTGTTAAAAGAAGTTATGTTAAAAATAGGAAGCAATGTATTAGTAAAATAATATATATATATATATATATATATATGAGAGAAACGTTTTCTATTTAATAATTTTAAATATATGATATTTGCTATTAGAAAAGGAGCTGTAACGAAATAAATTTTTAGAAGTTTAACTTTCGTTGTTAAGCTTCTTTTTTTGTTAGAAATAAAAAAATCACATCTATTTTGATGTGTCTACTATCATTATTCACTTTTTTATGTGAATTTTACCTGTTTTTGGGCGCAATGAGGGTATCGAATTTTCAATGCTTTTTTTCAGGAACGGTTTGTTTAGTTTACAACCACTTTCTTTTTATTTTTTATTCGATAATTATGATATTTTCTTAAATTATATCCTATACATACCAATAGAAATTCCATCCTTGTATTTTTTAATCCTCTTCTTGTAAATCTTGTGAATTTCATATCCTGCTTGATTACTCCAAATGCTCCTTCTACCTGGATGCTTCTTTGTTTCTTCATTTCTTTTCCTTGTTCCGTTGACAAGTTCTTATCTACTTCTGCATAGAATTCATTTAAAACAACATCTCTTGATACTGTTTTATATCCTTTTCTTCCCTTTAAACATTTTTCCTTGAATTGACATCCTTCACATTTTTCCTTGTTTTCATATAGCTGTATAATTCTTAGATATTTTCCATCTTCATTATATTTTTCATTTAAATATTGGTTAAACACATATCCATTTGGACATACTTTATACCCTTGTTCATTCATTTCCCACAATAATGGATTGTATTTGTTGTTCTTTTTATATTTTGGTTCATTTTTCTTGGCATACATTGAATATTTCATATCCAGTTTCATTTTTTTATCGGTACAATACATATAATTCTCAAAACTTCCATATCCTGCATCTGCCATTGGGTGTTTTGGATATTCTCCGTTATATTCATTATATCTTTCCATGAACGGTATGAATGTCTTTGAATCTGCTGGTCTTTGATATAGTTCTGCATTGACAATAACACCATCACTCACTGCTATCTGTGCATTATAACATGGTCTGCTCAATCCCGTATTACAGTAATAATCCATTTTTGTTGCACACATCGTTGCATCATGATCCGTTTTCGAACAGCTGTTTCTTTCGTCTATGATATCTAGCCAGTATTCATATTCCAACAGCTTTTCATAGTATTTTAAAAATTCATCATAGCTTCTTTGAATTTCTGTTTTCCTTTTTCCTCGACCATATACGGGCTCAATATCTTCTTTTTTCATAATTTCAAAAAGATACTGTACGATATATCCTATTTCTTGAGCACAGTATTTATTATTTTGCTTGAATCCTAATCCTCTGTTTTTATTGATATCAGCTATTGAATCACTTATTTTTTGCCACAGTTTTTTTCTTGCATTGATAATCCTTGTTTTATAGACAAATGTATATTTTCCTGCATCTGCTTCCAGTTTTGTCCCATCTATGTACTGAATTTCTTTATTTATTTTCATTAAAGCACCTATATTATTTGAAAGTTCAAAAAATATCTCATCAATATTTTTAACGAGATAGTCTTTTAAAAGTCTTTCAAAAGTCATGAAGCTGGGCGTTTCTTCACCCATTATGTACATGAAACGAATATCATATCTGCATAATGATTCCATGGATCTCAAATCATTATCGCATAACATATAGGCAAAAAGTGCAACCTTCAAAAGCTTACATCTGTCATATCCCTTTCTTCCTCGACACTTACCTCTTTTAAAATATTTAGATAGATTCACTCCTTCTAGTGCCTTTAGGAAAGAAACAACCACATCATCTTCATCAATTTTAATACCTAAATCTATTGGCAAAGACAGTTGTAATGCGTTATAATCATTTTGTTGTAGAATTTTGTTTTCCATATATAAATTATACAACAAAAAAGAACAATGTTTCAGTTTTTGCTGTTTCATTGTTCTTTTTCTATTTTCGGCTGTTTATTTTATTTTGTTACAGCCCCTTTATTGTTATTTTGTGCAATAATAAAACAAACAGGAATTTTCTTTCATAATGAAGGCTACCTTTTTTTATTTTATGCTTATAAATTGACGCTTAATTTATAAGTTGATTTTAAATCCTTAAATATGGCGTTAGTTAATAATATTTAAAATCAATCCTTTTTCATATAAATTATACTATATTTACAAATTAAACATTTGAATAACTGAAAGGGGAAAATATTTATGGATCAAAATAAAAAGAAATGTTACATCTGTATTGATCTGAAAACTTTTTTTGCATCAGTTGAATGTTCAGAGAGAAATCTTGACCCTTTTAAGACAAATTTGGTAGTTGCTGATCCATCTAGGGGAAAAGGGGCTTTGTGTCTTGCAATTACTCCAAAGATGAAAGCAATGGGAATTAAAAATAGATGTCGTATTTTTGAAATTCCAAAAGAAGTAGAATATATTACAGCACTTCCTCGAATGAATTTGTATATGGATTATTCGGCAAGAATCTATGAAATTTATCTAAGGTATGTTTCCGAAAAGGACATACACGTTTATTCTATTGATGAATGTTTTATAGACATTACACCATATTTAAAATTATATAATAAAAAGCCAAAGGAGTTTGCTCAAATGTTGATGAATGCAGTAATGGAAGAAACTAATATAACCGCAACGGCAGGAATAGGTACAAATCTTTATCTTGCAAAAATAGCATTAGATATTATATCAAAACACGTTCCTGATAACATAGGGATGTTAACTGAAAAAACATATCAGAGATATTTATGGCATCATCAGCCTCTTACGGATTTCTGGCATATCGGTACTGGAACAGCAAACAGATTGACTAAATTAGGAATTCAAGATATGTATGGAATTACAATGTGTCCCGAAGAAACTCTTTATCAAATTTTTGGAATTAATGCGGAATATATTATTGATCACGCATGGGGTCGAGAACCAACAACGATTGCACAAATTAAAGCATATGCTCCTTCTTCTAATTCTATAAGCAATTCACAAGTTCTTTTTGAAGATTATAGCTATCAGGATGCATTACTTGTTGTTAAAGAAATGGTTGAATTGAACACGCAAAGATTAGTAAAACATCATTTAGTGACTGATCGAATAAGTCTTTATATTGGTTATTCAAGAGATGACGGAGGAGGCGCAAGTGGTGGACAAATGAAACTTACTGTTAGAACAAACTCAAATAAAATACTTATGAAAGAATTTATAGATTTATATCATAAAAAAGTAGTTCCTAACAGATTAATTAGACAAATAGGTATTTCATTTTGTGATGTATTGGATGAATACTACGAAAGCTATGATTTATTTACTAATATAGATGAAATTGATGAAGAAAGAAATTTACAAATAGCAATCATAGAAATCAAAGAAAAGTATGGAAAAAATGCTATTTTCAAAGGAATGAATAAATTGGAAAAAGCGACAACAATAAAAAGAAATACGCTTGTGGGAGGTCATAATGCAAACTAATAGAAAACTAAATCGAGCAAAATTATTTCTTTCTTATGACGCACTAAAAGGGTTCAAAGAAAGAATACATGAAAAAGAACGTATTGTTGTTAATAAACCAATTCTTTCAGAAGATCAACTTTACGAGTTGGATTGGAAAATTAAACAAATTAAGGTTGGCAAGATGGTGTCGATTATTTATTATGACAAGAATCAATATATTTACAAAGAAGGTGTTGTAACAGATATTGATTTCGAATATAAAAAAATACTAAGGGTAGTTGATAAAGTTATTTTAATCTCTAATATTTTAACAATAGATTATTAATAATAGAGATAAAGATATAAAGAACGGATTACTATAATTCAATTTTATATTGTAAAATGCTATACTAATAATATAGTTAGCGAAATATAGTGAATTTTTAAATGGCTAAATTTGACGAAGAAAAATACAAAGCTGAATGGAAAAATGAAAACATGGGTACAGTTATTGCTAAATATAATAAAACTTTTGTAAACGAGTTCAAAGAAGCGTGTAAGAAACTTGATGTTAAACAGTCTGTTGTTATTGGAAAAGCAATGCAAGAAGTAATAAATATGGCTAACAAAAGATAAATTTTAAATTTAACAATAAAAAAAGAACATAATTAATAGTATGCCACATTTTTTTTAAATAAGATTTGAATTTATATAATTTAAACTTTAACTTTATAAGTAAAATTACGACTTTTATATTTATAAAACTCAACGGATAATCATTACTTGTTTCAAATGATTAATTAAGAAAAAGAATACATGTTAAAAATTACTTCATGATATTCTTTTTTGATATTTATCTTCCATGAATTATGATATCTTGATATAATCATATAATTAAAGGAGCTGATTTAGTTGTTATTGAATACAAAATCTATTATAGATTGTAATGAAGAAGAATATGAGGATCATATACAAGAATTAACTGATATAGAAGAACTTATATGTGAGCTGCCAAATTATGATTGTGCAGTCATTATAAAATATTTAGATCCAGCACATGAAAACCGTGAAGAAAGAATTTCCAGTTGCAGTTTGCATGATTTTATGGAAATGGTGCAGTATACAGATATAAAAAATGGTGTTGATATTGAGATAGGAGATAATAATGTTTTTAATTTAATTTGTTATGGTGCAACGTACACAATAAATGACATTCTTTATTCAGTAAAAACACGTATTAGTATAATGCCATATGATGAAAATAAAGATTTTTTAGATTTATCACAGTTTTTTTTAAAAAATGATAATTTAGAAATGTCTTTGAATTGATATTGTTTATGTGTGATAGAATTAGTAAAGAACAGCGTTCACATAATATGAAAATGATAAAAGGAAAAGATACTTCTATTGAATTATTGGTTAGAAAATATTTGTATCAACATGGATTTAGGTATAGAAAGAATGTAAAAGATTTACCTGGTAAACCAGATATAGTATTAGATAAGTATAAAACAGCCATTTTTATTAATGGTTGTTTCTTTCACCATCATTTTAATTGTAAATTAGCATATGTACCTAAAACAAATAGGGATTACTGGATAAATAAGTTTGATAAAAATACAGCTAATGACTTAAAAAATATTAAAAAATTACGTATACTTGATTATAAAGTAATTACGGTTTGGGAATGTGAAATAAAAGATTGTTTTCAATATAGAATGGAACAATTGATTGAAGAAATTAAAGACTATCAATAGCTATGATGTTATAAAATGCCTTTTATATTAAATCAAAAAGAGTATATTTTCATTAGAATTTTATAATAATGATTAGAAAATATTTTGTGATTTTGAGTGGCTTTGTTTTTGCATTAGAAACATATGAATTGTAGAAATGAAAAATGATTACTATTTAACCTGTTTTCTTAATTAACCATCTGAATCATGCGCATAGTATGATTCTGAATGATTAATTAAGAAAACATTTGAATGACTGTTTGCAAAATAGAATCTAAATAAAGATTGCATAGAATACTATAAATTGTAGTAGCTTAACAATTTTTCCAGTGTGATGTTAATTCCTTTGCTTTTTAATAAGTTTTTTCGTTGTTTATATAGTTGAGTGATTAATACTTTTGAGTTGATTCCATAGTGAATTTCATTATGACAATTGCTACATAATGAAACAATATTCTCCTCAATATCTATTGAATAGTCAAAGTCATCTTGGAAAGCCATAGGAATAAGATGATGAGCTTCTGTGTAAGGAATATTATCTATTTTTCTGATGAAGGTAGGGTGTTGAAAATTAATCTCACATTTAAACTGAGCGTGGTTTAATGCATTAATTGCTCGTTCCCTATTTCGCTTGTAATAAAATACTCCTTTTTTTGTGCAGTGGGGAGATGTTTTTTTTTCTGGAATGGCGTTATAAATAAATTGTTTATCTGGCACTATTCTTGTATAAGAAATACTTTTATTTAAAGTTTCATCTTCAAAATCATTTGCTTTATCGGAAATTTCGTATACGTTCTCTATTTCATTGTGTTCAATTCGTTTACTTATTTCTGATAGTAGAATTTTAGCTTCGACACTATCCATAGTGTATTTTTTGCCTCTAACAATTGATTTGCTCCAATCTTTAGGAGATGAAATCCATTCTGATTGATCGAAAAAAATTGGATTTGACAAAATAATACATCCAATATTAGTATTAAATGGATTAATACTATTTTTTTTTCGATATTTATTTATTTTTGTTTCCATGTCATGTAGAGTCAAGACACCATTCCCTAAACCATATTTTTGCCAAGCAGATTGTAAACTGTTTTTTTCAAATGAAGAAAAATTGGCGAAGCCTATAATTTCACCATGTTCCCCTTTAGATTTTCGATCATGTCTTTTAAATACAAATAAATCATTTGGATTTAATGCTTTAAATTCTTTATCTCCTGGTGTCCAAAAATTGATATGTTTTCCAATATTATTTTTTTGATTTTTTAAATTATCAAACCATTCTGAATCTGTAATAGCTACATATATTGCATTCATAATAATCTCCTTTAAATATTATATTTAAATTGATTATAACATGAAATTTAAAATGCAACTATTATAGATATAATTATAAATAGTTCACTTATTATTAATAATCAATCAGAAAAAGTAATCTATAATTTTTAATGATGAAAATAAAAGAAAAGTATAGAAAATGTGATTTTTAAAGTGATGAATAAAATAAGCAAAGTTGCACCTATAAAACAAAATGCTCTAGTAGGAGAAAATAATGTAAATTAGTAGCTAATAAAATTAAGTTAAATTATTTTGTCGTATGTTGTTTTAAAGAAAAAATACATTATAAGAAACAAATAGTAGCAAGTAAATTAGTTTATCTGAAAATCTATTCTATGAGGTAGATTTGAAAATTAAGGAATCTGTAATGGTTTCATTAATATACTTTGATAATGATCAATTTGTGTATAAAAAAGAGTGTGGGGGTGTATCTGTGATTACTATAATTAAACATTTTAAGAATTAATTATCAATCGTTATTATAAAATAAATATTCAATTTTTATGAAAATATTTTTACATGTTATTTTTATAATGGATCTGTTACTAACGTATATATTCTGGTAATATTTAAGTGTTAGGAGTGATCAATATGAATATAAAGTTGTTTACAGCTTCAGCTGCAAATATTATAAATACAGCAAACTATAAAAAAATGCATATTCCTTTTTTTCAAAGACAATATGTATGGACAGAAGAAAATTGGGAAGAATTCTTTAATGCATTTTTAGAAGAGAAAACACCGTACATTGGTTCTATAATTGTTAAGCAGTTACAATTATCAAATCAAAATTTAGAAGTAGATGTGATTGATGGGCAACAACGTTTAACAACTTTAAGCATACTAATTAAAGCTCTTTATGATGGTTTGAGCATAGAAGATAGAAAAACGGCACATGAGAAAATTTTACCTATATTTTATTCATCAAAAGATGTCTTGTCTAAAGATTACACCTTAAAATTAAATCATTCACGTTTAGATAAGGCTGATTTTGAAATAGTTATGTCGTTTAAATATATAAACAAGGAAAAATTTATAGCAAACAAAACAGGTATTATTGGATGTTATAATTATTTTTTTAATAGAATATCAAGTTTAAAATTAGAAAATTATCAAAAATTTTTAAATATGTTTTTGAAATTAACTAACACAGACTTTTGTTATATGGTGTTAATTCAATTATCTTCTGAAGCAGATGAACAAACAATTTTTGATACATTAAACACGACAGGAGTTATGTTAACTGCTAGTGATACAATAAAAAATGTTATTTATAAAACACTTGGTAAAATGTATGAGGATGAAGATTTTTTAGAATCTCAAGAAAAATTAATAAAGTTTTATGTAAAAACATGGGAAAATGTATTTGAAAGTGAATCTAATAAGGAGTATTGGAATAGTATACTTGTTACTGGAAGATTTAATAGAACATATTTAGAATTTTTCTTATATTGTTATGGTGTGCTGTCTGGTATTTATACTTCATACGATAATAAGATAAATGATTTATCTAATGTATATAAAGCATATTTAAAAAAGGTATCTACATCAAACGAATTGGAAGAATTTTTATTAAGAATGGTGGATTATGCTCAAACGTTTAAAAATGGGTTTAAATATGGAGTAAATAATAAGTATTATACATATAAAAGAGATGACGTTCTTGATAGATTATTGCAATTTTTATATATAACAGACACAACATCAGTATATCCCTATGTGATTAAAATATTATATGATTACAAAAATGATAGTCATGAAATGAATGTTCAATTACATAAACTTGAAAAAATGCTCGTTAGTAATCATTTAACAACTAATAGTACTAAAACAAAAAATTATAATAAACTGGTCATGTCACTTATATCTGATCCCTCGAAAATAGATATAGAATTAGCTGATATTAAAAATAACAAAAATTATAATTTATTAAAGAAACCTTCTAATAAAGTGGCAAATATGTATTTATTCTGGATAGAACTTTATAAACGACGAGATCAAAAAAAAGATATTAATTTGTTGCCTTATAACTATACTTTAGAACACATCATGCCAAAAAAATGGAAAAAGAATTGGAAAGAATATCCATCAATAAAACATAGTGATGGAACAGAATATGGTATGTTAGAAAAAGCAGATATTAGAGATAAAGCTGTTAGAAGTATTGGTAATATGACATTGTTAAAGTCCAAATTAAACTCTCGAATATCTAATGCACCATATTCTGAAAAAAGAAGTAAAATAGAAGAATACGTTAGTTTAGAATTAAATAAAGACTTACTGAAGAATTATCCGGAATGGTCAGAAAATGAAATATATAATAGGGAAAAAGAATTAATAAAATGTATAGAAGAATGCTTTCTATATGATAATATTGATGATAATGACCATATGTCTTATATAAATAAAGAAAAAGCCATTTCTGAATATGAAAATACATACGTAGAAAAGATTTCTAAGTTTGATAAAGTTGATGCCACTGATATAACATCAAGGGAATACTTTGATTTTATGAGCAAACCAGATATCGTTAGATTTTTAAGTATTCAAGGAATAAACGTACATAAAGCATTTAATAGATCAAAATGCAGAGAGGTGAATCATAAAGAGTTTTTCTTAAATCCTCAAAAAAGACACTTAACTCAGGATTGGTCTATGGCACTTTTTGATCAATATAATAACTCTTTATATTATTTAGAAATACCAGCTTATAGCTTAAAATCTGTTGATGATGATCCCAATGGATTAACTTTAAAGCCTAATGACAGTAATAAAGTGGACTTATATATAAATACTGAAACAATGATTGAGAGAAAAAGTAATATAGATTTTTCTGAGTTTGTAATTAAAGTGTTTAAAATTGAATTTTTTTAAAAGCAATAGAAAATATTTTAATACAATCAACATCTATATAATGAATATAATATTATGCAAAAAAAATTAGGAGATTCATTTTGAAAATGCATAATCTATTTAATTATAAGTGACGACAATTATTTTGAAAAAAATTGTATATTTGTTAAAATAATCCTATAAGTAGTTTTTAATAATTTGTAATTATGAAATTATGCAATAGTGAATATTATTTTTTGAATTGATATTGATAAAGAATCCTTTTGAATTTAGTAGTCTATGATAACAATTTAAGAATAAAATATTGTATTTTATTATAATATGAAAGAAGGGGAATTTATGGCAATAAAAGCTATTGAAACAACAGATAAAGATAGGATAATTGAATACCTAGAATCCAAAAGTGAAGTGATGGAGGATTATGTTAAAGAACATAATGATTCTGAATTTTATTTAGTTTACAAATACATGACCCATTCCGATCTTACTAATAGGGGGAAAAGAAATGGTAATAAAGAAACAATAGAAAAAGATTTTTTATATTATTTAACTGTTGAAGAGATGCATAATATAGAAAAAACTCAAAAAAAACCTTTTGAAAGTGCAAAACAATCGAATATTGGAGTGCCTCCTATGTTTTTTAATACTTTAGGTATCGAACAACTTAAAAGAAGAAAGGGTAAACAAGAAACACAACATAAGCATATTTGTATAAATGATTACGCTAATGTTTATGTGGTTAATGAAACTGCAAAATTTTTCACGGGAGAGTACACTAGAAAAATACTTGATACTTTAGAAAAAAAGCCAATATGGTATGATGAGAACATAGATATTGATTTGGTGAAAGAAAAAAACTTTACACCAATAAAATTATCCCATGCAATTCATGGTATTGGAACTTCTGCAGATACTGAATTTGCTAAATTAAGGATGAACATATTTAAAAACGATATTCTAATATTGCTAATAGAGACAAGACCAGATTTTTCAAAGAGGCTCTTTATTATGTTGGAAAAAAATCCTATCTTTTATTCAATTATAGGAATGACAAATAGTAAATGGCAAAAGTATTCTGAAAAGCAAGCAAAAATTCAAGAAAAAAATTTACGCAATAAAACTGTTGGTAACTTGGCAAATGAAGAAAAAACACGGAAACAACAAAGTAAATGGAGAGATTTATTAGCAGAGGAAATGATGAATTATTCTGCTGTTGATGGAGAAGTTTTTTGCCCTTTTACATATTTGAATTGTAATTATGAAAGCTTGGGCACATTATTTAGAGCATCTCATATAAAAGCATTTAAGGACTGTGATAGTGCTGAAGAAGCATATGATGTAAATAACGGGTTATTACTTTGTGCGAATGTTGATGCTTTATTTGATAAACATTTGATTACAGTTGATGAAAATAAAAATTTAGTATTTTCTTTCTTGATAGAAAACAATATTTCTTTAATTAGCAGATTATTATTAACACAACCAATTTTTAAACTTGTTTTAAATGACAAAAGAATGGACTATATGAAGTATCATAGGAATGAATTTATAAAGTTAGAAAAAAATAGGAAAGGTGAAAATCTATGAGCAAAACAAAAAATCCACGGCCAGCCATTATCAATCAAATAGATCAAATTCAAGATGAGTTGAATAATATAGGGTTAGATCTTAATCTTTTTAATACTATTTTAAAAGATGATGCCGAATATTTGTTGATTAATAAGGTCATTTCAAGCGCAGATGTGGTTACTAAAGGAAAATTTCCTTATAAAAGCGAAGATAAATACAAAAAAGATAGTTTTTCAAAAGAAACAATTGAAAAACGTTGTAAAAGGAATACAAGATTTTATATTGAAAATGCTGATATGGAAAACTTCGAACTAAAAAATAAAAAGAATAAAGTTTTTTTTATTCAAACAAAGCAATCTAATATTCATTTACCTAAAGAGTTTTATCAATTTTTAAATATCGGAGAGTCATATCGAAATCGTAGAATTTCATATATTGATAAGACAAATGGTTATGATGTTTATATTGTAAATAGCTTTATTGATAATTATTTTGATTATGAATCAACTAATGAATTGCTAAAAAGTTATGGGAGAGAAGAAAATGCGAGTAAAGTGAAATTAGAAAAAGGAAATTTCACAGAGTGTCGTATATCTTTTGGTCAACATGGTGTAGGATTAAGTACTGATAAGTGTTTTCATTCACTGAGAAATAATATATTTGCAAAAGATAGTATTTATTTTTTTCTTGAAAAGAGAAAAACTAGTAATTCTAATAATCGTTATAAAGTGTACATTATGCCATATAGAAATACAAAATTTTATCTTAAAACGAAAAGACCAATTCCTTTTTATGCTATGCAATCATTTAATGGTGAATCAGTTTCAAAAAAAGAAAACAGAAGAAATCAAGCTAAATGGAGAAAACATCTGGCAGATTTATATATATCTCGTTCTATGAATGACGAGAATATCATAACCTGCCCGTTTACAGGATTAGAAGTGAGGTATCCAAGTGAATTTACAATTATGAGAGCATCTCATATTAAAGCTTACAAAGATTGTAAAAATGATAACGAAGCATATGATTTGGATAATGGATTTTTATTAAGTGCAAATGTTGATGCATTATTTGACAAGTATCTTATATCGGTTAATCCTAAAACACTAGATATAGTATCATCAAAGCAAATTTCTTCAAAATTAAAATCGGCTATTCATTTGAAAAATAAATTAAATAAAAAAGATGTTAATTATAGAATGGTTGATTATTTGACAGAACATTATAAACAATTTATTAAAAAGAATAGATAGAAGAAAGCAAGATTATCTTGCTTTTTTTGAATACGCAGGTATAATTACATGTGACGCAGGATTAAAAAACTTATTACGCAGGAATTGATTGTAATATGTGGTAGGAGGTAATTGTATGTTGAAACTGGCAACGGTATTTAGTGGTATTGGTGCTATAGAGCAAGCATTATTTAGATTAGGTGTAGAACATAAAATTGTATTTGCATGTGATAATGGTGATATATCATTGGATAATATTGATTATGAATTAGAATATGATAAAATAAAAAGAATGGATGATTTTAAAGAAAAAAATCAATATGTGAAACAATTATATTCTAGTAAAACTCGTAAAACAAATTTTGTTGAAAAAACATATATGAATAATTATGATGTTGATGATGATCATTTTTTTTATGATGCAAAACTTTTAGATGGTACAGATTTTAATGGGAAGATAGATTTGTTTGTTGGAGGTAGTCCATGTCAGAGTTTTTCAATTGCTGGTGCAAGAGGTGGATTTGAAGATACTAGAGGAACATTATTCTTTGAATATGTACGATTAGTTAAAGAAATTCAACCAGAGGTTTTTATTTATGAAAATGTTTATGGTGTTCTTACTCATGATAAAGGTAAAACATGGGCAACAATGCAAAATGTTTTTGAAGAACTGGGTTACCACTTTAAATGGGAAATAATAGATAGTAGAAATCATGGGATTCCCCAAGGAAGAAGAAGACTATTTGTTGTTGGATTTAAAAATGAAGACTATTGTAGTAAATTTAAATTTCCAAATAGTAAAAAATTACTATTTACAATGCAAGATTTTTTATTAGATAACTGTGCAGAAGGAAATTTTACATTTGATGAAAAGGGTAATATTAAGATAAAAAAAGGAGGACAAATAGTTGAGAAATTTCTATCTGATAAGTTGGTGAAATATGTATTATCGCCTGGAACAAAAAATTTTTATCATGAAAATGCTGAGGTTGATCTACCAATCGCTAGAGCAATATTGAGTACACAAGGAAATACGCATCGCGCTAGTGTAAATAATTATGTTACAACTAATGGGAGACTAAGAGCATTAGAACCAAGAGAGTCTTTAAGGTTAATGGGATTTCCTGACTCTTTTAAAATAACTGTTTCTAGAGCTCAATCATATAAACAAAGTGGTAATTCTATTGTTGTTGATGTATTAATGGATATTTATAAATGTATTGAGAAAGCTATGGAGGAATAGTATGGAGAGAATTAAACCATCAAGAACTAAGTATAATACTGTTAGTTTATTTTCTGGAATAGGAGGATTCGATTTAGGATTTGAATATGCTGGTTTTAACATCATATGGGCAAATGATTTTGATAAGTATGCATGTAAAACTTATAAAGCAAATGTTAATAAAAACATAGTGTGCGGAGATATTCGAGAAGAAAAAAATAATATCCCTAATCACGATGTTTTGATTGGTGGATTTCCTTGTCAGCCTTTTAGTACATTAGGAAAATTACAAGGCTTTGAAGATGAAGATGGAAGGGGTACATTATTTTTTGAAATAAAAGAAATAATCAAGAAGCATAAAACCAAAGTTGTTATTTTAGAAAATGTAAAAAATATTATGAATCATGATAAAGGAAAAACCTTTAAAAGAATATTGCATGAATTAGAATCTTTAGGATATGTGTGTTTTTACCATGTTTTCAATAGCGCAGACTATGGCGTTCCTCAACGAAGAAACAGATGCTATATTATAGCTTTTTTAGGAGAATATTTTAATACACCAGATTTTGTTTTTCCTAAAAAGCAACCATTAACAATAACTACTCAAGATTTGTTAGATGAGGATGTAGAAGAAAAATACTTTTTGACAAAACGTATTTATCCTACAATTATGGGAAATGGAACTAAAAATTATATTGTTAAGCCCACAATAGATCTTCCTATATCAAAAACTTTAACTGCTACAATGGCAAAAATGCATAGAGCAAGTCAAGATAATTATGTTACTGATGAAAAGAATTTTAGTAAATTTAAAAATGATGAAAGAGTTTCCTTAAGAAGATTAACACCGAATGAATGCAGAAAATTACAAGGCTTTCCATCTGATTGGATTCAAGTAGTATCTGATTGTCAAGCTTATAAGCAATTTGGAAATGCTGTTACTGTTAATGTAAGTTATGAAATAGCTAAAGCCACATTTGAATATATTGAAAGAAATAAAAAAAGTAATTGGTAAAAATATAGAATTATCGATATATAATTTTTCCCAAACACAACTGATTAGTAATATTAAAATTAAAGCAAGCATCTTTAATTTCTTTTCTAAAAAAGGCGCTGTACGATATTAAGCAAATAATATTGTACAGCTTTTTTATTGTAAGAAAAAATATATATAAATATAGAGTTTAATATTTATGTAATAAAATCTTAATCTATTAAAAGAAACATATCTATATAATTATAGGAGTTCTTCAAGCATTATAATTGAGAAATTAATAATTATCTTGACTCTTTTTTTATTAAAAGAATTAACCCCATATGTAATAGACGATTTTCAAAACTTTTTATATCTAATTTTTTTATAATTGTTTTTCTTGTATGTTTTAGTGATCTACTAATTGAACTGTGGTTCACATTTTCTTCTTTGGCTATTTCAACTATTTTTTTTCCTTCTAATGCATATTCTAAAAATCTTTTTTTAGCAATAGGATTTAATTCGTCTAAAATACAATGAATAATTTCAACATTTTTCTTTTGTATTTCTTTGTTTGTTTTTTGATCATCTGTTTCTTCTAAGTTCTTTAATATTGTTTCAGGTGTATTGTTTGTTAATAAATATGTACGTGATATATAATCATTTAAATCTAAAGTGAATTTTACATAATATTGATATTGACTGATTGAACGATTTTCTGCCTTTCTTTCTTTTTCTAATAAATCTGCCACTTCTTCTGGAACATCATAATATGTGTGTTTTTTATACTTATCAGGGTAATACCTATGTAAATCTATACTTTTTTCTTTTATTCCATCTATGTGTGATTTTATCATGTTTTTTTCCTCCTATAATACAAAGGAAAAAAACAAAAAACGTGCATGAAATTTTCAATATAATTAACTTATTTTATTAGAAATTTAAAAAATAGGAATATCTATGGGAAAATAACCCTTTATTAAGGGAAAATATATAAATAAATTATTATTATATGCACGAGAATTAAAATTTTTCACTGAATTATAAGAGGTGAAAAATTATGATAGATAACATTTGCAGGGGAGAACTATATTTTGCTGATTTGAATCCATATGAGGGATGTGAGCAAGGTGGAATAAGGCCAGTCTTGATAATTCAAAATGACAAGGGAAACCAATTTAGTACGACAACAATAGTTGCTCCTATAACATGCAATATCTATACAAAGAAACATATTCCGACACACTTTGTAATAGATTATGCTTTAGATAGAAAATCAATTGTTTTATTTGAACAAATTAGAGTAATTGATAAAAGCAGAATAATAAGGTACATAGGAAAGTTAAATTCAAAAGATTTAAAAAATATTGATACTAAAATTGCTATCAGTTTAGGTATTGAAAAAGTATAAAAAAATTATTGAAAATGATGCACGAAACTTAATAGTTTTATCAGTATAGTGAAGGGATTGAAATAATCCTAGAGAGAACCTTGAAAAGTGAATAAAGACAATATTAATACATGTCCAAGATTAATATACAATCTGAAATAATGATACTCATGATTAGCCTTAATCCGAGCGTTAGAAGCGTCGCAGGTTTAGGAATCATATAGGATAAAACAAAAAAGAAACCTGTTTGTTATTCAACAAGTGAACTGCATTGGCAATGTAGTTGTTAATATTGAAATTTTTTAAATAATTAACATGAGCTATATAAAGGATAATAATATGTTTACTATTATATATATAAATAAGAAAACTATTGAAATTAAACAAAATTATTTATATGAGTTAGAGGATAAAACAACGATTAATGATCAGTTAAAAAAAGAATATTTAATAGAAAATCTCTACAGATCTTTAGAAGTATTAACACCCAAACAAAAAAGAAGAGTAATTTCTTATTATCTTAATAATGAAAGTATTGAAGAAATTGCTTTAAAAGAAAAAGTAAGTGAAAGTGCTATAAGAAAATCTATTCATCAATCGTTGATTCAATTAAAAAGAAAATTAAACAAATATAAATAAATTTGTAAATTTGTGAAAGTTAATTATAGTAGATAGAATGTGTTTGAAAAATAAATAAGAAAGAAGGAAACAAAAATGGAAACACATGAAAAAAAAGAAGTAATGACAGTTAATGAATTTGCTGAAGCAACAGGAATACACTATGCTACGGTAAGAAAGTTGATCAAAGAAGAAAAGGTTTATTATTTCAGATTAGGGAAAAGATATTATATAAATTACCCAAAAACAATGGAACATTTGTATTCAAGTCCTTTAAATGATATCTTATGGACTAAGCCTAAAAATAAAGCTTAAAAAGCAAAAAAATACTAAAAAATGGCTCAAAAATAGTTTATTTGTCGTTTAAAAATTTTGAAAATAAAAAAGGAAAACAACCAGTAAACTTTGATATAATTAAAAAAATCACGAAAAGTCAATGGATTTAATTGATTTTGAAAGAAGAAATAGATAAAATTTGAATGTAAGTGCCTAGTATATTATTGGTGTTGAATAATAAAGAGAAATTAAAAAATAATGTATTGTAGTGACCCCTAAAAGGAGGTCACTTTTTATATGGGATAGTAAAAAATTTAAATTAGAATATATTTAAAAATATAAGGATGGGAATATCTAAAAGATCTATCGGGTGTATGTCATAAGGATTTTTGACTCAACGAGTGGAATAAAATTAGAACATATAAGCTGACTTTATCCATCGAACAAAAAATGGAACTGATAAATAGAGTTGGAAACAGAGAAAATTATCGGTTAGTAGCTTTAGCTGCCAGTATAGGACGATGTATTAATAAAAAACTGAACATCTTAGTTTGCAATTATTATTCAAACCTTAAAGGATTAATCTTTCATTTAGATCAAGAATGACATTGTCACAGCATAAAGCCTATCAAAAATGGTTAAGTGATAAAGAAAATTGCATGAACAATTCAAAGCTGCAATGAGTGAATATATCGAATATTATAATAACGAGAGAATCAATACAAAAAGAAAAGGATTGAGTCCACTTGTATATAGACAACAATCCTTTCAAGATCTAACTTTAATTTAACGTGTCCAACTTTTCGGGGCACTACAAAAGCACTTTTTTATTTATTATATTTTTGGTGGTTTTTACGATATTGTAAAGGAGAAAAATTTGTACTTTTTTTAAATGCTTGAGCAAAATATGAAAGCGAGGAGAAACCAAGAATTGTTGAAATCTGTGAAATTGATAGGTCGGTATCTCTAAGTAAATATTTGCTCTCATATATTCTTCGCTGAAGTAGATAGCTGATTGGTGAAACACCGACATCATTTTTAAATTCATGAGCAAGATAGAATTTATTCATATGAGTTTTTTCAGCTAAAGTATCCAAAGTTATTTCTTTATGGTAATTACGATCAATGTAGTTCTTGATCATAAAGATTTCCTTGCGAATAGTCTTACCTTGTGTTAAAGATACATTAATACGATTTAATCTTAAAATATTTATTAGTAAGACTTGCATTAGTTGTTGGCACATATCATCATATAGTTCATTCTTAGCTTGTGATTCTTTTACCATTAAATTTAAGTAAAAAAGAATCTCATTTTTATAATTAGCATAATTACAGCTAATATAATCTTTTAAACTATTCTCAGGTATTTCAAAACTAATCCCATCAATAGCAATTACAATATATTCCAATGGATTTCGATCACGAGAAACTTCAGTATGCATCGTGTTAGGGTTGATAATAACAAAATCATTTTCTTGAACATTAAATTCGTCTGCTCCGATTTTAAAGCCACCGCATCCTTTAGTTACATAAAATAATTCAGTAAAGTGATGGGAGTGTAACTGAGAATGCCAGTCACCTTCATATTTTGAACTACTAACATATAGTAAGCGAGCTTGATTATTAATTAATGCCGGCTTTTCGATAAATTCAATTCTTTCATTGCTCATAATTTTCACCTCGAGTTTATTATAACTAATATAACGTCAAATTTATATAAATTTTTATATTTTTATAATAAAATAAAGCAAGATATATAAAAAAGTAAGCAATTATCGCGTAGTAAAAGCGCTTACATTAAAATATAATTTAGTTGTAATTAATCATAATAAACAAGGAGGAAAACGAATATTATGAAGAAAATTTTAAGTACTGCCCTTGTATTATCGTTAGCAGCAGGGATGCTGACTGGTTGTGGTGGCGGGAAATCAGATGACACCAATACTTTAAAAATTTCGGGACTAAATGGTGGTTATGGGACAAAAGGATGGGAAGCTGTAGTTAAGGCTTTTGAAAAAAAAGAAGGGGTTAAAGTTGAATTAAATTTAGAAAAAAATATTGCTGAAACTTTAAGACCGGTAATTACTTCAGGAAAAGATGTACCTGATTTGATTTATTTATCAGTAGGATCTGAAGGTGGTTTAGTAGATACAATGATTTCTGATAAAGCAATCGCTGAAATCAGTGATGTTTTAGATATGAAAGTTTATGGTGAAGATGTAAAAGTTAAAGATAAAATTATCCCTGGATTTACTAATTCATTTGCAACTAAGCCATATGGTGATGGAAAATTATATTTAGCACCATTTACTTATGATCCTTGCGGCTTATTCTATAATGCTGGTTTATTTGAACAAAAAGGTTGGACAGTTCCAACAACTTGGGATGAGATGTGGGAATTAGGTGAAAAAGCAAAGGCAGAAGGAATTGCTTTATTCACTTATCCAACAACTGGATATTTTGATGCTTTTTTCTCAGCGTTATTAAACGAAACTGTAGGTGCTGACGCTTATACTAAGTTAATGGAATATGATACTAAAACATGGCAATCTGCTGAAACTAAAAAAGCATTTGAAATAGTCGGAAAATTAGCACAATATACTGAAGCTAATACGGTTGCAAATGCTAATAAAGATAATTTCACAAAAAATCAACAATTAATTTTAGATAATAAAGCATTATTCTGTCCAAATGGTACTTGGTTGCCAGATGAAATGTCTGAAGCACCACGTGCTGAAGGTTTCAAATGGGGATTTATGGCATTACCAAAAGTAAGTGCAGAAGGAGATTCATATTCTTCTACATTCTCTGAACAAGTATATATTCCTTCAAAAGCCAAAAATGCTGATTTGGCTAAAAAATTTATTACATTTATGTACAGTGACGAAGCTGCAAAATTATTTGCTGAAGAATCTGGATGCGTTTTACCAACTACAACTGCTTCATCATATTTACCAGAAAAAGTAAAAGATAAAGATGGTAATGGAATTGATAATCAAAAAACACTATTCTACCAAATTTATGATAATGGGGCTAAGAGTTGTACGGTTGGATTTAAATCTGTTGATGCAATTGAAGGGGTTGATCTAACTAGTGCTGAAGGTATTCTTTATGGAACAGTTAATTCTGTTGTAACAGGAGATAAAACAGTTGATGAATGGTATAATGCTGTGATTGATGCTGTTAAAAAATACGACAAATAATAATTGATAAAATAATAGCGGTGGTGTCATTCCACCGCTATTTTAGAAAGTAGGTGCAGCAATGAATAAGAAAAAAGAAAGACGCAGATTCATTATTTTATGCCTTGCCCCAGCGGTAATCTTATTTGGAGTGTTCATGATTTTGCCGACCCTTAATGTCTTTTGGATGTCAACATTAAAATGGGGCGGGCTATCAGCCGATAAGACTTTTGTTGGATTTAATAATTTTGTGTTATTAATGCAAGATATGAATTTTATTCGTGCTTTACAAAATACCATTTTGATTATTGCGGTTGTAACTGTAATTACGATGGCTGTAGCAATTCTTTTTGCTTCGATTTTAGTTAGAGAAAAAATAAAAGGACAAAATTTCTTTCGGGTAATTTTTTATATTCCTAATATATTATCAGTAGTCGTTATCTCTTCGATTTTTTCTGCAATCTATGATCCCTCAGAAAATGGTATGATCAATAGTGTTTTAATGTTATTTAAACCAGAAAGCTGGGAAACTGTTAAGTTTCTTGGAGATCAAAGTATTGTTATTTATGCCATCATAGGAACAATGATATGGCAAGCTATAGGTTATTATATGGTTATGTACATGGCTTCGATGAGTTCGATTCCCGAACACTTGTATGAAGCTTCAGCACTTGATGGAGCTGGGAAAATCAAACAATTTTTTTCAATTACACTACCTTTGATTTGGGATAATATCCGAACAACTTTAACTTTCTTTATTATTTCGACGATTAACTTAAGTTTTTTATTTGTTAAAGTTATGACTAGTGGTGGACCTGATGGAGCTAGTGAAACGGTCTTAAGTTATTTATATAAACAAGCTTATAACAACGCATCATATGGATATGGAATGGCGATTGCCGCAGTAGTTTTTATTTTTTCATTTATTTTGAGTTTTATTATTAATCGTGCTACAGAGCGTGATACGTTAGAGTTATAGAAAGGAGCAGGAAAATGAAAAAGTTATTTAGCAGTGATAAACTTTATAAAATATTTATTTATGTAGCTTTGATTACTCTTGCGGTTTCTATTATTGTACCGGTAGCATGGGTATTTATGGCTTCAATCAAAGAGAATTCTGAGTTTTATGGAAATCCCTGGTCTATTCCGGCAGGAATCTATTTGCAAAACTTTGTTAATGCATTTGAACAAGCGAATATGGGAGAATATTTACTTAATTCTATTTTAACAACAGCGATGGCACTGGTGATTTTATTAGTCGTTTCATTACCAGCGGCGTATGTATTGGCGCGTTATAATTTTAAGGGAAGAAGATTTTTTAACACCTTATTTATGGCAGGGTTATTTATTAATGTAAATTATATTGTTGTACCTATCTTTTTAATGTTATTAGATTGGGATGATTTTATTTATGAATTACTCGGAGGAAATTTCTTTTTAAATAATATTTTTGTTTTAGCTGTTGTATACGCAGCGACAGCTATTCCGTTTACCGTTTATTTATTAAGTGGTTATTTTAAGACTTTACCAAAGGCTTATGAAGAAGCAGCGTTAATAGATGGATGTGGATATTATAAAACAATGGTTAGAGTAATGATTCCCATGGCAAAACCAAGTATTATTACTGTAATTTTATTTAATTTTTTAGCATTTTGGAATGAATATATTATTGCCTTGACATTATTACCAAGTACTTCAAAAACATTACCTGTAGGATTGTTGAATTTGATGCAGGCAACCCGGGGGAAGGCTGAGTATGGTATGATGTATGCTGGATTAGTAGTAGTTATGCTGCCAACGTTGATTCTATATATTATAGTTCAAAAGAAACTTACACAAGGAATGACCTTGGGTGGATTGAAAGATTAGAGGAGAAAACTATGGATGGAAAAACTAAAATAACTATCATGGTTGTTGTATTTATAGTTTCAATGGCTTTGATTTTTATTGGACAAAAAAATGTTGGTTATACAGGATTAGCGACTGAACTGGTGGGCTTAGCTGGATTGATCGGAGTAATTTACACATATAATAAAGGCTATAAGTAAAGGAGAAACAAGATGGCGAATTTAAGCTTAAAACATATTGATAAGATATATGATAATAATGTTCAAGCTGTATTTGATTTTAATCTAGAAATCGCAGATAAGGAATTTATTGTTTTTGTTGGTCCTTCTGGTTGTGGGAAGAGTACTACACTTAGAATGATTGCGGGATTAGAAGAAATTTCAGCAGGAGAGCTATATATAGATGGAAAATTGATGAATGATGTGGCTCCAAAAAATCGAGATATTGCAATGGTGTTTCAATCATATGCATTATATCCTCATATGAGTGTATATGATAACATGGCTTTTGGTTTAAAAATAGCAAAAAAGCCAAAAGATGAAATTGATCAAAAGGTTCGTAAAGCAGCTAAAGCTTTAGATATAGAACAATATTTAGATCGTAAGCCTAAAGCTTTATCCGGTGGACAAAGACAACGGGTAGCATTAGGGCGAGCAATCGTTCGAGAACCAAAAGTATTTTTAATGGATGAGCCATTGAGTAATTTAGATGCTAAATTAAGAGTTCAGATGCGAACAGAGATTTCAAAATTATATCAGCAATTAGGAACAACATTTATTTATGTGACTCACGATCAAACTGAAGCGATGACGATGGGAACAAGAATTGTTGTGATGAAAGATGGTCGGATTCAACAAGTAGCATCACCAGCATATTTATACAATCATCCCGTCAATAAATTTGTTGCTGGTTTTATTGGGAGTCCACAAATGAATTTTTTAAATGGTAAAATTAATGAAAAGGACGGTGCTATTATTATTGAACTGAGTGATGTTAGTTTAAAGGTTGAATCAACTAGAGCTAAGCAGCTTAGAGAAAAAGGATATTTAGGCAAGACGGTAATAATGGGAATAAGGCCGGAAGATATCAGTGTTGATAATGACTACATTAATGAGCATCAGGAGGATTGTTTTGAGGGGAAAGCAGAAGTAGTTGAATTTATGGGTTCTGAAAGTTATATCCATATGGTTAAAGATGAAAAACCGTTTATTGTTAAAGCCCCTGGCGGAACAACTCTGACAAATGGGGTAATTGGGAGATTTGCTTATAAGATGGACAAAATGCATTTCTTTGACATAGACAGTGAAGAAGCTATAATTGAAGGAGAGTAGACATGGAAAAATACGGGAGATTAACGTTACCTACTGATTTAGATGTAATTGACCAAACGATTGAATTAAAAAATAAACTTGGGGCTGATGCAATTCGAGATTGTGATGGGACCGACATGCCTCAAGAATTAATGAATTTGGATGCTAAAATATATGCAACATATTATACTACAAGAAAAGATAATGAGTGGGCTGAAGCTAATCCAGACGAGATCCAGCAAGAATATTTGATAACGGACCGTTATACTGCTCGTGATACTAGTTTAACGATTGAGTTAATGAAAGGTTTTCATACTCAGCAGCTGAAAGTTAATGATATTGATGATCCTAAACGCTGGTGGGAAGTAATTGATCGTACTACTGGTGAAGTAGTAGCAGTTGATCAATGGGAATTTAATAAAGAAGTTGGAGCAGTAACAATTTCGACTATACCTTATCATGAATATACAGTTAGTTTTTTGGCATTTTTAATTTGGGATCCTGTTCATATGTATAATTTTATTACAAATGATTGGAAAGATGCGCCGCATCAATTAACCTTTGATGTCCGTCAACCTAAGACCAAGGAATTTGTTAAAGATAAATTACGGAAATTTTGTGAAGAAAATAAACATGTTGATGTAATTCGTTTCACCACTTTTTTTCATCAATTTACTTTAACATTTGATGATCAAAAAAGAGAAAAATTTGTAGAATGGTTTGGATATAGTGCAAGCGTTAGTCCTTACATTTTAGAGCAATTTGAAAAATGGGCAGGTTATAAATGGCGCGCTGAATATATTGTTGATCAAGGATATCATAATTCATTATTTAGAGTACCATCAAAACAATTTAAAGATTTTATTGAGTTCCAACAAATTGAGGTTTGTAAATTAGCTAAGGAATTAGTTGATATTGTTCATGGTTATGGTAAAGAGGCTATGATGTTTTTGGGTGATCATTGGATTGGAACAGAACCGTATGGTAAATATTTTGAAACAATTGGTTTGGATGCTGTAGTTGGTTCTGTAGGAAATGGTGTAACGATGCGAATGATTTCCGATATTAAAGGCGTACGTTATACAGAAGGGCGTTTTTTACCATATTTCTTCCCTGATGTTTTCTGTGAGGGTGGTGATCCGATTAAAGAAGCAAAAGATAACTGGTTACAAGCAAGAAGAGCTATTTTAAGAAGTCCGCTAGATCGAATCGGTTATGGAGGATATTTGAAACTGGCAGTGGAATGGCCGGGATTTGTTGATACAATTACCCAAGTAGTTGATGAATTTAGACAAATTCATGATTTAACAAAAGAAACAAAAGCCTATACCTCTCCATTTAAAGTGGCAATACTAAACTGTTGGGGAAGTATTCGACGTTGGATGAATAATCAGGTTCATCATGCTATCTGGTATCGTGAAATTTATTCTTATGTAGGGATAATTGAATGTTTAAGCGGGATGCCGATCGATGTTGAGTTTATTAATTTTGATGATATAAAAAAAGGAATTAATCCTGATATTAAAGTAATTATTAATGCCGGTACGGCTTACACATCATGGTCAGGAGCAGAAAACTGGATTGATGAAGAGGTTCTTACAACCATTAGAAAATGGATAGATAATGGTGGCGGTTTTATCGGGGTTGGAGAACCAACCGCTTATCAATATCAGGGAAAATTCTTTCAATTAAGTGATGTTCTTGGTGTTGATAAGGAAGTTGGCTTTACATTAAGTCATGATAAATACAATACAGTTGATCCTAATCATTTTATTGTTGAAGATATTGAAGGAGAAATTGATTTTGGTGAAGGAATGGCTAGCATTTATGGACATGGTGAAAACTATCAAATTATTCGTCAACATAAAGAGTTTGCTCAATTAGTTACAAATACTTACGGTGCTGGGCGTAGTGTTTATTTAGCTGGACTTCCTTATTCACCGCAAAATTGTCGTTTATTATTAAGAGCAATCTATTGGGCGGCAGCTAAAGAAGATGAAATGAAAAAATACTATGTAGATAATGTCAATGCTGAAGTAGCTGCTTTTGAAGCGGTAGGAAAGATCGTAGTTATTAATAACTCACTAGATGCTCTGGATACCCATCTATATGTAGAAGGAAATTTACGAGAAAAATTAAGATTAGCACCAATGGAAATGCGTTGGCTTGATATTTAATTGAAAGACTCATTTTCTTTGAAAGTGGGTCTTTTAAAAGGAGGATAAAAATGAATAAACCAGTATTAGTAATTATGGCAGCAGGTATGGGGAGTCGTTATGGCGGATTAAAGCAGATTGATCCAATTGATGAGGATGGTCATATAATTATTGATTTTTCGATTTATGATGCTCGACGAGCAGGTTTTGAAACTGTTATATTTATTATAAAAAAGGAAAACGAAGAAGAGTTTAAAGAAGTTATTGGAAATAGAATGGAGCAAATCATGAATGTTAAATACGTATATCAGGATTTGGCTAATATTCCAGCGGAATTTTCATTACCAGCTGGTCGTGTGAAACCATGGGGAACTGCTCATGCGATTTGGAGTTGTAAAGATTTAATAGATGGGCCATTTGCAGTGATTAATGCTGATGATTATTACGGAGTTACAGCGTATAAACAAATCTATGATTTTCTATTAAATCATCCCGATGGGGTAAAATATAATTATGCAATGGTAGGTTATTATATTGAAAATACATTAACTGAAAATGGTCATGTGGCTCGGGGTGTTTGTCAGGTAAATGATAAACAACTGCTGGTTGATATTCATGAAAGAACACAAATTGTTCGAAATGGTGCAGGTGCAAAGTATCCTGAGGATGATGGTCAAAGTTGGGTTGAACTGCCTAAAGGAACAATTGTTTCAATGAATCTTTGGGGATATAATAAGAGTATCTTATTAGAGATAGAAAAAGGAATAAATAGTTTTTTTGAAATCGGTTTAAAAGAAAATCCGTTAAAGTGTGAGTATTTTATTCCTGCAGTTGTAAGTAAATTACTTGATCAAAATAAGGTAGAAGTTACGGTTCTAGAGTCTCAAGAACGCTGGTACGGTGTCACTTATCGTGAGGATAAACCAATAATTCAAATGGCGATTAAAGAATTAAAAGATGCAGGTGTTTATCCTAAGCATCTTTGGAAGGAGTGATCAATAGTGAGTGAAGAGTTATTAAACGAAGTAGTTGAAGCATTTTCATTTGAAGGTGTGTTGAAGAAAAAAAAGCCTTATGGAAGCGGACATATCAATGATACATTTTTATTGACTTTTGATATTGAAAGAATGGGAATGATTGATATCATTTTGCAACGAATGAATACTGCGGTTTTTACTAAACCGATTGAATTGATGGAAAATATTGCTAACGTAACAAGATTTTTACGAGATAAAATTATTGCTAGTGAGGGTGATCCCGAAAGAGAAACACTCAATATTATTTATACTTTGGATCATAAACCATATTATGTAGATTCAGCTGGTGGATATTGGCGAGCATACAAATTTATTACTTGTGCAACTAGTTATGATCAAGTTGAGAGTGCTGAAGATTTTTATCAAAGTGCATTAGCTTTTGGACACTTCCAGAGCCTTTTGGCTGATTATCCGGCAGCAACACTTCATGAGACAATCAAAGGTTTTCATGATACTAAAGCTCGCTTTGAACGTTTTAAAGAAGTAGTTGCCAATGATATTTGTAATCGTGCTAAAGATGTTCAAACAGAGATTGAATTTGTTTTAGCTCGTGAAGATGTGGCAAATGTATTAACAAATTGTAATTTGCCAATACGGGTCACTCATAATGATACGAAGTTAAATAATGTTATGATTGATGATAAAACTCATAAAGGTATTTGTGTGATTGATTTAGATACTGTTATGCCGGGTTTAGCAGTCAATGACTTTGGTGATTCGATTCGATTTGGAGCCAGTACAGGGGCAGAAGATGAAATTGATTTAGATAAAATCGAATGTGATATGGCGTTGTTTGAAATTTATGCTAAAGGTTTTATCAAAGGTTGTGATGGTAAATTAACGAAAGAGGAAATCAAAGCATTACCGATTGGGGCTAAGGTTATGACATTTGAATGTGGGATGCGTTTTTTAACTGATTATTTGGAGGGTGATATTTATTTCAAAATTCATCGCAAGAATCATAATCTTGATCGTTGTAGAACTCAATTTAAGCTTGTTAAAGATATGGAATCAAAATGGGAAATGATGAATAAAATCGTTGAAAAATATATGTGATTATATTAAAGAAGGTAAATTTTTAGCAATATATGGGAATAATTTGTAAGCGCTAAATTTTATGTAAAAAGTTCTTTAAAACCAAGGGGTTAGGTGTTATAATTGATTTATAGAAATTTTAAGGAGGAGTCATAAAATGGCAGAAAAATTATCTTTCGTAGTATCTGATCCTGTAGGATTACATGCAAGACCAGCTACTATCTTAGTTAACCAAGCTAGTAAGTTTACAAGCAATATTAAATTAGTATACAATGGTAAAGAAGTAAACTTAAAATCAATCATGGGAGTTATGTCTTTAGGTGTTCCTACTAAAGCTACAGTAGAAATCGTAGCTGAAGGTGATGACGAAAAAGATGTAATTGCTTCAATTGCAAAAGTTATTAAAGAACAAAAAGTAGCTGAATAAGAAAATTAGAAGTCCTCGGACTTCTTTTTATTTGCTTAAAATTTATGTTTGGATTAAGATAATAATGTTGTTAGGAGGTTTTTATGGCTAAAAAAATTAAAACTAATGCTTTACGTTTATTAGATCAAGCAAAGATTGATTACGAAATAAAGGAATATGAATATGATGAAGATCATTTAAGTGGTGAACATATTGTTGCACAAGTTGAAATACCGGCTAAAGATATTTTTAAGACACTGGTTTTAAAAGGAAACCGTGGTTTTTTAGTATGCTGTATACCGGTATTAGAGGAAATAGATTTAAAAAAATTGGCAAAGTTATCTAATAATAAAAGTGTAGCAATGATTCATATGAAGGATTTATTAGCAACGACCGGATATATTCGTGGAGGCTGTAGTCCAGTGGGAATGAAGAAAAAATTTGATACTTATTTTGATTGCTCAATTAATGAGTGTGATAAAATTGCTCTCAGTGCTGGAAAAAGAGGATATCAAATGATTGTAGAAGCAAAGCAGTTACTAGCATATTTAGATGCGGTAGTTGGTGATGTGATAAGGAGATAGCGATGATTCAATGTTATTATGGTAATGGTAAAGGAAAAACTACTGCTGCAGTAGGACAAGCATTAAGAATGGCTGGGGCAGATAAAAAAGTATTATTTCTACAATTTTTGAAAGACGGTGACAGCAGTGAAATAAAGATGCTGAAAAAGTGTGGAATTAAAGTGTTGTATGCTAAAATGCCTCAGATGTTTATTGATATGCATGATCCAGAGATGATAAAATTGGTGAGTCGTTTAGAAGATGAGTTATTTGAACAAATAGATGAAAGTTATGAAGGAATTGTTTTAGATGAAATTCTTGATGCAATTGCTTTAAATTTATTAAATGAAGGGAAAGTGTATGATTGCTTGGTAAGCTTAAAAGAAACTCACGAGGTAATTTTAACAGGGCGTCAGCCTAGTCATAAATTAAAACCGATTCTAGATTATTCGAGTGAAATTAAGAAACATAAGCATCCATATGATAAAGGAATAAAAGCGCGTAAAGGAATTGAGTTCTAATTTGTAGTAATTTCATTTATAAAACAAGTAGTTATTTTTTTACAGGTTTGTTATAATTAAATTAAGAGGTGAAAAACATGAACTACAATGAAGAATATCAAAGATGGGTAAATTGTGAAAATTTAGATCCATCACTAAAAGCAGAGTTAGCAAGTATGAATGAAAAGGAAAAAGAGGATGCATTCTATATGAACCTAGAGTTTGGAACTGCAGGAATGCGAGGAATTTTAGGGGCTGGTACTAACCGAATGAACATCTATACAATTAGAAAGGCTAATGTTGGCTTTGCTAAATATGTATTAGGTTTACCAGAAGGAAAAGAACGTGGAGTCGCAATTGGTTATGATAACCGCCACATGTCTTACAAATTTGCAATTGAAAGTGCGAAAGTTTTAGCTACTTATGGAATTAAATCTTATATTTTTGAAAGTTTAAGACCAACTCCAGAATTATCTTATGCAGTACGTTATTTAAAATGTGCTGGTGGGATTATGATCACTGCAAGTCATAACCCTAAAGAATACAACGGTTATAAAGTATATGATGATACTGGATGCCAATTAATTCCTGAATGGGGAGATCAAGTAGTTGCATATGTAAATGAAGTTAAAGATGAATTGGCAGTAGAAGTAATTAGCGATGAAGAAGCTTATCCATATATTACATGGATCGGTGAAGAAGTAGATGAAGCATATTATCAAGAAGTAATGGCAATTGAAATTAATCCCGGTATGGATAAAAAAGATTTCAAAATTGTTTTCTCACCACAACACGGTACTTCAAATCTACCAGTTAGAAATTGTTTGAGTCGTTTAGGCTATAATGTTATTCCGGTTTTAGCTCAGTGTGCACCAGATCCTGATTTTTCAAATACTAAATCACCAAATCCTGAAGTTGACTGCTCATATGATCTAGCAATTAAAAAAGCTAAAGAAGTTGATGCAGATGTCGTTGTAATTTGCGATCCTGATGGTGATAGATTAGGTGTTGTTGCTAAACATGATGGTGAATATGTATTGATGTCTGGAAATCAAAGTGCTGCAGTATATTTAGAATATATTTTAAGCGAACTTAAAAAGCAAGGTAAATTACCAGCTAATGCAGTAATGTATAATACGATCGTTACTAGTGATTTAGGTGAATTGGTGTCTAAATCTTATGGTGTTGAGGTTGAAAAAACATTGACAGGATTTAAATTTATCGGTGATAAGATTCGTAAATATGAAAAAACAAAAGAAAAAGAATTTATCTTCGGATATGAAGAATCTTATGGTTGTGTAGTTAAGGATTTCGTTCGTGATAAAGATGCAGTTCAAGCGGTTGTAATGGCAGCAGAAGCTGGTAATTTCTATAAACATCAAGGAAAAGATCTAATTGATGTTTTAAATGAATTATATGCTAAACATGGTACGTTTAAAGAATCGCAAATTGCTTTAAGCAAAGCCGGAGCTGAAGGTGCAAAACGTATTAAAGAAATTATGGATAATTTAAGAAAAGATGCTCCAAGTGTGATTGGAGGATATAAAGTATTAGCAGTAGAAGATTATCAAAGTAGTCAACGTATTGAAAATGAAACTACGACAGTTATTGATCTACCTAAATCAAATGTATTAAAATACTATTTGGAAGATGGATCATGGATTGCGGCTCGTCCTAGTGGAACAGAACCAAAATGTAAATTCTATTTTTCAATAAAAGGTAATGATGCTGATGATGCGAGTGTAAAAACAGAAGTTTTCCAAAAAGATATATTAAGTATTATTGGTGAATAGATTATAAAAAGATGGACTTTAGAGAGTTTATGCTCTAATTTGAGTAAAAACTCTTTAGCTCCATCTTTTTTATTTAAAATCAGTAAAAAACAGTAAAAAAAATTATTATTTTACTGTTTTGCTTTTATTTATTAGTATAATTTTAATAAGATTTAATTATTTTAGTTAAAATATAATAAAATTAAGTAAAAAATAAGTAAAATAATCAGTAAAAAATATTTACATTATTTTATTATAATTATATAATATAAATAGATATAAAAACATCGATGAACAAATATCTAAAAATAAATATATGAGGAGAACGAAAATGTATCAAAGACTTATGGATATTATGTCTGAAAGATTATTGCCTATTGCAACTAAAATTGGTTCACAAAAACATTTAGTCGCATTACGTGATTCATTTATTGCAACGATGCCTGTGGTTATGACGGGATCGATCGCATTATTGTTAAATGCTTTTTTTGTAGATTTTCCTGCTGAATTTGGGTGGACAGGAATCACTGACGCATTTCAATGGTTGATTAGTATTAATAATTTGATTTTTAATGGGAGTTTAGCAATTGTTTCCTTAGTCTTTATTTTTGCTTTAGGATATAATATCGCTAAAGTATACGAAACAGATAAATTATCTGGAGGATTAGTTGCTTTATCATCATTTGTTATTTCTTTAGGAACAAGTATTACGCAAACATTTCAATTAGAGGGTGTTAGTGCTGATATTGGGAAAATTATTAATCAGGTCACTGGCTTGAATTTTAGTGATGGAAATTTATCAGTAACGATCAATGGCTTATTACCAGGAAACCAAATTAATTCACGTGGTTATTTTACAGCAATTGTTATTGGTTTTTTAGCGGTAGTGATTTATAGTAAATTCATGAAGAAAAATTGGACGATTAAATTACCTGATTCTGTACCTCCGGCAATCTCGGTGCCATTTACTTCAATTATTCCGGCTTTTATTGCTATGTATGCTGTAGCAGCAATTACTTATGGATTTAATTTGGTGACAGGTCAATTAATTATTGATTGGATCTATGATATTTTACAGACACCATTGCTGGGCTTCTCTCAAAATCCGCTTTCTATTATTTTAGTAGCTTTTTTAACTCAATTATTTTGGTTTTTTGGAATCCATGGTGGGAATGTTATGGCACCGATCATGGAAGGTGTTTTTGGTGTTGCATTATTGGCGAATCTTGAAGCTTTCCAAAAAGGAACAGAAATACCATATTTATGGACGAGTGTATCATATGGTGCCTTTGTCTGGTATGCAACATTAGGCCTGTTAATTGCAATTTTTTGGCAATCTAAAAATAAACATTATCGTGAAGTAGCTAAATTAGGTATAGCTCCAGTAATGTTTAATATTGGTGAACCTGTTATGTATGGGCTGCCAACTGTCTTGAATCCGTTAATGTTCATTCCTTTCCTGTTGGCACCAATTGTATTGTCAGCAGTTGCTTATGGGGCAACAGCATTAGGATTAGTTGCACCAGTTACACAAAATGTTACTTGGGTCATGCCGCCGGTTCTTTATGGATTCTTTGCAACTGGTTTTGATTGGCGAGCAATTATTTTATCACTTGTAAATCTGGCTTTAGCTGTAATTATTTATTTACCGTTTGTTAAGTTGGCAAACAATCCTAAATTTGAAGAAAAATAAGTGGAAGAGGTAAATAATATTGGGTAGTATTGAAGTAAATAAAGAGTTTTTCATCAATGGAAATAAAGTTAAGATTATTTCTGGAGCAGTGCATTATTTTCGAATTGTACCTGAGTATTGGCGCGACACACTCTTGGATTTAAAAGCAATGGGATGCAATACTGTTGAAACATATGTACCATGGAATCTACATGAACCATATCAAGGAAAATATGATTTTTCGGGTATTAAAGACATTGAAACATTTTTGAAACTAGCTGAGGAATTGGAATTATTTGTTATATTACGAGCTTCACCTTATATATGCGCTGAATGGGAAATGGGTGGTTTACCAGCATGGTTGTTAAAATATCCTCGTATTCGTTTACGAACTAGTGATAAACAATATCTTAAATGTCTGGATCAATATTTTTCAATTTTATTACCTAAATTAAGTAAGTATCAAATTACTCAAAATGGGCCGATAATATTGGCTCAATTAGAAAATGAATATGGTTCATACGGTGAAGATAAAGAATATTTATTGGCTGTGTATCAGATGATGAGAAAATATGGAATTGAAGTACCTCTCTTTACAGCTGATGGAACATGGCATGAAGCCTTAAATGCGGGTTCTTTATTGGAAAAAAAAGTTTTTCCTACAGGAAACTTTGGATCACAAGCAAAAGAAAATATTACGGTGTTAAAAAAATTCATGGAATCCCATCAAATTACGGCACCGTTAATGTGTATGGAATTTTGGGATGGCTGGTTTAATCGCTGGAATCAAGAAATAATTAAAAGAGATCCCCAAGAATTTGTAAATTCAGCGCAAGAAATGTTGTCGTTGGGCAGTGTCAATTTTTATATGTTTCAAGGCGGGACAAATTTTGGATGGATGAATGGCTGTTCGGCTCGAAAAGAACATGATTTGCCCCAAATAACTTCATATGATTATGATGCGATTCTAACTGAGTATGGTGCTAAAACAGAGAAATACCATTTATTGAGAGAAGTAATCACTGGAAAAAAAGAGCGTTTACCAGAGCGGCGTCAAACTAAAAATTATGGTCAAATAATAAAAAATCGAAGTGTCTCTTTATTTAGTACGCTTGATTGTATTGCTGCCTGTCATCAGTCTGATTGGCCTTTAACGATGGAAGAGTTAGATCATTATTATGGTTACGTGGTCTATCAACATACTTTTAAAAGTTATACTGATGATTTACGGATGCGAATTATTGATGGACGTGATCGAGCAAAAATATATCTGGATGATCAAGAGATTGCTACTCAATATCAAGAAGAAATTGGTGATGAGATTAATTTACCGACACATAGCAATGATACTCATGATTTAAAGATATTAATGGAAAATATGGGTCGGGTCAATTATGGTTCTAAGTTACAAGCTGAGACGCAACAAAAAGGAATCCGTAATGGGGTAATTTTAGATATCCATTTTACCAAAAAATGGAAACATTACTGTCTTAATTTTGAGCATCTTGATTTATTGAACTGGGAAAATGGTTATCAATCAGGCCCAGGATTCCATGAATATATTTTTGAAGCTGATGAAGTTAAAGAAACTTTTATTGATTTGGAAGGCTTTGGAAAGGGTGTGGTCTTTGTAAATGGTCATCATTGTGGCAGATTCTATGAGGCCGGACCAACACTATCACTATATATACCAGGTCCGTTTTTAAAAAAAGGGATTAATCAAATTATTATTTTTGAAACAGAAGGCTGCTATCGTGACAAGATTGAATTAATTGGTCAGCCAAAATATCTATAAACAGTAGAAGTATTCTGATTAAAAGAAGTTTAAATTCTAGACAAGTGAATTTAAACTTTTTTTACTAATAATCTTAATGAGAAATGATTATTAAAAGAATATCTAGAAATTATGATAGAATTCACTTATAATACTATGAAAGAGCTGTTTTATCGATTGAGGAGGGTTAATATGGCTACATTAAAAGAGGTTGCTGAATTTGCGAATGTTTCAATCGCAACTGTATCACGAATATTAAATGATGATAATTCATTGACTGTTTTACCAGAAACGAAAGAAAAAGTCATCAAAGCAGCTGAACAATTAAACTATATTCCTAAATCAAAACGTAAGGGAAATCATGATGAAGCTTTGACAGTGGCAGTTATCCAGTGGTATTCTTTTGAACAAGAAATGCGCGATACATATTATTTATCTTTGATTCAAGGTGTTGAAAATTATTTAAAAACAAATGGAATCATTGCTAAAAGAATTAGAAAAGACGATATGGATTTAAATAAGGTTTTGGAAAATGTTCAAGGAATTATCTGTATTGGTAAGTTTGAATTTGAAGTGGTAAAAGAATTAAAGGAGTACACTGAAAATATTGTTTTGTTGGATATGGATATCAGCCCTGTAACTGAATGTTGTGTAACTTTGGATTTTGATAACGCAATGTTTCAGGTGGTTGATTATTTTAACCGTTTAGGTCATAAACATATTGGTTTTTTAGGACGGGGCGAGTACGAAGAATTATCACTTCATATTAGTACTAGAAAGAGTAGTTTTATTAAATATTGCCAGTATTTTGGCTTGAAATATACTGAATTGCTGCTGGAAAATGAATTAACGAGTGAAGCTGGCTATAATTTGATACATAATTTAGCTAAAACCGAGGAACTTCCAACGGCTATTTTTGCTGTCAACGATCCAATTGCTATAGGTGCAATGCGGGCATTACAAGATCAGGGAATAAGAGTTCCTGAACAAGTTTCTATTATTGGGTTTAATAATATTGAAGCTGGTAATTTTACTACACCATCATTAACGACTGTTTATGCGCCTTCAAAGGAGATGGGAAATCTTGGTGCGATGCTGTTACATGAAATGATTTTAAAGAAAAAAGCTTTATTTCCGATGCGAGTACAGTTGCCATGCTCGTTACTAGAACGTAAATCATGTAAGAAAATTATATAAAATTAGTGTTATTAGGATAGTTTTTGCTGCTGTGGTCTTAAAATCAAGAATGTTTGATTATTAGGCCGCTTTTTTTATTTTACTTAAATAAATGTTGAATTTAGTATTATATTATCAATTATTGGCGTAATGAAAGCGCTATCTTTTTAATGAAATACCAGATAAATTATGTTATAATGGGAATATCTAAGAAAAGGGGGAGTGACACATGCTCGATGATTTTTTAATTCACGTATTTCACAAAGGAAATACATTAGAAGCGTATAAAGTATTTGGTGCTCATTTAGAAACAAATGACCACAAAAAAGGTGTCCGCTTCACCGTCTATGCACCTAATGCACGAAGTGTACAAGTCGTAGGTGATTTTAATGACTGGGATGGGCAAAACCATTATATGGAAAGGTATACAGATGGAGGAATCTGGACTTTATTTATTCCTGGGGTAAAAGAATTTGCTCTTTATAAGTACCGGATTGAAACACAAAATTTTGCGACAGTAGATCGTGCTGATCCATATGCGTTTTATAGTGAGTTACGACCAGGAACAGCGTCAAGGGTTTACAATATTGAACGGTTTCGTTGGGCTGATAAAAAATGGCTTAATAGCCGAACAAAGAATTTTGATAAACCAATGAATATTTATGAAGTAAATATTGGTTCTTGGAAAATGAAAAAGGATTTTACGGCAGAAGAAGACGGTGAATTCTACTCTTATGAAGAGATGATAGAGCTTCTAATTCCATATTTAGTTGAAAATAACTATACTCATTTGGAATTAATGCCACTGACAGAATTTCCGTTTGATGGTTCGTGGGGGTATCAAGCAACTGGGTATTTTAGTATAACTAGTCGTTATGGTGAACCGATAGGTTTAATGAAATTTATCAATGCTTGTCATAAGGCGGGAATAGGTGTCATTATGGATTTTGTTCCTGCACATTATGTAAAAGATGGACATGGTCTTTATAAGTTTGATGGTGGATTTGTATATGATTATCCAGATATTAATCGTCGTTATACTGAATGGGACAGTGTTTATTTTGATGTTGGGCGTGAAGAAGTTAGAAGCTTTTTAATGAGTAGTGTTGGCTTTTTAGCTGAATATTTCCACATTGATGGGATACGTTTTGATGCGGTAAGTAACTTGATCTATTGGAAAGGCAATAAAGAAGCTGGAGTTAATGATGGTGCGTTAGAATTCATGAAACGTATGAATAATCATATGAAGGGTTATTATCCTGGTGTGATGTTGATTGCTGAAGATTCAAGTGATTTTAATGGCGTTACAAAAGCACCAGATATTGGTGGCCTTGGATTTGATTATAAATGGGATTTGGGATGGATGAATGATACTTTAAAATATATGAAACTAGATCCAGTTTATCGTCAAGGTGATCATAATTTACTAACGTTCTCGATGGCTTATTTTTATAGTGAAAATTTCATTTTACCATTTTCTCATGATGAAGTAGTTCATAGTAAGGGAACTATCATTGATAAAATTTGGGGTAATAATGAACAAAAATTTGCCCAATTAAAAACACTTTATACTTATATGATGATTCATCCTGGAAAGAAATTAAATTTCATGGGAAATGAATTGGGTGAATATAAAGAGTGGGATGAAAAGGTAGCTTTAGGATGGAATATTCTTAAGTATCCTATTCATGATTCCTTTCATAAATTTATGATTAGATTAAATGAAGTTTATAAAACATATCCATGTATGTATGAACAGGATTATGGAATGGATGGTTTTGAATGGTTAGTTGTTGATGATCGAGCACAAAGTGTATTTGCAATTGAAAGAAAAGGAACGGATGGAAGTTCTTTAATTGCTGTTATGAATTTTACAGGAAACAAACATGAGGGATATATGGTTCCAGTAAATCAGCCAGGAAGTTATAAAGAAATTTTAAATAGTGATACTGATATCTATACTGGAAGCAATTTCGTTAATAAACGGGCTATAAAAGCTAAAAAGGGTCAAACTTTAAATAAGGAATATTACATACCAGTAAATATTGCGCCATTTGGCAGCATGATTTTCGAATATAAAGGCTCTAAATAATGAACTGGTATAAGAGGAGATAAAATGTTTAAGAATAAAGAAGAATTTAAATTTGAATTTTCAAGAAGAATTATAGAATCTTATGGACGAACTGTAGAAGAAGCACATATTACTGAACGCTTCTTAGTTTTGGAAACAATGGTTCGTGACTATGCTTCAGTAAACTGGGCGACTAGTAAAGCGATTATTCGTAATAACTATCAAAAACAAATGCATTATTTCTCAATGGAATTTCTAATGGGACGATTATTAGTAAATAATATGATGAACTTAGGAATATATCAGATTGCTAAAGATGGTCTTGAAGAATATGGAATCAATATTCATGATTTAGAGGAGCTTGAAACAGATGCTGGTCTAGGAAACGGTGGTCTTGGAAGACTAGCAGCTTGCTTTATGGATTCATTGGCTTCACTAGCATATCCGGGGCATGGGCATACGATTCGTTATGAATATGGATTATTTAAACAAAAAATTGAAAATGGTTATCAAATCGAATTACCAGATCAATGGATGCAAACAGGATTTAACTGGGAAGTGAGAAAGCCGAAACATCGAGTACCAGTAAAGTTCTTTGGTAAAATTATTTTTAATGAAACGACAGGGAAATATGAACATGTTGATGCTGAGGAAGTGTACGCAGTTCCTTATGATGTCCCTATTGTCGGTAATGATACTACAAATACTAATACGCTTCGTTTGTGGAGTGCTGAAGCAAGTGATAATATTCCTGCAAATCAAGATTTTAGGCAATATATCCAAAATGTTAGAGATATTTGTCAAATGTTATACCCTGATGACTCAACTCCTGCGGGAAAAATGTTGCGTTTGAAACAAGAATATTTCTTTACTTGTGCAGGATTAAATTCTATTGTAAGGGCGCATTTAAGACAATATCCAAATTTGAATAATTTCCATCAAAAAAATGTTATCCAATTAAATGATACACATCCTGTTTTAGCAATTCCTGAATTAATGCGTATTTTGATTGACGAACAAGGATATGAATGGGAAGAAGCATGGGATATTACGACACAGACGTTTGCTTATACAAATCATACGATTTTAGCTGAAGCGCTTGAAACATGGCCAATCAGTTTAATGCAGTCATTATTGCCAAGAGTTTATGAAATTATTGAAGAAATTCATCGACGTTTTATTGGGTATGTTAAAATGGCAAGTGACCGTGATGAAGAGTTATTGAATCGAGTAATGATTTTACGCGATGGTACAGTCTACATGGCGCGACTTGCAATTGTTGGAAGTTTTAGTGTCAATGGGGTGGCAAAATTACATTCTGATATTCTAGCGGAACGTGAATTAAAAGATTTTGCACAATTATATCCATCAAAATTTAATAATAAGACTAATGGGATTACACATCGTCGCTGGTTAGCATATTGCAATCCAGAACTATCATCATTAATTAGTGAATATATCGGAGATGAATGGATCAAGCATCCGGAAAGATTAGAAGATCTAATGGGGCATTTAGATGATCTTACCCTTCAAGATCGTTTCTTGGCGGTGAAAAAAGAAAGAAAACAAATTTTAGCTGACTATATTAAAGAACATAACGGAATTACTGTTGATGTTGACAGTATCTTTGATATTCAAGTAAAACGTCTTCATGCTTATAAACGTCAATTATTAAATATTCTTCATGTTATTGATCTGTATTTAAGAATGAAAGAAAATCCTGATTTTAGAATTGAACCGAGAACATTTATTTTTGGGGCAAAAGCTGCAAGTGGATATTATTTTGCTAAAAAAGTTATTAAGTTAATTAATAGTGTTGGCGATGTTGTAAATAATGATTCGGAAACTAATAAATACTTAAAAGTAGTCTTTTTAGAAAATTACGGAGTTACTTTAGCTGAAAAAATCATGCCAGCGGCTGATGTATCGGAACAAATCTCAACTGCTGGTAAAGAGGCTAGTGGTACGGGAAATATGAAATTTATGATGAATGGTGCGATTACATTAGGGACTTTGGATGGAGCAAATGTTGAAATTGCAGAATTAGTTGGTGAAGAAAACTGTGTAATCTTTGGAATGAAAGATCATGAAGTTAAAGAATTACAAATGAGTGGTGCTTATAAGGCATGGGATTATTATAATAATAATCCAAGATTAAAGAGAATTATCGATAGCTTGATGGATGGTACATTCCATGAGAATCGTGAAGAATTCCGGGTTATTTTTGAAGAGTTAATGAATAAAAATGATGAATATTTTGTTTTGGCTGATTATGAAGCATATTGCCAAGCTCAAAGTTCTGTGCGTGATCTATATAAAGATCGTTCAAGATGGGCAAAAGTATGTCTAACAAATATTGCAAAGAGTGGGTTCTTCTCATCAGATCGAACTATTCAACAATATGTTGACGATATTTGGCATTTAGATAAAGTAAAATTTTAAGGGATTGAAAATCCCTTTTTCTTTTGATTAAAATTGGTATATAAGTTATTGATAAAACCCAAATTATCTGTATATAGTCTAAAAAAATGCTGATTATCTACATTTTATATCATTGCTATCTGAGAAGTGATAGGATATAATGAACACGAGATGAAAGGGTGAAAATCATGGAAAAAAGTGCCATTAGAATGATTGCAAAGATGGTATCTGTAAATAAAATCGAAGTACAATTGATTAGAAGATATTACGAAGGAAATTGTCCTCGTTTTTATTTGAGAGATTTAAATAATAATACTTTGATAGAAATAGAAATATCCGCTAAATTTGTAGAAGAAGAATACGTTCATTACTATTTCGATAATGTCGAAATAGATTTTTGTCATGTTTATCAAATTGTAGATGCATATGGTTTAGCGGAAACCCTCCAATATACTCAACTGATCTATGATGCTGAGTTTTTAAAAAATAACTATTATGATGGTAATGATTTAGGAAATTCATATCATGAAGATTATACGATTTTTAAAGTATGGGCTCCAACAGCGTTAGCTGTTAAAGTTGCAATTACTAAAGACCATACTACATATAGTTATGAAATGAAAAGAATTGGTAACGGTGTTTTTTGTTCATATGTTGCGGGAAATTTTGATAACTGTGAGTATGTTTATCTAGTACGACATCATGATAGTTATGTTAAGGCATTGGATCCATATGCTTATGGATCTTCATCAAATGGTAAAAGTAGTTATATTGTTGATTTAAATAAGATTAAGATCGACCTGAATCGGGAATGTTTAAAGCCATTAAAAAATAAGACAGATGCGATTATTTATGAAGCTAGTGTCCGTGATTTTACGATGTATGAAAACAGTTTAAGTAAGTACAAAGGAAAATTCGCTGGAATTAGAGAAACTGGGTTATTGACTAAACATGGTAATAGTGCAGGGTTAGATTATTTAGTGGAATTAGGAATAACACATATACAATTATTGCCAATCTATGATTTTGCGACTGTCGATGAAAATCACCAGGAAGTACTATATAATTGGGGATATGATCCAGCTCAGTATAATGTTCCTGAAGGAAGTTATTGTACAGATCCTAATGATGGTTACAGCAGGATCGTTGAGTGTAAACAGATGATAGCAGATCTGCATGCGAAAGGAATTCGGGTAGTGATGGATGTTGTCTATAACCATATGTATGATGTTAATGCGAGTGCTTTTGAACGAATCGTACCTGGCTACTATTTTAGAAAAAATCCAGATGGGAGTTTATCAAATGGTTCATGGTGTGGTAATGATTTGGATAGTGGTGAACATATGGTGCGTAAGTATATTATAGATATGTCGAGACGCTGGCAAAGTTTTTATGGTGTTGACGGGTATCGTTTTGATTTAATGGGAATTATTGATATTGAAACGATTAATCGTGTCTATCAAATTTGTTCTGCTTACGATGCTTCATTTATGGTTTATGGGGAGGGTTGGAATATGCCGACTAATTTACCAGATGAGCAAAAGGCGATGCAGGATAATCATGCAAAAATGCCGAAAATTAGTTTTTTTAATGATGAATATCGTGAGGTTATTAAAGGTGGAAGCAGTGATAATGTTTTAGTTAATAAAGGTTTTATTACGGGAAATCTTTACGAAACAGAAAAGGCAAGAAATGTAATTACAGCGACTAATCGTTATACAAGTCCGGACCAATCAATTAATTATGTTGAATGTCATGATAATGCGACGGTTTTTGATAAATTGTATATTTCTAATGTTGAAGAAGGTTTAGATGGGATAATAACTCGACAAAAGAATCTTACGATCACGGTGTTATTGTCGCAGGGAATTCCCTTTATCCATGCGGGACAAGAATTTTATCGAACTAAAGGCGGGATTGGGAATACTTATAATTCACCTGATAATATTAACTGTATTAATTGGGATTTTCGAGATATTTATAAAGATGATATTAATGAGATAAGAAAAATTATTCAATTACGTAAAGATAATAAGTGTTTTCGCTATGCAACTAGAAAAGAGATTGAAGCAAATGTTATGGTTGAAAATATTGACTTTAAAATGTTAAAATATACTCTAAAACAAGATGAAGGTGAATATCGTGAATTTGTTATTTACATTAACCCATCAAGTTTTACATTTGATTATGAAGAAACTGCTTATCAGCACCTTTATGGTGAAATTACTGATCAGCAAATAGGAGCTAGAACGATTGTTGTTCTAGCAAGATAGGAGAATTAAATTGAAATTAATTGTAGGATTGGGAAACCCTGGGAAAGAGTATGAAGGAACTCGTCACAACTGTGGGTTTATGGTAGTAGATGAATTAGCTAATAAATTAAATACAGAAATAAATCAGAATAAATTCAAAGGTTTATATACAAAGGTAAAATATCATGGAGAAGATGTTATTTTATTAAAGCCGCAAACATATATGAATCTTTCTGGTGAGTCAGTAATTGCTGCAATGAATTTTTTTAAACTGGATAAAGAAGATATTATTGTTATCTATGATGATCTGGATATGCCGGTTGGTAAATTAAGATTACGTAAAACTGGCAGCGCTGGGGGGCATAATGGGATAAAAAACATTATCGCTCATTTATCTAGTCAAGATTTTAAACGAATTCGTGTGGGAATTGATCGTCACAAGTATATGAAAGTAGTTGATTATGTTTTATCAAGGTTTGCAAAAGAGGAGACTGAAGCAATCAATCAAGGAATTGATAAGGCTAGTGATGCTGTTTTGGATTATCTTGATCATGATTTTGATTACATTATGAATCGTTATAATTAGAGGTTTATATGAAGAAGATAGATGAAATATTGAAACAAAACCCTGCCTTTAAAACATTGTTAAAGGGAGAGGGGAATATCATTGTTAATGATCTTAACGATGAGGCACTATTAGTAACTAGTGCCTTTTTGACATTACAAAAAGATATTATTGTAATTAAACCAAATCAGTATGAGGCTAACTTGTTGTATCAACAGATTTCATTGATTAATGAAAAAGACAGCTTATTTTTTCCAGTTGATGAGTCATATCGAATTGAAGCTTTAGCCTCATCGCCAGAACTATTAGGACAGCGAATTGATGCTTTATATCAATTGACAACTGATCAGCCTAAAATTTTAATTACTCATGGACAGGCCCTGGTACGGTATTTACCAAGTAGACAGTTATTTTTAGATAATTGTTTAAATCTAAAAACAGGAATGCAAATTGATATATATGATTTGCAAAAACTTTTGATCAAGGCTGGTTATACATCAGCACCGCGAGTAGATCAGCCGTTTTATTTTTCTAAACGTGGTGGAGTAATCGATGTTTTTTCAATTCAATATGATAATCCATTACGGATTGAATTTTTTGATGATGAGATTGATAATATACGTTTTTATAATCAAAATAGTCAAAGAACGATAGAAAAGGTTAAAGAAGTAACCATTATTCCAGCTAGTGATATTTTATATGATGAACAAGAAGTCCCGGCTGTTTTAAGTAAAATCAATGATTTAAGAGACCGGCAGATTGAAGAACTTGATGAGTTATATCAAGAAGATTATTTAAGTAAAGTATCAATAGATCAAGAAAATTTGCGGAATCATGATACTAGTTTTACGATGTATGGTTATTTTAATTTATTTAATCAGACAGCTAGTTTATTAGATTATCTCGATACCCCGCTAATCATCCAAGCAAACAATCATGATATTAATTTTGCTTATAAGAACTATTTAGAAGAAAATCATTATTATTATCAAGAATTGGCTAGTATTGGGAAAACTATTAAAGGTTTGAATCTATTTAGAGATTTATATGAAGTGATTGATAGAAAATCAGTTAATTTTAAACCTTTTGCTCAAAGTGATAAAGATGTGTTGTTTAATGCTCGTGCTATTATGATCAATAATGATGATGAGGCAATGATTATTAATCAAATTAGAGCTTATTTAAAGTTATCAAAAGTTGTTGTAGCTTTAGATGATGATCATCAATTAAAATTAATGACTGAATTATTTGATCGTCATGAAATGGCATATACTTTGATTGGGATAAAAGATGAAATATATCCGGGGTTGAATATTGCGGTAAATAAAATTGGTTTTGGAATCGAATTAGTTGATGAAAAAATTGTTATTATAAGTGCAAATGAATTATTCAAAACACGTAATATTAAAAAACCAAAATATTTTAAGTATAAGAATGCAAAGGTTTTAAAAGATTATCAAGAATTAAATATTGGTGATTATGTTGTACATGATAATCATGGGATAGGGCAATACTTAGGAATTAAAACATTAGAAGTTCAAGGATTTCATAAAGATTATTTATATGTAGCCTATGCTGGAGACGATACTTTATATATACCGGTTGAACAATTTAAGATGATTAGGAAGTATTCAAGTAATGAGGGTAAAGTTCCTAAAATTAATAAATTGGGAGGCTCACAATGGCAGAAAACAAAAGCCAAAGCACGGAGTAAAGTTGATGATATTGCTGATAAGTTAATTGAAATTTATTCTGCTCGTATTAATCAGCCTGGCTATGCTTTCCCAAGTGATAGTGAGATTCAGCTGGAGTTTGAACGCTCATTTGGTTATGAATTAACAGTTGACCAGTTACGTTCAGTTGAAGAAATTAAAGCCGACATGGAAAAGAGTCAGCCGATGGATCGCTTGCTATGCGGAGATGTTGGATTTGGGAAAACGGAAGTTGCTTTAAGAGCAGCATTTAAGGCTATTCTAGGAAATAAACAGGTTGCTTTTTTGTGTCCCACAACAATTTTATCAATGCAGCATTATAAAACAATGATTGCACGATTTAAGGATTTTCCTGTCAAAATTGCTTTATTGAATCGCTTTACATCGACTAAGGAAAAGAAGCAGATACTAAGTGATTTAAAATTAGGAAATATTGATCTGCTTGTAGGGACACATCGAATCTTATCAAAGGATATTGTTTTTAAAGATATTGGATTATTATGTATAGATGAAGAACAGCGTTTTGGTGTTAAACAAAAAGAGAAAATTAAAGAGTATCGTAAAACTATTGATGTTTTGACCCTTACAGCTACCCCGATTCCTCGAACTTTACAAATGTCATTGATGGGAATTCGCGGATTGTCACAAATTGAAACTCCTCCTAAGAATCGTCAGCCAGTTCAAACATATGTTATTGAAAAAAATAATGTTTTAATTAAACAGATCATTGAACGAGAATTAGCTCGTGATGGACAGGTTTTCTATTTGTATAACCGAACTAGTCAGATTGCTAATGTTGCTTATAATATTACTTTATCAGTACCTGGGGCAAGGGTAGCGGTAGGTCATGGGCAAATGGATAAAAATGAATTAGAAGATGTAATGATGCGTTTTGTGAACAAGGAATTTAATGTTCTCGTTTGCACAACGATTATTGAAACAGGAATCGATATTCCTAATGCAAATACGATTATTGTTGAAGACGCTGATAAATTTGGATTAAGTCAGTTATACCAGATTAAAGGGCGCGTAGGGAGAAGTAATCGTGGTGCATATGCTTATTTGTTATATAATCCTACTAAAGTTTTAAATGAAGAAGCTAGTAAACGGCTTAAGGCAATTAAGGAGTTTACTGAATTAGGAAGTGGATATAAAATTGCTATGCGTGATTTAGCAATTCGCGGTTCAGGAGATATTTTGGGTGGTACACAATCAGGCTTTATTGATTCAATTGGTTTTGAGATGTATATGAAGATTCTTCAAGATGCTATTAACGAAAAAATGGGTAAAGAGGATGTGGAAGCAGAAAAAGAAATCAAAAGTGTTAATGTCAAAGTTGATGGATATATTCCTCATGATTATGTATCTAGTGATATTGAAAAACTTGAACTATATCAGCGTCTAGATAATGCCAAAACGATAAGCGGTGTTGATCATCTAAAATCAGAATTTATTGATTATTACGGTAAATTACCAGAGGAAGTAAGTACATTAGTAGAAAAACGGAAGTTAGATATTTTAGCATCTACTGAAATTATTGAAAACTTAGCGGAAGTTAAAGGGAAGATGGAAATTACTTTTACTAAAGGATATAGTCAAAATGTTAAAGGGGATCAATTGTTTGAATTAGTCAATCGACTTTTCACTAAACCTGTGTTTAGGCAATTAGGTGGTAAAATTGTAATTGTCTTGCCAAAAGGTGATCAATGGCTTGAGCGAATCAATCAATTGATAACGACATTAAACAGTTAGCAAACAGAGTATTCTTGAATAGGGAGATTTGTTTTTAAAGCAAATCTCTTTTTTTTTGTTAGAAAAACTAACAAAAAATGAACAATGTTCATTGAATGCTTGTTGATGATAGCATATAATAAGTGTGAAAAGAGATGATGAGATGACTAGTCAGCGTTTTAATAAAACAATTGAACGAAAAAAAGAGATTATCAAAGCTGCGATGCAATTATTTAGTGAAAAAGGATACGCGCAAACATCAATGCGTGATATTGCTAGGACAATGGGAGTTTCGTTAGGTTTGTGTTATCGCTATTTTGATTCAAAACAAATACTATTTAATACAGCAATCGATCTTTATATTGAAGAGTGTTGTAATAGCTATCTTGCTATTTTACATGATTCTACTATTACGATTAAAGATAAGATAGATGCATTATTTACTTCAATAGGTGATGAGCATTCAAATATGCAATATTATGATTTTTTTCATCGTGTTGAAAATGAAGAATTACATGAACAATTATCAATCAAATTATGCAAATATATGTATCCACATTTATTAGAAGCAGTAAAAAAAGCTATTGCAGCTAAAGAAATATATATTGAAAATCCTGAGGCATTAATTAGTTTTATTATATATGGTCAAGTTGGATTATTATCTAAAAGTAATATTGATCATCATGAAGTTGCAAAATTATTGAATCAGTATGTTAATCAATTAATGAAATTTAATCCCTGACTCTAGGGATTAAAATTAAAACAAAAAATGAACATCGTTCATTTAAGGAGGGCATTATGAATAAAAAAGAACAATCTAGACAAACATTTGACTTACAGGCTTCAAAATATGATACTACTTTTTATGGAAAACATGCCCGTAAAATTTATCCATATCTTTTAAATGAAATTATTCGCTGTTATGGTGAGGAAGTACTTGATTTAGGATGCGGGACAGGAGCTTTAATGAAACAAGTTATTAGTGAGGATTCACATCGACATCTTACAGGAATTGATTTATCATCACAAATGATTGAAAAGGCTAAACACCAACTTAAGAATAAGGCGACTTTAGTAGTAGGAGATAGTGAGAATTTGCCATTTTTTGATCAAACTTTTGATATTGTTTATTGTAATGATTCATTTCATCACTATCCAAATCCTCAAAAAGCCATTGCAGAAATATATCGTGTTTTAAAAATTGGGGGAACATTGATTATTGGTGACACATATTTGCCAGTCATTGCTCGGCAGGTTATGAATTATTTTATTCGCTTTAATAAAGATGGGGATGTTAGAATTTATTCAAAAAAAGAAATGATTTCGTTCTTGGAAGAATTATTTCATGAAATAAAATGGATAAAGGTATCGAATAGTGCTTACATGATCAAAGGAGTAAAATAATGATACAAGCAACAAATCGTAAATATTTACGATATATTTATCAATTATTGTTGGAGGGAAAAAAGGTACGTCAAATTGATTTGGCTTTATCTCTAGGATACGCACGTTCAAGTGTTTCAATTGCAATTAAACAATTGAAAAAAGCAGGGTATATTGATCTTATTAAAAATAACATTACTTTAACAGAGCGGGGAAGTATGTTGGCACAAGAAAGTTTGAAAAGTTATCAGCAAGTTTATCGATGGATATTGGCTTTAGGGTTAACTTCATATGAAGCAAGATTATATGCGGATAAATTAGAAAGTGATTTTGATCAAAAATTTATTGAGATGTTACTTAAAGACAAAAGACTAAACAATTAATTGTTTAGTCTTTTTGTGAACTGTAATTTGCTAAAATCGTATCAAAATCAAGACCGATTTTAAAACCTAATGTAAAATAATCATCAATACAGTTTTGGAATGCTTCAAAACTGTAGGTTTCATTAACTTTCAATGCGCTTTGATAAACCTTGATTAGTTGATTGGCAATATTGTTGGAGTTGTTGATTTCTTGATAGTTCTTGAGTTTGTCAACGTGCAATTCAAATCCGATTGACATCAACATATGAAGGGCATCAGTATAATAGTTAAGGATTTCTTTGTTATTGGCAGATGAATTATCCCAAAAGCTAAATACTTTTGCTTCTTCACCGACTTTACCTAATTCACAAAGAAAAGCTAGTACTTTTGCTTCAACCTTATCTTTATTTAAAACAGCATGATTAGGATCAACGACCAATTTTAATTCGTGGCTCATATGCGCTTGGTAGATTTTATTAATTTCATTCATTTAATTATCACCTCTTAAGTATTATTATACTCTTTTATGTGACATTTTCATGAATTATGATAATTCAATATAATCATGACGCAAATATTCTTTTGTATAGGTATTATTGGTTAGATCTTGAATAATAGTTAGAAAAGATTCATCTTCAAGATAACAGGTATAACTAACCCGATCTAAATACTCGGTATTAATGCATTTAATATGATGTACTTTAATTAAGTGTTCAAATTTTTTAGTGTATGAATAATCCACTGTAATTTTATATAAAGGAACACTGAATTTTTCTACAATCTCAGCTCCTTTTAAAGCATCAGCAACACTTTGACGATAAGCTCGAGTTAAACCGCCAGCTCCTAATTTAATCCCGCCAAAATATCTTGTAACAATAGCAATGATATTAGTAAGTTTATTTTTTTCTAAAACATCTAACATTGGTAGACCGGCAGTTCCGCTCGGCTCCCCGTTATCATTGGCACGTTTTTGGGTACCAACGATATAAGCAATACAGTTATGAGTAGCATCATGATATTTTTCTTGATATTCTTTAATAATATTATCAATTGCAGTTTCGTCATTACACGGTATTAAAGTACAAATAAATTCTGATTTTTTAATTATCCATTTATATGTAGTTATTTCACGTACTGATTTCATTAAATCCCTCATTTCTTTATTATCATAACACATATTACTAGCAAAAGTATGATAAATTTGGTATATTAGTTACGTAATTATAGGGAGGGCGAGACCATGAAAAAAATAGCTGTTTTAGCAGATAGTGGATGCCAGTTACCAATTGGTTCGTTAGAAGATCAAGGAATTTATATTGTACCTTTAACGATTACAATGGGTAATAAAACATATTTAGATTTAGAAGAAATAAGTGCTAATGAAGTATTTGAAAGAATGAATAAAACTGGGGAAATGGTGATGACATCACAGCCTTCAACAGGTTCAATTCAAAATGCAGTTCATAGAATTAAAGATGCGGGATATGATCATATTATTGCTTTGCCGATTGCAACTGGATTATCTTCAACCTTGAATGGAATGAAATTGGCTTGTGATATGGTGGGAGTACCAGTTACGTTAATTGATACTAAGGGTACGGCTAGTAATCATCGCTATTTAATTAGGGTTGCTAAAAAATTAATTGATGATGGTAAAAGTGTTGCGGAAATTGAAACGATTTTAACAGCAATGGTTGAGGATTCAGCGACTGTGATTATGGCACCTAATTTAGACCATTTAAAGAAAGGCGGACGAATCACTCCAGCGGTAGCACTATTGGGGAACTTATTAAAAATAGTGCCGGTAATGAAATTAAATTATGAGTTGGGCGGTAAGATCGATACTTTAGATAAAGTTAGAACGGTGAAAAAAGCCAACTTAAAGATAGTTGATCATTTAGTTAATGAATGTGGATTGAACAATAAAGACTTTATTATTGCTATTGAACATGTCTTAGTTGATGATTTAGCTCATCAAATGAAACAGGCGATTATTGATCGAATTGGTGAATGTGAGATTACCGTTCGAGAGTTACCAGCGGTTGTAGGAGCACATATGGGTGTTGGTGGTGTTGGATATCAATATATAAAAAAATACGAGGGATTAACATGGAACGAATAACAAGTTTTAGTGTTGACCATACAAAGTTAACAAAAGGTGTCTATGTATCTCGGATAGATGGTGAATTAACAACATTTGATATCCGCATGACTACACCTAATTTAGAGCCTGCTTTAGATCCTCGTGGTGCTCATACAATTGAACATATCGGGGCAACATTACTTCGTAACGGCGAAAACAAAGATAAAATAATTTATTTTGGACCAATGGGATGTATGACAGGTTTTTATTTAATTACAAAAGAATTAGATTTGGCTCGAGTAATCAAAATTGTACGTGAATTATTTGAACAGATTGCAAATTGGCAAGAACCCATACCTGGAGCGAAGATGGAAGAATGTGGCAATTACTCATTTATGGATTTAGAAAAAGCTAAAGCTGCGGCTAAACATTTTGTTACTAGCGAATGGCAGCATGAATATCATTATTTATAGTTAAATTAAAACATGTTTCGAATTTTGAAACATGTTTTTTTATCGAGAACATCTATTTAATTTTGTCATTATAAGCGTATATTATTCTATAGAGGACAAATATGTATAAAGGAGTGATTCAAAAACAATTAGAACCTGACCAAAGAAGGTATTTGGTACTAAATTGTTATGAGTAAATGAATTATAAGAACCAACAATAATTGGTAGTGTTACATTTTGATAAAGATTAGAATTTTCATTGGCAATAAAACTAATTATATCGATGTTATTTTTAAAAGCATTATCGACAATTTCAACTAATCGGGGTGTAATTCCAGAATTAGAAATCACAATAAATAGGGAATTATCTTGATATTTAATATCAAGCATTTCAGTATGGACAACATTCATTGCATAAAATCCATTTAGGGTTAGACGCTGTTGCAAATAATCAGCAATTGGAGCAGAGAATCCCATCCCAAAAACGATGATATTATGTTGACGATGTTTATTTAATAATTCAATGAATGCTGGAATATATTGTTCAAGATCATCAGGAGAAAAAAGCTGGGTATTATTCGATGATGACAGCTGATAGATCATATCACTGTAGCCACTAAAACCAAATTTATTGCAAAGACGATAAATTGCAGAAGTAGATGTGAAATTAGCGCTGGCCATTTGCCGAATCGTAATATCTTTTAAATTATTTTGATTATCTTCAAGATATTTAACTAATGCTAATTCAAGTTCATTTAAATCAAATTTATCTCTTAAATGTTCGATATTCATATTATCACCTCAATTAGATTATGTCACAGATTAGAAAAAGGAGCAAGTTTATGGCAAAAACGATGTACGACCCATGGTCAAAGATTATTACAAGAAATGGTTATGCTGGAGATGAGGTAATATCAGCTTTACAGAAATCAATTCGTCGCAGTTTAGAAGAACAGGCATGTATGTTCGCCTATGAAATGTATATTTCTTCACCGGAATTATTAGAAAAAATGTGGCGTCGATTATTAACTATTTCGGTAGAAGATATTGGAATGGGAGATCCGATGGCTGCAGTATTAGTAAATAATTTATATCAAATGTCAAAACATTTTGATTATGCTGATGGTGATCAACCAATGTATTTTATCCACGCGATTAGATATTTATGCAGTTGTCAAAAAGATCGTTCTAGTGATTTATTAAAAAATATCTGTATTAAATCTTTTGCGATGGGAAAATTACCGGAAATACCTGATGTTGCTTTAGACAAGCATACAGTAAGAGGAAAAGCCATGGGGCGTGATTCATTCCATTTCTTGAATGAAGCTAGTAAAGTTATTCCACAAATGGAGGTGGATAACGATTATAAAGAACGCTATGCAAAAATTCTTGAAGAATATGATCCAGAGAATGTTAGTGAAACAGCGTTCACTTTTAATGGTTGGCAATTTTAATAGGGGGATAAAAAATTGATTAGTAAATTAGAGAAATTATTAGGACCAATTGCAAATAAATTGGCTCAGCAGCGACATCTTCAAGCAATTTCATCGGGTATGATGATGTCATTAGGATTAATCGTAGTAGGGTCAGTTTTCTTAATTATTGCCAATCCGCCAATTAATTTAGACTTGGTTGATTTGAATACAGGAAATATCTTTTTAAAGTTTTTAATTAGCTGGAAACAATTTGCTTTAGCTAATTATGATGTTTTAACTTTACCATATAATTATACAATGGGCTTAGTTGGTTTGATTTCAGCTTTTGGGGTTGCTTATTGCTTAGCTGAAAGTTATAAGATGAAAGCTTCGGTTTATGGGATAATTTCGATGTGTACTTTTTTAATGGTTGCAGCTCCATTAAAGGATGGAGCTATTACAATGAGTTATTTAGGTGCGGATGGTCTATTTGTTGCTTTAATAATTTCATTAATATCAGTAGAGATTTCACGAGTAGTCAGTCATCGAATAGTCTTTACTTTTCCAGATAGTGTTCCTAGTGCAGTGACTAATTTTGTAAATAGTTTAATGCCATTAGCGCTAAATATCATTGTTATTTATGGGGCTAATTTGATTTTAGTAGCTTTATCAGGGAAAAGTATGCCAAATTTAATTATGTCGTTTTTAACACCTGCAATTTCAGGGGTTGATAATGTTTGGATGTTTATGGGAATTTATTTATTTTCAAATATTCTTTGGATGTTTGGAATTAATGGTTCTTCAATTGTATTTCCAATAGTTTTTGCTTTGGGGATTGCGAATACGGGACTAAATGGTGAATTAGTAAATTTAGGAAAAGATCCAACAGCAATCATGAATTTACAGATGTTTAGATATGCTTTATTAGGTGGAGCTGGTAATACTTTAGGATTGGTTTTATTAATGTGTCGTTCTAAATCTAAGCATATTAGCTCGATTGGTCGTTTAAGTATTGTTCCTGGGATTTGTGGAATTAATGAGCCAATCATGTTTGGGGCTCCGATTGTATTAAATCCAATTTTATCGATACCGTTTTTAGTAATGCCGTGTATTTCGATTGGTTTAGGGTATTTAGTTCAAAAAATTGGATTAGTTTCAATGGGATATATAGTTGATCCATCATTTACGCCATTTTTTGCTCAAGGTTTTTTGTCAGCATTGGATATTCGTAATGTAATCTTCATGATTGTTTTGATTATTATTTCAGTTGGAGTATATTATCCATTTTTTAAAGTTTATGAAAAAAACACACTTGCAAATGAAGCAGAATAATAAAGTGGCCGATGCCACTTTTAATATGGAGGAAAGATGAAAAATAATTATGATGTTGTGGTTGTTGGAGCGGGACCAGCAGGAATCATGG
>ERZ506944.86-NODE-86-length-68977-cov-7.616030_pt1 | contig 68977 bp, 57 predicted proteins | sample MGYA00512899_ERZ506944 | MGnify/ENA metagenome assembly ERZ506944 | reverse complement strand
CGGCTCCCAAGGCCCCGGGCAACGGTGACAGCATCCCTGCCGACAGCCCCACGACCCCCGGCAACGGCGACAAGACGCAGAAGTTCCCCGCCTTCGAGGGCAAGGACCTCAACGGCAACCCCGTCAAGAGCGATGACCTGTTCTCCAAGAACGCCGTCACCGTGGTGAATTTCTGGTTCACCACCTGCAATCCCTGCGTGGGCGAGCTGACCGAGCTGGAGTCCCTGCATCAGGAGCTGACCAAGAAGGGCGGCGGTGTCATCGGCATCAATTCCTTCACCCTGGGCGGCGATGAGGCTGCCATCTCCGAGGCCAAGTCCGTTCTGTCCAAGAAGGGCGTCACCTATCCCAATGTCTACTTCCCCGCCCAGGGCGAGGCCGGCAAGTTTGTGGAGAATGTGTTCGCCTACCCCACCACCTATGTGGTGGACCGCAACGGCAACATCGTGGGCGATCCCATTGTGGGCGCCATCACCGACAAATCCCAGATGGAGTCTCTGAACAGCCTCATCAACAAGGCCCTGTCCGCTGACAAGGGCTAAGTGAGAACCGGGAACCCCAGCGCCCACGGCAGATCCCCGAATGGAGACTGAGGGGTACGGGCACCTCCTGTACCTGTTTGAGAAATGATATTCCGGTGCATCCCCATCAGCAAAAATCAAGACGGCTGTTCTTCAAAGGAACAGCCGTCTCAGTCTGTCAAGGGGCCCCTGATTTCACCCGCTGCGCGCAGGTCGAGGCAGCGAGTTCTTGGGGCTGTCTGCAAAAAAAGAAAGCACCATCTTCTCAGATGGTGCTTTTCTGGAGCGGGCGACGAGGCTCGAACTCGCTACCTCGACCTTGGCAAGGTCGCGCTCTACCAGATGAGCTACGCCCGCAAACGCAAGATAGATTATAACCCGGCTGGCGGGATTTGTCAACCCCTGCGTTCTGCTTTTTTCAGCTTTTTTTCAGGATGATCTCGATGATGCCCACGTCGCCGCCCTCGGGATAGAAGTTCACGGTCCAGGGCTCCTTTTCCTCCGGGGCCTCCATGGCCTGCACCTGGTCCACAATGGCCCGGACCTGCTCCTCCTGGTGGTCAAAATACCCCACCTGCACCACCAGCTCGCCGCTTCCGCTGCGGGCGGCGGAGGTCAGCAGGTCGTGCAGGGCGGAGATGCTGGTGGTATACACCATGGAGGCGATCTGCTCCGGGGTCCGGCGATAGCCGATGGTCAGCTGGATGGCCGTGTAGTTCCGGGCGCTGTCGTCCACGGTATAGGTCAGATACTCCACGGCATAGGCCCCCAGGGGCGTCTCCTGCTGCACCTCCTTGCAGGCCCGCTCTGCGGCGGCGGAGGCGTCCATAGGCTCCGACCCGGCATACAGCCAGACGGTGCCCTCCTTGGCCCCGCCGGTCAGCAGCAGAAGAAGGTCGTTCACCAGGTCCTGATAGCTTTCTGCCCGGAGAACGGACCGGTCCTCGCTTTCGTAGTAGGTGGAGCTGTGGGGCCGGACCACGCTGTAGTCCCGCTCCAGAAGCGAGCCGCACCCGGAGAGCAGCAGCGTCAGCGCCGTCAAAACGGCGGCCAGCACGGTTTTTCTCATGGCCGCCCCTCCGTTACAGGCCCGTGGGGTCATAGGTGCCGAAGCCCTCGCCCAGAATTTCATGGGCGTCGCAGACAATGACAAAGGCGTTGGGATCCACGGCCTGGACCAGCTTCTTCACGGGGATGACCTGGCGGCGACCGAAGGCGCACAGAATCACGCGCTTGTCCTTGCCGCTCCAGGCGCCCTTGCCCTCCAGCAGGGTCACGCCCCGGTCCAGCTGCAGCAGCTCCCGGGTGATGGCCTCATACTGCTCGCTGATGATATAGGCCACCTTGGCGGCGTTGGGGCCGTACACCACCCGGTCGATCAGCAGCGACAGAATATACAGGGCCACAATGCCGTACATGGCCCGGGACAGGTCCCGGAAGCACAGGGCATAGCCCAGGGTCACGGCCACGTCCAGCGCCAGACACAGGCTGCCGATGGATAGTCCCTGGAACTTCAGCTTCAGGAGCCGTGCGGCCATTTCCGTGCCGCCGGTGGTGGCGCTCTCATGCAGCAGCATGCCGCAGCCGATGCCCACCACGATGCCCCCGTAAATGCAGGCCAGAATGGGATCCATGGCCGGGAAGGTATACAGGGAGGCCAGTACGTCGATCATCAGGGAGCTGACGGCGGTGGCGTACAGGGACGAGATCAGCAGATCACGGCCGATCTTCCGCCAGCCCAGGATGAACAGGGGGATGTTCAGCACCAGGGCCACGGTACCTACCGGCAGCATGGGCAGGAAGTGGTTGATGATCTGGGCAACGCCGGTGAACCCGCCCACGGTGAAGCGGTTGGGCACAAAGAACCAGTTGAAGCCCAGGGCATACAGGCCGCAGGCCACGGTAATCAGCGCGTAGCGCTTGAGAATTTTGGCAGCAGACATAGGGGACACCTCTCTTTCTGTTGTATGGAAAAACGCAGGGATATCGGTCGGGGGGCGGAAAACGCTTTATATGGTGCGTAGGGGGCGGCGTCCCCGGCGCACCGCCCGATTTTCGCATTACAGCAGCGTCAGCTGCTCCTCGCCCCGGTCCTCCGGCTTCAGGATGGCGCCGGCGGCAGGGATGGTGCGGGTGCGGTAGCGGGCCAGATTCACGATGCCGCTTTCCTCCGCCGGCAGCACCCGGTCCAGGTGATACTTGGGCTTCAGGGTCATCACCGCCACGCCCTGGACATTTCGGGTGGTCTTGGGGGCCAGCAAGGACGTGTGCACCAGCAGCGCCCGGGGCTCTGTGGACACAAGGGCCAGCTCCCGGTCCTCCGGCAGGGGCAGGATGCTCACCAGGGGGCTCTTGTCGGAGTAGGCCCCCGTCAGCTTCCGGCGGTTGGACACCGTGGCATAGGCGGACAGCTCCACCCGGGCGGCCTTGCCGTTTTCATAGAAGAACAGCAGGCACCCGGAATAGTCCCCGGGCAGCACCATGAAGATGACCCGCTCGCCCTCGTCCATGGCCAGTCGGCCCGGCAGGTAGTCGCCCAGGACGCTGGCCTTGCTGTCGCCGAACTCCGACACCCGGGTCTTGTACACCTGGCACCGGTCGGTGAAGAACATGATCTCGGCGTTGTTGCCGGTCTCCGCCTGCTGGCGCAGGCCGTCGCCCTCCTTATATTTCTGCTCCCCGCTCATGCGCAGGGACTTGGGGGTGATCTTCTTGAAGTACCCCTCCCGGGACAGGAACACCGTCACGGGGTAATCCTCCGGCTGGTCGTCCTCCACGTATTCCTCCACCTCGTGACCGTAAAGGATCTCCGTCCGCCGGGGCACAGCGTACTTTTTGCGCACCTGCTCCAGCTCGCCCACGATGATCTTCCGGATCCGGGCAGGCTTTTGCAGGGTGTCCTCCAGGTCGGCGATCTCCTTTTGCAGGTCCTCGGTCTCCTGGACCCGCTTGAGGATATACTCCTTGTTGATATTCCGCAGCTTGATCTCCGCCACATATTCCGCCTGGACCTGGTCGATGCCGAAGCCGATCATCAGGTTGGGGATGACCTCGGCCTCCTCCTCGGTCTCCCGGATGATGGCGATGGCCTTGTCGATGTCCAGCAGGATGCGCTTCAGGCCCAGCAGCAGGTGCAGCTTGTCCTTTTTGCGGTTCAGCACGAAATACACCCGCCGCCGCACGCACTCCGTGCGCCAGGCCGTCCACTCGTTCAGAATCTCCCCCACACCCATGACCCGGGGCATCCCGGCGATGAGAATGTTGAAATTGCAGCTGACCGTGTCCTGCAGGGGCGTCAGGCGGAACAGCTTGGTCATCAGCTTCTCCGGGTCCGCGCCGCGCTTGAGGTCGATGGCCAGCTTCAGGCCCGACAGGTCCGTCTCGTCCCGCATGTCGCTGATCTCGCTGATTTTCCCGGCCTTGATGAGCTCCGCCACCTTGTCCAGAATGGCCTCGATGGAGGTGGAGTAGGGGATTTCATAGATTTCGATGAGGTTTGCCTGCTTGTCATACCGCCACCGGGAGCGGACCTTCACGCCGCCCCGGCCGGTGCGGTACAGCTCCCGCAGCTCCGCCGGGTCGCAGATGATCTGGCCCCCGGTGGGGAAATCCGGAGCCAGCAGTGTGGAGGCCACGTCGTGGTCCGGGTTTTTCAGCAGGGCGATGGTGGTGTCGCACACCTCCCCCAGGTTGAAGCCGCAGATCTGGGACGCCATGCCCACGGCGATGCCCTGGTTGGCGGACACCAGCACGTTGGGGAAGGTGGTGGGCAGCAGGGACGGCTCCTTCATGGAGTTGTCGTAGTTGTCCACAAAGTCCACGGCGTCGCAGTCCAGGTCCCGGAACAGCTCCGCGCAGATGGGGGCCAGCTTTGCCTCGGTGTACCGGCTGGCGGCATAGGCCATGTCCCGGGAGTACACCTTGCCGAAGTTGCCCTTGCTGTCCACAAAGGGGTGCAGCAGGGATTCGTTGCCCTTGGCCAGGCGCACCATGGTCTCGTAAATGGCCTGGTCGCCGTGGGGGTTCAGGCGCATGGTCTGACCCACGATGTTGGCGGACTTGGTGCGTCCGCCGGTGAGCAGTCCCATTTTGTACATGGTATACAGCAGCTTGCGATGGGAGGGCTTGAAGCCGTCGATCTCCGGAATGGCCCGGGAGACGATGACGCTCATGGCGTAGGGCATATAGTTCTCGTCCAGTGTGCGGGTGATGGGCTGCTCCACCACCGTCCCCCGCAGCCCCATGACATTGGGATCGGCGGGACGATGGACGGTTTTCTCTTCTGTTTTCTTCTTTGCCATGAAAGATGATTCCTTTCGTATTCAAACTGGCGGGAGAAAGATGACCCCGCCAAAAAACGATCGATTTTAATTTGCGGCGTACCGCATGCGGCAGGGCACATGGGCCCTGCCCCAGAAAACGCTGCGCTGCCGGGGCCGGGCGGACAGGGTCGTCCGCCCCTACAAAATCCTATCGGTAAACGGCCCGAACTGGGCTTATACCGCATTCCTTGCAATGTGTCATTGCGAGGGCGCTCTGCGCCCGTGGCAATCCGTACCCCGTCCTCCTCGGCCTCCTTTAGGCAAAGGGGCCATCAACCTCTCCGACGCTTTGCACCCGTCCTCATACCGCATTTCCCAATGCGCTTGCTGGAAAAATATTTTCTATCAGTTATCGTTCATCCCAAACCGAATCGACTGTAGCTTTTCTTTCCAAAGGCTCTCGGTATGGATGACCTCGTCATCCGTCAGTGTTTTCGGGAGAATCTGCAAAATGGAAAACTGGAAAAATTTATATCGGTCCGGGTGTGCGCAGATCACTTCCTTCATCAGCTTATTGTGTCCGTGCAGCGAATCCACATAAATACGCCACCGCCCCAAAAGACCGTCCTTGCCATAGGCAGAACCCACATACTGCTGCCCACTCTTGGTATCTACGATCAGATATACTGCATTCACCGCAGACAAGGCTGCCTGCCACAGCTCGTAAACATCCTTGTTTTCCACAACTTCCTTCAGCTCGGCATAAGTAAGCACGACCTTGTCATAGCCGATAAACGGCTTTTTGACCGGGGAGTCAATAGCCCAAACATCCTTCTCCGTGGTGCCCTTTTGGTGCCACGACAGTGCGGCCTTGCCCCACTTAATCACCAGGCGATGCTCGTATTCCTTGAGATTGTCAACGGGCTCCAGGTCAAAGTAATCGTACTTTCCTTCAAAGCGTCCCTCCAGCGGAAAATCTGCCGGTTTGAGGTCGGGCGTGGCCGGGACGGAGCCGTTGACCTTATAGCAGGCAAACAGACGGGCGGTGGTGCTCTTTCCACTGATGAACACGCACCAGTAGTCGTAATCTTTGCTGAAATTTGGCTTTTGGATGCGGGTGTATTCCCAGACCATCTGGGGACTGGCATAATAACACTTGGCAAAATCCTTATCTGACAGCGAGTGGCGAATCAGCTTCACCCTCGCTGGGTCCAATCCGGCCTTTTTCAGAATATCCGTGAAATGCAGCAGAGACACAACGAATCCTCCTCATTTTCAGATAAATGCACTTCCCTACCCCCGCCAATTTGCCAAGGGATAGGTGCCGTTTTCCTTCTTATAAGCGGCCAACAGCTCGTGCTCCCTCTGCTCGCAATTTTCGCAGACTTCGTACTCTAACAGCAGGAGCGGATAGTCCTTCACCTGCCAAATGGCGCGCCCACCCTTGTGGTTGACAGCGGTGTCCCAGCCGTATTTTACATATTGCAGCACCCGCTGCCGCAGGCCGCCGCGTCCGTTAGCCTTGCCGATGTACAAAACGGTTTTATCTGTGCATTGGCCGTATTTTTGTTCCAAAATTGCCGCCGGATAACCTTTTGCACGCAAATTGTCGGAGCCCTCAATAAAGGAAATGGGTAGCTTTTCCGGGGCCAGCACTCGGTAAATACCTGGCTGACACGGAAGCGAACTGCACTTTGTCCGATGGAGTTCTTCCAAAGTGGAGACCGTTGGGTTCTTTTTATACAGTTCCCTTAAATGGCAAAACAGTCGAAGTAAGGTCCCCTCCGCAATGCTGCGGTAAGTAAGCGTTCCCTGGCAAAAGTAGTCGCGCCGAAAATGCCATGTCAGACAGGCAAGGGTCGCTAAATATGGGAGTTCTTCCGTACTCAAATTATCCATCTGCTCGTCGCGTACGCCATACAGTGACAACACATACGGGTAATTGCTTAGAAAGTAACCTGCCTCATAGTTCCTTTTAATTAAATCGCTTATTGGGAAGGTTATTACCCGAAACTTTTCATCAAAGCTGTCTATGGAATATTGGCGGCACAGCTCTTTTAGCATCGGGTCGCGGTCAACACTTTCCAAAAATGAAATATCTTTATCAAATCTGTCCATACGCCCCCTCAGCTCACGTCGATCATATCCAGATAGCGACAGCCGTTTTCAGCGATATAGTCCTTTCGTCCGGCCAGGTTGTCGCCCAGCAGCAGGTCGAATACCCGGGCAGTCTCCCCCGCCTCGTCGGGCAGCACACGCACCAGCCTCCGGGTCTCCGGATTCATGGTGGTCAGCCACATCATCTCCGGGTCGTTTTCGCCCAGTCCCTTGGATCGCTGGACGGTGAATTTCTTCCCCTCCAGCTGGCGGACGATGTCGGCCTTCTCCTTTTCGGAGTAGGCAAACCACGTCTTTTCCGCGCTCTTTTCCTTATAGGTGATCTCAAACAGCGGCGTCTCCGCAATGTAGACGTACCCCTCCCGGATCAGGGTGGGACACAGCCGGTACAGCATGGTCAGGATCAGCGTCCGGATCTGGAAGCCGTCCACATCGCCGTCGGTGCAGATGACCACCTTGCTCCAGCGGAGGCTGCCCAGGTCGAACTGGTTCAGCTCCTTGGCCGCCTTGCCCTGCACCTCCACGCCGCAGCCCAGCACCTTCATCAGGTCCGTAATCACATCGCTTTTGAAGATCCGGGGATAGTCCGCCTTCAGGCAGTTGAGGATCTTGCCCCGGACGGGCATTAGCCCCTGGAACTCCGCGTCCCGGGACTGCTTGCAGGCGCCCAGAGCGGAGTCGCCCTCCACGATGTAGATCTCCCGCCGGTCCACGTCCTTGGTGCGGCAGTCCACGAACTTCTGCACCCGGTTGGCAATGTCGATCTTCTCCGTCAGCTTTTTTTTGGTGCCCAGGCGGGTGCGCTCCGCCGTCTCCCGGCTGCGCTTGTTGATAAGCACCTGGGCTGCCATGCGCTCGGCGGCGTCGTGATTCTCGATGAAATATACCTGCAGCTGCTGGCGCAGGAACTCGGACATGGCGTCCTGGATGAACTTGTTGGTGATGGCTTTTTTCGTCTGGTTCTCGTAGCTGGTCTGGGTGGAAAAGTTGCTGCTGACCAGCAGCAGGCACTCCTGCACGTCAGGGAAGGTGATCTTGCTCTCGCCCTTGGTGTATTTGTTGTTGTCCCGGAGATATTTGTCCAGTGCCGCCACAAAGGCCAGGCGGGTGGCCTTGTCGGGGCTGCCCCCGTGCTCCAGGAAGCTGGAGTTGTGATAGTGCTCCATCAGGTGCACCCGGTTGGAAAAGCACCACGCAATGTTCAGCTTCACCTTATACTCGGGCTTGTCCGCCCGGTCCCGGCCCTGTCGCTCCGCCTCCCAGCACACGGGCTCGGTGATGGGGTCTTCCCCGGCCAGCTCGGCAATATAGTCCCGGATGCCATTTTCATACAGAAAGTCCTGGGTGTCGAACCTTCCGGCAGATACCTCGCTGCGCAGCCGGAACGTGACCCCGGCATTGACCACCGCCTGCCGCTTCATCACATCCCGGTAATAGTCCAGGGGGATGTCGATGTCGGTGAACACCTCCAGGTCCGGCAGCCAGCGAATGGTGGTGCCGGTTTTCCTCCGGGTCAGGGGCGTGACCTCCATCTGACCCGCGATCTCGCCCCGCCGGAAGTGGAGCTTATACTCGTTTCCGTCCCGGCAGACGGTGACGTCCATGTAGCGGCTGGCATACTGAGTGGCGCAGGAGCCCAGGCCGTTCAGGCCCAGGGAGAACTCATAGTTTTCCCCGGTGGGGTCGTATTTGCCGCCGGCGTACATCTCGCAGAACACCAGCTCCCAGTTGTACCGCCCCTCCTTTTCGTTCCAGTCCACGGGACAGCCCCGGCCCTGGTCCTCCACCTGGATGGACTTGTCCAGGAAGCGGGTCACGGTGATGAGCCGCCCGAAGCCCGCCCGGGCCTCGTCGATGGCGTTGGACATGATCTCAAACACCGCATGCTCGCAGCCCTCCAGCCCGTCGGAGCCGAAAATGACGCCGGGCCGTTTCCGGACCCGGTCCGCACCCTTCAGGCTGGATATGCTGTCGTTGTCGTATACTTTTTTCTTGGCCATAGATTCCCTCCGGCGGTCAAGGCCGCCAAAACTCCGATTATATAATCTATTGTAACGCAAAACTCCCCGTCTGGCAAGTGCCGCCGCCGGACGGGGCAAAAATGTTTTGCCGGGTCAAAAAGTTACGCAGGCCGGGTCCCCATAATTCTTTTGCAACCGGGCCGGTATCCGGTATCCGCAAGGGTTTTGCACATTATCCACAGGGTTTTCCACATAATTATGTTAACAGGAACATGGCGCAAAAAATGCCGGAACCCGAAGAAAAGGGATAACAAACCGCCGGCCTGCGCGGAAAGCACAGACCGGCGGCGCGCGATGATTTTTTTACAGCCAGCTCTGGTCGAAGCCGTAGGGCAGCAGCTCCCGCAGCCGGAAGCTCTTGGCCTGGCCCCGGCCGTTGAGACAGATGACCTCCATCTCCGGGGCAAACTCCATCATCACCTGGCGGCAGGAGCCGCAGGGCACGCAGTAGTCCTCGCTCCGTCCGGCGATGACGATGCGCACAAAGTCCCGGTGCCCCTCGCTGACGGCCTTGAAGATGGCGGTGCGCTCGGCGCAGATGGTGCAGCCGTAGGCGGCGTTTTCAATGTTGCAGCCGGTAAACACCGTTCCGTCGGCACACTCCAGAGCCGCCCCCACCGGGAAGTGGGAATAGGGGATATAGGCCCGGTCCAGCATGGCCACAGCAGCCTGGCATAGCTCGTCTCTTGTCACGATGTGGTCCTCCCTTTCGTGGTGTTTTTTCTGACACGCTTTTTACCGGGCGTTGTAGCGCCGGATGCCCAGGGCCAGCAGGTCCATGGCCCGCTCCAGATCCGCCTGCTTCAGCACATAGGCAATGCGGATCTCGCTGCGGCCCCGGCCCGGGGTGGCATAGAAGGGCTCGCCCGGAGCGAACATCACGGTGTCGCCGTTGTCCTCGAACTCCTCCAGCAGCCAGCGCTGGAAGGTGTCGGCGTCGTCCACCGGCAGGTGGGCCATGACGTAGAACGCCCCCTTGGGACACTCGCAGATGACGCCGGGGATGGCCTGGAGCTTCTGCATCACCGTATCCCGGCGGCGCTTATACTCCTCCCGCACGGCGGCAAAATACTCCGGGCCCACGTCGTACAGAGCGGCGGAGGCCACCTGGTCCAGGGTGGGCACCGACAGGCGGCACTGGGCATACTTCATGGCGTGGGCCATCAGCTCCCGGTTGCGGGTGATGAGGCAGCCGATGCGGGCGCCGCAGGCAGAGAACCGCTTGGATACGGTGTCGATGACGATGACGTTTTCCGCCGCGTCCGGGAACTGGCCCAGGGATTGCAGCGGCTCCCCGGCGTAGACGAACTCCCGGTACGCCTCGTCGCCGATGATGAACAGGTCGTGGGCCTTGGCCACGTCCACCAGCATCCGCATTTCCTCCGGCGTCAGCACCACGCCGGTGGGGTTGCCGGGGTTGGTGCATACGATGGCCCGGGTATGCTGGTTGATCTCCGCCTCCACCCGGGCCCGGTCGGCGTAGCGGTAGCCCTCGTGGGGGCTGGTGGGAATGGGGTGGATGGACGCGCCGCAGGTGCGGACCATGGTGTTGTAGTTGGGATAGAAGGGCTCGGGAATCAGAACCTCGTCGCCGTCGTCCAGGATGCAGTTGAAGGCAATCTGCAGCGCCTCGGAGCCGCCGTTGGTGATGAGGATATCCCCGGCGTCGAAGTGCATGTCCAGCTTGTCGTAATATTTCTGAATGGCCTCCACCAGCACCGGCATACCGGGGGAGGGGGCATATTCCAGCACCGGCAGGTCAAAATGCCGCACGGCCTCAAAATACGCCTTGGGCGTCTCGATGTCCGGCTGGCCGATGTTCAGGTGATAGATTCTCCGACCCTTGGCCTGGGCCGCCACAGCGTAGGGGTGGAACTTCCGCATAGGGGACAGGCCGCATTTCTGGACCTTGCTGGAAAATTTCATATCTGGTGACCTCCTACAATTTTGACAGAATCGCGTGTCCTTTCTACCCTCCATCTTAGCGTATTTTCCGAAAAAGTCAACCGCAACTTTTCCGTGCCTTTCCCCACGGCCTCCGCAGTTGGTTTTGTCATAATTTGTAACATTTTGTTTCCGCCTTTTAACTGGACATTTTCTCCGGCCCGGCCTTATAATATGCTCTGTGAGTTCAGCCGGGGCTGCGGCCCTGCGGAGATAAAAAGAGGAAAACCATCATGGGATTTAATACGCTTGCATTTGTTTTCGCGTTTCTGCCGCTGTTTCTGGCGGCGTTTTATCTGGTCCCCGCCCGCTGGCGGGCGGCGCTGCTGTGTCTGGGGAGCCTGGTGTTCTACGTCATCGGCGTGTGGAAAAGGCCCTGGTGCCTGGCTCCGCTGCTGGGCCTGGCGGCGCTGGTATATTTCCTGGGCCGGGGGATGCAGCCCCGGAAAAGCCGGGGGCTGCTGGTGCTGGGCCTGGCGGCCCTGTTCGGCTGCCTGTTCTTCTTCAAATATGCGGGGCTCCTGGGTCTGGGAGTGACGCTGCCCCTGGCCATCAGCTTCTATTCCTTCCAGCTGGCGGCGTATCTCATCGACGTGTATCGGGGCCGGGTGACGGCGGAGACGAAGCCCCTGCTGTTTTTCACCGGCGTGCTGCTGTTTCCCAAGCTGCTGTCCGGCCCTCTGATGGACCCGCTGTCCCTGCAGCAGCAGCTGTCCGCCCCGCCCCGGCCCGGTCTGGAGGATTTCGACAGCGGACTGCGGGACTTCGTGCTGGGTCTGTCCATGAAGGTGCTGCTGGCCAACCAGATCGGCGGCCTGTGGCGCCAGGTGGGCAATATCGGCTACGAGAGCGTGTCCACGCCTCTGGCATGGATGGGCATCGCAGCCTATTCCCTGCAATTGTATCTGGACTTCTGCGGCTATTCCTGGATGGCTCTGGGGCTGGGCCGGATGCTGGGCTTCCGCCTGCCCCGGAACTTCGAGCACCCCTATGCTGCCCGGTCCATGCGGGACTTCTGGCGCCGGTGGCACATCAGCCTCAGCTCCTGGTTCCGGGATTATGTATACATTCCCCTGGGCGGCAGCCGGGAGGGCAAAGCCCGGACGTATCTGAACCTGTTGGCGGTATGGGTCCTGACGGGCCTGTGGCACGGCAGCACTCTGAATTTCCTGCTGTGGGGCCTGTTTCTGTTTGTCCTCATCGCTCTGGAGCGGGCAGGCTGGGACCGGGTGCTGGATAAGAGCCGGGTGCTGTCCCGGGTCTACATGGTGCTGATGATCCCCCTGAGCTGGCTGCTGTTCGCCATCCCGTCGGTGGGCCGCATCGGCGTGTACCTGGGCCGCCTGTTCCCCATCGTGTCCCGGGGGGTGGCCGTCAACGCCGGGGACTGGCTGCAATACGGCAAACAGTATTGGTGGCTGCTGGTGCTGGGCATCGTGTTCTCCACTCCGGGACCGGAGAAGCTGTGGAACCGCATTCGCAGCTCCTGGCTGGGCACGGTGATCCTGGCGGTGCTGTTCTGGGCCTGCGTATACTGCATGTCTGTGGCCACCAACGATCCGTTTCTGTACTTCTCGTTCTAAGGGGGCAATTCTCATGAAGCATATCCACAACCTCCGACCCTTGGCGCTGGCTTTTATCCTGGTGGTCACCGGCATCGCCGCCGCCGTGTGCGGCCTGGTGATGAAGGGGCAGCTGCAAAAATATGTGGGAGGCTACGACGACAAATGGGCCGTGGCGGTGCCGTTTCTGATGCTGCGGGACGACACGGACTGGCAGCGGATGCTGGCGGCCAAAAATGCGCCTGCGCCGGACCCCCAGCCGGACCCCGAACCGGCACCGGAGCCTGAACCGGACCCCGAACCGGAGCCGGAGCCCCAGCCACCGGTGGTGGTCACCAATGCCGTGTACGGCCAGGACGAGAGCTTTTTCGACGATGCGCTGTTCATCGGCGACTCCCGGATGGTGAACGTGGCCAACTATGCCCGGCTGGGCAATGCCGACTATTTCGCCGACGTGGGCATGACGGTGTTCAAGATGTTCTCCACCACCGCCTCCGACAAGGACTTCGGCGCCACGGACCTGGCGTCGCTGCTGCGTTCCCGGGAGTACAGCCATATTTTCATCATGCTGGGCCTCAACGAGGCCGGGTATCCTCTGGGGAACCTGTTCGACGCCTATCAGGAGGACCTGGACCAGCTGCGCCAGCTCCAGCCCAACGCCACCATTTACATTCTGAAGGTTTACGGCGTCACCGCCGACATTGCCGCCGGGAATCCCAGCTTTGCCCACAGCCGCCTGACGGCGGTGAACAAGGGCTTTGCGGACCTGGCCGACGGCAACAGCATCCGCTGCCTGGACTCGGACGAGTTGTTCTGCGGCAGCGACGGCTTCATGCTGCCGGAATACACCGGCGACGGCGTCCACCCCTATGGCAAATACGCTTATTTCTTCTCCCAGTGGCTGTGTGAGCAGATCACCCAGGGAAAATAACCGCCAGAGAGTGAATAAGACGGATCGGGAAGCACGCCCTCCGGCCTCAGCCGGAGGGCGTGCTTCGGGGTTTGGCTACAGGTTGCCGGGGAAGCAGGGAATGGAGGCAAAACCCCGCTGCAGCTCCTCCTCCGAGGGGACGTGGTCGGTCATCCGGCCATCGTTGTACTGGCCGTAGGCCGCCATATCGAAGTAACCGGTGCCGGTGAGGCCGAACAGAATGGTCTTTTCCAGGCCGGCTTCCCGGCAGCGGATGGCCTCGTCTATGGCTGCACGGATAGCGTGACTGCTCTCCGGTGCAGGCAGGATGCCTTCGCACCGGGCAAATGCCTCTGCTGCCTGGAATACCGCCGTCTGCTCCACGCTGCGGGCGGTGAGATACCCGTCGGCGTACAGCTGGGACAGAGTACTGCTCATGCCGTGGTACCGCAGGCCACCGGCGTGGTTGGCGGCGGGAATGAAGCCGCTGCCCAAGGTGTACATTTTCGCCAGGGGACATATCCTACCGGTGTCGCAGAAATCGTAGCGGAACCGGCCTCGGGTCAGACTGGGGCAGGAGGCGGGCTCCACGGCGATGATCTCATACCGGGCCTCACCCCGGAGCATTTCCCCCACAAAGGGGGCGATGAGTCCCCCCAGATTGGACCCGCCTCCGGCGCAGCCGATGATTATGTCCGGATGCACGCCGTATTTATCCAGGGCCAGCTTTGTCTCCAGACCAATGACGCTCTGGTGCAGCAGCACCTGGTTGAGCACGCTGCCCAGCACATAGCGGTAGTCCTGTCGGCCGGCGGCGTATTCCACTGCCTCGCTGATGGCGCAGCCCAGGGAGCCGGTGGTCTCCGGAAACCGGCGCAGGATATCCCGGCCCACCTGGGTGGTATCCGAGGGGGAGGGGGTGACGCAGGCACCGTAGGTACGCATGACCTCCCGGCGGAAGGGCTTCTGCTCATAGGAGCACTTTACCATGAACACACGGCAGTCAAGCCCCAGGTAGGCGCAGGCCATGCTCAGGGCCGTGCCCCACTGGCCGGCTCCCGTCTCCGTGGTGACGCCGCGCAGACCCTGCTTTTTGGCGTAATAAGCCTGGGCGATGGCGGAATTGAGCTTGTGGGAGCCGGAGGTGTTGCTGCCCTCGAACTTGTAGTAGATCTTTGCCGGAGTCCGGAGCTTTTCCTCCAGACAATAGGCCCGAACCAGGGGGGAGGGACGGTACATCCGGTAAAAATCCCGGACCTCCCGGGGGATTTCGATATAGGGTGTCCGGTCGTCCAGCTCCTGGGCTGCCAGCTCCCGGCAGAACACCTGCTCCAGCTCCGCCTGGGTCATGGGACGCAGAGTGGCGGGGTTCAGCAGCGGCGCGGGCTTCGTCTTCATATCGGCCCGAACATTGTACCAATACCGGGGCATTTCCTCCTCGGCAAGGTAGATCTTGTAGGGGATGTCCTTCATGCTGTTTACTCCTTTCAAAAAATAAAAAACGCCTGTCCCACGGAATCTTCTCCGTGGGACAGGCTGCTTGTGAACATAAAAACCTGCGGTACCACCCACATTGGCGCTAAAGCGCCCACTCTGCGCGCACCATCATGCGCTCCGCCGGGATAACGGCCGCGGATGCCGTCGGGTATTACAGGCCGTGATGGCTTTCTCCCCGCCCTCGTAAAGTCCATTCGCCGCAGCTTCCCCTGCCGCCATCCCACCACCGGCGGCTCTCTGAAAGGCTCCCCTGCGGGTACTCCTCTTACTCATCGGTTTTTGTATTACCCGTACTCTACCACCGCTGCGGCGGTTTGTCAACCCTCTTTTTGCCCCGGGCCGCAGCCCGCCGGGAGACGGGACGGTCCCAGCGGGGAATTTGCACGAAATGTAGGTTTGTCAAACAAAGTCGGCCTCTGTGTGCTGGTTGGGGTGACTGTGGGGCCGCCCGGACTGGCCGGGCCATACCGCAGCGGAGCACTGTTACTGCGTACTTCATTAGGGAAAGCGGCGATTTTGCATCTGTGTTTCGGTACAGAGAAAAATCGCCGTTTGGGCAGCAAAAAAGCCCGATATATTCGGGCTTTTCGCAGGAGACATCTTTTGTCTCCACATTATGGTGGAGTAGCCCCATCAAAATCCGAACTCAGCGCCGATGCGATCTCGTCAAGTGAGATTGTCTGCGTCCCATGTTGATAGTTGTAGGTCAAGACCAGTTTATCATCGAACACATACACGGCGTTTACAAATGTATCAATCAGGCGTTTCTGAAAATCACGGTTTGCTGGATCACCATGGCGAAACTGCTCAAACCATGCCGTCATCTGTTCGCGGGTCAGCTTTGGCTTTTGCAGTTCGGCGGTCTGGATATTCGCAAGGATTTCTTCTTTCCGTGCTTCCAGCTCATCAAGCCGCTGTTTAGTGGACGGCGTGAAAATGCCCTGCTCGATTGCTTTCAGAATGTTTCCAATGGAGGACTCGGTTTCCGCAAGCTGTGAGCGAAGCGCAGGGGTTGTTATGTCTTCCTGCTCCTGCATAACAAGAATTGCATCGATGAGCCTGTTAATCTTCTCTTCATCCATGACGCGCTGCATGGTCAGGCGGACAACAACACGTTCAATCCAGTCTTTGCGAACAGCCTTCTTGTCGCAATCCTTCAGGCGCTTCGCACCGCTGCATTTGTAATAATAGTGCATAGCGCCGGTATGGCTCTTGCCGCTTTCACCAACCATCATGCGCTCACATTTACCGCAGAACAGCTTCGTTGTCAGCAGATAGTCCTCTTTTGCTTTTGCCATTGCGGGAGCATGGCGGTTCTTCTCCATGCGTTCCTGCACACGGTTGAACAGGTCTTCCGGAACGATAGCAGGAACGCCGCCCTCAATCACAACGTCCTGATAACGGTACTCGCCAATGTATTTGCGGTTTTTCAGCAGAGAGCTGAAACTATTGATATTGAACGGCTGTCCCCTTTTCGTTTTAAGTCCGCGGGCATTGAAATCCTCAACAATAGAACGAACCGATTTACCGTCAGCATACTTCTCAAATACCTCAACCACTAATGGCGCAGTCGTAGGATCAATCGCAAGCTTCTGCGCTTTCTTGTCCAACAGATAGCCGAGCGGAACGCCACCGCCGTTGTTTTTCCCTTTCAGCGCGTTCTCTTTCTGTCCGCGATGGATTTTCTCTGATAGTTCAGCAGAATAGAACTCGGTATAGCCCTCCAGCATTGCTTCCAGAATAATACCCTCCGGGCCTTCGGAGATATGCTCTTTCGCAGAAATAACCTTTACGCCATTCTTTTTCAGAATGTGCTTGTAGTGAGCGCTGTCGTAACGGTCGCGGGAAAAGCGGTCGAGCTTCCATACAAGCACAATCTCGAACAACTCTTTTGCGCTATCCTTGATCATGTGCTGGAACTCCGGTCGATCTGCTGTTTTTGCAGATAATGCCCGGTCAATATACGTTCCAACGATGGTCATATTGTTGCGTTCAGCATATTCCCGGCACTCACGGAGCTGACCTTCAATGGATTCTTCGCGCTGGCTGTCTGAGGAATAGCGGGCGTAGATAACAGCGTTCATTCTTCATCACCCTCGTTGCCTTCGCCACTTTCCAACGCAAGCTCTGTCAGTTCACGCAGCTTGTTTTGTAGAAGCGTCTTGTCGGGAAGACAAAGCCGATAATCTGCAACAAGCGTGGGCGACATACTGCGGCTTAAAGCATATTCGACAACCGCGTCATCCTTGCTGGCGCAAAGAATAACGCCTACACTTGGATTTTCATTTGGCTTCTTCACATCGCGGTCAAGTGCTTCGAGATAAAAATTGATCTGCCCGATGTGTTCCGGCTTGAATTTTCCGATTTTCAGTTCAATCGGGACAAGGCAGGAAAGCGCACGGTTATAAAACAGCAAGTCGATGAAGAAATCTGTATTGCCGACCTGAACACGGTACTCCTCACCGATAAAGGTAAAGTCCCGACCAAATTCAAGTATAAACTGCTTCAGATTTTCGATGATTGCTTTACGGAGATTCTTTTCAGAAAATTGCTCCGGCAAGTCCAGAAACTCAAGCACATAGGTATCGAGGATGCTTTCACGCACATCATGCGAAACGGATTCAGGCATCGGCTTCTTGGCAGAAATCATTGAACGCTCATAGTACGATGTGCCGATTTGACGCTCCAACTCGCGTTTGGAATAATGTTCCTTCGCACAGAGCGCCATGTAAAAATGCCGTTCATCTGCCGTCTTGGAGCCAGACATAATAAGCAGATGGTTTGTCCAGCTGATTTGTGTCACCAGTGGTGTCACAAATTCATCGTCCTTGTAGGTCTCGTAGAATTGCTTCATACGATAGAGACCGCGACGATTGAAACCTTTGATGTTGGGGTTCTCTTGCGTAATGTATGCGGCAACTTCGTCAATGATCTTATCGCCAAAGCTTGATGCAGAACAAAGCTCAGACAAATACGCACCGACGCTCCAATACATCTGAATAAGCTCTGCATTGACTGCTTTCATGGCGCGGCTGCGGGCGTTGTCGATGATATAGATGACTTCATCGAACTGTCCCGGATTATGGGTTAATTCATTGCTCATATCTTCGCCTCCCCAAGCATTTTCAGCATTGCCTCTTTCAGCTTTTCGTTCATCGGTGATTCCGGATCAAAACACATTTCAACGAACTTTCTCAGTTCAGGATTGTTCGCGTCAACCGGAGGTTTTGTCTCATACAGCTTGCCGTGCGGATCATCGCAGCGGGCAAAAATATAGTCCATTGAAACGTCAAAATAGTCCGCATACTTGCGCAGAAGCTCAACTGTCGGTGTTGCCTGACCGTTTTCATAGCGGTTGATGCTGGACTGCGTAGAACCGATCACGTCGGCAAATTTTGATTGGGATAAACCAATGCCTTCCCGCAATGCGCGAAGGCGCATACCCAGTTGTTTCATGCTGTTCAACCTCCAATTCGGGTTAAGTATAGTATAATCAAAATCCGAGCAGATGTCAACCCGGATTTTGAAGAGTTTGTGTAAGCATTGACTGAGCGGCTATTATATAGATTACTGCGGCGGCTGATCCTCCTGCTGAGACTTAAGAATTTTTGTTATATCTATAATAGTCGCAGAACTTGGCTGAACTGCAAGATTTTTTGCAGCAGTAGCAAGAGGCTCCGCGTAAGCGTCCACAGAGGAAAGTTGAAGTCTTCGCATAGTTTCGATATTCTCGAGTTTCTGCTTCAATGCCTGCTGCTCTGCCAAATCAGCCTCTGCGGACAGCTTTCTCAGTTCGATTTTCTTCTTGTCTTCGTCATATTTATGATTGATAATTCCTTTGATGACGCCGATTATAGAATGAAATTCATAATCTCCCGCTTTTCCACCAAAAATAGCCATATAGCATATTAAAAGAGGAAACGCATTTTCCTGTGCAAAATTCCATATTTGAAGAATTACGTCACCAGGGGAATGAAGAGTGGTTTTGACCTGAACTGTTTCCGGCTTATCGTCCGATAATAATCGCGCAGCACACAGAACAAAATTAGCGAGGTCAAGAACGTTAATTTCTTCTTTTCGCTTTACACGAAAAGTAACAGTAAGCTTATCCTTAAATAGAACTGTATCGAAGCATCCGCTCAACACCAGTTCTGCGTATTCGTTCAAATCACTTAAACTATGCCAGTTTCTCGCAATAGCACTCTGTAAATACGGACTTATTGTATCATCAGCAGTCAGCACCTTAATCAGTGTGATTTTCCTTCGTTTAATATACGGGCAGGTAAATGTATCAGTATTTGGATTTGCCTTTTCGATCTGCTGATGAACCTCTTTTTCTAATTCGACTGTGAGGGTTGGAGATTGTTCTTCGTAATACTCTCCAATGTATGCAAAAGCAACCCTGTTGTTATCTACAATAACTGCAATGTCTCCCGCTTTGAGTTCATAGCAAAAACGAATACACTTATTGAGTGACGTTCCGGGCTTACTTTCATCATATGTAGCTTTTATCGAGGCTTTTAATCTGTCTGACTGACTTCGAGTAAGATTTTGACTAATCATAGCCTTTGTCACTGAGTTCCAACCTATCGCAATAAACTCATTCCTTATGAACTCGTCAAAGAAAAAGCCTCGCTTAGCTCTTACCATCCAGAAGTTTGTATCATTTTTAATGGAGGGAATGTCTAAAATCTGAGTCATCTTATCCATATCTGCTTCTCCTTTGAATCAGTCTCTTTATAATTGTGGCTTGTCTAACACATACATCAGTTGGCTTGCCAGCATGATTTGCTCCATAGCCTCACGTTTTTCATATTGAAGATTAGCATGAGCCGCAGGGTTGCGATAGGCTGCCATGATTCCTTCAAACAGAGAGTGGATTCCGCGTCGGTAGTCCCTGCCGCTGGTGGTAGTTGTGTCACAGAATTTGAAAGCGCCGTTCTCGCTCATAAGTGCGCCAATCACATCACCAATCTTCGTGGGAACTGCTGCGCTGGGTTTTAATTCCGAAAACTTTTCGCGCAGACGAGATTCCACTTCTTTGACCGCCTTTTCTGCTGCGGTTGAACAATGACCATCTGCATATAACTCATGGGAGACATTCACAATTCGCGGATGAATTGCAGACCAGAACTGAACAACGACGGGTTCTGCTTCGATATGGCGAATAATAATTACAAGCTCTCCAAAAGCAGCTTGGTTTAAGATGAATGCTCCCATTCCGTTATCTATGAAGAGAATACTTGCAATACGGGGTAGCGTAGCAGCATAAAAAGGATAGTCCGCTTGTATTCCCATCGTAATTGCATTGATCCATTGATGGACGCGTTGAATTTCCTGAGGTGTGTGGAGAAACTGCATCTGCAAGTTTGCGTTTGTAAAGTCTATCCACTTTCGCAGCTCATACAGTTCGTTTTCATACGGCAGTTTCAAAACACGCACCTCCCTTACAGCGCCTTAACCGTGTCGATAAACTGGCCCATGCTCACCGCACCCGGCAAGAGGTTTTCCTCATTCTCAAATACCATGTAATAGCGATAGTCCTTGCCCGCTGATGTACGCCACGCTTGACCCAGCGCGATTTTCTCCCGGCTATCGTCGTTTTTCAGGTGTTCGCCCTTGGTTTCCGCACAGATGAGCTTGCCGCTTTGGGTCATAATCAGAATATCGGGGTAGTGCTTGATAAAGCCGTTGATTGCAAAACCCTGACGGGCAATATTCCTGTGCCACCAGCGGACATTCGGCAGGGCGGTCAACTCCACAATCAGCTTTTCTTCCAGCTTGTTCATATCGCCGTCCTCCGCCGTGTACAGCGAACGGGCGTATATGTCAGTATGGGTGGTAGGATGGATTGCGTGGGGCAGACGGAACGAGGGCATACAGACGATACGTTCCGTTTCCAGCCATTTATCAAAGGTTTCCCGATAGTGGACTTCCAGCAGCGTTTCAATCTTGTCACGGATCTTCGCCGCATAGCCCAGCGGGGCTTTCTCCATAGCGGCAAGCTGCGCCTTATCCATATCGTCCACAATGCGGTTTATGTAGGCTTTCAGTTCGGCAGCGTCTACCATGTTCAGCTTGTTAAGCTGATTGAACATCATATCCTTGCATTGACGTACCCGGCTTTCCGGCGGCAGATTGTTGAACCACTCCTTGAAGTACCGCTGCTCGGCGCTCTCCATCTTGAACACCTTCGGCAAACCGCCGTCCTGCTCCCGCACGTCAATTTCGCGGATTTCATCGTCTGCGGCGGCAAAGTCAATATCGTATGCCTTGCCCTTGAGGGTAAAGCCCTCCGCCAGCATTTCCTTGTCCAGCAATTCAAAAGAACCGTCCGTAAACAAAGATTGCTCAACTTTCAGGAAAAACTGCGGGATTTGCAGCGTTTCAATATCCTCCCGGAACTGCGGATTCACCTGAAATGATTTCACTTTATCCCGTACCTCCCACGGAAGATTGTCCATCACCGGATCATTGCCGGTCTGTTGGATAGCATCTGTGTACGCCTTTTCGACCTCTGCGGCAGCGTCCAGCATGGTGTCGGCTTTCGGGGTGATTTCAGGCGTTTTTGCCTGTTCTCTGCGCCGTTCCAACTCTGTGTCAATAGATTTATCGTCCAGCCATGCAAAATCGTCCTCTGCGGTTTCCGGTTCGGAAGCTCCTTGCGGGTCAGGCAGCGTGATTTGCTCTGCTGGCTGTTCGGGTGCTTGCGGTTTTACGGGCTCACCGATCCGATAGTCCTTATCGCTGAAACCTGCGCTGTTCAAGCCCTTGACGATATGCGCCACAGTATTGTTGAAGTCGTTGGAAGAAGTCAGCACATAGGACATATTGAGTGCGCTCTGCGTATGCTGGCTCGTGTGGGGCAGGCGGAGAATCCGTCCCAAAATCTGCTCCACATCAACCTGACTTGTCTTATTGGCAAGGGACGCAAGGATATAGGCAAAGGGGCAATCCCAGCCCTCTTTCAGCGCATTGACCGTGATGATATACCGAATCGGGCAGCTTGGGGACATCAAATCGGTGTTTTTCAGCTCGTTCACATCGGCGGTTCGAATGGCAATTTGCTCGGCAGGAATACCGGCGTCCACCAGCTTGTCCCGCAGCTTTTCAAAGGTGGTCGCGTCCTCCTTGCCCTTTGGCTGTGCCTGAAACAGCGCGATAGGACGGATATATTTGCCTGTCTTGGCGTACTCCGCACCTGCAATTTCTTCCAGTTTGTTCCGCAGGTCGATTGCGTCAATCAGCACCTCAGATTGGCTGTCCCGGTTATAGACGATCACGGGCAGCTTTACCATGTGCTCGTTTTTCAGCTGCACCGCGTCCACATAGGAGATGATATTGCTCTCCTTTTTCGGCGTGGCGGTCAAATCCAGCACAAAGCAGGGATTGAAGTTTTCCAGCATTTCAAGGCTCAGCTCCGACCGGGCATGGTGGCTCTCGTCCACGATGACAAGTGGGTTAAGCTGGTTGATGATTTGGAACAGGGCGGTTTCGTCCGCTTTTTCAATGGGGCTGTCGGGCTTGCCCAGCACCTTTGCAAACTCGGCAAGGTTGCTGTTCTCCTGATAGGCTTTCAAGACCTCCTTGCCGCGCCCACGGAACGAATCGTAGGACAGCACCATAACCGACAACTGCTCCGTTACGGCGGTGGGGTTGAAGTTCTGACCGTTCAAAAGCTCCTGCTTGGTGTAAACCTCCACACGCCCGCCGAAATCCACGTCGATTTTCTGACGGTAGGGGTGGGACGTGTCTTTCAGGGCTTTTGCCGTCTGCGTCAGGATCGCGTCCGACGGAACAAGCCACACAACCGCCTTTGTCTTGGTAGCGGGGAGTGCGTCAAAGATAGGGCGAACGGCGTTGCAGGCAATAAAGGTCTTGCCGCCGCCTGTCGGCACCTTGAAGCAGAGGTTCGGAACACCGGGTATCACGTTTTGGTATCGCCCTAAAGTCGAGGCTGATTTCTCCTGCCAAAACAGGCGAAACGCCGCTGCGTCACTCTTTGTTTCGTTCAGCAGTTCCAGATAGCGGGTCAAGTCCGCTATGACCTTTTTCTGATATGTTTTCAGTTCCATATAGCGAACACCCCCTTACAATCTGCTAATGTCTCTCGGAATCTTTTTGAATGTAACGCCCATTTTTGCCAGCTTGTCCTCGCTGATAGAGCAGCGGTCGGCATAGATCACCGTTCCATCGGCTTTTTCCGTAATGGTGGAGAGGAACGCATAATCCAGCACCGTCACGCGCTGCGGCTCGTAGTAGAAGTAATAGCCCGTGTTGTTGTGCTTGCCGAGGTAATACGGATTGCCGCCGCTGGGCGAGGCGTAGGGCTGCTTGGTTTCCATGAACCAGATGTATTCGCGGATTTTCTCCGGGGCAACGGCTTCATTCAGGCAATCGCCCACAAGCAGCGGTTCGCCCAGATCGTAGAAGCTGAAATTTCCGCCTGTACCCTCCACGGCGTTCTTGCCCTCGCCGTAACCACGGATCACGCGCTTGACGCGCTCGGCGGTGATGCTGTCGGCGTAGTCCATCATCTCGACAAGGATGAACTTGCGGTGTCCGCCGTCCGCCTTGTTCATGTTGAGGACGGCATGGGCGGTGGTGCCGGAACCGGCGAAGGAGTCGAGGATAATGGAATCAGGATCAGTAGATAAACGTAAAATGTACTCTATGAGCAAGGAAGGCTTTGGAGTACTAAATAAGTCAGTAACTTTTATTTCGGGGAATATCTTCTTTAAGTCATATTTTGCCCGGCGGGTGTGTCCTGTTGTTTCCAAATCTGCCCACAAATTAGACGGGGTAAGCCCGCCTAGTTCATATAAATAGGTACGACGAATCAGGCGCGTTTGATCTTCTGAAAATCGCAGTTCGCCTGTTTTTAATTTTCCTTGTATAGTTTCCATTGACCAACGCCAACCGTTTTGAGGGTGCTTAATAACATTCCCGTTCGGTGCTGTAATATCAAACTGTAAATTTGGACGCCAACTTGGATTATTTACAGGGTTTCCGTCAAACCAAGGACCACGAGGGTCATTATCGGGATTTTTGAAATGCTTTCGTTTGCTTGGATCGTCTATAAAATTTGGTTTCCATGCCGCATTTTTAGCATAGATAAGAGTGTGATTGTAATCTTCGGAAAATTTCAGGGAGTTATTATTGCTGTTATCACTTGACCGCCAAACCGCATCTGTTATGAAACAATGTTCTCCAAAGATTTCATCACAAATTAGTTTGCAATTCGCATATTCGTTATCATCAATGCTGATGAAAATAACCCCATCATCCGCTAACAGCTTTTGCAGCAACTTCAAGCGCGGGTACATCATGCACAGCCACTTGTCATGGCGGGTCAAGTCCTCACCCTCTTTGCCGACGACCTCGCCCAGCCACTTTTTGATCTTCGGGTCATTGACGTTATCGTTATAGACCCAGCCCTCGTTGCCGGTGTTGTAGGGCGGATCAATGTAAATGCACTTGACACGCCCCTCATACCGGGGCAGCAGTGCTTTCAGGGCTTCCAGATTGTCGCCCCGGATGATCATATTTTCGCTGCCGTTATTTTCGTTGTGCTGTCCATTTTCATCAAAGCTGTACTTGCGCTCCAACACCCGAAACGGCACGTCCTGATGGTGATTGATCACCTTGCTCTTTCCAATCCATTCAAGTGTTGGCATGGCTGATTTCCTCCGTAATCGTGTTATCCTCATTTCAAATGAGGGTATTTCTTCCCTGACCCTCAGCAGTAATGAGGGTCACTTCTGGCTATGTTCGTGCGGTGGTTATTGTGGTGAAAGACCTATCCTGTCTCGGAAGGACTAATTTTTTGTCCCATGCTGTCATCGTTTGTCGAATCGACGATTAGGGTAGAGTCGTAACCAAGGGGTCAGTGCGCCCATTCGCACCCGCGAGGTGGAATAGACCCCATTATTTCGAGTTAGAGTCGCTGATATGATCTGCGGCTCATTTTTCGTTTTCGGCGGGTTTCTTGATATACTTTCCGTTCTTGATTCTCGCGTCCGCTGGCTTCTCTGCGTCCTCTGGAATCCCCCAGACCGAGCCAATGCGGATAGCACCGGGGACGCGCCCCTCGCCGCACAAAATCTGAATACGGCGGGTGGAGATACCCCAGCGTTCGGCGGTTTGCGTGATAGATAAATACTTCATGGGCGGTACTCCTGTTGCAGTTTTGTTCTGCGTCTGCTTATAAAATCGCAGTGTAATTATAATCGTCAAAGCGAATAAAAGCAAGGGCTTTCTGAAAAGTTCAGGAAGTATTTTCAAATTCGACACGAAAGGGGTGTGGGGATTTCCCAACAACAAAATGAGCAGTTCGGACGCAGGGCTGAACCGCTCCTTTTTCCGGTGTGTACGGACACCGGATGTGCTTGCTACTCTCCCAAATCTCATATCCGCAGATACACCGCGCTCCCGCTTTCGCAAAAGCAGGAGCGCATATTTTTTGAAAATCTTTCGTTTCGATACCTGCGTTTAGATGAAGAAATGTCCGTTGTAAAGTGAGGAGCAACGAATCGCCAATGCCCTCGTCTTCAAAATTTTCTTTTCGTCACTACCAAGTTTTTGAGAAAAAATGTCCGTTGTATTGTGAAAGGAGTGTTTCAATATGCCAGACCGCACACGACCCATCCGCAAGGAAATCTGCCTGAATGAGCAGGAATTGAGCGTAGTTCGCCACAAGATGAATCAACTCGGCACCCGCAACTTCGGCGCGTATGCCCGGAAAATGCTGATTGACGGGTACATCATCAAGGTCGATTACACAGAGCAGAAAAAGTTAGCTGCCGCTGTCAGCAGGATTGCCACCAACATCAACCACGTCTGCCGCCGCATCAACAGCACCGGGCATTTCTACGAGGATGACGTTGCCGAACTGAAAGCGCGGCAAGCCGAGATCTGGGAACTGCTGAAAGTGCGGCAGAGAGATGAGCTTTGACCACAACGGGATTTTCCATGTGTGGGTTTTCCGTCACCGGTTTTCCGGACGGTGGACAAGCTGACGCTCCGGAGCGTACCACAACCGGATTTTTGGAGCATGGATTTCCAAACTGTCACAGGGGATGAAATTCATACCCAAATCAATAAGAAATAAATCAACGCTCAATATAGTCATCCATCAATCCTATCAATACTGGTTTTGATGGATGGGATAGGAGGATTATGTCACAGAAGTTTTTGAAGTTTACAAGCGAGAGCTTGTCGGCATCCTACATACCGTTTCCACGGTTTTTGATGGAGGATAGTCTTGCCGGGCTGTCCAACGATGCAAAAGTGCTGTATGCCTTGATGCTGGATCGGGCGAGCATTTCAAAAGTCAACGGTTTTCTTGAAACTGACGGCACCATCCGAATTTACTTCACCGTGGAACAGGCGCAGAAGAAGCTGCACCGCAGCCGACAATGTGCGACGCGGATATTTCATGAGCTTGAGTTCAGCGGTTTGATCTGCCGAAAGAAACAGGGGCTTGGAAAACCCGCATTGATTACACTGAATTATCCCTCTAATGCGAAGCTGATTCAGCCGAAGAAAGGCAGCTCAATATTGTCCGGATAAAGGTCGAAAACGTGGCATTTTTCGCCCCACAATCGGCGCGAAAACACAGGGGAATATCTTTCCTTACAGCAACGCCAAAATGGGCTTATACGCGCTACAGAAGCGATAAAGGAGGTACTATGTGAACGCAGAAAAAGCGAATATTCAAAACAGCATGGATGCAGCCGAAATCCCGGAATATGTCTTCGAATCGCTGGCACGGAGTCTGCTTCCGGTAATTCAGAAGTACTACGAAAGCGAAGGTGGCAAAAAGGCATTTGCCGAATGGAAAGCAAAGAAGGAGATTTCAGGCAGTGCATCTACATAAAGAAACCGGGAGGATTGCAATAATCGGCAGTCCTCCCGGCTTTTCCATTACCAGTCTTCAATTTCTTCCATTAAAACAATAAATCCGAACCCATGACCAATCGGCACAAGGTTCGGATTATATTGTTTTGGTGGACCTGAAGGGATTCGAACCCTCGACCTCTCGGATGCGAACCGAACGCTCTCCCAGCTGAGCTACAAGCCCATGTTGCAGGGCGTCGCACGCCCTGCTCATCCATTATACACATTCTGCGCCAGAATGCAAGCTTTTTCTTACCTGGCCCGGAAAAATTCACTCTATTCCGGAAGCTCTCCCTCCCCGCTGCCCATTTCCGCCTCGGCCCAGTCGGACAGGGATTCCAGCACCGGCAGCAGCCGCAGGCAGCGCTCCGTGGGGCTGTACTCCACCCGCACCGGCACCTCGGGATATGCCTGCCGCCGCACCAGGCCGTCCCGCTCCAGCTCCCGCAGAGCCGCCGCCAGCACCGTGTTGCTGATGCCGTCCAGCTTTCCCCGCAGGGTGTTGTAGCGGATGCTCCCGGCATTGGCCACGGAGCACAGGATCTGCACCTTCCACTTGCCGCCGATGCGGCTCATGGCCCAGTGCAGCGGACATTTCTCCATACAGGGGCAGTCGTAATGGGACATGGTAAGCTCCTCCTGACCTGGTCAGTTCTTTCTGCGTGCTTGCTTTTTTCCGGGACTGTGCTACTATTGTATCAGATAAGGAAAAAGGAGTAAATAGCAAATGCACATTTATCTTCAGGGCCTGACCATGGGCCTTGCGTATGTGGCCCCCATCGGCCTGCAAAATCTGTTCGTCATCAACAGCGCCCTGACCCAGAAGCGGACTCGGGTCTATCTCACCGCCCTGATCGTGATCCTGTGGGACGTGTCCCTGGGTATTGCCTGCTTCCTGGGCACCGGCGCCCTGATGGAGGCCTTGCCCTGGCTTCAGAAGGTCATCCTGGGCCTGGGCAGCCTTATCGTCATCTGGATCGGCGTGGGGCTGCTGCGATCCAAGGCCTCCCTGGAGGGTGGCAAGGACGTGAACGTGCCCCTTTGGCGTCTGTTCACCACCGCCTTTGTGGTGACCTGGATGAATCCCCAGGCCCTCATCGACGGCACCATGATGCTGGGGGCCTTCCGGGCCAGCCTGCCCCAGGGCGGCGATCTGCCCTTTATCTTCGGCTTCGGCAGCGCCTCCGTCCTGTGGTTCCTGACCCTGTCCACGGTGGTATCCCTGCTGGGAGGCCGGTTCAACGAAAAGGTCCTGAACATCATCAACAAGGTCTGCGGCGCGGTGATCATCTTCTATGGCTGCAAGCTGCTGTGGAGCTTTGTGAAGCTCATGGGTTGGCTTTGATTCGCCGGGACGAGGCAATATACAGGGGGATGGCTGCCAGCTGCGCCGCCACCGAATGCCCCGCAAACACGAAAATGGCAAAAGGGGGGCGGACAGCACGATGAAGGCCATGGCCTGGGACATTTTCTTTTTCTTACCGCGCATAATGGCTTCCTCCCTGCCGGCTGCTTTTCTCACAGCCCATGATACCCCAGCCTCCCGGTTTGTCAAGGCCCCGGCGAAAAAAAGGAGCCGCCCTGCAAGCAGAGCGGCCCAAGCGGGTGGGATATTGGAAAGCTTCCGATACTTATGATACGCCATTTTGCCTGCCGTGTAAATAGGAACCTTTGTCATATCTGGTCGAACGACAAAAAAATCTTAAATTTTTGTGAATCCCTGCCAAAAATGCCCGTTCCTACTTTTCAAGGCCCGGGCATTATGTTATAATGCGGATAAGGATAAGGGGAACCATCTCCCCGACCCTTGCCCCGAAAGGGATACCTGCGAAAGGAGCAACCAACTATGAAGTTCACATTTACCTGCAAGAAGATCGCCCTGAACGACTCCATCAAGGACTATGCCGAAAAGAAAATCAGCAAGCTGGATCGGTATTTCCCGGAGGAAGCGGACGCATTTGTGACCTTCGCCGTAGAGAAGAAAAACCGCTGTGTGGTGGAGCTGACCATCCGCGCCGCCAACGGCACGCTGTTCCGCGCCCAGGAGGAGGACCCCGACGGCGACATGCGGGGCGCCATTGACGAGGCCGTTGCCTTTATCGACCGCCGTATCCGCAAGAACAAGACCCGTCTGGCCCGGAATCTGCGGCCCGATGCCCTGGCGTCCACCGTTCCTGCCGAGTTTGACGTGGTGGAGGAGCCGGAATTCGACGTGGTGCGCACCAAGCGCTTCGCCGTGAAGCCCATGACCACCGAGGAGGCCATTCTGCAGATGAACCTGCTGGATCACACCTTCTATGTGTTCCGGAATATGGATACCTCCGCCGTGTGCGTGGTGTATCGCCGCAACAACGGCGGCTACGGCCTCATCGAAACCCAGGACTGATTTGTGTATATACTGCGGGGGCGGACACGAGTCCGCCCCCGTTTTTTGACCGCCAGAATGCCATCGCCCACCTGAAGGAGGTGGGCGATGGCATTCTGAGTGTGGAGAGAAACGGTAATGAGGAAGCTGATATCTGTGTGTCAGGACGCGGACTCGCTGTCGTTGACAGCGGCGGCAGCCGCCTGCTTCTTGGCCTTCTTGCTGGCGATCACCGTCTTGATGACCGGAGAGAACAGGGAAACGGCGGCCAGGATGATGAACACGCAGCTGATGGGCCGGGTAAAGAAGGTGCCCACGTCGCCGTCGGACAGGATCAGGGCCCGGCGGAAGTTCTTTTCGATCATTCCGCCCAGAATCACGCCCAGAATGATGGGCGGCAGAGAAAAGTCCATCTTCTGCAGCACATAGCCCGCGATACCGGCAATGATCATCATGTACACGTCGTTGAGGCTGCGGTTGCAGGCGTAAGTACCCACGAAGCAGAAGGTGAAGATCAGAGGCAGCAGGATCTTCTGGGGAATATCCAGCACCCGGGACCACAGCCGGATACCGGCAAAGCCCAGGATACCCATCAGAAGGTTCGCCACAAACAGACCCACGAACAGCATATATACGCTGTCCTTATGCTCGGTAAACAGCAGCGGGCCGGGGGCTAGGCCCAGCATGGTCAGGGAGCCCAGCATGACCGCCGTACCGGCGTCGCCGGGAATACCCATGGACAGCAGCGGGACGAAGGCGCCGCCGGAGATGGCGTTGTTGCCGCTTTCGGAGGCCGCAATGCCCTCCGGGGAACCGTGGCCGAATTCCTCCTTGTGCTTGGACCATGTCTTGGCCTGGCTGTAGCTGACCCAGGAGGCGATATCGCCGCCGGTGCCGGGCACCGCGCCGATGAAGGTGCCGATGATGGAGGAGCGGATCAGCGTGGGGAAGATCCGCTTCAGATCGGACTTGGAGGGGAAAACGTGCTCGATCTTCATCCTGTTTTTCTCCGCCTTGTAGCCCTTGGCCATCTCCTCAATGGTGTTCAGGCCCTGGGAGAAGGCGAACAGGCCGATCAGCAGAGGGATGAAGCTGATGCCGCCCATCAGGTACACAGATCCGAAGGTAAAGCGGTTCACGCCGCCCATGCCGTCGACGCCGATGGTGGCCAGCAGCAGGCCGATGACGCCGCCGATGACGCCCTTGATGACGGATTTGCCCGTCAGGCCTGCCACAATGCTGATGCCGAACACCGCCAGCGCAAAGTACTCCTGCGCGCTGAACTTCAGGGCTACCTTAGCCAGCATAGGGGCGAAGATGCACAGGCAGATGGCGCTGAACAGGCCGCCGAACAGGGAAGCAAAGGTGGAGATGCCCAGGGCACGGCCGGGCTGACCCAGCTTGTTGGCCATGGGATAGCCATCCAGAGCCGTGGCAGCGGAGGCGGAGGTGCCCGGGGTGTTCAGCAGGCTGGCGGAAATGGAGCCGCCGTAAATGCCGCCGCAGAACACGCCCAGCAGCATGTACATGCCGCCCATGCCGGAAAAGCTCAGGGTAAAGGGAAGAAGGATCGAGAGGCCCATGACTGTAGACAGGCCAGGCAGAGCGCCGATGACGATACCCGCGAACGTGCCGATAAACACGGCCAGCAGATTCATGGGCAGAAAGACGTTCTGAATCGCAGCCAATACATATTCCACAGCAAGCACCTCACTTAAACAGGATACCCTGCGGCAGTCTGACACGCAGGCCGAACTTGAACAGTGCGTACACAGCGGCCGTAGCGATAACGCCTACCAGGATGGCACGAAGCCACTTTCTCTCACCCAGCACCCACATAACGGAGGGGATGAAGATCACGGACGCCAGGATGAAGCCGCCGAAGTGCAGGACCACGCAGTACACTGCAAAGATCAGCAGCATCCAGTAAATACCCTTCATTTCAGGGGCTTTCAGATTGATAGGAGCTTCATTATTGTCGCGGTAAGCCTTGCTGACAAAGCCTTCAATAACCATGCCGATGGACAGCACCGCCAGCAGCACCGCCAGGCAGCGGGGCCAGATAGCGGAGCCCGGGTCCTGGCCAATGGTATTTGCACCGATGGGGTGCGCGTACTCAGCCGTGGAAACAAAGACGAAAGCGCTGATTGCAAAGAATACCGCCGCAGCTCCGATGTTCCATTTTTTCATAATTCAGATTCTCGCAGCTCGGAGGTGGTGGATAGGGGTCAGTTCAGGGTGATGCCGGTGCACAGCTCGGCATACTTGGCGTCGTCGGCCTTCAGCATGTCGTTCAGAGCGGTGCCGGTGAGCTCAACGGGCTCCATGCCCAGGTTGCGGATGGCAGCCTTGTACTCGTCGCTGGCAACAGCCTTGGCAAAGATATCGCTCAGATAGTCGATCTTGGCCTGATCGGTGCCGGCAGGAGCGCAGACAACAACCCAGCCGCGGAAGTTGGTGTCGCTGTTCATGGTCTCGGAAACGGTGGGGATGTCGGGATAGCTTTCCATACGCTCGTCAGCCAGGAAGCCCAGCATCCTCAGGGTACCGGCCTCCACCTGGCTCTTGGCAGGCTGCATCTGGGTGAAGGAGGCGTCCAGATGACCGCCGGCCATAGCGGCCACCACGTCGGCGGAGCCGTCGTAGGAAACATGGTTCAGGGTGATGCCGAAGTCACGCTCGAAAGCGATGGCAGCCAGATGGGTGGCAGTGCCCACACCGGAGTTGCCCACGGTGACCTCACCGGGATGCTCCTTGCAATAAGCCACGAACTCCTCCACGGAGTCATACTTGCCGTTGTTGGCGGCAACCAGCAGGCCGTAGGGGTCAGCCATGGTGGCAGCCAGGGGGACGAAGGAATCCAGACCCAGCTGGGTCTTGCCCTCGTACTTCATCATCAGCAGGTCCACAGCGATGGGGCCAAGGGTGTAGCCGTCGTTGTCGGATGCTGCGGTGGCGGACATACCGATCAGGCCGCCGGCGCCGGTCTGGTTCTCAGGCATGAAGCTCACGCCGCTGGGCAGATACTTGCTGGCAGCGTCCAGCAGGGCGCGCACGGACATGTCGGTGGGACCACCGGCGGAGTAGGGAACGATCACGGTGATGTTTTCCTTGGGATAATCCGCCTTGTCACCGTCGCCGTTACCGGAGTTGCTGCAGCCGGCCAGGGCCAGGATGGCCAGGGACGCCAAAAGCATTGCGACAAATCTCTTCATTTGGTTTTTCATTTTCGTCCTCCTAAAATGTAATATGAACATTTTGACAGCGTTCGTTTCTGAAAAACTATCAAAATATCACACAATATTTTTGCGGAACTCCCCTGCCCCGCTTGACTTCGCGTCCATTTCCTAACATCTTCTATATTTAGATTTTATAAAGGATGTCTGGAAATGTCAAGGGAAATGTGATGCAATTACCAAAGACCAGCGCAATGAACAAAAAAACTTGTCTAATTTGTTCAATGTGCACTTGCGTATGTTAAAAAATGCGCATTCTGGGCCACAAACATAGTGATAAGGCAAAAATAATAACACATCCTGAGAAAAAATGGTATTTCAGAACATTTTTCTCTCAGGATGTGTTACATATGATCAAACAAAATGAACAATTTCCCCGCGTCCCGTGCCGCCAATGATACGCCGGGCGGTCACGGGCAGGGGCATGGAGGGTTCATCAGCCGTTTACGGCGTCGGATGCAATGAGGGCCTCGGCCTCTTCTTCCGTAAGGCCCAGCTTCTCCATAAACACCTCTTTGCTGTGCTGGCCCAGCAGCGGGGCCGGTGTGAAGGTGTCGATCTTGTGATTGGTGAGCTTGATCTGGTTGCCGGTGAGCTTCATACGGCCGGCCTTGGGGTGGTCCACCTCCACGAACATCTCGCGGGCGCCGGCGATATGGGGATCCTTCACCACCCGGTCGATGGTGTTGATGGGCGCGGCAGGAATCCCCTTGTCCAGCATGGCCTGCACCGCGTCGTCGATGGTCCAATCCTTCAGCCAGTCCTCGATAATGGGCTTGAGGTCGGCATGGTGCAGCACGCGGTCGTTGTTGGAGGTGAAGCGGGGATCCGTCTTCAGCTCGGGCTTGCCCATCAGGTCGCACAGCAGACCATACAGCTTGTCGTTGCCTGCGCCGATGACCAGCATGCCGTCCTTGGCCTGGAAGGAGTCATAGGGATACAGGGCCTCATAGCGGTTGCCGATGCGCTGAGGGATCTTGCCGGTGGCCAGATAGATGATGTTGATGATCTCCAGAGAGGAAACCATGGAGTCCACCAGGGCCACGTCCACCTTCTCGCCCTCGCCGGTCTTCAGGCGGTTGATATAGGCCGCCAGGATGCCCACGCAGCAGCTGATGCCGCCCATGACATCGGCAATGGCGGTGCCGGTGCGGGTGGGGGCGCTGTCGGGCCAGCCGGTGGTGCTCATCAGGCCGCTGATGGCCTGACCCACAATGTCATAGCCTGCCCGCTCATGGTAGGGGCCGTAGTGGCCGAAGCCGGAGACGGAGGCATAGATGATGGCAGGGTTGATCTTGCGCAGCTCCTCATAGCCCAGGCCCAGGCGGTCCATAACGCCGGGACGGTAATTCTCCAGAACCACGTCGCTCTGGGCCACCAGCTTGCGGAACACCTCTTTACCGGCCTGGCTCTTGAGGTTCAGGACGATGCCGCGCTTGTTGCGGTTGAGGTTCATATAATAGGCGCTTTCGCCGTTGACAATGGGGAAGTTGCTGCGGGCGTCATCACCCTTGCCGGGACGCTCGATCTTGATGACCTCGGCGCCCAGATCCGCCAGCATCATGCCGCAGTACGGGGCGGCAAGCACGCGGGACAGATCCAGCACCTTCATGCCGGACAGCAGACCTTTATGCTCCATAGTGTGTACTCCTTTTTTTGCGCAGGTGCGCCAGTCAGATTTGCTTGATTCAGATGCGGGCCACGCCGGACTTGCGGGCAGCCTCGGCCACGGCCTTGGCCACGGCGGGACCCACCCGGGGGTCAAAGGCAGCGGGGATGATATAGTCCTCGGACAGCTCGTCGCCCACCAGGCCCGCCAGGGCCTCGGCGGCGGCCATCTTCATCTCCTCGTTGATGTCGCTGGCGCGGACGTCGAACGCACCCCGGAAGATGCCGGGGAAGGCCAGAACGTTGTTGATCTGGTTGGGATAGTCGCTGCGGCCGGTGGAGACCACCCTGGCCCCGCCCGCCTTGGCGTCGTCGGGGAAGATCTCCGGCGTGGGGTTGGCGCAGGCAAAGATGATGGCGTCCTTGTTCATGGTCCTGACCATTTCGGTGGTAACGGTGCCGGGAGCGGACACGCCGATGAACACGTCTGCGCCCACCAGCATATCGGCCAGGGAACCGTCCTTGCGGCCCAGGTTCGTGACCTGTGCCATCTCCTCCTTGATCCAGTTCAGGCCCTGGCGGCCGGCATAGATAGCGCCACTGCGGTCGCACATGGTGATATCCTTGAAGCCCGCGGACAGCAGCAGCTTGGTAATGGCAATGGCGGCAGCGCCGGCGCCGGAGGTGACGATCTTCACGTCCTCCTTCTTCTTGCCCACCACCTTCAGGGCGTTGGTCAGACCTGCCAGGGTGATGACGGCGGTGCCGTGCTGGTCATCGTGGAAAATGGGAATGTCGCACTTTTCCTTCAGCTTGCGCTCGATCTCGAAGCAGCGGGGAGCAGCAATATCCTCCAGATTGATGCCGCCGAAGGAGCCGGAGATGTTGTACACAGTCTCCACAAACTCGTCCACGTTCTTGGTCTTGACGCAGAGAGGGAAGGCATCCACGCCGCCAAAGGACTTGAACAGCACGCACTTACCCTCCATCACGGGCATACCGGCCTCGGGGCCGATGTCGCCCAGGCCCAGAACGGCGCTGCCGTCGGTGATGACGGCGCACAGATTGTGGCGGCGGGTCAGCTCATAGCTCTTTTCGATGTCCTTCTGGATCTCCAGGCAGGGCTGGGCCACGCCGGGGGTATAGGCCAGGGACAGGTCGTCCTTGGTCTTGACGGGCACGGTGGCCACCACCTCGATCTTACCCTTCCACTCGCCGTGGAGTCTCAGGGATTCCTTTGCGTAATCCATAGTGTAATTCCTTTCTTATTGTTCGTCCATGGCATGGGGCAGAGTGGACCCGCCGTAGGGCATTACCAGCACGGAGGCGTCGGGGCCCAGCTTTTGGAAGGCGTAGTCCAGAGCGCTCTGCACATCGGAATAGGGAGTGAGGAAAATGGACCGGACGAAATCGGGCTCCATTTCGCTGACCAGGCAGATCTCCGCATTCTGCAGGACCATGGCAATGGCGGCGGCCTTGTGGCCGCCCAACTGAAAGTCCCGGCCGATGCGCTCCACCATGCTCTCGGGAGAGGGCATGGTGGTCATCCACTCCTGGAAGGTCGTGCCGCCCAGACCCTCCCGGCAGGAGCCCACCAGGATCACCACGCCGCCCTTGGCGACGGCATGCTTGGCGTTGTCCAAAGCCTTCTGGGTCTGGTAAAGGTTCAGGTCCTTGGGCGCGCCGCCCTGGGACACGATGACGATATCCGCACGGTGGTCGATGTCCTTGCGGTAGAGCCTGTCCAGAAAGCGGCAGCCCTCCCGGTGGGCCAGGGTCACATCACCGGCCACGGCGCAGACGATCTGCTTGTGCTCATCCAGCACCACGTTGAGGATATAATCCACCCCGCACATGGCGGCGGCCTCCTCAATGTCCCGGCGCAGGGGGTTGCCCTCCAGATTTCCGGCGCAGGCGCTCTCCCGAACCATCATGGAGTGATTGGACTGGATCGCGCTGGGAGTGGAGACGCCGGGCATAATGGCCTTGGCGCCGCCGGAATATCCGGCAAAGTAGTGATATTCGATGTTGCCCAGGCAAATGCGCCGGTCCGCCTCGGCCACCACCCGGGTGATGTCCACCGGCGTACCGGCAGAGGTGACGCCCAGATGCACCACATCCGCGGGGTCGCTGTCCACGCAGCGGATCTGTGCCCAGGCCTGTTCACCGGCCAGATGGCGCATTTCCTCCGGGGTCTGGGCGCGGTGGCTGCCCAGTGCGAAAACCAGGGTGATATCCTCCGGCCTGGCCCCGCCGGCATACAGCTCGTCCAGCAGGGCAGGCATGACGGTATAGGTGGGCATGGGCCGGGTGATATCGCTGGTAATAATGGCGATCTTCTCGCCGGGGTGGATGACCTCCCGCAGCAGAGGAGCGCCAATGGGGGAGGAGAGGGCCCTGCGGACCTCTCGCTCCCCGGTAAGCGCATGGGGGACTGGGTTGGGAGTCAGAACACCCTGAAGATTCCGTTCAGGGACGGTAAAGCGCTGTACGCCGTTACCGAAACCAACTTCAAGTTCCATCCAGAGCCTCTCCTGTTGTTCAGCCCCAGATCTCTTCGTCCGTGGGCATGGTGGAGCCGGGACGAACCTTGGCCACACGGCTGACGTTGAACAGGTGGCGCCAGCTCAGGTTCTCGCTGATGGAGTTGTTGCCCCAGCTGCCGCAGCCCAGAGTGGTGGTGGCGGACAGGCTGTTGAAGAAGCTGCCGCCGTTGTTGGTGGAGCAGATCTGGTTGATCAGGAACCGGGATACCGGCAGGGTCTCGGCAGCGTAATCAATGTGGGCGTCGTTATAGGAGTGGATGCAGACGCTGTGGCCCTTGCCCTCCACGTTCAGGTTGGCGTTGGCGATGGCCACGGCCTCCTCCCAGGTGTTGTAGCGGTAGGCAGCGATGCAGGGGCACATCTTCTCCTTGGAGAAGGGCTCACCGGCGCCGGCCTTCTCCACCTTCACCAGCAGGACCACGGTGTCGGCGGGAACGGTCAGACCGGCCATCTTGGCGATGTGCTGCGCGCTCTGGCCCACGGCGTCCTTGTTCATCTTGCCGCCGGGGAAGATCACGTTGCGGACGGCGTCGATCTCCTCGGGCTTCTCCACATAGTAAGCGCCGTTCTTCTGGAAGGTCTTGACCATGTCGTCATACATGGCGGCGGGGGTGATGGCGGTCTGCTCGCCGGAGCAGATGATGCCGTTATCGAACTTGCGTCCGGCAACGATCATGGGAACGACCTTCTCCAGGTCCACGTCGTCGTCGATGATGCACTGGACGTTGCCGCCGCCCACGCCGTAGGCGGGCTTGCCGGAGGCATACGCGGCCTTGACCATACCGGCGCCGCCGGTGGAGATGCACACGTCGCACTGCTTCATGATCTCGCCGGAGATCTCGATGGTGGGCTCGGCCACGCACTGCAGCAGATCAGCGGGAGCACCCAGCTTCACGATGGCCTCCTGCATCAGCTCGCAGGCCCGGGTGGAGCACTTCTTGGACCGGGGGTGAGGCCCAACGATGATGGCATTGCGGCCCTTCAGGGCGAACATGGCGTTGCACATGGGGGTGACGATGGGGTTGGTGGTGGGGGTGATGGCGCCCACAACGCCCATGGGCTTGGCCACCTCGGTCAGGCCCAGCTCAGGCAGCTGGCGGATGATACCAACGCTCTTGCCGCCCTTCATGTCGCTCCAGATCACGCGGGCCTTGCCCTTGTTCTTGTTGACCTTGTCCTCATAAACGCCCATGCCGGTCTCGTCCACGGCCATGCGGGCCAGAGGCTCGGCGTTGTCAAAGATGGCCTTGGCCATGGCCTTGCACAGGGCATCCACCTGCTCCTGGGTGTAGTTCTCGATAACGGCCTGGGCAACGCGTGCCTTCTCAACCAGTTCGCTTACATACTTGGCAGCTTCCATTGTAATGTACCTCCATAAAATTTTTATATAAGTGCAATGATAAACGGGTATCGCCTATTTTGCCGGGAAAAACCGGGTCCTTTACAGGCCCAGGCGCTCAATGCGCAGCTCCTCCTCGCGGGTGAAGTTGCTCTTGGGCGTGTAGCCGGGCAGAGGCATCAGCTTCTCATGGATGGCGTCGATGAACCAGTGCTCATTGGGGAAGAACTGCTCCTCCATTTCAGGGCAGGGAGTGATCCAGTTGCGGGCGCCCAGCACCACGGCGGGAGCGTCCAGATCGTCGAAGGCCAGCTCGTTGATATGGGTGGCCATGTCGTTGATGATGCTGCCGCGGACGCAGGCGTCAGAGGCCAGGATGATCCTGCCGGTCTTTTTCACGGAGGCCAGAACCTTCTCATAGTTGAAGGGCACCACGCTGCGGGCATCGATGACCTCAGCCTCCAGGCCGAACTGCTCCTTCAGAATGTCGGCAGCCTTCAGGGCCTTGTACAGGGTGGGGCCGATGGTCAGGATGGTGATATCCTTGCCCTGGCGCTTGATGTCGGGCTCGCCGAAGGGGATCTCATAGGACTCGGTGGGCACGCCCTCCAGGTGGAACTCCTCGCCCTTGTCGTACATGGGCTGGCTCTCCATGAAGATCACGGGGTCGGTGCCGTTCAGGGCGGTGGTCATCATGCCCTTGGCGTCATAGGGGGTGATGGGGTACACAACCTTCAGGCCGGGCACATGGGCGGGCAGAGCGGTCCAGTCCTGAGAATGCTGAGCGCCGTACTTGCGGCCCACGGAAACCCGCAGGACCATAGGCAGCTTCAGCTGGCCGGCGGACATAGCCTGCCACTTGGCCATCTGGTTGAAGATCTCGTCGCCGGCGCGGCCCATGAAGTCGCAGTACATTAGCTCGGTGACGCTGCGGCCGCCGCACATGCCGTAACCAACGGCGCTGGCCACGATGCAGGACTCGGAGATGGGGGAGTTGAACAGACGGTTGAAGGGGATGGAATCGCTGAGGCCCTGATACACGCCGAAGGCGCCGCCCCATTCGCGGACATCCTCACCGTAGGAGACCAGGGTGGGATCCTCGTAATACTTGTCGATAATGGCCTCGAAGATGGCGTCGCGGATGGTATACTGCTTCAGCTTGGACACGGGCTTGCCGTCCACAACGGCGGCGCGCTCCTTCTTGGCGATCTTCTGGACCCGGGGGTTCTCGGACTTGGGCGTCAGCACGAAGGGAGTGCCCTGGGCCATGCTGACCTGGTGACCGTTGTTGAAGGTGAAGCGGGAGATGGCATCGGGATCCTTGATAAAGTCCAGACGGGGGGAGATCTCCAGATCCTTGGACAGCTTCATGACCTCGGTGATGCGGGTCTTGATGTCCTCGTTGATCTTGTCGATGTCGGCATCGGTGGCCACACCGGCCTCAATGAGCTGCTTGCGGAACAGCAGGATGCAGTCGTTCTGCTCCCAGGACTCGATCTCCTCCTTGGAGCGATAGGCGTTCTGGTCGGAGGTGGAGTGGCCGCCCAGGCGATAGGTCAGCACGTCCAGCAGCACGGGGCCCTTGTTCTCCTTGATAAGCTGCAGCTTGCGGCGATAGGCGTCGATAACGGCCAGGGGGTTCACGCCGTCCACGCGCTCGGCATTCATCTGGTTCTCGGTGATGCCGGCGCCCACCCGGGCCAGCTGGCCATAGGCCATGGTCTCGCCGTTGGTGCGGCCGCCCATGCCGTAGCCGTTGTCCATGAAGTTGAAGATCACAGGCAGGCCGCCCTTGTACTCGTCGGGCCACAGGGTCTTCAGCTGATCCATGGCGGAGAAGTTCAGCGCCTCCCACACGGGGCCGCAGCCCAGGGAGCCGTCGCCGCCGTTGGCGATGACCACGCCGGGCGCCTTCATATTCTTCTTATACAGAGCAGCGCCGGCGGCGATGCAGGGGGAACCGCCCACGATGGCGTTGTTGGGATAAATGCCGAAGGGCAGGAAGAACAGGTGCATGGAGTTGCCCAGGCCCCGGGCAAAGCCGTTCTCGCGGCCGAACAGCTCGCAGGTCAGGCCGTACAGGAAGAAGACGATGGCCTGCTCCTTGACGCTCTTTTCGGGCAGGTGCTTCTTCACCACCTCATAGGGCTTGCCGTCGAAGGTGGTCTCCATGATGTGGAGCAGCTCCTCGTCGGGCATCTTGGTGATGGCGGACAGGCCCTTGGCCAGCACCTCGCCGTGGCTGCGGTGGGTGCCGAAGATAAAGTCATTGCTGTCCAGCAGATAGCTCTGGCCCACGGCCGCAGACTCCTCGCCGGTGTACAGGTGGGCGGGGCCGGTGTAGGTATACTCCACGCCGTTGTAGGCCTTGGTCAGGCGGACGGACTTCAGCATGGACTCAAACTCGCGGATATACTCCATATCGCGATAGATACGCAGCATATCTTCCTTGGTGAAGCTGTCACCCTTCAGCTCGTCGGCCACGGTCTTCTGGTACTTGCAGACGTCGATATCCTGGAAGTGGATCTCGCCGGGGGCACGCAGCTGTTTGGGATCATAGAATTGTGCTTTGGACATGGTGCAACACTCCTATATTTCTAAATAAAAGTATATCGGTTGGAACGGGTGAAATCAGAGCTTCACGGCGAAGGCCGCCTCGCGGATGATCTCGCTGACGGAGGGGTGGGGATACACGATCTCCCGGATGGCGTCCACGGTCATCTCCTTCTCGATCATCACGGCACAGGCCAGGATGAACTCGGAGGAATAATTGCTCATGACGTGCGCGCCCACCAGGGTGCGGTATTTCTTGTCGAACACGAACTTGGCGATGCCCACAGGGCCTTCGTTCTCGGCCACATAGCGGCCGGCATAGGCCATGGGCAGCTTCACGGTAACGGCGTCGATGCCGGCGGCCTTGGCCTGCTCCTCGGTCATGCCCACGCAGGCCACCTCGGGGTTGGTGTACAGCACGCTGGGGATGGCCTTGTAGCGCATCCGGTCCTTCTTGCCCAGGATGGTGTTCACAGCCACCTCACCCATGCGGTAGGCGGAATGGGCCAGCATGGAGGTGCCGTTGCAGTCACCCACGGCGTAGACGTTGACGGCGTTGGTGCGGCAGCACTCGTCCACCTTGATGGCGCCGCGCTCCACCACCAGGTTCAGGTTCTCCACGCCGCAGGTGTCCGCCACGGGCTTGCGGCCGATGGCCAGCAGCACCTTGTCGCACAGGACCTTCTCCTCCCTGCCGTCCTTCTCGTACACGACGCCGTCGGCGTCGATGCGGACCACCTTGGACTTCAGGCAGAACTTCATGCCGTCCTTCTCATAGCCCTTCTGCAGCAGGGCGGAGATCTCGTCGTCGATGGGCCCGGCGATCTTGGGCATCATCTCGATGACGGTGGTCTCGCAGCCCACCACGCCGTAGTAGGCGGCCAGCTCCAGGCCGATAACGCCGCCGCCGATGACGGCCAGGCGCCGGGGCAGCTCCTTCAGTGCCAGAGCCTCGCGGTTGGTCATCACGAAGCCGGAGGCCAGACCCTCCTTCACCCCGGGGATGGGGGGGACGAAGGCCCGGGAGCCGGTGGCAATGATCAGGTTCTTGCCGGTGTAGACCTTACCGTCGGCCTCCACCTGGATGCCCTCGTCGCCGCGGCCGCGGATCATGCCGGAGGCATTGACCACCTCCACGTGGCTGGCCTTCATGGCCGCGCCCACGCCGGAGACCAGGGTGTGGATGACCTTTTCCTTGCGGGCCACCACGGCAGGCTGGTCCACATGGGACCCCTGGCACACCACGCCGAACTTGCGGCCGTACTCGGTGGTATAGTGATAGATCTTTGCGGAATTCAGCAGGACCTTGCTGGGGATGCAGCCCTCGTTGAGGCAGGTGCCGCCCAGGGCGCGCTGCTCGATCAGCAGGGTTTTCAGACCGGCCTGACCGGCGCGCTCTGCGGCCACATAGCCGCCGGGGCCGCCGCCCAGGACAATAACGTCATAGCTCATGGTGATATTTCCTCCAAATCAAATCTGGCAGCGTGTGCCGCGTCCTTATTTCGCCAGCAGCAGGTCGAAGTTGGCAATGTTGTTGGCCAGGGCCTGCAGGAAGCGGGAAGCGGGAGCGCCGTCCAAAGCGCGGTGGTCATAGGTCAGGGACAGGTTCATGGTGGGATAGAACTCAGGCTGACCATTCTTCATCCGGATACGGGTCTCGATGTTGCACACGCCCAGGATACCCGTCTGAGGAGGATTGATGATGGGGGTGAAGGTGGTCACGCCGAAGGCGCCCAGGTTGGACACGGTGAAGGAAGCGCCGGTGAGCTTATCGGGAGAGATGGAGCCGCTGCGGCACTCGGCGGCCAGCTCCTTCATCTTCAGACTGATCTCGGCCAGGCTCATCTCGTCAGCGTGCATGATGGTGGGCACCAGCAGGCCCCGGTCGGTATCCACGGCCACGCCGATATTGGCATGCTTGAACAGCTTCATCTCATTGTCGCTGTAGTGGGCGTTCAGGGCGGGGAAATCCAGGATGGTCCGGGACACGGCGAAGATCACCATGTCGTTGAGGCTGATGCCGGGCAGACCGGCCTTTTCACCCTCGGCCTTGATGCGGGCCCGCAGCTTCTGCATGGCGGTGACGTCCGCGAAGCTGTTGTGGGTCAGCTGGGCCATGTTGGACAGGGAGTCGTGCATGTTCCGGGCGATGAGCTTGCGCAGGTGGGTGTTCTTGACGGTCTCAAACTCCGCCTCGGCGGCAGGAGCGGCGGCAGCGGCAGGAGCCGCGGCAGTCTCCGCTGCGGGAGCGGCGGCCTTGGTGCCCAGATCGGCGGTGGTAACGGCGCCGCTGAGACCGGTACCGGCCTCGCTGCCGGTGGCATAGGGACGGGCGGCGTCGGTGATGAAGGGCCCGGTCAGCGCCATAGCGGCGATGTCCCGCTCGATGATGCGGCCATTGGGGCCGGTGCCCTTGGCGTAACGGATGTCGATGCCCTTTTCCTCGGCCATTCTGCGGGCCCGGGGAGAAATGCGGATGGCTTCGCCATGGTTGACCATGGTGGGAGCTGCGGCAGCCGCGGCAGAGGCGGCCGCAGGAGCGGCAGCAGCCGCAGGGGCAGCCTCAGCAGCGGGAGCGGCCTTGCCGCCCAGGGAGAAGGGCTCGCCGGGCTTGCCCACCACGCAGACGATCTCCTTGACGGCGATCTCGTCGCCCTCCTCGCCGATGCACTTGAGGACGGTGCCGTCCTGCTCGCTCTCCACGTCGAAGGTGGCCTTGCCAGTCTCGATGGCAAACAGATAGTCGCCGGTCTTGACGGTGTCGCCTTCCTTCACATACCACTTGCTCAGGATGGCGCTGTCCTCGGACAGGCCCTTCTGGGGCATGCGGACGAACAGCACGTTGCCGGAGGGCGCAGTCTCGGCGGCAGGAGCCGCAGGAGCCGCAGGGGCGGCAGCAGGAGCGGGAGCTGCCGCAGGGGCGGCAGCGGCGGGGGCATCGTCCGTCTGGAAGCTCTCGCCGGGCTGACCCACCACGCACACCAGCGCCTTCACGGGGACCTCGTCCCCCTCCTCACCGATGCACTTGAGGACGGTGCCGTCCTCCTCGCTCTCCACGTCGAAGGTGGCCTTGCCGGTCTCGATGGCGAACACAAAGTCGCCCTTTTTCACGGTATCGCCTTCCTTGACATACCATTTGCTCAGGATGGCGCTGTCCTCGGACAGGCCCTTCTGAGGCATACGAATCAATGAAGCCATAGTAGCGCGTTCCTCCTTTTACGCCTTGAAATCGTCCTCGATCTCCTGATAGGCGGCGGTGAAGTTGTTGAAGAAGCCCACGAACGGGGGATAGGAGAACAGGTCCTCCCAGGTCAGCAGACCCTCCTCGGGATCGGAGTAAGCCTGGTTGAACACCTTGCTCTGCTTCAGGACCTCCATGTACTTCTCCTCGGTGGGCTGGTCAATGATGGAAGCCAGCGGAGTGGGGTTGGCGTCGAATTCCTCCACCTTGCCGGTGACGGTGGTGATCAGGAAGGGCGCGCCGTCCACAGGAGCCATGGAGTTCTGGATGTGCCAGGGGCCGCGGACAGCGGCGGACATAATGGACAGGTTCTTATAGCCGCGCTGGGCCAGCATGCGATAGGACTTGCGCATAACAGCCTCGGAGCCGTGGCGGGCGATGACCTTGGCGTCTGCCACGCCCTTGGACTCCAGCTCGGCGGCGATCTTGTCGTCCAGCTGGCCGGCCATCAGCACCAGATACTCCTGGTCGCGGCCCTTGCTCAGCAGCTCGGCGAAGGCCATGTGCTGGGTGATGGAGAAGTTCAGGGTCATGCACAGGCGATAGCCCTCCTCCAGCAGCACCTTCACGGCGGGCAGGGATGCCTCAACGGCAGGCAGCTTGTACACCACGTTGGGCTTGTCCATGTTCAGCTCCTTGGCCATGGCCCGGTTCCAGAAGTGGACCTGGTCGATCATGGCCTGGGTGTTGCGGATCTCGCGGGGGTCGACCTGCAGGCACACAAAGCCGTACTGGCCGTTGGTGGCCTCATAAATGGGAGCCAGGGCCCGGGCGCTGATGGCGCAGACCTTGGTGAACATCTGGGATGCCATGTCGGCGGTGGAGGCGCCGGGATTCTCGCGCTTGATCTGCTCCACCAGGGAGGCGTACTTCTCGGGGAAGTCCTTCTTATAGCCCTGGATCTTGCAGGGGTTGCTGGTGCACCAGCGGGCGCCGCGGCGCAGGGAGTGATCCAGGCCGGAGGCGTAGTCATGGCCCCAGACGGTGTTCAGCTTGCCCTGGCGGTACAGGTCGCCCATCTTGCGCATGGAGCTGTTGGCGATGGATTCGATCTCCTGGCGGGCAGCCTTGACAGCCTCGCCGCAGCCAAAGCCCTCGGCAAAGGCCAGCAGGTCCTCGGAGGCGGCCACGCGGGTGTCGTCGTCCACCAGCTTTGTCAGGGTCCAATCGGCCAGGGCAGAGCGCAGATCAATGGCGATCTCCACGGCGGTCTGCACATAGGCGTCCTTATTCTGAAGATCATCGGCAACCAGGGCCTTCAGTTCTTCCTTCAGAGAGAAGATGCTGTCATGGAAGCTGCTGACAGAGTCAGGGAACAGGATCGGACGGCGCTTCAGGGTTGCATACTCACTCATGATGAATTCTCCTTTTCAAATATGGTTCTATATTGAATAAAGGTATGACTGGTTCGATCCGGCCGGGCCGGAGCACAGGCGCGTTCATTTTGTTAAGAAATAAACATTTTCACATCGTTATAAAACATTTTCAAACGCCTTGGAACACTCTTTTATCATAATTTGATTTTAGCAATGAAGTGTCTCAGAGTCAACATGGAGTATTCGCTAAAAAAATGAAAATGCTTTTGTTAAATGTGCATAATAAATTTGTAAATAACATGTTCGGACATTTTTCAGACGCAAAATAACATGAAATTTGCTTCATTCGAACAAAGCGGCGTATCCTGGCAGAACTCGCCGGAACGGAACCGCCGGGCAGATTTGGGAGCCGACCCCTGGATGTCCGGTGTTTTGCCGAAAAAAGTATGCAATTTTCATATAGGCGAACAATCAAACGGTTTCTTGCCTTTTTTTCTTGACAAAATAACGTCAATGGAATAAAATAACAAATGAACATTTTGCCCTGTTTCTCGGGTCTTGTCCGAACGGGCATCTGTTGGGATAGAAAGAATGTCCGCGAGGTCCGGCGCAGCAGCCGTTTCTCCGGAGGCAGGAGTGCAACAATCATGAAAAACGAACGACGAAGCCAGATCAAGGCTTATATTTCCGAACACAAGAGCGCCCGCATTGAGGATCTGGCCAAGCAGAATCCCGATGTGTCCCTGATGACTCTGCGCCGCGACCTGGCTGCGCTGGAGGAGGAGGGCTTCCTGGTCCGCGTCCGCGGCGGCGCCTACATCAACAGCACCCCCCCTGCCACCCAGGCAGAGGACCTTTACAGCCGGCGCGAGATCTCCAACGTAGAGGCCAAGACCATCATCTGCGAGAAGGCGCTGCCCTTTCTGGAGGAAAAGCGCTCCATCTTCTTCGATGCGGGCACCACGCTGATGACCCTGGTGCGCAGGATCCCCGATCAGGATCTGGTGGTGTTCACCTCCGCCCCCAACATCGCCATGGAGATCGTCATGCGCACCACCATGCCCCAGGTGTCTCTGCTGGGCGGCAACCTGTCCCGCAATACCATCTCCTGTTCCGGGCATCTGACCCTGGAATACCTGCGCTCCATCAATATCGACGTGGCGTTCATGGCCACCTCCGGCTATTCGGTGGAAAATGGCTTTTCGTCCGGCAACCCCTATGAGGCCAGCATCAAAACCGAGATCGTCCGCAAGGCGCACAAGGTCATCATGCTGATGAGCAGCGACAAGGTAGGCCGCAATCTGCCCTATACCTTCGCCCGCATGGAGGATATCGACGTGCTGATCTGCGAACAGGAACCGGAGCCCGACGTGATGGCCGCCGCCCGCCAGGGTGGTGTCACCGTGCTGTAAGCGCACATATGCAGCAAAATCAAGCAGCCGCCCCTGTGCAGGGGCGGCTGCTTTTCTGTGCCTTTATCACAAAAACAGATCAAATATTCTGGTATATATAACAGTATTTTGAGCTATTTATTGTTTCTTCTTGCAAAGAAGATGCGATGATGTTATTTTTGTGTTAGAAAAGGCGGCCAGACCCCGCCACCGGCATTTTTTATGGAAAAGGAGAGCACACATCATGAAAACCTATGAAAGCCCGCTGCAGGAGGCGGCGGAGCGCTTCCCCCAGACGCTGCTTTGGAACGACTCCTGCGGCGTGGCGGATCTGAATCTGGCCCTGCGTCACGGCGCCACCGGCGCCACCTCCAACCCCGTCATCGTGGGCAACGTTCTGCGCAAGGAGATGGCCGATTGGAAGGATCGGCTCAATGCCCTGATCCATGTGGAAATGCCCGACGCCACGGATGAGGAGATCTGCTGGGCCCTGTCCAAGGAGGCCGCCCTGAAGGGCTCCAACATGCTGCTGCCCATGTTCCGGGAGAGCGGCGGCGTCAAGGGCTGGCAGGCCATGCAGGTAAACCCCCGCTTCTACCGCAGCACGGAAAAGACCGTGGCCCACGCCGCCGAGCTGTCCGCGCTGAATGAGAACATTCTCATCAAGATGCCCGTGTCCACCGCCGACATTCCCGCTCTGGAGGAGTGCGCCTATCGGGGCATCTCCGTCAACGGTACCGTCTGCTTCGGCATCCCCCAGGCCGTGGCCGTGGCCGAGGCCGTGGAGCGCGGCCTGAAGCGCCGGGAGGCCGAGGGCAAGCCCATTGACAACGTGCATTGCAGCTGCACCATCATGACCGGCCGCCTGGACGACTATATGAAGGCCCTGGTGGCTGAGCGGGAGGTGCCCATCACCCAGGAATATCTGGATTGCTGCGGCGAGGCCCTGTTCAAGAAGGTCTACAAGCTGTACAAGCAGCGGGGCTATCGCCTGAAGCTGCTGGTGGCCAACAACAACAGCCACTTCCTGTGGAGCCGTTTCCTGGGCGGCGATATTCTGATGACCATCAATCCCCTGTGGTGGCGGCGGATGAACGGCGCCAGGCTGCCCATCCACGAAACCATCAACGAAGAGGTCCCCCAGTACATCGTGGACGAGCTGCTGGACAAGCTGCCGGAGTATCGGGCCGTTTACTTTGAGGACGGCCTGCAGGTCTCCGAGTTCAACCAGTACGGCGCCTTCAAGCGCACCATGAATGAGTTCTTCACCGGCTACGCCTCCTTCCTGGAGTATCTGCGCGGCTTTATGCTGCCCTGAGCACGCCGGCCATCCGAATAAGCAAAAAGCGCCGCGAAGCAAATGCTTCGCGGCGCTTCAGCCTGTCAAAGAAAGAGCCAAGTCTTTCCCGGGTGCTGCACGCCGGGAGTGAGTGTCAGACCTGGGTGATGGTGCGCTTTCTTTCCTCGTCTGCCGCTGCGGCGGCAGCCTGTGCCCTGCCACGGGCAATGATAGCCGGAAGCTGGTCCCTGGGGATGACCATGACCCGGCCATTGGCATCGTAGCGGGGATACATGCCGTTGAAGTAGACGACGCCGGTTTCTGCGTCCACGAAAACGGCTGCCGGAAGCGAGTAAAGCTGCACGCTGAGACTGCTGGTACATGCCCATTTGATAGTATCTATTTGGATCAGTTCCATTGTGTTTTCTCCTCAAAGATGCTGTTCCTATTTTGTTGGTATCCAAACCTGAAAAGAATCATTATCGGGACCTCCTCCAAACCCACCTCCGAAGCGCTTTGCGATTTCATCAGCTACGATCCATGCCGCAGCGCGGGAGATATTTTTATATCCGTGGGATACATAATCGTAGCTAAAGCTATATCCACTCCGAGATTGGAAATATACGCCGCCCGTTATTTCGCCACATGCATAACTAACAGAGGCATATTTGAGATCGGGAGCTATCCGCTCAATAGTGGCGATGACATCATCCACGAGTTCCCGGTGTGCGGCGTTTTTGGGATGCTTGCTTTCCTCATCCTGTTTTGCTCTTACGGACTTAATCACCACAAAGAGCACTACCCAAAAAAGAATACCCGGCAGGGCCAGCATGTATTCATTCACAAAAAACATCCCCCTTTTCTCTCAGAATCGCATGAAATAGGCTGCTCGTAGTATATCATATCAATTCGATATGTGTCAATATCCGTATATATGAATTATAGCAGATATCAGAATCCGTACATAGTTTTTATACTGTTTGGTACGAAAGGGGTGTCTGCCAATGATAAGCTACGAACCGCTGTTCCGGACCATGAAGGAAAAAGGCGTGACCTCGTACCGGCTGGGGAAGCTGGGCTTCCCGCTGTCCAACTTCTATGCCATGAAGCACGGCGACAACGTATCGACCCACACCATCAACCAGCTCTGTCGCCTGCTGCAATGCCGCGTGGAGGACGTGATGGAGTATATAGACGAGGAATAAGCGAAAAACCCGGGACGGCCAGGCCGTTCCGGGTTTTTCGTTGGGGAAATGCATTTACAGGACGATCACGGAGGCGGAGACGGTCAGGCGGCCGTTCTGCACCGTGACGGCCTCGCCGGTCAGGGCGTTTTCATAGCTGCCGTCGGCCAGGGGGACGGACACGGTACCCGGACGGCCCGCCAGGGGGAACACGCCCACGGCCAGGTGCTGCCCATCCTGATAGAAGGCCACGGCTATGCCCTGGGCGTCGTCGGCGTCCACATGGAACACTGCGTCCGTGGGCAGGCGCTTTTTGATGTCGTACAGCCGCCGCAGCAGGGGCGACAGGTCCTCCCCGGCGGTCCAGTCGATGGGCTCCCGCTCAAACAGCGAGGGCGTGTGAGCGGCGGAGACCTCCTGCCCGGCGTAGAGCAGTGTGGTGCCCTTCTGGAAGTAGCACAGGGCCGTCCAGGCCAACAGGCTGTCCCGGTTGGGGAAGCGGTCCGCCGCACGGCGCTGGTCATGGTTTTCCAGGCAGCTGAGCTTGTTGTACCAGGTGGGGAAGCTGAGCTCCTGGAAATTCAGGGCGGAGAAATACCGGCTCAGGGGCAGGGCACCGCCGGTGGCTCCCTCATACAGGGGCCAGATATCGTAGGGGTACAGCACGTCGAAGGCATCGTACAGCTCGTTATCCGTGGCGGCATAGAACCCCTGGCGGCGGAAGGCCAGAATGTGGTCCAGATGAACGCTCTCGCCCAGCCAGATAGCCCCGGGACGTACCCGCTCCACCGCCTGGCGGGCCTTCTTCCAGAAGGCCACGGGGACAGTGCTGGCTACGTCGCAGCGGAACCCGTCCACATACTGGGCCCAGTAGCACAGGGACTCGATCTGATAGTCCCACAGTTCGGGGACGTCATAGTCCAGGTCCACCACGTCGGTCCAGTCGCCCACCTTGTTGCCGCGCTTGCCGTCGGGCCTGCGGTAGAAATACTCCGGGTGCCGGTGGACCAGGGTGGAGTCCGGGGACGTATGATTGTACACCACATCGATGATGCACTTCATGCCGTTGTCGTGAATGGCGTCCACCAGGTGCAGGAAATCCTCCAGGGTGCCGTATTCCGGGTTCACGGTGCGATAGTCCCGGTTGGCGTAGGGGCAGCCCATGGAGCCCTTGCGGTTCTCCTGGCCAATGGGGTGGATGGGCATCAGCCACAGAATGTCCGTGCCCAGGGCGCGGATCCGGGGCAGGTCCGGCTCCACGGCCCGGAAGGTGCCCTGGAGGGTGTGGCTGCGGACGTAGAGCTCATAGATGACGCTGCGCCGCAGATCGGGGTTGGTTTGGATGGACATGTCAAAGACCTCCCATACAAAATTATTTCAGCGTGCTGCTGTTGTTCAGCACGGAGGTGCTGTAGAGAAACCATACGTCCTGGCGGTCAAAGGTCAGGAAATTTCCCAGTTGGGACGGGGAGAGATAGCGGATATCCACCAGGGTCACCCGGCTGTAGCCCTCCAGCAGCAGAGGGGCCAGGCTGGACCCGAAGGAGTCCCGGAAGATCACCAGCTCCCGATCCGTCCGGGCGTTGGGGTTGTCCACCGTCAGCAGGGACACGGACCCGGACAGGAACAGCTCATAGGGGTCGCTGCCTGCGGCCTTATCCAGGTCGTATACAGGGCCGGTTTTGCCGGTCTCATAATTGGTGACCCGGCAGGCGTCGATGGTGTCGTTGGTGAGATAGCTCAGGCGCTCGCCTGCCAGAGGCAGGGCCGCATAGCCGGAATACACCCCGTAGAAGGGACGCTCCAGCGTTACCTCCCGATAGGAGGCGCCGGCGTCCGTCCCCATGGCGGCGGCGATACGCCGGGCCACCGGCTCCAGCCGCTCCTGCCGCCAGTGGGCGTCGGTGCGGTAGTAGTCGTCGATGGTCAGCAGGTCAAACAGGTCGATATACGTCATATACGGCGTGCTCTCCCGCAGCTGTGACACCAGGGCGTCATAGTCCATGGAGGGCCGTCCCGAGGACGGGGCCATGAAATATCCCTTGTCCGGGATCACCGACAGATAGACCTTGGTATCGGTGCCGGAGAGATATGTGTCGTACACATACCGGAACCGGTCCGCCGCCCGTTCCACGGAGGCGGTATTCAGGGGGAAATCCAGCTTGGCGGCGTAGCCCTGAGACAGGTACACGCCGTTTACGTCCCGCTGCCCCATCACGTCATAGGACACCAGAGAGCGCAGGGTCCGCAGCTGCTCCCGCAGAGGGAACTGGTCGGCGGCGAAATTGTCCAGAGCGTCGGAGAACTTGCCGGACAGAAAGTCTGCCGCGGTGAACGCCGGCCGCTGGGCCAGGGGGCGGCGCTCCGCCTGGGACACGGCATCCGGCGTCCGCAGAACGGACCACAGGCCAAAGCCCGCCAGAAACGCCGCCAGCAGGCACACGGTGATGATTTGCTTGGTCTTCATGTGCACCTCCTCAGAACCGGAAATACAGGAAGGGGTTGGCAGAGCCGCTGACCAGGAACGCCGTGCACACGGCCAGCAGGGCCAGCAGCGCTATGGGCTCCAGAGCGTCCAGCACACGGCCTGCCCGTCCGGCGGCCATGCGGCGGCACAGGACGGCAGGCAGCGGCGTGGACCCCACGGCAGCTGCCAGCAGCACCGGGGCGTAGCTGTGCAGGTAGTACAGGGTGCCGCCGTCCCACACAGGCAGGTGCCCCAGGCCCAGCATGGCCCCGGCGGCGCCTATGGCGGCGGACAGGGAGGATGCGTCGAACAGCACAAAGCTGAACAACGCCGCCGTCAGCACATAAACGTGCCGCAGCACCGGCAGCCGCCGGAGCAACCGACCCAGAAACAGCTTTTCCAGCAGCAGAAATACGGCGAAATACAGGCCCCACAGCACAAAGGTCCAGGCGGCTCCGTGCCACAGGCCCGTCAGGCCCCATACCACCAGCAGGTTCAGCACCCAGCGTCCCAGCCGCACCCGGCTGCCGCCCAGGGGGATATACACATAGTCCCGGAACCAGGACCCCAGACTGATGTGCCACCGCCGCCAGAACTCCGTGAGACTCCCGGAGATAAAGGGATAGTTGAAGTTCTCGGCGAAGCGGAAGCCCATGATCCGGCCCAGGCCGATGGCCATGTCACTGTAGCCGGAAAAGTCGAAGTAAACGTGCATCATATACGCTGCGGCGTACATCCACGTCAGCAGCACGGTTTTCTGCCCGCTCTGCTGATACACCGTCACCAGCTCGTACAGGACGTTGGCCAGCAGCACCTTTTTGCCCAGGCCCAGCACGAATCGCCGGGCGCCCAGGGCTGCATTCTGCACCGTGTGGGTGCGGCTTTGCAGCTGGGGAGCCACATCGGTATAGCGGACGATGGGCCCGGCCACCAGCTGGGGGAACATGGCGATATACGCCGCCAGGTCGATGAGGCCTCGCTGGGCCGGGGCGTCGCCCCGGTACACGTCGATGACATAGCTGAGAATCTGAAAGGTATAGAAGCTGATGCCGATGGGCAGGGTGATCCGCAGCAGGGGCACTGACAGGCCGGTGACGGCGTTGAAGCCGGAGATCAGAAAGTCGGCGTATTTGCAGTAGCCCAGAAGCCCCAGGCTCAGCACGGCGGACAGGGTCAGCAGCAGCCGCCTGTGGGCAGGATACCGCTCCATAAGCCGGGCGGCGGCATAGCCCTGTAAAATGGCGGCGGCCATGAACAGCACGAACCGGGGCTCGCCCCAGGCGTAGAACACCAGGCTGCACAGCAGCAGAGCGGCATTTTTCAGCCGCCTTGGGGCCAGAAAATAAAGCCCCAGGGCGCAGGGAAGAAAATAGAAGAGAAACGGCAGACTGGAAAACAGCATGACCGCAGTGGGTTACTGGATGGGCTCGTCGCAGGCGGTCTGGACGCCGGTGTAGGTGGCGGTCATGGTGTTGACAAAGTCGTCCACCAGGTCGTCGGCGCCGAACAGGGCCACCACATACTCGCCATAGGTGAGGACCACCAGCTTGTCAGGGAAGCCGCACATCCATTGGGTGTTCTGGACATTCTGGCGCAGAGCGTCGGTCACGACAGAGACGTCGGCGCTGTTTTTCACATGGAACACGCCGCAGGTAAAGCTGTTGGCGTTCATCATGTGGGTCAGCGACGCGGCGTCGTCAATAAGATCGGCCTTGTCGGCGGGGAAGTGCAGCATATAGTCCAGATTGTCGGCATCGTCCACCGGGAAAGTGCCGGGGGCATCGTCCACGGGCTTATCCAGGCTGCCGCCCACCACGGGGAACTTCTCGCTTTCGGGATAGGCGTTCCACACGGCGGTCAGCAGGTCCACGGCGCTGACGGGGGAGCCGCCGTTGACGTCGCCGCCCTTCTGGGAGGAGCAGGCCGCCAGGGACAGGACCATCACCAGGGCCAGCAGCATAGTGAGAAACTTTTTCATGGGTAAATACTCCTTTGATATCGTTTTCAAAAGCCATCCGCGCATTTTTGGAGGGCTATTGGCAATGCATCATATCATATTCCCGGAAAAAGGTCAAGCCGGATAAGGGGGAATTTGCCCCTCCCGGAGATTTTCCGCCCCGAAGCCGGACTGCCCAAGAGATACATCCGCCTGCCGAGGGCGGACAGCGATGGATAAATATTTCACATTCCCGCAAAAAAGTGGGAAAAAACCCTTGCAATTGCCGGGAAAATGTGGTACAGTCCACTTCGACAATTGAATAGGGACAGCCGCGCTTGTCCGCGCCGCTGTCCGACACCATTATTTCTGGCTTGCCGCCAAGGTCGCGGCAAGGAAAAAGGAGAAAGCTATGAAGAAGAAACTATTGGCTCTTTTCCTGGCGCTGGTAATGGTCGGCGCCGTACTCCCGGGATGCGGAGACGGCAGCAAGGACCCCGGCGGACAAGGAAATAACGGCGAGACGGGCGAACCGGTCAAGGGTGGCGAGATCACCGTTGGCATCGCCCAGGACCTGGACGACAGTCTTGACCCCCACCAGACGGTGGCCGCAGGAACCAGAGAGGTCTTGTTCAACATCTTCGAGGGCTTGGTAAAGCCCAATTCTGACGGCGAAATGATCCCCGCTGTGGCGGAGAAATATGAGCTGTCCGAGGATGGGACCACGTACACCTTCACCCTTCGTGACGGTGTGAAGTTCCACAACGGCCAGACAGTGACCGCAGAGGATGTTGTATACTCTATCAATCGCTGCGCCGCTGTGCCGGAGGGTCAGGAAAAGCCTCTGGTAGCGGCGTTTTCTGCTGTCCGGAGCGTGGAGGCCCTGGACGAAAAGACCGTCACCGTTACCATCGCGCAGCGCGACCTGGAGTTCATCAGCTATATGACGGTGGCCATCATTCCCGCCGGCTATGCCGACCAGGCCACCGCCCCTGTGGGCACCGGCCCGTTCAGGTTCGTGTCCCGCACCCCCCAGGAGAACTTCATCATGGAGCGCTTTGAGGATTACTGGGGCACCCCCGCGTGGCTGGACAAGGTCACCTATAAGATCTGCGAGAACGCCGACGCCCTGGTGATGAACCTGAACGGCGGGTCCATCGACCTGTGCGCCCACCTGACCTCTGCCCAGGCGGCCCAGCTCAACAGCAATTTCAAGGTGCTGGAGGGCACCATGAACCTGGTGCAGGCCATCTATCTGAACAACCAGGCCAAGCCCTTTGACAACCAGCTGGTGCGCCAGGCCCTGTGCTATGCCATCGACCGGCAGGGCATCATGGATATGGTGGCCGACGGCCACGGCACCGCCGTGGGCAGCAGCATCTATCCCGCGTTTACCAAGTATTTCCTGCCGGAGCTGGTGGATAAGTATCCCCACAGCGCGGAAAAAGCCAAGGAGCTCCTGGCCCAGGCCGGTTATCCCAACGGGTTCGACATGACCATCTCCGTGCCCAATAACTATCAGCCCCACATGGACACCGCCGAGGTGGTGGCCGAGCAGCTGCGGGAGGCGGGCATCAGGGTGACCATTCAGCCTGTGGAGTGGAGCACCTGGCTGGATACCATTTATAATGGCCGCCAGTTCCAGGCCACTGTGGTGGGCGTGGACGCAGCCAACATGACCGCCCGGGCCATGCTGGAGCGCTTCACCTCCGACTATGCCAAGAACTTCATCAACTACAGCAACCCCGCCTATGACGCCCTGTTCCAGCAGGCCATCAACGCCACGGACGAGGCCACCCAGACGGATCTGTACAAGCAGATGGAGACCATGCTGGCAGACACTGCCGCCAATGTGTATATCCAGGACCTCAGCGACCTGGTGGCTATGCGCCAGGACCTGGGCGGCCTGAAGTTCTATCCCATTTATGTGCTGGACCTGTCCACCGTGTACCTGACCCAGCAGTAACGTTATACTGAATTGAAAGAGGCGATGACCATGAAATATGCGGCCAAGAAGATCGGACTGATGCTGCTGACCATGGTCATCGTCTCTTTTCTGGCTTTTCTGGCGTTTCAGGTGATCCCCGGGGACCCGGCGGTGAAGCTGCTGGGCACCGAGGCCACGCCGGAGCGCATCGCCGCCCTGCGGGCGGAAATGGGACTGGACCGTCCGTTCCTGGAGCGGTACGTTCAGTGGGTGCTGGGGGCCCTGCACGGGGACTTCGGCACGTCGTACAGCTATAAAATGCCGGTATCCGGCATGCTGGCCGGAAAGCTGCCGGTGACGGGGCTTCTGACGGGGATGTCCTTTGTGCTGATCCTGGTCTTTTCCATCCCCCTGGGCATTTTCACCGCCCGCCACGCCGGGGGACGGATGGACAAGGCCCTGACCAGCGTGAACCAGGCGCTGATGGCCATCCCGGCCTTTGTAACGGGCATCCTGCTGACCTATGTGTTCGGCCTGGTGCTGCGGTGGTTCGTGCCGGGAAACTATGTTTCCCCCGGCGATAACTTCGGCGGCAGCCTGTGGTACTTCCTGTTCCCCGCCGTGTCCATCGCCCTGCCCAGGGTGGCCATGACGGTGAAGATGCTGCGCTCGTCCATTCTGTCGGAGCTGCAGAAGGACTATGTCCGCACCTCCCACAGCCGGGGCAACAGCGACCGGGCTACCCTGTACCGCCATGTGCTGCGCAATGCCATGGGGCCGGTGGTGTCGTTTCTGGCCATGACCGTGGCGGACATTGTGGCCGGCTCCGTGGTCATCGAGCAGGTATTCTCCCTGCCGGGGCTGGGCCGGATGCTGCTGACCTCCATCGCCAACCGGGACTATCCCGTGGTGCAGGCGGTGGTGGTGATCGTGGCCTTCTGGGTGGTGCTGGTGAATCTGCTGGCGGACCTGATCAACCAGCGGCTGGACCCGAGACTGCGGCTGCAATAGAGGGGAGGGACCTACCTTGCTGCTGAACGAAAAAAAGAATCACTATCTGCGGGCGGGTCTGGTCCTGACGGGGCTTATGGCGGCTCTGGCGCTGCTGGGCTGCGTGTGGACCCCCTATCCCCCCACGGCCATGTCCGGCAGCGAAAAGTTCGCGGCCCCATGCCTGCGGCACCTGTTCGGCACGGACAACTTCGGCCGGGATATTTTCAGCCGGGTGCTGGCCGGCGCCGGCACCACCTTCCTCATCAGTGCCGCCACCGTGGTGATCGGCGCAGCGGTGGGAACGCTGGTGGGGGCCTTCACCGGATATTTCGGCGGCTGGCTGGACGAGGCGCTGATGCGCATCAACGACGCGGTGACGGCGTTTCCCAGCATCCTGCTGGCTCTGGTGTTCATCTCCCTGCTGGGCTTCGGCAAGTACAACGTCATTCTGGCGCTGGGCGTTGCCTTTGTGCCCAGCTATGCCCGGGTCATCCGCAGCGAGTTTGCCCGGCACCGGGAGATGAATTATGTGAAAAGCGCCCGGCTCATGGGAGCGGGGCACCTGCGCATTATGTTTCTGCATATTCTGCCCAATACCCGGCAGGTGCTTCTGCCTACCCTGGTCATTGGGTTTAACAACGCCGTGCTGGCGGAGGCCAGCATGAGCTATCTGGGCATCGGCGTGAAGCCCCCGGACGTGTCTCTGGGGTATATGCTGTCCGAGTCCCAGAGCTATATGGCCAGGGCCCCCTGGTATATGCTGACGGTGGGCGGCGTCATCGTGCTGCTGATCTTAGGCGTCAGTCTGCTGGGCGAGGGGCTCCAGCGAAAGCAATGGGGGAGGTGACGGTATGCTGGAAATTCGCGATCTGCATGTGCAGTTCCACGGGTCGGACCACGAGGCGGTGCGGGGCATCGACCTGACGGTGGGCGACGGCGAGATCGTGGGGCTGGTGGGCGAGTCCGGCAGCGGCAAAACCGTTACCGCCATGATGATCTCCGGCCTGCTGCGGCCGGAGCAGGCGTCGTTCCGGGGGCAGATCCTGCTGGACGGGCGGGACCTGCTGACCAGCAGCGGCGACACCCTGCGCAGCATCCAGGGCCGGGACATCTGTGTGGTGTTTCAGGAGCCCATGAGCGCCATGGATCCCACCATGCGTATCGGCCCCCAGGTGGAGGAGTGTCTGCGGGTGCACACGGATCTGCCGCCCAAAAGGCGGCGGGAGCTGGCCCTGCAGGCCCTGCGGGACGTGGACCTGCCGGATGCGGAGGACGTGTACCGCCGGTATCCCCACGAGCTGTCCGGCGGCATGCTCCAGCGGGTGATGATCGCGGCGGCCATTCTGCCCCAGCCCCGGCTGCTGCTGGCGGACGAGCCTACCACGGCTCTGGACGTGACCATCCAGGCCCAGATCCTGGAGCTGCTGCGCCGCCTGAACCGGGAGCGGGGCATGTCCATTCTGTTTATCTCCCACAACCTGGCTGTGGTGCGGAAGCTGTGCACCCGGGTGGCGGTGATGGAGAAGGGGCACATCGTGGAGTCCGGCCCGGTGGACCAGATATTCTTCCACCCCCAGGCCCCCTATACCCAGCGGCTCATTGCCGCCATCCCCACAAGGAGGAAGCTATGAGCGATGATCTGGTTTTACAGGTCCGTGACCTGAACGTGTGGTACCGGCCCTCCGGCACCGTGGGCCGCAGAAAGCGGCAGCAGGTGCTGCACGATGTGAGCTTTGAGCTGCACCGGGGCGAAATCCTGGGTTTGGTGGGGGAATCCGGCAGCGGCAAGACCACCCTGGCCCGGACAATTCTGGGCTTTGTACCGGACTATACCGGCACCATCACCCACTACACCAAGCGCCCGCAGATGGTGTTTCAGGACCCGGCCAGCAGCCTGAACCCCAGCCGCACCGTGGGCTGGATCCTGGCGGAGCCTCTGCGCATTTACGGGAAGTACGGCAAGGAGGAGATCGCCCGCCGGGTGGAGCGCACCATGGAGCTGGTGGGCCTGGACCCGGAGTGCCGGGACCGGCTGCCCCATCAGCTGTCCGGCGGACAGCGGCAGCGGGTGTGCATCGGGGCAGCCCTGATCGTGCACCCCCAGCTCATCGTGGCCGACGAGGCCGTGTCGGCCCTGGATGTGACCATCCAGGCGCAGATTTTGCAGCTCATCGCCCGGCTGCGCCGGGAGCTGGGCATATCGTATCTGTTTATCTCCCACGATCTGAACGTGGTCTACGAGATCTGCGACCGGTGTCTGGTGATGCACCATGGCCGCATCGTGGAGCAGGGGCCGGTGGAGGACATATTTGACCATCCGAAGGAGGAATATACCCGCCAGCTGCTGGCAGCGGCGGAGTGAGCGACCTATGACCGAAGAACTGAGACAGAAATTGCTGCATTCGGCGGAGGGCCCCGGGGCGGAGCCCTTCAGCCAGTATAATCATATGAAGGTCACCGCCGTGGACGACGGCACCGCCACCGTGGAGCTGGAGCTGCACCCGGACAGCCTGAACTGCTGGGGCACCCCTCACGGCGGCGCGCTGTTTACCATGGCCGACGTGGCGGCGGGCATGGCCCTGCTGACCCGGCGGCAGGAGGTGACGTTTACGGTGTCCTCCAGCATCGAGTACCTGTCCGCCGCGGCAGGAACGGGAAAGCTCACCGCCGTAGGCACCGTGGAGAAAACGGGCGGCCACATGGGCTTCAGCCGCACGGACATCCGGGACGAGAGCGGCAGGCTCATTGCTGCCCTGCGGACGGTGATGTATCTGACCGGGCGGCCCCTGGAGCTATGAGGGCCTTTTTCAGGCGGCACCGGGGCCTGCACATCTGGTTTCTGGCGGTGTGCGGGGTGCTGTGTCTGTATTTTGCCCTGCGGACTGTGCCGGGGCTGATGAACTGGGTCAGCCGCCAGGTGGTGATGCCTCTGGAGCGGGCGGTGGCGTCGGTGTGCTACCGGGCGTCCTTCTCCGTGGCGGAGCTGCTGTACGCCATAGCGGCGGGAGTGGTCCTGCTGTGGATGGGGGCCACCGTCCGGCGGCTGATCACGGATCAGGGCCGCCGGGGCCGGGTGCTGTATCGCTTTGCGCTGACGGCGGTGTGCGCGGTGCTGACGGTGTACGCCGGGTTCAGCCTGCTGTGGGGCGTCAACTACTATGCGGAGTCCTTCCAGCAGCAGTCCGGCGTGTATGCCCGGGAGTCCACCCCGGAGGAGCTGGCTCAGGTGACGGAATACTTCGCCCGGCAGCTGGCGGACTGCGCCGGTCAGGTGCGGCGGGACGAAAACGGCCTGTTTGCCGAGAGCCGGGACGACATCTTTGCCGACAGCGTGCGGGTGTTCGACGGCGTGTACGACGCATTTCCCTGCCTGCGGATGGAGGACCGGGTGCCCAAGGGGGTGCGGTTTTCCACGGCCCTCAGCGCCATGGACTTTACGGGGTTCTATTTTCCCTTTACCGGCGAGGCCAACCTGAACATCGACAGCCCCGCCTGCTATCTGCCCAGCACCATTGCCCACGAGATGGCCCATCAGCGGGGCATTGCCTCGGAGCAGGAGTGCAACTTCATTGCCATCGCCGCCTCCACCACGGCGGACAGCGCCGCCTATCGCTACTCCGGCTGGCTCATGGGGTTTACCTATCTCTCCAACGCCCTGTACCGGGCGGATCCGGAGGCGTGGCAGGCCGTGCGGGTGCTGCTGCCCGACACGGTGGTGGCGGACCTGCGGGATAACTCCGCCTATTGGGCGGCCTTTGAGGGGCCCGTCAACGACGCGGCCCAGAAGGTGTACGATTCCTTCCTGAAAAGCAGCGGCGACCCCCGGGGCACCCAGAGCTACGGCACCGTGGTGGATATGCTGATGGCGTACTACGGGTAAACGGTACAAAAGGATATAAAAAGAGCCTCCCCACCCGGGGAGGCTCTTTTACAATGTTACAGGTCCAGGAGCTGCAGCTCCTCCTCGTTGACCTTCCGCAGGTCCCGGCGGCTGAGAATGTCATACATGCAGGGCACCACCAGCAGGGTCATCAGCGTGGCGTACAGCAGACCGCCGATGCACACCAGGGCCACCGGCTGCATCAGGGCCGTGCCCACATCCTTGCCGAAGGCCATGACCACCAGGCCCAGGATCGTGGTCAGGGACGTCATAAGAATGGGCCGCAGGCGGGTGACGCCGGCCTCGATGATGGCCTCCCGGCGGCCCATACCCTCCAGCCGCAACTGGTTGATGTAGTCCACCAGGACAATGCCGTTGTTGACGATGACGCCCACCAGCATCACAAAGCCCACCAGAGACACCACGCTGACCTCGATGCCCGCCAGCAGCAGGGCCAGGAAGCCGCCGGTGAAGGCCAGGGGAATGGTGAACATGACGATCAACGGCGAGCGCAGGGACTGGAACTGGGCCACCATTACCAGGTACACCAGGACAATGCCCAGCAGCAGCATCAGCAGCAGCTGCCGGATGGCGTCCATAATGGCCTCGTTTTCCCCCTGGAAGGAGGCGGTGATGCCCTGGGGCAGGTCTACCTCCGCAATAGCCGCCTGGGCGGCGGTGGTGACCTTGGTGACATTGTAGCCGTCGGCCACGTCGGCGGACACAGTGATGTACCGCCGCTGCTGGTCGCGGTGAATGGTGTTGAGGCTGACGGTCTCCTCCAGCTTGGCAATATCGCCCAGACGGACGGGCTCCGCCGCCTGGACGGCGGAGGTGCTGCCGGAGGACATGCCGCTCATGCCGCTCATGGAGCCGCTGCCGGAGGCGGCGCTCATCATGCTGCTCATGGCGCTCATGGCGGAGGGGTCGATCTCCAGGTCCATGAGCTTTTCCCGGGTCATGCGGCTTTCCTCCGGGGACTGGATGGACACGCTGACGTCCAGCCCGTCCAGGGTCAGGGACAGAGAGCTGTCGGTGTCCGTCAGGGCGGAGGCAACGGCCATATACACCTGGGCCACGGTGAGGCCCTTTTCCATGGCGGCGTTGCGGTCCACGGACAGGTGCAGGGCGGTGGCCGCCTGCTCCAGGCCGTCGGACACGTTTTCCGTGCCGGGGACGGTGGCCAGCTTCGCGGCCAGAGTCTTGGCGGCGGACTGCATCTGCTCCATGTCGCTGCCGTAGACGTTCAGCGTAACGCCGCTGCCGGTAAGATAGGTCATGTAGCTGTCCATGGCGCCGGAGGCGGTGACGGTGCAGTCCATACCGGTGCAGGCGGCCTCGATCTGTTGTCCGGTCTTTGCGCCGGAGGCCCCCTCGGTAAGGGTGATATAGGCGGTGACGTCATACGCCCCGCCGCCGGAGGACATCATGCTGGTCATGTCCATGCCGCCGGAGCTGCCGGAGGAGGACATCATCGCGCCTACGGTCTCCACGTTTTCCACCTGGGCAGCCCGGCGCAGCACCTCATCCGCCAGGGATACGGCCTGCTCCCGGGTGCAGCCCTCGGGCATGGAGACGGTGAGATTCACGGTGTTCATGTCGATATTGGGCATGAAGGCAAAGCCGCGGGCCAGGGTGGCTCCGGCGGAGCCCAGCAGCAGCACCAGCGACAGCAGCAGCACCACGGCCCTGTGTCTCAGGGACCAGGACACAGCCTTGCGGTAGGCGGGATAGACCCGGTCCAGCAGACCCGGCTTCTGGGGCTTTTCCTTGCGGAGCATGCCGGAGGCCATGGCGGGCACCAGGGTCAGGGCCACAATGAGGCTGGCCAGCAGGGAATAGGTCATGGTCAGGGCCAGGTCCGTGAACAGCTGCTTGGTGATGCCCTCCACAAACACGATGGGCAGAAATACGCACACGGTGGTCAGGGTGGAGGCGGTGATGGCGCCCAGCACCTGCCGCGCACCGGACACCGCCGCCTGGATGACGGTGGCCCCCTTGGCGCGCAGACGATAGATGTTCTCAATGACCACCACCGAGTTATCCACCAGCATGCCCACCGCCACGGCCAGGCCGGACAGGGAGATCATATTGATGGTGACGCCGGAGAAGTACATGAGCACCACGGCGAAGATCACGCTGATGGGGATGGAGCACAGGGTGATGACGGTGGGACGCAGGTCCCGCAGGAACAGGTACAGGATCAGCACCGAGAACAGCGCGCCCCAGCCCAGAGAGGACAGAATGGAGTTGATGATAAGGTATATGTAGTCCCCCTGGTCCATCAGGGGCACAAAGGAAAGGCCCTCGTACTCCGCCTCCAGCTCCCGGAAGCGGCTGTTGATGTTGTCGGACACCTCCGCCGTGGCGTAGGTGGACTGCTTGTTGAAGGAGACGATGACGCCGTCCTTGCCGTTGAGCTTGTCGTAGATCTCCGAGGAGTTGTCGGTGATGGCCACGTCGGCCACGTCCTTCATGCGGATGGGGTCGATGCCGTCCATCCCCAGGTCAAAGAGCACCAGGTCCTCCAGGTCCTGGCGGGTGCCAATGGCGTCGCCCACGGAAACCATATAGTTGACGCCGTCCTCCTTCAGATACCCGGCGGGCATGGAGAAGTTCTGGGCCGTCAGCAGGGCGGTGATGGTGGATAGGTTCAGGCTGGAGGACAGGTCCGCCTGGCTCAGGGCGGCGGAACGGGATTCCTCCAGGGTCTGGAGGCCCTGGTCGATCTGATTCAGGGCGCTGTCCAGCTGGATATTGGCGGAGATGATCTGGGTAACGGCGTCGGCCATGGTCAGGGTCCCGGCGGTCACCTGGTCCGCCAGCTTGGCCACACCCTCGTCGGTTTCCAGGTCCCGCAGCTGTTTTTCCAGCTCCTCCAGCTGCTTCTGCCACTCCTTGGCCCGCTGGACGGCCTCGTCCCACTTGACGCCCAGGGCCGCCATACGCAGGTCCAGCGCCGCCAGCTCCGCCTGGATGCGGACGTATTCGGGGTCACTTTCAATTTCGGCGATGGCTGCCTGCTTTTCCTCCTCCGTCATGGAGGGGTCGTGGCGGATGGCCTCGATACGGGCCTGGTAGGGGGCGTTTTCCGCCTCCAGCCGGGCCTTCTCCCGCTGAATGTCCGCCAGCTCCTGAATGTTCTCCTGGAGCTGGTCCCGGCTGTCCCGCATGGTTTTCAGACTGTCCTGAATGGTGGTAAGGGCCTGGGTCACGGCGTCCCGGACGGCGGATTCCTCAGCGCTGCGGATGGCGGCCTTGGCGCTGTTGACCTGGCCCCGGGCGGAGGACAGCTGCCCTGCCGCGTCGTCCAGCTGCTTCGCAATGGCGTCGGACAGCCGCCGGGACAGATCATCCAGCTTCTTTTGGCTGAGGATCACATGGAGCTGATGCTGGACCGTACCGCTGACGGTGACACTGGCCACGCCGGTGATGCCCTCCAGCTTGGGGGACAGGGTATCCGTGACAAAGTCGGACAGCTCCGTGATGTCCTTGCCGTCGTAGGACAGGGCCGCCACCTGCACCGGCAGCATGGAGGGGTTCATTTTCAGCACATAGGGATCGCCCACGGTGTCGGACCAGGAGCCCTTCAGCTGGTTGATCTTCTGCTGGATATCCACGCTGACGGTGTCCATATTCACGCCGTCTTCAAACTCCAGCACCACCATGGACACGCTGTCCATAGAGCTGGAGGTGACGTTTTTGATGCGGTCCAGGGTGGCCATGGACTGCTCCAGGGGCTTGGTGATATCGGCCTCCACGGTCTCGGGGCTGGCCCCGGGGTCGGTGGTCACCAGGATCACATAAGGGAAATCCATATTGGGCATCAGGTCGGGGGTCATCTTCAGATAGGCCACCACCCCCAATACCAGAATCGCCAGCACCGCCACGAACACGGTCAGCGGCTTTTTTACGCTGAATTTGGGCATAGTCGCATCGCTCCTTGCGCGTTATAAGCCAGTTGTTACACAACTGTAAAAAACATTTTAAAGAATTTTAACATTCTAAAGCGCCGCGCGCAAGAGGGCCGGGCAATTATTAACGAAACCGTTACAAACTCCAGATTTTTCCTTAGCCTAACGAAAGAAAAAAGGCAAAAATGCCCCGGAACCCAGCAGGTTCCGGGGCACAGTCTGTCAAAAGAGCCTCGCAGAGTTCGCGGCCCGCAGGCCGCGAATAAGGTTTGATCCATTTTTCGCGGCGGCGCCCCCCAAGGGGACTTCCGTTGGGCGTGTACGTCGCGAAAAATACTTTGCGCGGAGAGAGTGTGTTTTCACGCATTTTATGCGTGAAAACGCGCGGGTCGAAGCGAAATCCCTTTTGTCAAAAAAGGGCGGCGCCCTTTTTTGACAAGCTCTGCCCCGGAACCCAGCAGGTTCCGGGGAAAGGGTCAGAAGTCCATGGCCAGGCGCTGGGCCTCGTCGGAGTCCAGCAGGCGGAGGCAGCCGGAGGACACCTGGTACACCCGGCAGCACAGGGAGATCACCGTGGGCCGGTGGGTGGTGACGATGCAGGTCTTGTGGGGGTAGCGGGCTGCCAGATTCCGCAGGATGGTGCGCTCGGTGGCCACATCCAGGGCGCTGGTGGCCTCGTCCAGCAGCAGCACCGGGGCGTCCCGCAGCAGGGCCCGGGCAATGGCGATGCGCTGGGCCTGCCCCTCGGACAGGCCGTGGCCGTGCTCCCCCACGGAGGCGTCCAGCCCGCCGTCCATGGCGGAGACGAAGTCCCAGGCACAGGCGGCCTCCAGCGCCGCCCGCAGCTGGGCGTCGGAGGCGTCGGGCTTCACCATCCGCAGATTGTCGGCGATGGTGCCGGAGAGGAGGGTGTTGCCCTGGGGCACATAGGAGAAATAGCGGCGGAGTCCGGCGTTCACCTCCACCTGCCGCCCGTCGGCGGCCTGGAGGTAAGCGCGGCCCTCCGCCGGGCGGATCAGGCCCAGCAGCAGGCGGATCATGGTGGTCTTGCCGCCGCCGGAGGGGCCCACCAGAGCCACGGTCTCCCCGGGAGCGGCCCGGAAATCGGCATGGGTCAGCACCGGCTGATGGGGAACATAGGCGTAGTCTGCGTCCTCCACGGCCACGGTGAAGCCCTGGGAGGCCAGGCTGTCCAACCCGTCGTCCGGCAGCACCGGCTCCGGCTCCAGGGCGTACAGGTCCCGGATACGGCGGGCGGACACCGACGCGCTGAGGAACGACGGCACCGTCCGCACCAGAGCGTTGAAGGCGGAGCTGAGCTTGGCCCCCTGGGACAGGAACAGCGTCATGGTGCCGTATAGAATTTTGCCGGACCACAGCAGATACAGGCAGTAGCCGAAGGCCGCCATCTGGACGGCGGAGCCCAGAAGAGACAGGAGAATTTCCGTGCGGATGCTGAACAGATTATAATCCAGGCTGGCCCGGCGGAACTCCTCCTGCCGGCGGCGGAAGCCCCGGCCATAGCGGCCGGTGATGCCGAAGCCCTTGATGGCGTCCAGATTGTGCAGTGTCTCCGTCTCGTAGGACATCAGGCGGCTGCCCACCTGGCGCACCTCCTGCTGGTGGGTGCGCATGCCCCGGATCAGGCGGCGGGACGTCAGCAGCAGGAAGGGGGCGCTGGCCAGGGCCAGCAGGGCCATGATCCAGTCATAGTGCAGGATCACCGCCAGGGTGGCGACGAAGGTATAAACGCTTACCACCAGGTCCGGCAGCCACCGGATGGCGCTGGAGGACACAGCCCCGGCGTCGGTGGACAGACGGCTGAGCAGGTCGCCGCTGGCGAAATCGTTCAGGGACCGCCAGTCGGCCCCCAGCAGGCGGTCGAACACCTGGGCCTGGATATCATTGTTCACCCGGAGGGAGATTTTCGTGGAAATGCGGGAGGTGACGCTGCGCAGCAGCAGACCCACCAGGGCCGAGGCCACCATCACGGTGACGATGAACCACAGGTGGTCGCTGTCGTAGCCGGTGATGATGTCGATGGAGTATTTGCTGGCCACGGCGGACACCAGGCCCAGGGTGGAGCTGGCCACGCCCAGGATGGTATAGAACCACACCGCCCGCCGGTAGCGCTTGGTATAGCCCCAGATCCACTTCCAGTCGGCCCAGATCTCGGAAAACGTGCCGTCCCGCCAGCTGCTGACCAGGGTCCCCAGAGACTCCGAGCCCATGGGCTGCCGATTGTCCTCCTGCCGCATATCCCGCACCTCCTATGAAAAAACTTAACACTTTATTATAGCATTGTCCGCCGGAGAAGTCAAACCAAGCGTCAGATTGGGCAAATTTGACGGGACGTGAGCGGCAAAATAGATGGATAAACGGCACTGTGTCGCCAAACGGAAAATTGTGCTTGCACATTGGACGAAAATGTGGTAAAATGACAAAAAAGCGAGGGAGGCGACGCCATATGAAGCGAGGAACCGGAAAGAAAATCGGGAAAATCGTCCTGCTGGTGGTGCTGCTGGCTCTTGTGGGCGTGATCGTGTACGCCGTCATGGTCTGTCCGGTGAATCCCACCCGGATGAAACCGGCGAAAAGCTATGAGCAGCTGCGGGACACGGTGGAAAAGAAAACGGATATCCGGGTCCCCGGGGAAAACCTGCTGCCGTGGACGGTGACGGAGCGTCAGCTCCGGATGGACAGTCCCTCCCGGATGGCCAAGGTCAGCGGCTTTGCCATATCCGGCACCATGGAGCGCGGCGGCGTTACGTTTGACGCAGAGGTCTCCGTGGGAGTCACCGGCGTCGTGGGCGATCTGCCGCCCTGCTGGGACAGCTATCGCTATGTGCCCATTTACCTGTTCCAGGACCGGGGGTTTTACATGACCCAGCTTTACATAGACGGGAATGAATACATCATCCGGGTGATGTATCCGGAGAGCACGACCCTGTCGGAGGAGGACGCGGCGTATGTGGAGGACGCGCTGCGGACGGCGTGCCACACGGTGGTGGATCTGTATCAGTAACGGGAAAGGAGACGTGCCATGAAGCGAGGAACCGGGAAGAAAATTATTCTGCTGGCGGTGCTGCTGGCTCTTGTGGGCGGCATCGTGTATACCGTGCTGACCTGGCCGATATATCACCAACCACGGAAAAACGTGGATAGCTACGCGCAGCTGCGGCAGGATATGGAAAAGACGGGTGTGCTGGTCCCTCCGGAGAACGTCCTTCCATGGGTGGAAACGTTCTACAGTCAAGAGCTGGATGGCCGGGACCGGCTGAGTAAGCCCAGTGCTTTTCTGATGTCGGGGACCGTGGAATACGGCGGTGCGTCATACTGGACGGAGCTCTACGGGTCTCGGGAATGGAACTACGACCAGCGCATGGAGGTCCCGCTGCGGGAGAATTATCGGATGACGCCCATTTACCGGGACGCATCGGACAATTCGATGCTGTATTTCTTGAGCATTGACGGCCATATATACACCGTCCAGGTGTACGCCGACGGGAAGATGCCCCAGGATGCCGTGGACTACTTCGACGGCCTGCTGCTGGAGGCGTGTCACAAGGTGGTGGATCTGTATCAGTAACAGCCAATAAGAGAAAATGCGCCCCGGCCGGGGCGCATTTTTTCACAAGTGTTGCATATAGCACAGATTTTTTGCCATAAAAAGGATATAATATAATCGAGATTTTAGGGGAAAGAAGGTATCCTTATGTTCTGCACGAGAAAGGTCAATGACGATTATACCTGGGTGGGGGCCGACGGACGCCGCCTGGCTATGTTCGAGGGGGTCTATGACGTGCCCCGGGGCGTATCCTTCAACAGCTATCTGCTGACCGACGGGAAAACGGTGCTGTTTGACACCGCCGATGCCTCCGTGTGCCGGGTATTTCTGGAAAACGTGGCCCACGGGCTCAATGGCCGGGCCCTGGATTACCTGGTGGTGCAGCACATGGAGCCGGACCACGCCGCCGATATCCGGGACCTGCTGGTGCGGCACCCGGAGACCACCGTGGTGTGCTCCGCCGCCGCCAAGAATATGCTGGCCCAGTTCTTCGGCCCCGGGTACGAGGGGCGCATCAGCGTGGTGAAGGAGGGGGACACCCTCTGCACCGGGCGGCACACCCTGCACTTTGTGGCCGCGCCTATGGTCCACTGGCCGGAGGTGCTGATGACCTATGACGAGACGGACAAGCTGCTGCTGACGGCGGACGCCTTCGGCACCTTCGGCGCCCTGAACGGCGCGCTGTTCGCCGACGAGGTGGACTTCCACCGGGACTATTTGGACGAGGCCCGGCGGTATTACACCAATATTGTGGGCAAGTACGGCGCACAGGTCCAGGCGGTGCTGAAAAAGGCCGGGGGACTGGACATTCAGATGCTGCTGCCCCTGCACGGCTTCGTGTGGCGGCAGGACCTGGGGTACATCCTGGGCAAATACGACCTGTGGAGCCGGTATGAGCCGGAGGAGCGGGGCGTGGTCATCGCCTATGCGTCGGTGTACGGCGGGACGGAGAATGCCGCCAACATCCTGGCCTGCCGCCTGCGGGAGCAGGGGGTGCAGGTGGCCATGTACGACACCTCCGTTACCCCGGCGTCCTACATTCTGGCGGCGGCGTTCCGGTTCAGCCATGTGGTGCTGGCCGCGCCCACGTATAACGCCGGTGTGTTCGTCACCATGGAGAACCTGCTGCACGATCTGACTGCCCATACGCTGAAGAACCGCCGGGTGGCGTATATCGAGAACGGGTCCTGGGCTCCCACCAGCGCCCGGGGCATGCAGAAGCTCCTGGAGCCTCTGAAATGGGAACAGGCCGCAGATACCGTGACCCTGCGTTCCGCCCTGCGCCAGGGCCAGCAGGAGGAGCTGGAGCGCATGGCCATGCAGCTGGCGGACAGTGTAAACGCATAGTATATCGCAGAAAGATATCGTATTATGTAAAAATCGCGGGCCAAATGCGGGTGGTCGTAAGACAGTTTCAGTCCCGGCAGTAATGTCTGCCGGGACTGCTATTGCATATTTCAAAGCCACATGATAGAATCAAACAAAGTAATAAGTCGGAACG
>ERZ506944.54-NODE-54-length-89513-cov-16.800733_pt1 | contig 89513 bp, 98 predicted proteins | sample MGYA00512899_ERZ506944 | MGnify/ENA metagenome assembly ERZ506944 | reverse complement strand
CGAGCAGCCCGTACACCTCGCCCTCGCGGATATGAAGGCTCACGTCGGCCACGGCGTCCTGCGCCTGGTCGCCGCGGCCGAAGCGCTTGGTGAGCCCGCGCGTCTCGAGCATGTAACCCATGGGTTTATCCTTTCTCTTCCGGGCGCGCGGGCCGAGTCGCCGTGCCCGCGCGCCTTACCTTTCGGGTTCACCATCCATGGTGGGGCGCGTTTCTAACGAAGCCGTAACGGCCGTTGGGCTCTTTTGGCGCCAGCCCTTCTCGACCCGCACGCCACTCATGGTATGTTTATCGTGATAATAAGGACGGAGGTGCCCGTGGCACGCAATAAGTACCCGGAGGAGGCGGTCGAGAAGATTCTCGACGTTGCCGAGCGGCTCTTCGTGGAGCGCGGCTACGAGCACACCACGATGATCTGAAGAGCAATACGCTAAATCGAAAAAGGCAAACCCTGGAGACGTGATTTTCGCCATAACGAGCGAGAATATCGAAGATGTCTGCACGCCATTGGCGTGGGAAGGCGAACAGCCGGTTGCAATCAGCCTGAAATAAGGCGACGATTGGGATCCTCTAGCTCAGATTTCCCGCTCGGTTCCTAAGGCGCTTAGAGCTGGCTCATAAGGGCGAAAACAAAGCCGCCCGCGACGATTCTTTCAGTCATCGCTCTTGTGCATCCCTCATGACCTGCGGAAATGCAAGACGTTAAAGCCACTGGCTACGATTCACTTTGCCAAACGGGTGTCGAAGAGGGAAAACAGCCGTTCTGGCATCCCTTTCGAGCGGTTCCGGACCTCAAAGCCTTGGTGTTTTTGTCCCCGGGACAAAAATGAAACTGCGGGCTCGCGGTTTCGAATTAGTTTGCGGTTTTGTCCCAGAGTTTGTCCCAAACGCCTACGCGAAGACACACTGCAGGATTCGGCAGCAAGACAGTCGAAGCCGACAACCTAACAGAAGTTAACCGGAATGACGCTACAACATACGAGCGTGAAAGAGTGGGAATAAGGCCGTAGCGGTTTGCAGGTTGTGAAAAATGGCCTCTGACCTGCGGCTTTACGAAATCTGAACCGACTGAAGAATCGGCCCGTGACATAGATTTGAACGGTTTTATGGCTTCAAATCGGCATCACGGGCCGTTTTTGTGACTTCACGTTATTCTAAAAACCACCTTTGACCTGCGGTTTTACGTTTACTCAACTAAGGTGCAAGCCACCTGCGACTACTCGCCACAAATAGTTGCAAAGAGGGTCGAAAGCATCATCGATATATGCTGATTTTTGCCATACTCGCAGGTCAGCCCGTGAAGTCGCTATGAAGTCACTTCGAGCGCTCCCATGATGCGATTTCCGCGTCCATATCGCGTATTGCACCATCTCCAAAACCTGTTAAGAATTCCGACAAGGTGAGCAAAGACCATGCGAAACTTTCGTCGAGCGCCCTGCCCTCGCGCTTCGCGCGGAGCAACTCTTCGTAGATCTCCTGAGCATATTCCAGCAGCTTCTTCACCACCCTCGAGCTCGGGAAAACGACGATGCTCTCATCGAGCATCCGCGCCTCCATGTAATCCTGTTTGCTCAGTCCCGAGAGCCTGCTGAGCACATCTATCCTGGCGAAAGCCCCCTCGTCGACCCTGAACGCCACGGTTCTCATGCGCTTTCTGCCTTTGCTCGACACCGCGTCCACCTACAGCCCCCTGCCCAAGGCCATGGCGATCCTGGAGTCTGCATTGGAGTAGGGGTGCATGTATCTATGTGTTATCTCCTGCCCCGAATGCCCGAGTCTCGCCGCGATCGCCGGGACGCTGAAGCCCTTTTCGACGAGCATCGAAGCATGGCTGTGCCTCAGGTCGTGGACGCGGATTCGCTGAAGGCCCGCATCCCTCGCTCCGCGCGCCAGGGCCTTTCCCAAAGTGCTCGCGGTCACCTTCGGCAGAACTCTGTCCGCGGGGTTGGACCCCTTGTTCCATGAGAGGTAGTCCCCGATTTCGTCCACGAGGAAGCCCGGTATGGTTACGACGCGGTTCGACTGCCTCGTCTTCGGCGGGCCGACCACGTCCCTTCCGCCTATCCTGGACAGGCTCTTGGTGATCCTCACGGTGCTCTTGTCCAGGTCGAAGTCCTCGTAGGTGAGCGCCAGCATCTCGCCCCTGCGCAACCCGCACCAGAACAGCAGCTCGAATGCAAGGTGCAGGTGAGGGCGCTCTGCCATTTGCTCCGAAAACCTCAGATACTCTTCGGCCGTCCAGATGGATCTTGCACCGGTTTCGCGACCCTCCAGCGCCCCTACAGCATGCACCGGGTTTCCCATAGCAAGGGCGTGGTACCTGATCATTTGGTTGAACATCGCAGACAGTTGGGAGGAGAGCGTGTTCAGATACGTCGTCGAGTAGGGCTTTCCGTCCCTTGTCCGCAATGACATGAGCCACGTTCCCCACTCCATCACCGCCAGCGCGCTGACGTCGCCTATGGCAACCCCCTTGAAGAACGGGATGATACGCTGGTCGAACATGCAGCGCTTTCCCTGGGCCGTTCCCTGTCTGAGCCTGGGAGTAATCTCCTTGAGGTAGAGTTCGCAGGCGTCTTCGAATGGCATTGACGCCACGCCGACCATGCTATGCCTGAACGATTTCTCCCATGCCAGCGCCTCACGCCTAGTGGGGAACACTCTCCTCATTTTCTTCCTGCTTTTGCCCTGCCAGTCTTTGTACCTGAGGCTTACGTACCAGGTTCCCCTTTTCTCGTCCTTGTATGCGCCCATGAAAGCTCCTTTCTTGAAGCACCCCTCGATTCGTGGTATTAATTCATCGGAGGCAATTGCTTCTACCAAGTGGCCGGGGGTGTCCCCCGGCCACTTTTTGTTTTAGGAGGTTTCCCATAAGCAGGGAGCTGAGCATATTCGTCGACGAGTCGGGCAGCCAAAACGGTTACTCGGCCTACTGCATCGTGTCCCTGGTCTTCCATGAGCAGGACGAGGCGCTCGACGGATACATCTCGTCCATGGAGGAGGACCTCGCGAGGAAAGGGTTGCCCAACCTCCCATTCCACGCGTCTCCCTTGACGTACGGCAAGGAGCCCTACAGGGGCTTTGAGATGAACGCCAGAAAGAAGATTCTCGCCTGCTTCGAGGCCTTCTGCCGCCGTGCTCCGTTCCGATGCAAGTCGTTCGCATACAAGTGGAGCGAGTTATGGAGCCCGAGCTCTTCATCGCCCGGTTCAAGCGCGACCTCGTCGTCTTCCTAACCGACAATCTGGAGTACTTCCAGGCCTTCGGCCGCGTGAAGATCTACTACGACAACGGCCAGCAGATGGTGACGGCCGCCCTTCACAGCGCGTTGGACTTCATCCTCTCCAAAGAGGCCGTTCTGTATCGGATGGCCAACGCCAGGGAGTACAGGCTCTCCCAAGTCGCTGACTGCATCTGCACCCTGGAGCTCACCGACATCAAGTTCCAGAGGAACGAGCTGACGGAGACGGACGCAAAGGTGTTCGGCACCAATTACGCGGCATTCAAGAAGAACCATCTGAAGCATATCCAGAAGAAGGAGATGCGCTAAGGTATTCCACCGATTAAGCCGCTACAAACGCGGTAAGCAAAGGAGTCCGCTTGAACGAGAAGATTTTTGCCCCGGCATTATGGAGTCTTAATCCGAATTCCAACTTCGAAGATGACGCTGTCTCAGGACAGTTGAGCTTCGACGGCAAGAGTTACCTCGAACTAGATATCCCGACTGGCGTTTTGCTCGACTGGCCAAAGATTCCAACTAAAGACGGCTACATGCAATGTCACACTGTCGAAGGATTGCATACGGACTGCGTTTACGGGTTCTCCCAAACGGGAGAATACTATATATTGCGCGACGTATCCTCCCCTGGGCCAAGCTTTGCTGCTCCAGGCTTTCAAAAGCAGTCCCTGTCAGGCGCATCGATTTTTATCTCGAGGCAGAGGGTCGAAGCAGATCCAACGGCCGAGTTGATCTCAATAAAGATTCCCGGTCTTAGAGAGTGGATTGGAACAGTGCCGTTTACCGTCACATCCAAGCTCGGGGGAAATAGGCTTACCGAGCTCACCTTCAATTTCGATATCGATGAAGTCGAAAACGTGGTTCTGTATGAAAATGACGAGCTCGAGATTTACGTGTCATTCTCTTTCTTGCGCGACGGCGGACGAATCCCCTCATACGAATTCTCTTTTAAATCCGACTGTAAGCTGAACTTCAGATACAAACAGCCGAGTCTGGGCTTCGATAGGGCGATGGAACTGCACGTGTTTCCAGTTGTTGATTTTCTCGCGTTCTGCATGGGCTTTCGGTATGCGATATCTTCAATCGAGTTCAAAACAATTGAGGGAGTATGCGCGGAATACCTTGCGCCACTTGTCGGCCTCGCGGGCGTCCCCACAAATGCCCAACTTGACAGAATTCCACTTTCCTATAAACGAATCGAAAATAAGATAAACGAGATGATTTCTCGATGGATTGGCTTTGACGAGTATGCGCGAAACAGTTCAGCACTCGTCACGTCTCTAATGAACGACTGGAAAATGCCTTTGGATATGCTGTTTCTCGCGTCTGCGCAAGCGTTTGAAGCAGCATCGAGGTCAGGGGCAAACGAGCGGGAAATCTCAGACGAAGAGTTGCAGGAGAAGCTCTCTGCGATTAAATCTTCCAATATGAACTCAAAGATAAGGAAATGGGTCATCTATAAGCTGAGGGATGCGAAATGGAAATCCGCCAGCTCTCTGGCTGGTGACCTTGTTGGTAGGCTGGGCGACTATGCCACCTTTGTGGTTCCCGATGTTTCGAAATACCTGAAAGACCATCGTGCTCATCGAGACGCATATACGCACAGAAGAACCATCAAAGATGACCAGCGATTGTCCAATGCCGATCTATTTACTCACACAGAGGCAACTCAAATGCTGGCATATGGTTCAATCGCGCTATACCTCGGGATGGAGCCCGAGGACTTAATTAATGCCGTCAAAGAATCCAGATATCGCTGGAATAGCATCTATAGGGCAAATCTTCTGTATACGATTGCCAGCAACGACGATGCCTTTTAGCCCACAATCAAGATTCAGCATACACGCGCGCTAGTAGATGGGGATTTTTCATGACCCCATGTGACCCCAGGAAATGGTTCAGATGACCCGAAAAACCGTGACCCAAGTTTTGCCCATGGATTTTCGGCAATTTTTAAGACTAGGTGTAAATAGGATTGACTGGAACAAACTGGAAAGAGTTTTTAACTATTGAATGGGCATTCTCAATCGCAGGCAGATGTTTTGTCAGGCTCTCAAACATAAGCCACCTCTTTTGAGAAATGAGCTTCAGCAATACCGTCGAGCTGCGAGCGTATTGTCTCGAAGGGCTGGTTCAGGTCCAATGTCCTCACGCTTATCTGGTTGCCGTTCATCTGGTACACGCCATCAGGCTGCACGTCTTCGTCGGTCTTGGCGTAGAGCAGCATGCCCGACACGCTATGTTGCTCGTGAGTGCTGGCGAGCTCCGCTTCCTTGTTCTTCACGTAGGTGAAGATCTGGTACAGGTTGCCGGAGTGGACGCTTTGCTTGTCGAACTGCTGTTGCGTCGTGTGACTGTAGTACTTCGCGTCGATGATGAGGACGGTCCTGCCCCGTGTGAGCGTTATGTCGGTGTGCATGGCGGGGAGCATATCGCCGAAGCCGTCGTCGAGCGCCCAGCTGATGTACGGCGCCCCCGCGGAAAGCTCTGGGTGCTCACGTCTGTAGTACTCGAGGATGAACTTCTCGTACAGGTGGCTCATTCGCTGCTCGTCGAGGAAGTCCATCATGCGGAGACTCCCGCTTTCCCGCGTCTGGAGAAGGCCCTTCACGACCAGCCAGCACACGTTCATGAGCATGCGATAAGTCTGGTTGTTCCGGTCGAAGCGCATGTGCCAGTCTTCGCCCGAAAGGTTCACGTCTTCCACGTCTACGAAGTACGGAAGCAGCCGCCTAAGTGCCTTCTTGCGCGCCTTGTCGATGTCCAAGCGAATCAAGAGCATGATCGTCGCCTTGAGGATGCGGTTCATGCGCGTGTCCGTGCTGAACTCGTCGTAGCTGCAAACCAGCTGCCTGCGCAGAATCGAGCGCGTCTTCAAGGACTCGGACAGCTCAATCTTGCCCCTCGGTGAGGAGAGCATATCCTCGCGGTCGACGTACTCCCGGCCAAGGCCGCGCTTGAGCTGCAGGCTCACGCCCCGTGACAGTATCTCGGCGAGGAGGTCAGCGGTGTTGTCGAACTCCTCGGCCGTGATGTCGCGGTAGCCCTGCCCCTGCAGCGTCTGGAACGCGTAGGCGAGCATGTGGTAGATGTTCTGTATCCGGATCACTGGATTGACCTGCGCAGCTTGCCGGCCCACTCGTCGACCTTGGTGGGCTCGTCGAACCAGTACTCGCGCAACATCGGCACGAGCTCGTAGTTGACGATTGCCGAGAGCTTATCGTCCGTCACGTCGTCCGGGGACATGCGGCAGAAGTAGCTGTGACCGATGCAGAAGCCGTCTCCCAGCGACTCGTCGGACGCAATCGCCTCGTTCAGCTTCACGACGCAGGAGATGAGCCTATCGAACTTCTCGCTGGCAAGTCCCTCCTGATAGGCGATGAAGCTCTCCGTGTCGAAGGCGGGACGGAGGTCGAAGAACGCGAAGCGGCGGCGCAGGGCGTAGTCGAGCATGGCGAGCGAGCGGTCCGCCGTGTTCATCATGCCAATGAGGTATACGTTGCTCGGGACGTAGAACAGCTCGCGCGAGTAGAGGAGCTGCAGCGTGTTCCTGGGCCCGCGCTTGTCGTTCTCGATGAGCATGAACAGCTCGCCGAAGATCTTCGAGAGGTTGCCACGGTTGATTTCGTCGATGATGAAGAAGTAGTCGTTGTCAGAATCGTCCTTCGCATTCTTGCAGAAGTTGTAGAATGCGCCCTTCTCGAGGTCGAAGCCCTGCGCGTTCGGGCGGAACCCCTCTATGAAGTCCTCGTAGCTGTAGCTCTGGTGGAACTGCACCATCATCACGCGCTCAGCGTCCTTCACGCCCATCATGGAGTAGGCCAGGCGCTTTGCGGCGAAGGTCTTGCCCACGCCCGGGGCACCCTGCAGGATGATGTTCTTCTTCGCGCGCAGGACGTTGACGAGGGTCCTGTAGTGCTCGCCGTCCATGTAGACCTCCGAGAGGAAGTCCTCGGACGTGTACGCTGGGTACTCAACCTCCTCCGTGTCTTCCTCGACTTCGCCGCCCTCGTCCTCGAAGAACGAGTTGAGCTTCTCAACGAGGTCGGGATAGGCGGTGATGTCCGTCAGGGTCTTCACGGCGAGGAGGTCTTCCGTGTGCCACTCTCCTCTGTTCGTCCAGCGTACCCTGCGGATGTTCGGATAGGAGTCGCCATTTTCGTCGAATTGGTAATCCCCCTCAACGATGCCGCGACCAATAATCACGCTGCGGCCCCGCTTGGCAAAGACAACGTCGCCCGGCTTGATCTCGCGCGAGAACTGCCAGAGCGCGAGCGCGGAGTTCTTCTGCGAGTACTTGCTACTGTACAGGGTGCGCAGGTTCTTGCGGATGTCTTCCTTGCTGGCGTATTTTTCGACGTTGCCGAGCTTGCTCCAGCCGACGCCCATTACGCCGCGTGCGTAGAAGTCATCCCACCTCGCGGCACCGTCTCCGGGGGAGTAGGTCCAGAAGTGCGTGGTCCTGACTCCCTCGTCTCCGAGGGCGTTTTCCTCTGCATTCTCAGCTGCAGCCTTCTCGGCAGCCTTCCGCTCCTGGTTGACGCGTTCGGACTCCACGAAGGCGGCAGCCGTCAGCGAGGGGAAGTCTGTATACGAGCACTCTTCGCTTCCGAGCTCCGACTTGATGGTGTCGCAAATGGCGAGGTAGCGATCTCCGTCATGAACTGGCGAGTCCTTCTCCTTCGGCACTATGCCGGCGATGGCGGTGCCAGCCTTTGCGACGTCGGCCATGAACCAGCGGTTGCGCGAATCCAAACTGATGAAGCTATAGGGCCTTGCCCAGTAGAGGCCCATGGTGAGCTTCCAGCCAAGTGTGAACTGGATGACGGTGGTATCGAATGCCTCAACGAAGGCCTTCCGGGTTTCCTCGTTGTCATCGGCGGCCAGTGCAAGTTCGGCCTCGAAAACATGCCAAAGGTTGTCGATGTCATTCTCGCCGCGCCGGTCGTCGCCGGAGAAGGCATAGAAGGTCGCGTTGAGGTTGTTGAGCACGGGGATGCCCTCGAAGTCCGTGGGCTGATCTGCCCTGACGTCGAATACCTCGGCGATGCCGGCGACGATCTTCTTCCGGTTTGCATCTGTGATGCCCTTGTTGAAGAGGCCGAAGACGGTGAACGGATCGATGTCTTGGAGCTCATCTGCCTCAAGCTTAGGGAGACTCATCCCGATCGATTCATAGACAGTTGCTAGCTTGTTTATCAGATCGTCGCGCCTGTCTCGATAGGTTAGCAGCTTGTCAGATAACTCTTTATAAAAGCTAATCCAAGTAAATTTTGTGCCGGTCATTATAGTCACTGCCTATCTTGCGCCTCTGCCGAGGCGCCTTGCTTGCAATGTTTTCCATATACGTCTACATGCGCGACAGGTATCTTCATCGAACCTAAGTACACCAACGAGCATCTTTGCATCAATGTAATCCAACGCTTCGTCGATATTGCGCCCATTTCTTACTACTCCGTCAATTGCGCTGATAACGTTTCTTTTTAGCTCGGCATAAATGTTCAATAGACCGGTATTGAGAGCATGGAAATAGAAATATCCTTAGTTATGCGGGCGTAAATCATTTAAACGATATTGAATACCTCAATGAACCTCTAATTTGATATGCCGACTCCAATGAAGATTGGAGCCGGCATGCGTTTATCCCAAGTGAGTAGACACGCGGTTTTGTCCTCGAGGGCGAGGCGGGAATCTCGGATGCTGCGCATCGTCATTTCCCAGCACGTTCGCTACTCGTTGGAGCTAACGAGAAGAGCCGCCTGGGCGAGGAGGGCAAGACGCTGCATGGCAACTTGATGTGGGGCTGGAAAAGGCCAACGCTCAAAACGGGGCGCTGGCCTTGGCAACGCTGGCTTGCCCGCCGGCTACAATGCCTCGACGCGCGGCGTTTCCTGGTCGTCCATGACGAAAGAGCCGTCGTTCAGCCCTGCGATGCGGGCGTTGAGTCTGCCCAGCAGCTCGAATCGCTGCCGACGTGGCACGACCGGGATTCGCCCCTCGACGCATCCGCACGCATATTGCCCTCTCGGTTTCGAAACTCTAAACAAATTCGAGTTTCGAAACCGAGAGGGAGCGGATGATGGCATGGGTGGGCCACACTACGTACATGGAGCGGCTCTGGGCGCTTGAGGGCGCCCAGAGCCGCCTCTTCATCGACGAGGTGCAGCTGCGCGAGGGCTTCGAGGGGGCAAGCAGCAGCATTCGCGCACGTGGCGGGTGGGATGTCTACCTCACGGAGTTCGAACTCGAGATGCGCGAGGAGCCCGAGGAGGGGCTCTGGCTCACGGCGAACTGGCACCAGGTGCGCGACGACTGACGTGCCGACGTGCCCGCGGACGGCATACCGGTGGCGCGCAGGTCCCGGGCGTGCCGGAAGAGCTGGCGAGGATGCTCGCGGAGGAGAAGGAAGAGGGCGTCGAGGAGAGCGCCCACAAGGTCAAGGAAGGCCGAGGCGACGTCGATGAAGAGGTTTGGTAGGTTCCTCAAGGCGCCGCTAAAGCTCACGCTGGGCTTTTCGTCTGGCTGTTCCGCGTCGTGTTCAAGTGGGTGATGTGAGAACGAAGGCGCCTGGGTCTAGAGTAGCCCCTTGGCTCGCTCGTCGTAGATCTTGTCAAGCTCCGATTGGAGAAACTCCTCTTTGAGCTTGGCGACGAAGCGAGCATCCGAGAACAGTCGGTAGACGAGCACTGCCGCGCCTCCGAGGTCGAGGCACTTGGGGTTCTTCGTTATCGATGCCTGCACGACGCCGCTCGAGGTCGCGATGGTGTCGGAGATGAGGATGATCTTCTTGGTGCGCGCCTGGTACATCTCGGTGCAGTAGTCCGACCCGTCGTCCTTGAATATCAGCGAGCAGCCGTGGAGCGCCGCTATCAGCCAGTTGATGAGCACCGTCATGCCAGCCTGCATGCCGACTTTCAATACGTCGCCGGTGCTGACGTATTTGGTGAGGGCCTCGGTGTGCGCCTTGTCGAGAACGAGGTTGGCGAACGGGACCTGTATCCCGCACGGCGTGTAGAGGTCCGTGCCGATGTGGATCAGCTGCTTGATCAGGGCCGCTGCGGCGGCATCCGGCTCGCTTACGACGCGCCTTCCTGCCGTGACCAGCATCTCCACGGTCCCGGCGGGCGCCCCGATTAGCGGGTTCTTCCCGAAGGCGTCGTAGGAGACCGAGTAGGTCGCGGGGATCCGCGCGCCGATTCCGAAGACGTTGGCGTCCTTAACGCAGGTGATGCTGTTGGTCATGATGTTCGAGGTCCCGAACACGAGGCCGAGCACCGGGTCGTGGCCGAGGGTCGCGAACCGGTGGTTCGCCCCCTTGAATATCTTGAGGTTCTCGGCCTCGTAGCGTGTCGCGTCGTACGGCACGCCTCGCGAGGAGAGGATGTGGCTCTTGGAGGCGAACAGGCAGCCCGATTCCGCCGGACCCCCATCGTCGAAGCCGGAGAAAACGCGGTCCTGGAAGTTATGCAGGGCGTCTTCCTTGGCGTTGCCCGCCCCCGCCCGCTCGACCTCCGTCAGGGAGTTGATGACGAGCACGCGGACGACCTGGAGCATGGTCGCGGCGATGACGAAGGCCGCGTCGGCGTCCTGCAGCTTCGCCCGCTCCTTGAACTCGCGGTCGATGCGCTCGAGGTTCTCGCCGTACTCGCGGACGGATTTCTCGACTGCCTGCTCGGCCCAGCTCTCGTCGACCGCCACGCATGCCGCCCTCGCCGCCATGTAGTCGGCGAAGAGCCTGCAAGTGTGCTCCTCTTCCTCTGTCACCTGACCGTCCGCTGCCGCGGCGACCTGCAGTTGCTCGGCGATGGAGTCCAGCGACACGATGCTCACGTTGTCCAGGTAGTCCTTGACCCGGTCGAAGGACAGGTCCTCGTCGTCCGCGATTGCCTGCACCCTCGCCTTCACGTCGTCCGGAAGGCCGCCGTCCAGCTTGAGGTAGCTGAGGCCGTCCTCGAGCCACTCCTGCTCCTCTTGGGAGAAATCGCCGTCGCAGCGCATCAGGAAGCAGAGCGTCGCCACGTAGGCGTAGATGAAGTTGTACCGTTTCTGGCCCGCAAGGTAGGCGCCCTGCTTGATGCCGTCACGGAACCCCTTGATGCGCGCCTTGCGGAGGCGCGCGGAGAACGAGTTCTCCTTGATGGCGCTGATGCCGCCCTCGACGGTCGATGCCGCGCCGGACGCAAGGGACGACGCTCCCTGGGCCAAACCCATTGCGGCGCCGACGGCGATTCCGCCCACCGCGTTCGCAGCCCCTGCGATCGCTTTGCCCGCATCGGACGACGCGATCTGCTCGCCGGCGCTCGACACGCCTTCCGCAGCCGAGCACATGGCGCTTCCGACGGCTTCGGATGCCGAGACGGCCGTATCGACGATGGCGTTCCCCGCGTCCTCGGCCGCATTCGCGACGCCTTTGGCGGCGGACTCGACGGTCGCCGATGCACCTTTTGCCATCTCTCCTGCGGCGTGGGCAGCTTGGGACAGGGCTTCCCCGAGATCGAATTTGAGCGCCATTCTGTATCTCCTGACGTAAACGAACCTTGCGTAAGGCTCTCATGCGCAACCGATGCAACACGGCACACACGACGCGTCTCACGTGCTCTTCATTATCCCACCATGCGCAAGCCCCTCGTCCGACCATCGGAGCGAGGGGCTTGATCGTTCTGCTTGGTTGCGATTCCGATTTTCGAAGGCTAGTCTCGGTCGTCGTCGTCGCCGGCTGCGCAGCAGGCGTAGGCCGTGAGCGTGAGGAGCCCTATTCCGATGGGCGCGAATCCCATGCTTCCACTTCCTTCGCGTAGACTACGGTGTGGGAGTTGCTCGTCTGGTAGCCGCACGTCACAAAGGCCCATGCCTGGGCGATATCCGCCGGCTCTTCCAGGACGACCTCGCATCGGGGCAATTTGTCCCAGAGGTAAGCGTCGAGCTCCGCCGCGTCGGCGAAGTCGGTCCGCTTGCCCTCCGAGCTCGCGTCCACCACGTCCACCGCGAAGACCTCGAGCCCGATCGCCTTCTCGCGGGTGAAGACCCGGATGGTGCGGTGACCCTCGGCAAAGCCGCGCGACGAGTACTGCGCGAGCGGGGCGAACATGGGCTGCTCGAGGCTGGGGTAGAGGTGGTAGCGAGCGTGAGATTTGCGCGAGGGGCCAATGTGTGGCTTCGTTGGCCCCTCGCGCACTGATCGCGAATTAGAGCATGATGGCGTCGTCGGCCGTGAAGGCGTCGAGGGACCCCTGCTTGACCTGGATGCAGACGTACGTGATGCCCGAGTCGGACGCGGCGCGGAACTGGCGGTGCGCGGCGGGGGAGACGCGCAGCCAGTCGCCGGCGGCAAGCTCGATGTCCTCGCCGTCGATCGTGGCCGAGCCGGCGCCCTCGAGCACGCCGTAGATCTCCTCGTTATCCTTGTGCGCATGCACGAACGGAACGCCAGCACCGGCGGGAAGCTTGTTGACACTCACCTCAGCCCCGGTAAGCCCGAGCACTTCGTGCAGCTCGACGCGACCCTCATTGCCGATGTTGGTCTTTGCGTAATTGGCCATAATGGCTCCTCTCCTGAGACTGATCTACCTTGCAGGTATCTCCTGCGTGGGATACATTCAACGCAAAGACGCATGCAAATACGAGTACGCACATATTTGTAACTACGTATCTTTTTTGAAACCGGCACGATCGAGGAGGGTGGGTCTCCCATGAAGGCGAAAGAGGAGCTTCCGGAGTGTCCGGTCGCGACGGCGGTGGCGCTCATCGGCGGCAAGTGGAAGCTGCTCATTATCCGCAACCTGCGCGTGCGCCCCTGGCGTTTCAACGAGTTGCGTCGCGACCTCGAGGGAATCTCTCAGAAGGTGCTCACTGACAGCCTGCGGCAGATGGAGGATGACGGGCTGGTCTTTCGCCATGACTATGGCGAGAATCCTCCCCGCGTCGAGTATGGCCTCACCGAACTCGGCCGCCAGATGATGCCCGTCATGGACTCGCTCGCAGACTTCGGCGCTTATTACAAGACGATTGTTTCGTAGCGAGCGTGCCGCTTGGGGATGCGTTCCATGGCGGCGTAAGCGGACAGACGGCTTGCGCCCGCCACGGGCGATGCGTGGAGGCGGGCGGGAGGGAAGGCTCGCGTCTTCGAGGGGGCCTACAAAAGCTCGCGAAGCCTCTTTGTCCAGCGTGCGAAGGTGCCGTCCTCCGGCCTTTGCCTGGCCCCTTCGCCGCTTGGCAGGTCGTAAAAGGCCAGCATCGCGAGGCATTCCGATTCGGTCGGGCCATCGCAGGTATCGCCGGGCTGCGGTCGCATCTCCTCACAGCCGAATTCGTCCGCCAGGTATTTCAGCAGCTTCTCGAAGCCTTTGGGATATGCGTTAGACCCCTCGTGCGAGCGGCATCCATCGAAGAGCTGCCATTGTTTGCCGTCGAGCACTGGCGAATAGTAGGAGCTAAACCGATCGCGGGCGCCAAGGTCGCGAAGGAATGCCATGAGCTTGTCTACCTGCGCCTTGCCCGGCGTCGCCCGTGGTTGGCCGCCGGGGATCAGTTTGTCAACAAGATTGTTTCGTAACTGTTTGAACGGTGCCCTGCGGGGATAGTTCGGGGTCGTTGAGGGCGCAGTCCAGGAACGAGATTCGTTCGGGTGTGGTCGGAATGCTTCTCGAAGGGGCCGAGTCTGGATTGTCTCCAGGCTCGGCCCCTTTCATCAAGCAGCCCAATTTCTGTACTACCGTCCGGCAAACGGAGACAAACGAGCTAAATACGCTAGTGAATCTCCTTGTGGCGAAGCGCGGATGCCGCAATCAGGGCAGCGACAGCGGCAACCAAAGCAAACGCGCTACCGACAAGAGTGAGGCTGTCGCCGGCCTGGGGCAAGTTGCCCTTGTTGGAGCTGTTGTTGTTGGCGGTGCTGGCGTTTGCGTTCGCATTGGCAGAGGAGTTTCCGTCGTTGCCCCCGTTTTCGCCAGCGCCGGGCTGGGCCTCAGCCTTCCAACCTGCATACAGGGCGAACTCGGTCTCAGCGTCGTCCACGGCGGCGTCGAAGTCGTAGGCCGTGGTGCAGTCCTTGTTGCTGAACCAACCAGAGAAGACATAGCCTCTCGGGACTGCGGCAGCATTTCCGTACCAACCCTAGCTGACCTCGAGGGGGCGGGCACGCCCAGCCCCCTCGAGGTCAGCTAGGGTCTCGTAGAAGCTCCTCCATCCCTCGCGGAACAGCCTATCCGTTCTCGCCTCGTGACTACTTGTCGATGCGCTTGTAGAGGATTGGTTCGTCGAAGCCGAACACGCGCTTGCCGTTCATCTCCATGGACTCGGAGACCTCCAGGACGTCGGCGGAGAATCTCTCGAACAGGTGGAACCTCATGACGGGCGAAAACATGGAGTCCGAGCCGCCCTCCCATACGCCATCGTGCTCGCGGTAGAGCGCGGGCGTGAACTTTCCCGACTCGCGCAGGGACGAGAACTCGGCGGGGACCATGGTCGCGTAGGAGAACGATCGCTTGTCATTGCCCTCTGGCGCGTCGTAGGAGGTCAGAAGGACGCCGTCCTTCTCCTCGGTGAAGAGGAACAGGTGGGGCGAGGCGGACTTCCTGCCGTCAACCTCGTAGTAGCTCTCCTCGACCATGAAGGTGCCGGCGAAGTCGTCGGGAAGCCCCAGGATCTTATCGTTGCAGGCGGTGTTGACGTGGCGAGCAAGGGGGAAGGTCTCGCCCGTGGTCTGCTTCGCCTCGAACTGCTCCCTGTTGTCGAACTCGCCGCATAGGAGCCGCATGAAATCGTCAAGCTTGGACATGATGCCTCTTTCAACTGGGTCTGTGCTTTCTGTCTGATACCCGCTTTGGATCCGTTGGGTGGCATGACAGAAAATCGGCACAAACACATAGCCTGGAGGTGCGGCGCCCAAGAGCAGAAGGCCTATCACAAGCGCCACCTTGCGGGCTCCGTTATCGAGCCACCAGTCCACAAACGGTCTGATGATCACGGCGGCTAAAGAGAAGGCCGTTGCGCAGATGCCCGCGACCGCCTCGCTTCCGCCCAGGCTTTGGATAAAGAACGGGAGGGTGGCCAGGGTCATGATGTGGTTGGTGAAGACGTAGAGGTTCACCAGTACGATGAGCCGTGCTGCGTCTTCCGTTCGCGCTCGGTAGGGAAAACCGGGTCGTGTCTGCATGTAATTTAATGTTGTGACCAATGCGCCTGCGCGCGCCGGCGCATCCCATCGACCCCGAAGGAGCCCTACGTGGATTCCAACAAGCGCCCTGACGACATGGTGCGCATCACCACCTCCGGGCTCGCCGACAAGCGCGCCTACGTCGCGGCGGTAATCCAGGAGATCTTCGAAAAGGACATCCGCGGGCGCGTGAAGATCAAGAACATCTCGGTGTTCAACCAGATGCGCGACTACGTCATCAACAACTTCGACGCCACCACTTCGCTTGCGAGCATCCAGTCCGACCTCGAGAGCAAGCAGGGCGTGAGGGTCAAGCGCGAGACGCTCGCGCGATACCTCCAGATCCTCGAGGACGCGAAGATCGTCAGCAAGTGCGCACGCTTCGACCTGAAGTCACGAAAATCGCTGCGGGGCGAGCAGAAGTATTACCTGGCGGCCCTAGGCTTCTACTTCGTCCCCAACACTGACAACCGCATCAACTACGGGCCCGTCCTCGAGAACATCGTTTACCGCTACGCTCGCGCGCAGGGCTGCAAGGTCAGCGTCGGGCGCATTGGAAAGCTGGAATGCGACTTCATCCTCAGGAACCCGGAGATGGGCTACGCATACGTTCAGGTCGCAATGGACATCATGGCCGACCGGCCCACCGAGGAGCGCGAATACCGCCCGTTCGAGCAGGTCAGAGACAACTACCCCAAGTACCTGCTGACGCGAAGCGACCCCATTCAGCAAAGGGACGGCATCATCCATGCCAACTTCCCCGAGTTCATGCAGGAGGGGAGGACCTTCTGAGCGGGATGGGGATTGGCTGTTGACGAGCGGCGCAATAGACAGCGGTGTCGGTTTCAAGCGGAACTGACGCCGCTTCTGTATAAGGGTTTAAGGGTTGCCACAGATGGCGATAAATGCCCGCGGTGCTTCTGCTTGCGCCTCAGCTTCCGCTGCTCGAAGCGCGCCTCCGCCTCGTCCGTGCGACGTTGGCTTCTTGCGCGGGCCGACTCCCGTTTCATTGTCTCCCGCTGACTCGCGAGCGCCTGCTGCGCCTTGGTTCCCATCGCCGGCTGCTTAAGGGCCTTCGATGCCTCGCGGGCTCGGCGCTTGGGGTTTCGCGGGCTTGCTCGCCTCGGCGGGGTCGTCGCCGAAGAACGCGAGCTTCGCCCATTTACGAGGCCTTTTGCCCCAGGGGGGTAACTTCGCCCCTGCTTTCCTCCGTGCCTTTGCTTAAGATCATAAAGCTCAGTTATTTAAAGCGCATCCAATATACGAGTGGGGGTAGGCTGTTCGGCCTACTCCGGTCATGCTCTATGAATGAGGGCCCGCGCAATCGCGCGGGGCCCCTTTTTCGAAAAGAGTAGACATTGGAGTGCGGGTCTTGGCGTTGCGCTGCCTTGTGGCGAGGCGTTATTAGCCGAGCGCGCGTGCGGGAAGGGTCACGAGCATGGTCGTTCCTCTCTCCGAGCTCTCTTCGACCTCGATGGAGCCACCATGGAGCGCGGCAATCTCCCAGACTAGCGCAAGTCCCAGGCCCACGCCGCCATATGCCCTGCTACGCGATTTGTCGACGCGAAAGAAGGGCTGGAAGATGCTCGTCTGGTATTGCTCGGGAATGCCCAGCCCCTGGTCGCGCACGCGCAGCAGCACGCGGTCGCCCTCGTCGCGGGTGCTGATTTGCACGGTCGAGCTGGGCGCGCCGTAGCGAATGGCGTTTTCGGCCAAGTTGAACAGCAGTCGATAGATCAGCGTGTCGCTGCCGATCGTTTGCGCTTCGCCCTCGCTTGCAAGCGTGATGCCCTTTTCCTCGGCAAGCGGCGCCAGGTCGGTGAGCACTTCCTCGATCATCGGCGCCAGGTCAATCTCGTCGTTGCAGGGAACACCGCGCAGCTCGCTCATTTCAAGTAGCGTCGTTGTCATGTGCGTCATTCTCTCGGTCTGCTCCTGCAGCAGGCCGAGCAGGCTAGCCGTGTCAGCGTCGATGCCGGGGTGCTCGGCGCAAAACAGTTCAACCTGGGCCTGCATGAGCGCGAGCGGCGTGCGCAGCTCGTGCGCCGCATTGCCCGTAAACTGCCTTTGCGCAGAAAAACCCTCGTCAAGGCGGGCAATCATGTCGTTAAACGACGCGCTGCAGCGCCTGAGTTCGGCAGGCACGTCTTCGCTGATTGTTGTGTCGGCGAGGTTGTCGGGCTGCACGCTCTCGACTTGCGCCGCAAAGGAGCGCAGCGGCCGCAGCGCATGCCCACTCACAAAATAGGCCAGCACGCCGCCGAGCAGCGTTACCGCCGCGGTTATATACCAGCTCGTCGCGCCAAACGATTCCTGGGCGTTGCTCACGACGATGGTCAGCTCGTCGTCGAGCTCTTTGCTCGCCGGGTCAAATGAGCTGGGCGAGTCCGCCTGCACCTCGCCATGCGCCGACGCTTCAGTGCCGATCGAGTCCATGTAGCGCATGCCGGAGTAGCCGACCATGCAATTAATGAGCACGCCGGTCAAGCACATCAGCAGGGCCGTCATCAGCGCGATGCGCCACTGCAGCGACAGCCGCTTCATTCGCCATCCTCCATAACGTAGCCTTCGCCGATCCGGTTGCGGATGGGGTCGAGCTCCAACGCGCCGCGCAGCTTTTTGCGCAGCGACGAGATATGCACGCGGGTCGCGTTGCTAAAGCTGTTGACACTGCTGTCCCATACGTGCTCGATAAGCTCTTCTTGGCTCACCGGTCGACCTTGGTTGAGCATCAGGTATTCCAAGATGCCGGTTTCCTTGCGTGTGAGGGATAGGGGCACGTCGCCCACCGAGGCGACGCGAGTCTTGGTATCAAAGCTCAGCGACCCGCAGGTGAGGACAGTATCGTTTTGCGTGAAGCGCCTGAGCGTGAGGCTACGGATGCGCGCCGCCAGCTCGTCAAGATGGAACGGTTTGGTGAGGTAGTCGTTGGCGCCGGCATCGAGCCCTGCCACCTTGTCGGCGACCTCGCCACGTGCCGAGAGCACGAGCACCTTGGTCTCGCAATCAATTTTTCTGAGTTGCCCGAGCACGGTCATGCCGTCGACACGGGGGAGATTGAGGTCGAGCACGACAAGGTCGAAGGTCTCGACATCGAGCAGGTCGAGGGCCTGCTGTCCGTCGTAGCAGCAGTCGACGCTATAGGCCAAGTTGCGCAGGCTGCGTGCGATCGCATCGCACAGCGCCCGCTCGTCCTCGACGACCAAGATGCGCATAACGTTCTCCTTGCATAGTCATTCGCGCTTAACGCGGATTTTATAGTCGGTATGGTCCAATGGGTCGCGAAGCGAAAGGAGTGGTCAGATTGTTCAAAGCGATTAAGCCTGTGGCGCAGGTGGCTTTGCTGATCGCCGGGGTGGCCATGGTGTGCTTTGGCGCCATGCGCGGCGAGGCAGAAGCCGTGCTGGCCAAGGCAATCAGGCTGTGCTTGGAGTGTATCGGAATTGGATAAAAGAATAAACACCGTATCGCACCTTTTGGCGCGATTCCGCGGATTGATTCAGGCGGCGGCGACGCTCGCGACCAACATTCATCTGCCCAACTTTGCCAGGGGAGGCATCTACCAGGGGGCGGGCAAAGCCGTCTGCGTGCCGGGGCTCAACTGCTACTCGTGTCCGGCTGCCTCGGGCGCGTGCCCCATCGGGTCGTTTCAGTCGGTGGTGGGCTCGTCAAAGTTCAGCTTTTCGTATTACGTCACCGGGACACTCATTCTGATCGGCGTGCTGTTGGGGCGTTTTGTATGCGGCTTTTTGTGTCCGTTTGGATGGCTGCAAGAGCTTCTGCATAAGATTCCTGGCAAAAAGCTCTCCACGAAAAAGCTCAAGCCGCTCACGTACATCAAGTATGCCGTGCTGCTGTTTGCCGTGGTGCTGCTGCCCGTCTTGGTGGTCAACGATGTGGGCATGGGCGATCCGTTCTTTTGCAAGTACATCTGCCCACAGGGCGTGCTCGAGGGCGCGATTCCGCTGTCCATCATGAATACGGGGATCCGCTCCGCGCTGGGAAAGCTCTTTACCTGGAAGCTCGCGATCCTCATTGCGCTTGTGGTGCTGAGCGTGCTGTTCTATCGCCCCTTCTGTAAATGGATTTGCCCCCTCGGTGCATTTTATGCGCTCATGAACAAGGTGTCGTTACTGGGGATCCAGGTTGATCAGTGCAAGTGCGTCTCGTGCGGCAAGTGCGCCAAGGTGTGCCAGATGGACGTGGACGTTACGCGTACGCCCGACCATGCCGAGTGCATCCGCTGCGGCAAGTGCGTGGGTGCGTGCCCCGTCAATGCCATTAGCTTTCGCTACGGGCTGGGCGTGACGGGCAACAGCACCGCGCAGTCCGCGCAAGCCCGCGAAAACAAATAGGTACCTATATAAGCTTCGATATAACGGAGGAACCATGAAACTGTCAAAAATTACGGCCCTGCTGATGGTGCCCGTGCTGGCGCTGAGTCTCGCGGCGTGTTCTGCACCTAAGAGTGACGCGAACAATACCGCGAGCGGCGATACGCAGATTGCCGAGCTCATAGCGCAAAAGCCGTCGAGTGCCGAGGAGGCCGCCGAACTGTTTCAGCGGCTGTTGCAAAAGGAGAACGAGATCTTTGCGAGCGATAGCGCTTTGTGGGAAAAGGTGTTCCTTGCGGCCAACAAAGACGTTCCCATGATTGAGGACGGCAAGAACTACGGCGATTTTTTGCTTGATACCATCGAGAGCGCCAAGGACCAGTTTACGGCTGACGAGTTCAAGACGCTTAAGGCCGGCGCACAGCAGGTCAAGGAGATCGAGGAAAAGCTCACGGCGCTGGAGAAGGAGTTCCCCGGATGTGGCAGCACGCCTGGCGAGGGGGAGAGCGTTGATGCTTCGACCGCAGGGATGACCAACGGCAAGAGCGAGGCAGCGAAGTTCCCCAGCTTTAAGGGCAAGGACTTGGACGGCAACGATGTAAACAGCGACGAGCTGTTCTCCAAGAACAAGGTGACCGTCATGAATTTCTGGTTTACCACCTGTAAGCCCTGCGTGGGAGAGCTAGGCGATCTGGAGGAGCTTAACAAGGAGCTTGTTGCAAAGGGCGGCCAGGTCGTGGGCGTTAATTCCTTTACGCTCGATGGTAACAAAGACGAGGTGGCCGATGCCAAGGACGTGCTTTCCAAGAAGGGCGTGACGTATAAAAACATCTGGTTTAAGTCGGATAGCGAGGCCGGAAAGTTCACCTCCAACCTGTACTCGTTCCCGACCACCTACGTGATCGACCAGAACGGCAACATCGTGGGAGAACCGATCATGGGCGGTATCAACTCTGCTGAGCAGCGCGAGGCACTCAACAAGCTGATCGATCAAGCGCTCGCGTAGGTGCGGAATATGACAAAGCGGCAGTCCCTTTGTCATATCGAGCGGCTGTAAAATGACGAGATCCCCGGTATTTGCCGCGTTTACCACGAGCTCACGCCGAAGCCCGCCAGCGTGGTCGAGTGGGGGTGGGGTCCTCGGGGTCGCTTCTCGCGCCCCCTTTTGCGCGCCTGTCCACATATAGAAAAAACGAGCACCCTGAATCGGAACGGCATTCCGGTTCAAGGGTGCTCGCCTGTCTGCGACCGTTCGCAAGCGCGGCCTCACCTAATTCACGGAGCAGGCCATTCCGGTTTTCCGCCTCAGACCTCTTTGATTGGGAGCCTGCGGCGGAAAGCGGCCAACGAGAGCCCCGTGAGGGCGAGCACCGCGGCCATCACGAGTGAAATGCTTGAAAGCGAAAGCACCCCGATTAGCGTGTTCGCCAACGCATGGAGAAGGCGGCAGGAGAAGGCGCACCCGCCCGCGCGATAGAGCGCTGACAGCCAGAACGAGAGGAGCACGGCGAGGGTTACGAACGCAAGAAACGGGGTCGTCTCCCTCCCGGCGCCCTGCGTGAACCACAGCGGCAGATGCCACAGGCCCCAAATCGCCCCGGTGGCAAGACAGGCCGCGAAAAAAGGAATTCTTCGCTCAAGCTCAGGCTCCAGGACCGCTCGCCAACCCAGTTCCTCGTTGCCGCCGCTCACCATGAGGGCAGCAAGGAAGACCCCCATGGCGGAGATTGGGCTGAAGCTTTCCGCGAGGCCATCGGAAGCGGCGGTGAGAAGAACCAGCGGCACGACGAGAAACGCCGCGGTCCAAGGGAGCGAGCGTCTCAGTCCGCCGAACGTGAACGCGAGGCTGCGCTTCAGGGTAAAGCCTCCCGGGATCAACGAGAGTCCGGCGATGGTGGGTCCAAAGACACCGGCGGTGTGGAGCGCCGTTCCGATGGGACTTGAATAATCGATGATGCCCGCTGAGGTTAGGACCGCATTCAGCCATCATGCGGGTCAAGTGATGAGGAAGGTTGTCAGGAGAAATCTGGTGCTGGTGCGCAACCCTGAATAATGCCTCGGCAGCTTCACACGATAGCCCCCTCTCGACCGTCAATGAACAACTTCCCAAAAGCGAATAGCTTTGACGTCAACCTTGTCCGATCAAAGATTATGGGCCCCAATCCGCTTAAGCTCTGCGAGGAACTTCTTCGCGGCGTGAATATCGCGAAGGGGTCGCGCGTGTGCGACCTCGGCTCCGGCACTGGTATAGCAAGCGTGATGCTTGCACGCGAATACGGGCTCGACGTGTACGCCGTCGACCTGTGGAGCGACCCCGATGAGAATCGCGCGTTCTTTCGCGAGATGAGCGTGCCGGACGAGCGGATTCATCCTGTCAAGGCCAACGCCGCGGAAGGCCTGCCTTTCGAGCCGGAGTTCTTCGACGGCGTGGTGAGCATCGATTCATATAACTATTTCGGACGCGATTCGCACTATCTGGGGGAGAGGCTTCTTCCGTATGTGAAGTCTGGCGGAAGGATTTACCTTTCCATCCCCGGCATGGTGCGCGACTGCCATGACGCGCTGCCGGCATGTCTGCTCGCATCCTGGGACGCAGAGCAGCTTGATTATATGCACGATTTGGTTTGGTGGCGAGACATGATTGGCCAAACGAGTGGTGTAATTATCGAGGATATGCACCAGATGCCGTGCACGTCCGAGGCATGGGTTGACTGGATTACCTGCGATAACGAGTACGCTCAAGGCGACCGCGCGGCCGTTGAGGCGGGTGCGCTCGAGTTCTTGAATACCATCGCGGTCACGCTTGTAAAGGCCTAGGCTAGGTAACTGAAAAATGGGGCGTCGGGCGCTTCTCGTGCGTCTTGCTACGCGTGAGAGCCTTGGCGCGGCAACCAACCGATGATAAAAGGCAATCAGCCACCTGGAAACGAGGGGTAATCAAATGCCGGGGGATTCAGAACCCGGCATTTTCTTTGCCCAGGGAGGTTTCGCATGAGGGAGCTCTCGGCTCCAAGACGAAGAGAGACCTGATCCTCCTGCTCTTCGACAAGCTGGAGACCTTGCAGGCCTACGACATCGTAAAGATCTACTATGACGCCGGGCAGGGCATGGTCACCGACGCGCTCCACGCCACCTTCGAGTACGTGCCGAGCAAGCAGGTGATTACCTGCAGGAACTGTAGTCCCGCAGACTTCCGGCTCCAGCAGACGGCGGACTTTATCTGCGAGATAGAGTTGACCGTGATCAAGTATGAAGCTAACGAGGCCAGTGGAACTGAGAGGCTATGAGGGCTTCGGCATGGGCGGCTCCGAGAGGCACCTGAAGAGGGTCTGCAAGGGCGCCACGGTGGAGAGGGGCCTCTCAATCACGGGAAACAGGGCGGCGCAGTCGCGGGACGAGGTTGCCTCTTGGACGGAGAGGTTCGCGTAAAGGTCTTCGCGGGCTGCTGCCCAGGCGATTCGATTGCGAGGCTTGCGGCGCTCTGTGACGAGGTGGCCACTAAGGAAGTCGAGGTGTCCTTAGTGGCCACGCTTCATGGTACGTTCTGTGGAAGCAAACGGTAGGCAACACCGGTCGCGATACGTCCGACGCTGGCGTTAGCCCAGGAATTCGCTGGCCTCGTCAGCAAACTCATTTGGATACTGGAAGAGCGACCCGTGGCCGGCATGAGGGTAGAGCACCAGTCGGCTGCCGTCGATCTTCTCGTGCATCGCATTCGAGTTGGGCGTGGGGACCATCGCGTCGTCGTCGCCGTTTGCGACGAGCGTGGGGATGCGAACGAACGACAGGTCGTCTTCCGCCGCTTTGCCCCAACGCTTGATTGCCTTGAGCTGGGCGAGAAAGGCAGGCACCGTTACGGGCGCGTCCTGGTTGGACGATGCCCTGGAATCGAGCCGCGCGAACGTGGCGTTTGCCGCGGCCTCCCCGGTCGCGTCGTCCGTGAAGAAGATGTAGCGCTTCATGTCCTTGCGCCTGGCCACCGCGTGGAGCATGCGGCGAAACGTGACGGACGTCACGCGATCGATCCCCATGCCCCCGCGAGGCGCCGTGCCAACAAGGACGAGCCTGCGGACCGTCCGGCGGCAAGCTCACGGTATGCAATGCGCCTGCCGTCTACGTCCACGTATGAATTGCCTGTATTAAGGTACGACACTACGTCTCATCGATGCGCAGCAGCGTCTTGCCCTGCGAGTGGCCAGACCTCACGAGCTCGAGGGCGTCGTTCACCTGGTCGAGGCCGTACGTGCCGTCGATCGATACGGCAAGCGGCCGCTCGGCAGGGAAGAGCTCCGCGACGCGCGAGCTGCGCGCCGTCCTCGTGCACAAAGATGAAGTCGTACGTCTGGCCCTTGCGCGCGGCCATCTTGTCGAGCTTGTGGCCTGCAAGGCCAAACAGCGCCCGCTTGAGCGTGGGCAGCCCCTCTCGCTTGGCAAAGCGCCCGTTGGGCACGCCGCGTAGCGACACCAGGTGCCCGCCCGGCTTGAGCATGGCAAGCTCGTCCGGCAGCTCGCGCTCGCCCAGGGTGTCAAGCACGCAGTCCATGTCGTGCAGCTCGTCGACGTAGCGCTGGGTCTTGTAGTCGAGAAAAACGCTGGCTCCCAGGCTGCGGACGCGCTGCTCGTTTTGAGCGCTGCCGTTGGTTACGACGGTGAGGCCCATGCGCGCGGCGATGGGGATCGCCATGGCGCCGAGGCTGCCCGTTCCGCCCGAGATAAACAGCTTCTGGCCCGGTCGCGCCTCCATGAGCTCGAGCGCCCGCAGCGTCGTGAGCGCGGTCAGCGGCACGCATGCGGCCTCCTCCATGGAGAGGTAGCCGGGCACGTGCGCGAGCGCGGACTCGTCCACGGCGGCGTACTTCGCGAACGCGCCGATCTTCGCGAGCGGCATGCGGCCGTACACGCGGTCGCCGGGCTTGAACCTGCCGGCCGCGGCGCCCGCTCGCACCACGGTGCCGGAAAACTCGTTTCCCATCACGAGTGGCGTGCGGTACGGCACGATCAGGCGAACATCGCCGCGGATCACCATGTTGTCCAGCGGGTTTACCGCCGCGGTGTGCACGCGCACCAGGACTTCGTGCGCCCCGGGCTCCGGGGTGGGGATGTCTCGCACGGCCAGGGCCGCACCGTTCTTGTCGTACCCGTCCAGTATCGCGGCCTTCATCGGTCTTTGCCGTCCTGATCGTGGGCGCTCGCGGCGCCCGCCTCACTGCCCTCGCTGGCCTCGCTCTTCTCGCCTGCGGGGCCCTTCTCTATCTGCTCGCGCATCCGCTCGATGCAGTCCGCGAGCGTCGCGCCGGCAAGCTCGCGCTCCACCACCCGCTCCGCCTCGCGGAACATCCCGTTCAGCACGGGGCGGATGCTGCGCCCCACGATGCACTCGTCGCTGGGGTTCTGGTGGACGTCGAACACGTGGACGTCCTCCGTCTGCTCGACCGCGCGGTACACGTCGAGCAGCGAGATGCGCTCCGGCGCCTTGAGCAGGGAAAACCCGCTCACGCCACGCCGCCCCTCGATGATGCCGGCACGGCCGAGCCGCGTGGCCACCTTGCGGACGTAGCTTGCGTTTGTGCCCACGCTGTTTGCGATCTGCTCCGAGCTCATGGGCTCGTCGGACTCGGACGTCAGTATCAGCAGATGGATCGCCACGGAGAACTTGGTGTCCACGCTCGCCTCCTTGCGCGTGGCCGTGCGGGTGTCCGCCGGCAGCGGGATGGTCTGTCTCGATAGATTGTATCAATGAAAGATACAACGTGGCGCATTCACGACATCCACACGGATGCGCCGGGCGAGAAGAGCCGGCGCTACCCCAGGATGTTGCGATAGATGTCCTCGTCTGCCTGCGAGAACACGTCGAACGCCACCGTCATGCCCGCGTCGGCCGCCCGCCCGCGATGGGGCCGACGGTGTGGATCACGCGCCGCGCGGGCAGGTTGTACGCCCCGGTGATCTTGGCCGAGCCCGTGGGCTCCTCGTGCCCCTGCGCGGCCATGATCCGCGTGCACTCCGCCCTCAGCTGCACGCCGGCAAACGTGTGGATGGCGTTGTCGATGCAGTGGTGGCTGGGCACCCAGCAGCCCAGCATCTGGCTGTTCGCCGCGTTCACGATGGCGTCGGCGTCCGCGATGGCGTTCCCCAGGCGGTCCAGGTCGTCCTTCTCTTGGCGTTCTGGCATGCGTTCCTCCTCCGCGCGGCGTGCCCCGGCGCGTTGCGCGCCGATGGGAGGCATGATAGTCTCTTGGCATGCAAGACGGAAGTAGGCACGAAAACGTGCCGTAGGTACCAATCGGTAACCAATGCGCGCGAGCTGCTGTGATGGGGGTGCTATGGGAAGCATGGGCAACGAGGAGATCCTGGCGTCGCTTCCGGCGTGCCCGGTCGAGACCACGCTTTCGCTCATCGGCAACAAGTGGCAGGTCCTGATTCTGCGCGACCTGCTGGGCAACGGCACGATGCGCTTCAAGGAGCTGCAGCGCTCCATCGGCAGCATCTCGCAGAAGGTGCTCACGTCCAACCTGCGCACGATGGAGGCTGAGGGGCTCGTGCATCGCGAGGTGTTCGCAGAGGTGCCGCCGCGCGTGGAATACTCGCTCACCGAGCTGGGCCAGACGCTCAGGCCCGTGCTGGATGCGCTGCGGGCGTGGGGCGAGAGCTACAGGGGGCGGCTGCGCGCGGGCGAGTAGCGCCCGCGGCTAGCGCGTCTGCCGTCACACCCGCCTGCCGCGGCCATCGCTATGCGAGGGCGATGGGGCATGAGAATTGGGAACCTGGACCATCTGGTGATGACCACGCAGGACCTCGACGACTGCCTCCACTTCTACGTGGACGTGCTCGGCATGAGGTGCGAGAGGAGCAACGGCCGCTACTCCGTCCGCTTCGGTACGGGCGACTTCGAGAAGTTCAACATCCACACGAGGAAGGCGGAGTTCCTTCCCGCGGCCGCGCACCCAACGTACGGCAGCCTCGACCTCCGCCTCGTGGTCGACGAGAAGATCGATGTCGTGAGGCGGGAGGTCGAGGAATCCGGCTACCCAATCGAGGAGGGCCCGGTTGTCCGTCATGGCGCGCGGGGAGAAATGCAAAGGATCTACCTGCGCGACCCGGACGGGAACCTGATAGAGGTTGCGCCGGACGTTGTGGGCGACCCCGACTTCTCGCCGACGTGTGTCTGGTGCGGTACGGGCTACGGGACTCCGGCCCCCGCGACATCGATGGGCTTCAGCCTAAACGCCGCGTTCTCCTACAGGTTGTTGCCGAAGAACGCCTCGAGCCTGTCGAACGGGATGGCGTCGCGATTGTCGTAGAGATCCGTGTGGCTGGCGCCCGGAACGATCACGAGCTCTTTGTTGTCGCCCCTGAGCTGCTCAAACGCACCCTCGCTAAAGTAGCGCGAGTGGGCTTTCTCCCCATGGACGAGAAGGACGGGGGTGTCGATCTCGCCGGCCATTGCCAAAAGCGGCTGGTTCATGAACGACATGGTGCCCGTGACGTTCCACCCGTCGGTCGAGTTGCCCGAGCGCTCGTGGTAGCCGCGCGGCGTCTTGTAGTAGTTGTGGTAGTCGCGTACGAACTGTGGCGCGTCGTCGGGCAGCGGGTCTACCACCCCACCGGCACGCCTGTGCGTTCCGGCCTTGTAGTCTGCCGTGCGCTGGGCCGCCCAGGCGCGGCGCTGCTCGTCGCGGGCCTCCTTGCTGTCGGCGGCGCCAAAGTAGCCCTCGCGGGTCACGCGCGACATGTCGTACATGGTCATGGCGGCGGTCGCCCTTATGCGCGGGTCGAGTGCGGCGGCGTTTATCGCCATGCCGCCAAAGCCGCAGATGCCGATGATGCCAATGCGTGCCGGGTCCACGTCGTCGCGGCAGCTGAGGTAGTCGACGGCCGCGCAGAAGTCCTCGGTGTTGATGTCGGGGGAGGCCACGCGCCGGGGCTGGCCCGCGCTCTCTCCCGTGAACGACGGGTCGAACGCGATGGTCAGGAAGCCGCGCGCCGCCATCTCCTGGGCGTACAGGCCGCTCGACTGCTCCTTCACGGCGCCAAAGGGGCCTCTCACGGCAATGGCGGCAAGCTTTTCTCGCCCGTCTTTTGGTTTGTACAGGTCTGCCGCGAGCGTGATGCCGTAGCGGTTGACAAAGGTCACCTTGGTGTGGTCCGCGCGCTCGTCGCGCGGGAACGTCTTGTCCCACTCCTGTGTAAGCCTTAACTCCTGGGTCTGCATCATCTTGCCGCCTCTCGTGACTCGGACGTGCTCGTTTGCTAACATCAAGGGAAGCGTAAGACCTAAACCTAACTTTAGGTCAATGGTGAATTGACAAAACGCACGGGAGATGCCGTATGTACACAATCGGGCAGGTTTCGAAGATGTTTGGGTTGCCCATATCGACCCTGCGCTACTACGACAAGGAGGGGCTGTTTCCAAGCATGTCGCGCGAGGGCGGCATCAGGAGGTTTGGGGACCAGGAACTCGAGGCGCTGCGCGTGATCGAGTGCCTGAAGCGCTCTGGCCTCGAGATCAGGGAAATCAAGCGCTTTATGCAGTGGTGCGAGGAGGGGCCGTCCACCTACGCCGAGCGCGGGGAGCTGTTTGAGCGTCGGCGCGAGGCCGTGCTCCAGCAGATGGAGCAGCTGAGAAAAACCCTCGCCATGCTCGAATACAAGTGCTGGTACTACAAGGTCGCCCTGGCTGACGGCAACGAGGACCGCCTGGACGCGATGCTTCCGGACAAGCTGCCGAAGGACGTGCAGGTGCTGTACGACGAGGCCCACGCCTAGCTTGGCGTGGGCCTCGGGCCGTGCTGCATTGTGACGCAATGCCTATCGGTTCAGGACCACCGCGGCCTCCGCGCCCGTCATGTCCGGCGTCACGCCAAGCTCCGCGGCCTTGGGCGTCATGCCGGTGATCTTGTTCGCGAGGACGTCGTCGAAGCTTGCTCCCGCGACGCGCACGGCAACGTCGCCAAGCTGCTCCGCCCTCTCCAGGCTCAGGTAGCCGCACATGAGGAAGCCGCGCGCGCAGCGCACCACGATGAGCGAGGCGTGGCCCTCTCCCGCAAGCTCGGGAACCATGATGCCCTCGGCTTTTGTCACACTGTCGCCCGTCCCGATCGCGAGCGTCTGGAATACCGCCATCTTCACTCCTTCGTCCGTCTGCCGCCCGGCTGCGTGCCGCGCGCTTGGTTGCCAATTCTTGCGCCCGCCCGCGGGCGTGTCAATGGCTCGTGGCACGCTCGAAACGTCGCCCGCGGCTATGATTGCCACGTAGCGATCGGCGATGCGACGGCATTGGGGGCGCCATGCGGGAGGATTCGTTCGCGACGTACGAGAAGGTCGACCACGGTCCCCATGCGGACCTTGCGGGCGAGGCCGCCGGCCTGCGCTGGTTGGGTGCGGCCGAGAAGGACGGCGGCCTTTCGTACGCGCGCGTCGTGAGCGCGACCGCGCACCGGCTGGTGGAGGAGCGCATCCCCCAGGGCGCACCCACGCGCGAGAAGGCGCGGCGGGCCGGCGCGGCCCTGGCACGCACGCATGCGGCAGGCGCTGCGTGGTACGGCTGCCCGCCGCCCGGCTGGGATGGCCCCGGCTACGCGATTGGCCGCTCGCTCACGCCCGTGGTGAGCGCCTCCGCGCGGGACGGAGCCCTTAGCTGGGGCGCCGCGTGCGCGGAGTGGCGCGTGATGCCGCACGTACGCACGATCCGCGACGACGGCCTGGTGGACGCGGCCGAGGCGCGGCTGCTCACGCGCGTGGCCGATCGCATGGCGGCCGGCGACTTCGACTCGCCGGAGCCGGCGCTCGTGCGTGCGGGCGGTCACGCGTGCGCGCGCATCCACGGAGACCTCTGGTCCGGAAACCTGCTCTGGACGGCGGACGGCACCCGGGCCTCCGCGACGGGGGCGGCGCTTATCGACCCCATGGCGTCCGGCGGCCACGCAGAGACCGACCTTGCCATGTTGCAGTTGTTTGGCTGCGCGTACCTCGACGATCTTCTTGCCGCGTACGACGAGGCGTCCCCGCTGGCAGATGGCTGGCGCGACCGCGTCGCCATCCACCAGCTCGTGCCGGTGCTGCTGCACTGTGTGCTGTTTGGCGGGGACTACGTGGGCCTGGCGCTCTCCATAGCGTGCCGGTACGCGTAGACCGGGCCTACGCCAGCTGCCAGGCCTACGCCAACCGTCAGGTGCTACGCCAGCTGCGCGTACTCCTCGTCCGAGACCGGCTCAAGCCACTCCGCGCTTGCGCCCTCGGCCGGTACGGCCAGCGCGATGTGCTGGAACCACGAGTCGCGCGCGGCGCCGTGCCAGTGCTTCACCTCGGGCGGAATGCTCACCACGTCTCCGGGGCGCAGCTCCCGCGCGGGCTTGCCCCACTCCTGGTACCAGCCGCGACCGGCCACGCAGATGAGCACCTGGCCGCCCTTGTGGTGCACGTGCCAGTTGTTGCGGCAGCCCGGCTCGAACGTCACGTTCGCGGCGCCCAGCTGCGGGTCGCCCAGCGGTGCCAGCCAGCTCTTGCCCACGAAGTATTGCGCGTACGCGTCGTTGGGCTCGCCCATGGGGAAGATGGTCGAAAGCCCGTTGGGCTCGTTCTTCTCGCCCTCGTCCCAGACCTCCTTCACCATGCGGAACACGGCCCAGCCCTTCGGCCAGCCGCAGTACATGGTGGCGTGCGTCACCACGGCCACGATCTCGTCTCGGCTTACGCCGTTCACCTTGGCGTTCTGCAGGTGGTACTCAAGCGAGGAGTCGGTGACGCCGGACGCCATGAGCGTGACCACGGTCACGATGCACTTTGTCTTGGCGTCGATGGCACTCTGGTCCCACACCTCCCCAAACAGCACGTCGTCGTTCAGATGCGCGAAGAGCGGGGCAATCGTCCCCAGCTGGTCTCTGCCTGCGGTTTGCTTCATCTCTCAAAAGCCTTTCTTTACGAGGCGCTTGCCAGCGCGCCTGACGCTTCCTTCCCACCCTCCATCATGCGGTCGCGCGGGCGAGAAGTACAATGCACCTGTGATGGAAAGCCATGCCTAAAGTGCATGGCAACAACAGGGGGAAGCATGAACACCGACCAAGTACGCCACTTCGTCTCCGTTGCCCGCGCAGGGTCGGTGACGGCCGCCGCGCGCGACCAGCACGTCTCGCAGCCCGCCCTCAGCCGCTCCATCCGGCGCCTCGAGGACGAGCTCGGCGTGACGCTCTTCGATCGCGGCAAGAACTCTCTTGCGCTCAGCCGCGCCGGCCGCGAGCTGCTGCCGCACGCGGAGGAGCTCCTCGCCGCAGAACGGCGGATGCGCCAGGCGTCGTTCGACGCGTCGCGACGCGAGCGCGTGCTGCGCGTCGGCACCATCGCCCCCGCGCCGCTGTGGTACCTCACCTCGCTCATCGTGGAGCGCATGCCGGGCGCGCTTGTGAGCTCGCAGATGGTGGGTGACGAGGCGGATGTGGAGCGCGCCCTGTTCGACTCCCTCATCGACCTCGCCGTGTGCACGCGCGAGGCGCCGGGTATGCGCAGCGTCCTCCTCATGAGGGAGAACCTGTACCTCTCGGCGCCCGAGGGCCACCCGCTTGCGCAGCGCAAAAGCGTCTCGTTCGCAGACCTCGACGGCGAGACCTTCCTGCTCTTTGGTGGCATCGGGTTCTGGGGAGACATGCACCGGCGCATGACGCCGCACGCGCACATGGTCGTGCAGGAGGACCGCGAGGTCTGGCGCCAGCTCATGCGCACGACCCGCATGCTGGGCTTCTCGTCGGACGCGCCGGTGCTCATGCGGCCAGACGTCGCCGGCGAGGCGGCGGAGGGCGAGGGTCAGGTCCAAAGGGCGTTCGTCCCCATACGCGACCCCGAGGCGCATGCGACGTTCTACCTTTGCGCGAGGGAGGACCAGTCGGACGGGGGAGGCCTTGTTGGCTCCGTGATGGAGCTCGTCGGCCGGCTGTGACCAATCGCTAAGAACGTGCCATGCGTGCTTGGTGCTACGCCGTGCGCTCGGCCTCCAGTGCGTCGACGCACCACAGAAATGCTCGTGCCGTGCGGGAGTCCGGGTCCTGGAAGTGACTGCCTGCGTTCCATCCCAGCGTGCACGACACGCCCTGCGCCCGAAGCAGCTCGTGCTGGCGCCGTATGCACGACCCCACGGTCGAGACGACGGCGTTTCTCGTCCGCTCCTCGCGGTCGCCCAGGCTCAGGTAGACGGCGCGCGAATACGGCTGGTGGCCTTCTGCGTAGTCGATCCACCCGGGGAACCACACGGACGGCGATGCGGCGGCGACGGCCGCGAACGCGTCCGTGTGGTACGAGCACCACAGCGAGAAGAGCGCGGCGAGCGAGTAGCCGCCCAGAATTGCGTCGTGGCCGGGCTGGGGTCGCAGCATCGTGGACAGCTCGGGCAGGATGCCGTTCAGGATGAGGTCGAGCGTCTGCTGGGCGCCGCTGCCGAAGCCGCGCTTGCCGAACGCCGGCGGCGCCTCCCAGGGAGAAAGGTCGTCGTTCCACTCCGGCACCTCGAACGCGACGAGCGCGAGGGGCGCCTTGCAGGAATCTTGCAGAAGCTGCGCCTCGCGGTCCACCTCGTTGAGGTCGCGATGGTCGACGGGTTGCAGGAGTATGTGCCGCGGGTTCTCGTCGGCGTACGTTACGCAGGGCGTGTCGGCAATGGTGGCTGCTCTTCTCTGCATGCGAGACCCTTCGTCGTGGTTATTCGTTCGGGCTGGTGGCGGTTGTCTGTCCGTCGCGTGGCGCCTTCAGCAGGCGGCGCAGGTTCGTGCGGAAGCGGGCGCGGTCCTCGGACGTGAAAGCCGCGGGGCCCTTCGTCCTGACGCCGGCGCGGCGCACCTTCTTCTCCTCGTGGCGTATGAGCATCAGGGAGTCTATGGTCAGTGGGTTGTACACGCGCCCGCGCACGCCAATGGCGCGAGCGCCGCGGCCCAGCACCATGTCCGCGAGGCCGATGTCCTGCGTCACCACCACGTCGTTCGGTGTCAGATTGGACACGATGGCGAAGTCCGCGGAGTCCGCGCCCACGCCCACCTGGAGCACCCGCACCCAGAACCCACGGTCGGGGTGGCGCGGGTCACGGGGCTCGCGCGGATCCGTCGCGCGCACGGAGCGTTCGAGGTTCTGTGTGGAGTTTCCCGCTATCACGCAGGAAATTCGCAGTTCGCGCGCGACGGCGAGCGCCTCCCGCGTGACGGGGCACGCGTCGGCGTCTATGTAGAGCCTGGTCATGGACCTCCTTATGGCGATGGGCACCGCCGCCGAGACTCCGGCGACAGTGCCCATTCTAGACCTGCTTGTGTAGCCGACCTACGTTCGTATCGCGATGGCGCCGGCCATCGGCGTTTGAAGCTAGTCGAGCTTGTGGGTGCGACGACGAAGCGCGATTCCTGCCACGCCAAATGCCACGGCAAGGCCAGCCAGAATTCCGGCGCCGGCGAGGTTTGTGCTATCGGACGTCTTCGGCACGGCTGCCTTTGCGGCCGTCGTTGCCGCAGCCTGCTTCTGGACGGTGGCCTTCTGGACCGCGGCCTTTGGAGCCTCGGGAGTCTTCGGCGTGGTCGGCGGCGTGACGGGAGGTGTGAATGTCGTCGTCTTCACGACCTCATAGCCGGCCTTCCAGGTTTCCTTCGTAACCCTTTCCGTCTTGGTGATCTTGTACCACGCCTTGTACTTGTGGGTCGGGACCTTGGTGACACTGCTCACCGTGTAATGGGCCGACCACTCGACGGCGGGCTTGTAGTTCTGGACCGTCTTCGTGAAGTACCACTTGAGGATGGGCGTCTGACGAGTCTTGTCGAACGAGTATGAGTACGTGGGCAGCGTACCGTAGTCCAGGTGCGAGATCTTATCGGCAGAGCTTACGTGCATTGTGTAACTGCCGTTGTCGTTCTCGGTGACCCAGTATTCGCCAGAGGTTTTATCGCCCGTGGTGAAGTGCGTATCGAACCCTGCGAACCGACCGATGTATGTCTTATTGCTTGGGTCGTTCGCCTCTATAGCATTTCTGATTGCGTTGAGGGTATCTTGATCTACGTCTTCCGGCGTCCAGATGACATACCAAGTGGACTGTTTGATGGCGGCAAAGCTGTTGGCGCCAAGCTGATACTCAGTGCTCGAACGGTCGTCCTTGCCTCCCCAAGCAACTTCGCTGCCGTGAGTCTTGTTGACGTTTGCGACCGTGTAGCCGGCGCCCGTCGCTTCGTCTTCCTTTTGCTTAAGCTCTCTGTCACGATCTGACTCGCTGGCGAAAGTGCCGCCCGTAACGTGCACGGTCTCGGTCTTGGTGTCGACCTCCTTCGAGGTCACTTCGCCAAACGTAACCTCTTGCAGGGTGCTGCTGGGGTCATTTGCGGCTTCGGCCGTCCTTGCGGCTTCGGCTTCCTCCTTGGTGGAATAGAGGTCGGACGTCTTGGTCGTGGCCTCGCCGTCCTTCTCGCCCCTCTTGTTGGGGTTCTCTTTGGACGTCACGGTGCTGTCGACCGTGTAGATGGTGTCTGCCGTGTTCTTGTACTGCTCCGTTTGCCCGTTGATCCAGTCGTTGGCGGCCTGCTCGCTTTGGAATCCGCTCTCCTCGCCATGGGCGACGTCGGCGTTTTTCTCCTCGGTCGTTCCGGACTGAACCTCCACCACGCCGGACTTCACGTCGTACGTGGTGTCGCCGGTGCTCTGGTAGCCGGAGGTGTTGTCCTTCACCCACTTGTCGGCCTCGTCCTTGGTGCCGAACTCCTCGTTCTCTTCCTTTACCGTGGTCGTGGTGGACGTGGTGGTGGAGTCGACCTTCTCCGGGCCGGTCGTCTTCACCTCGTACGTGGAGGTGGCGTCCTTCTTGTCCGTCTCTGCCCATGTCGCCTTCGCGTTGTCCAGGTACGTCTGGGCGTCGTCCTTTGTGGGGAAGGTCTTCTCGTCCTTCGCGACGGTCTGCGTTGCGGTGTAGGGCGCCGTTGCGCTTGGAGCCTCAGCTGTCGCGGTGGTCGTGGAAGGTTCCGAGGTAGGGGGGGCGCGGCGGGTTCCTCCGCCAGAGCGGCGGTGGGGGCGGCCAGGGCGACGGCCGTGGTGGCGGTTGCCACGACGCACGAGAGTGCGATCCGACGCGGTGTCTCAGGGGATGCGATGCGCTGCTTGCTCATGACGTCTCCTTTCGCCGGGCGAATACTGGGTAACATAAAAATAACACATAAGCGTTGGCTCATGTGTACCGTTGCCCGGAAGGCAACTACCACGGAGTGAGTGGTGACAATTCGGGTTTATACAAGGATCCCGCCGGCATGAGCGTGCATGGCGGCGGGACGGTGCCCGTGCAAGATGGCTGAGGTTGCCCGCGGCCGCGTCAATGGTGCGCCTGCGAGGGCGTGCGGGTACGCCATGCGCCCACGGCGGCGCGGTAGCGGTCCAGGTCCTCCTCCCACGTGGCGTACGTTGGGTCGTTGTGATGGTCGGGCAGCTTGTAGCGCCTGCTCAAGAGCGCGCCCAGCTCGCGCGAGACCTTCGTGGCACCGCTCAGGTTAAGGTGGTCGCCGCGGTCGCGCGTGTCTGTGCGCCAGTCGATGTCGATCTTGTGCCGCCCGCGGTTCAGGTCTATGTAGTCGACCCCCATCCTGCGGGCCAGCCGGGCGATGCCGTTGTGGCGTGGCGTGCTCCAGTTGACGGTGGAGGGCGTGCTCACCAGCACGGGAGTCGCGCCGTGCGCGCGGCAGTAGTCGACCATAAGGCGCAGGTACTCCTGGTTTTCCCGCGGCACCACGCTCACCTCGCTCGTGCGCGCCATGTAGTTGACGTTATGCGCCGGCTTCACCTCGGTGTTGACCACGAAGCTTCTCAGGTACGCGCGCGAGTTGTCCCACTTCGCAAGGTCGTGCGTAAGGATGCGCTTCCAGCGGTCGTGGCACAGACTGTTTTGCGGGTTCTGCACGAAGGAACGCGCTGTGGCCTCGGGGTTGCCCACGTAGCTGATGGCGACGGACAGGCCGCGCACGACGAGCTCTCCCAGCTTGCCCGGCTCCGTCACCAGACGATTCGCCTCGTCGAGGAGAAGGACCTCGCGTTCCGGAAGGGCCTGGCGCACGGCGTCCGCGTTCTTCTCGCCCGTGGCGACGCCTCGCCCCCGTGCAGGACGTCGAGGCCGTGCTTCCCGTCGCCCGCGGAGAGGAAGCGGTAGCCGCTGCTCTCCAGGTAGAGGCGGAGTATCTCCACGATGTCCGGGTCGTCCTCGACGACAAGGATCGTGTCCTTCGGCTCCTGCTCGCCTGCGGCGTCTGGTGCTTGCGTCTTGGCCTCTGTTTCCGACGCCTGGTCGATGCTGCAATCGTGAGCGATTGGCGTGTCGGATGCAAGGGGCATGCAGCGAGTTCGCGACGCGCGTGCAAAGAGGCGGTCGGGACGCCCCAAAGCCCAAGGCGTCCCGACCGAACAAGTTTGGCCCGTATGGTTTTGCTGCGGCTAGCGGAGCTTGATCTTCTCCACGTCCTTGCGGCTGGTCTCGCGGTAGATGGAGAACTTGTGGCCAATCACCTGGACCACCGTGGCGCCCGTGAGCTCTGCCAAGGCGTCTGCCGCCTCGCGCGTATCCAGGCCGGATGTTCCCTGGACGGTGCACTTCACGAGCTCGTGCGCCTCGAGGTCCTCCTCGGTCGAGGCCACGACAGCCTCCACGCCCGCCTTGCCGATGGAGACGGTTGGCTTGAGTTGGTTGCACATGCTTCGCAGCTGGCGTATCTGGCTGCCGGTGAGCTTCATCTGAGTCTCGCTTTCCTCGCGTGGGCTGACGTCTTGCGCGAGCGCATCCCTTGGGCAGCCACGCATTGACTGTGACCCAGAAACGATAGCGCATAAAGCCGGGACCTGCTAAAACTCCGCAACATTGCCAAGAGGCTCCACGTTTGGACTCCATGTTTGGAACCGGCTCGCGTTTGGGACGAGGAGAGATTCCGGCGGCGCCTTCGGGCGTCGGTTGAATCCGCGTTGAACCCTATCCCAACTGCCTGGTCCGGGCGCGTCCGAGCGTAATGCCAACAAGCAGTACGGCTATGCCAAACAGCATGCAGACTCCGACGTATCCCACGAGTGGCAGTACGCTCGAGGCGGAAACGCCCCTCATGGCCGACGCACCCTCGATGGCGCGGTACGCCCAGTAGAACGGTGTGAAGTGGGCGACGGCGACAAGTGCGTCCGGTAGCAGGGACAGGCTCGTCCAGGCTCCGCCGAGGAACGAGAGTGCCATGCCAAAGATGTTCGCAATGGCATTTGCGGCATTCTCCGAGACGCCTAACTGTCCAACGAGGAATCCCACGCTTGCAGACACCAGCGAGTAGGCGAGAAGTGCCAGCCCCACGATTCCGAGCTGTGCGGGGGACTGCGCGATTGCGCTGCGTCCAAGGATGGCCGTCTGGAGTCCGAAGTTCCATGCCCAGGCAACGAGGGCTATGCAGACGCACGCGGCCACAAGGGCCACGTTGCGCTCCCTCGGCGATTGCGGGGAGGCGACCCTACGTCCGTGTAGCGCCTTCGCGTTGAGGGTTTTCATCAGAAGGGCAATGCAGACGGTGACGCTTGCGAAGATGGGATACGAGGAGAAAAGCGCGGCGTTCAGGAGGGAGCTGGGCAGCGGCGTTGCGCGCTGGCCGATGGTCGAGACGTCAATGCTCTTGCCCCACGACTCGTCGGTCGTGCGCACCGCATCCCCCTGGCTTCCTCCGAGCGATGCCGAACCAAAGAGTCCCTGGACGTAGCTCTTGACTTCCTGGTCTACGAGAAAGCCCTCGCCGGAGCGGTATGACACGGAAGCTTCCAGGGCGGGGACGGTGCCCTTGTCGCCAGCAGCGACCATGAGGTCGTGCCCCCAATCCTTTGGGATAACAAGGAGGTATGAGACCGCATCCTGGGCGAGCGCGTCCTGGACCGACTTCTTGTTACCCGCAAGGGGGACCAAGGTGTTGTCCTTTGCCACGTGGGCGGAGAGCGCTCGAGAGAGCTCCGAGTCGTCGCGGTCGATTATCGCGACCCTCGACGAGGTTGCGGCGAAGTGCTGGCTCGAGCCAGACGCCGTCGACAGCCCGATTGCGATTCCCGTTATCGAGATGATGACGAGGTAGATGACGATGTATATGCGGTGGGCGAGGAGAATCCTCATGTACGTCTTAAAGGTGGGCATGGGACACCTTCCTCATGCGTATGCCTGCGAGGGCAAGTGCGACTAGGGTCATGAGCAGCAGTGTGAGGCAACACCGTGCAAAGGAGCCGTAGGTGTCGTAATAGAGGAGCGAGTAGAAGCAGTGCGATATCTGCCAGAGGGGGTTTGCATGGGCGAGCACCGGAGCGGAGGTCTCCAATGCATAGGCGATTTCCTGGGCGCTTGGGCCATAAAGGCCCGTGAAGAGCGAGAGCAGGCAGGTTATCCCCGAGACCATTCCTGCCTGCATGTGGGGAATCGTTCCGAGGAGGGACCCCATCGCACAGCTCGCCAGAGACGAAACCGCCACCGCAAGGACGAGCGGTGCCGCCCCGCTTCCAAAGTCTACGTGGGCGACCGCTGCCATGAACAGCAGCGCGGCCAGCATGCAGGCAAACTGGCAGATCCACGCGCCAAAGAGGGCGCCGACGAGCATGCGCCATCGTGGCGTGGACGAAAGAGTCTGACGTGCGCCGACGGCGCTTGCGGTGGGCAGGAGCTTCTGCGTGGTGAGCGCAGCGGACATGGCTCCCATTCCTGCGGTCATGGCGAGGAGGGCGAAGTAGAAGGAGGCGTTGCTGTCAGGTGCGTTCTTCGTGGCGGAGAAGTGCTTGATTTGCACGGAATTGCCCAGATAGGCGGCCTGCGCCGCTCCCTTCGCTGCGAGTTTGGGGCTTTTCGTTGAGCCGGATGCGATTGCGTCGGACGTTCGGACGTACGAGTTGATTGCTGCGGAGAGGACGGTCGCGGGACGCGATCCCTTAGCGGCTATGCTTGCCTGGCTCACGTGCAGCGCGGGCGTCCCGTCCGAACCGACGGTGAGGTAGGAGTCTATGGCTCCGTCTGCGACGGCGTTGCGCGCGTCCTTCTCGCTTGCGTAGTATTTAAGGGTGCAGATGCGGCTTTTCTTGGGAGCTCCGGCCAGTGAGGCGAGCATGTCATCCAGTCCTTTGACGGACTCGTAACGGGCATTCCTGACGACGCCGAGCCTCGATTCGACGAGGGAGTATGCATCGTTGAGTCCAGAGAACATCGCCATGAAGATGCTGGTCATGATGAGGGGAAACGCGAGCGTCCATACGAGAAGGGACTTGTCTCGCACGAGCGCGAGCACGCTTGTCCTGATGCTTGCGAGCATGGCGCCTCCTAGGACTCATCGCGGAGCTCTCGCCCCGTGATTTCGAGGAAGACATCGTTGAGCGTGGGCGGCTCGGAAAGGACGCGGCCATAGTCGACGTGTTCCCGTGCGAGTGCGCCCAGGACCTCCGAGAGGTTGTGTGCGCCATTTGAACACTGCACGTGCAGCATGCCCTCTGCAAACTCCACGGATCGAACGTGCGGGAGCATGCGCACTGACTCGATGGCCGCTTCGGAAACGACTCCGGTCTCGACGGAGATCCTCTCGCCGGTGCCGATTAGTGCCTTGAGCTCGTCGGGCGTACCGCTTGCAACCGAGCGCCCGTGGTCCATGATGAGTACGCGCCTGCACAGACGCTCCACCTCCTCCATGTAGTGGGAGGTGTAGATGATGGTGGCCCCTTCCCTGTTGAGTCGCTCGATGCCGTCGAGGATGGAGTTGCGGCTTTGGGGGTCGACCGCCACCGTCGGCTCGTCCATGATGATGAGCGACGGCCGGTGCGCGATGCCGCAGGCGATGTTCAGCCTGCGCAAAAGTCCGCCCGAAAGCTTTTTGGGACGGAAGCCCTGGAACTTCTGCAGCCCCACGAACTCGATTGCACGGTCGACAAGCTCACGCCTGCGGCTGGACTGTGGGACGTAGAGGGCGCAGAAGCTGTCGACGTTCTCCCTGACGGTGAGCTCGTCGAAGACGGCGACCTCTTGGGGCACGATTCCGATCTTGCGCTTGATGCCGTAGCTGTCCGGCCGCATGGGCTCGCCGAACACCTTGATTTGGCCGTGATCGTAGTCGAGCAGCTGCAGCAGGCAGTTTATCGTGGTCGTCTTTCCGGATCCGTTTGGTCCGACAAGACCAAAGATCTCTCCTCGCGCGATGTCCAGCGAGAGATGGTCCACAGCAACGATCTCGCCGTAACGTTTGACGAGGTTGCTGATGCTGACGACGGTCTCTGACGAGGGAGGGGTGATGGACTCTGTCGCCTGTGGGTTTGGCATCGTCGTCCTTTCTCTTGATGGGAGCGCGAGCTTTCACTCCAGATTCTTGCATCTGCCTTGCGGGTGCGGTAGTGACTTGTGTAACCGATTGGTCTGTCGGGCATGACGAATGTCATGACCTCGTCCTGGGCGTCCGTTGCGCCCCTATACTTGCTTCATGGAGAGAATGACTGACAAGATTCTGGTGCTTGGGTCCTGCCTGGCTTTGGCGGCGTCGATGCGGGGTGACCTCGCGGCAAGCGTGGTTGCGATGCTGATTGCCGTTTGCGCAAGCGCTGCCTTCGAGGTGGTGGGGGATGGGCATCGGAAGGCGGCCTTGGCCCTTGTGCTCGCCCCTCTCGTCCTGTGCGCGCTGGCGCCGGTTGCCTGCATCGTCGTTCCGCTGTCGAGCTACGACGCTGCAAGGCTCAAAACTCGCTGGCTGGCCGTGGTGCCGCCTGCGTTCGTGGCATGCTTGGGGGCAACTTGTGGGCTTGGCCTTGTTACGGTGTGCCAGCTTGTGGTGGCCACGCTCTTCTCGCTTGCGCTTTCCGTGAGGACGACGCGCGTGCTGGAGGGGCAGTCCCAGCTGCATCGCCTGCAGGACGACCTCAACGATAGACTCATCGCCCTGGGCGAGAAGAACGCGGAGCTTGTTGACGCACGCGAGTACGAGACGCATGCGGCGGCGCTCTCCGAGCGCACGAGGATTGCGAGGGAGATTCATGACTCTGTGGGACATCTGCTCACGAGGCTCGTCTTGCAGGTGGAAGCGCTCAAGGTGGTCCATAGGGACGATTCCGCGGTCGTTGAGGACCTCGACGAGGTTCTCGGTGGACTGAGCGATGCACTTTCGTCCATGCGTAGGAGCGTTCATGCCCTGGAGGACTCCGGTGTTGACTTGGGTTGCGAGCTGAACAGGCTCGCGTCGGAGTGCGGCATTCGGAATGTGACGGTGGCATGCAGCTTGGACGTCGCTCCTCCGGTCATGGTAAGCAGGTGTTTCCTGATGATCGCCAGGGAGGCGCTCACGAATGCGGTCCGCCATGCACATGCATCTGATGCCCTCGTAGCGGTTACCTGCCTTCCGGGGCTCTGGCAGCTCCGCATCACCAACGACGGCGTCATGCCACCCCAGGGGACCGATCTTGAGCTGCATGGCATGGGGTTGAGGTCGATGCGGTCGCGTGTGCTCGAGATGGGCGGCGTGTTCTCCGCCCGAGTCGACGGCGGGCGGGAAAGCGAGAGGTTCGTCGTGTTCGCATCGGTTCCGAGGGGGATGGACGAGGAGGCTTGCCAATGAGGGTGATCGTGGTGGACGACGACGGTATCGTGGTCAGGTCCCTGGCCACGATACTGGGCGCAGAGCAGGACGTAGATGTCGTGGGTACAGGTACGAGCGGGCACGAGGCGGTGTCTCTCTTCACGCGCGTCGAGCCAGATGTCGTGCTCATGGACATCCAGATGACTGACGGAGACGGCTTGACTGCGGCAGAGGAAATCCTCGGTATGGAGCCGTCGGCACGCATCGTGTTCCTGACGACGTTTTCCGATGACGAGTACATCGTGCGCGCGCTTAGGCTTGGGGCGCGAGGCTACCTCATCAAGCAGGACGTGTCCACGATTGCACCTGCGCTGAGGTCCGTCATGAGCGGCCAGTGCGTGCTGGAGGGAGAGGTCCTTGCACGTGCCGCGGAGCTTTCCATAGGCACGAACGCGAGGGGAGGGAATGCGTCGCCGTCAGCCCGGGATGAGAGTGCGCTCAAGGGGCTTTCCGAGCGGGAGGTGGATGTGGTCCGCGCGATTGCGGACGGCATGACAAACGCGGAGGTTGCCGCGACGCTCTTCATGAGCGAGGGGACGGTGCGCAACCACATATCTTCGATTCTGGCAAAGCTCGGACTGAGGAACAGGACCCAAATCGCCGTCTTCTACCTAAGGAAGTGCATGTAATCACGCCATGTTTGCATGACGGGAGCGCCATCGGAGGGCACCGGGGAAACGAAACGTTTACATCTTCACCCTTGCGTCCGCGTACGCGCTTGGCCTATAGTGCAACGCAACAGACGCGAAGCCGCGTATGCGGCAAGAGACTTCGAAGGGGGGGTCACCATGGGCAACGCGAATGCGGTCATGAACAACTGGTGGTGGCACAGCTCTCTTTCGAACGGTCGATCGTGAGTCTCTCGCGCCATACACCTGCGCAGACTGAAGGGCTCCGGTTTCGACCGGGGCCCTTCTTCTTTTGCGGGCGAGTACGAACCAGCACGTTCCAGGAGGAAGAATGAAGTCCAAGATTCCCTTCACGCGTCGATGGCAAGGTTAGCAAGAGCGCGTTCTAAACATCAATTACGAAATCGTATGACATAGAGAGACACAGCGCCTTCCCACAAGGCGACGCAAAGGAGAGAATCATGGCTACCGCATCCAACGCCCAGCAGGCCCGCACCGTCAACGTCGTCGACCACGGCAAGCTCGACGTCCGAGCGCTCGTTCTTCTCGCCGTCCTCCTGGCGGCGGGATTCATCCTCAACTTCACCGTCGGCAAGGCAATCTCGAGCCTGTCCGGCGGCGTCATCAGCCCCGAGTTCATCATCTCGGCGTTCTGCCTCACCATCCTGGTCGTCCGCCCGAACGTTCCCCAGGCTCTTGTGATCGGCCTCATCTCCGCCGCCGTCATCCAGATTACCACCACCTCGCCGTTCGTCGACTTCGCGGCGGAGGGCGTCGCCGCGATGCTCATGGCCGTCATCGTGAACGCCGGCATGCGCGGTGGCGCGAAGAAGTTCGTTCCCGCCATCGGCACCTTCGTCACCACGGTCGTGAGCGGCTGCGTCTTCATGGTCATCAAGATGGCGATGCTCGGCGTCGTGGCCCAGCTCGCCGCGGCGATGCTTCCCGTCGTCTTCGCGACCGGCGTCTTCAACGCGATTCTGGTTCAGGCGCTCTACGTTCCCATCTGCAAGGCCCTCAAGGTCAGCGAGTAAGGTTCCTTCGATAGGGATACGTTTCCCATGGCGACCGTCCTGAGAGGCGGCCGCCATGGGCGTGAGGCACGATTGCGCCAGAAGCCACATAAGGGGTATTCGATCATATGCAAGAGAGCAAGTCCATCATTGAGATATCCCACGTCACGTTCCGCTACGGCGGGACCGCGGCGGAGGGGGAGGAGGGCCCCGTTGCCCTGCGCGACGTTTCGCTTCGCATAGGCGAGGGCGAGTTCGTGGGGGTCATCGGCCCCTCCGGCGCGGGCAAGTCAACGCTGGCCTCTGTGCTGTCCGGGGCGATACCGCACCACTATCGCGGCGAGCTCTTTGGCTCCACGTTGGTGGACGGGCGCGACACCTGCGACGTCACCCTGACGGACATATCGCAGGTGGTCGGCAGCGTCCTGCAGGACATCGACACACAGATGGTCGCGTCCGTGGTGGAGGACGAGCTGCTCTTCGGGCTCGAGAACTTCGGCGTCCCGCACGACCAGATCGAGGGTCGCATCGCGCGGACGCTCGACACGGTGGGAATCGCGAACCTGCGGGACCGCGAGATAGCGACGCTCTCCGGCGGCCAGAAGCAGAAGGTGGCCATCGCCGCCATCCTTGCCATGCGCCCGCGCGTCCTCGTGCTCGACGAGCCGACGGCGGCACTCGACCCGGCGTCCTCCGCCCTCGTGTTCGACACGCTGCGCAAGGTGCGCGAGGAGGGCGTTACCGTCGTGGTGATAGAGCAGAAGGTGGCGCTGCTTTCCGAGTACTGTGACCGCATCCTGGTGATGTCCGATGGCTCGCTCGTGCTGGACGGCACGCCGCGCGAGGTGTTCGCTCACGCGGACGAGCTTCGGCGCATCGGTGTCGACAGCCCGCGCGTCGCGCGCGTGTACAACTCGCTTGCGCGCGACGGGCTGGTGCGTGGCGCGACGCCATGCCTTACGGTGCCGGAGGCGGCAAAGCTCGTCAGCGGCCTGGTGGGGCCTGCGGCACGCGGCTCCGCGCGCGCCGTTGACGACGCGCGTGACGCGGCGTTCCGCGCGGGCTCCAAGCACGTCGCAGTGCCGCGTCCCCATGCCGTTGACGCCAGCCCCGTCGTGAGCCTCAAGGACGTCAGCTTCGCCTATCCCGGCGGCACGGCATCCGTCGACCACCTTGACATGAGGGTCTATCCCGGTGAGGTCGTGGGCATCGTCGGCCAGAACGGCGCCGGCAAGACCACGCTGACCAAGCTCCTGAACGGCCTTTTGCGCCCGGCGTCCGGCACGGTGCGCATGGCGGGGCTCGACACGCGCGAGGTCCCCACCAGCGCGATCGCCGCCCACTGCGCCACGCTGTTCCAGAACCCGGACTACCAGCTGTGCAAGGACACCGTTCTGGACGAGGTCGCGTTTGGCCTCACGCTGCAGGGCGTGGACGAGAAGGACGCGCGTAAGCGCGCCGCGGCCGTCATCGCGCGCTTCGGCCTTCCCTCGGACGAGGCGCCGTTCTCGCTTTCGCGAGGCCAGCGCCAGATGGTCGCGCTCGCATCCGTCGTGGTCACGGAGCCCGAGGTCGTGCTTCTGGACGAGCCCACGAGCGGCCTGGACTATCGCGAGTGCATGACCGTGATGGACACGGTGAGCAAGATGGCCGAGCGCGGCTGCGCCGTGATCATGGTCTGCCACGACATGGAGGTCGTGAGCGACTTCGCGGAGCGCATCGTGGTCATGGCGGACGGCCGTATCCTGGACCGGGGAGGCACGCAGCAGATGTTTGGTGACGCGGAGCTCATACGCAGGGCAAGCGTGAGGGCGCCCCAGGTGATCGAGCTTTCGCAGGTGCTTGCGCGCACGACGTCGCCTGAGTTTGCGGGCATCAGCCAGGTGTCCGGCATCGTGGACCTGACGGAGGAGATGGTACGCCGTGGTTAACGTGATCGACTATGTCCCGGGAAGCACCGTGCTGCACAGGCTGAACCCGGTCACGAAGCTGGGCATCGCCGCGGCGATCATCATCGCCACGTTCACGGCGGACACCTACCCCATGCTCCTTGCTCTTCTCGCCCTGACCTTTGCGCTGGGGCTGTACGCGCGCGCCGCATCGAAGCTCGTGAGCCTGCTGAAGCTTCTGGTGCCCATTGCCGTGATCATGCTGGTGCTACAGACGACGTTAATGCGGCAGGGGACGCCCGTGGTTCTGTGGATGACGAGCGAGGGCCTGGTCACGGGCAGCAAGGCGAGCCTCAGGCTTCTGGGCGTCGCGCTGCCGCTGGTGCTGATGCTGAGCGTCACCAAGCTGAACGACCTTGCGAACGCGTGCGTGGAGGTGCTGCACGTGCCGTACCGCTACGCGTTCACGTTTACGACGGCGCTGCGCTTCGTGCCCGTCTTCGGCCAGCAGATGAATGCGATCATGGAGGCTCAGTGCGCGCGCGGCGTGGAGTATGACACGAAGAACCCCATCCGCAAGCTCACCCTGATGCTGCCGCTGTGCGTGCCGCTGCTGGTGAGCTCCGTGGGCAAGACGGACGCGACCGCCCTCGCGGCGGAGCAGCGCGGGTTCTACCTGCGCACGCGCGACAGCAACTACAAGCGCTACCCCCTGCGCGCGCCTGACGTGGCCGTGCTGGTGTGCGGCGTCGTTCTGGTGGGGCTGGGCATCGCGCTGTAGCGCGCGATGCCTAGCCCCTGTTGGCGTGGAGGAACTCTATGTAGTCGTTTCCCCAGGCCTCGATGGCGTCCAGCACGCCCCTGAACTTCAGGCCGATGCCCGTCAGCTCGTACTCGACGCGCAGCGGCCCGTCCGTGTGCACGGTGCGACGCACCAGCCCCTCGTGCTCCAGGTTCTTAAGCTGCTTCGACAGCGTGCCCTGCGCCACGTCCATGCGGCGGAGCAGCTCGTTGAAGCGCACCGGTCCATCCGCCAGGTGATGCAGTGTGAGGATTGCCCACTTGCCCTGCAGTATCGACTGCGACGTGACGAAGGGGCAGACCCCAAAGAGGTCCGCTCCCCCGTCATGGGCGACCCTGTGTGCCGCCTGTGTGTCCATGTGTCCTCCCGCTACGCGATGAACTCCAGGAACGCGTCCGCCTGTGCGGAGAGCGTGGCCTCGTCCTCGGCGGAAAGCGCCAGCTTGCCAGAGGCCCAGGACTCGCCGGAGAGCGCGACGCCCGTCTCGCCCTCTCGCATTACCTGCACGCCCACGAACTCTAGCAGCGAGTCGAGCGCGGCGCGCATCTCGGCGGTCGCGGTGCGTCCGCCGGCGCCGCTGACCGTGGCCCTCATGCCGTTGGTGGCGGCGGAGTCGCGGCCCTTGCCGGGAAGCGGGCGGCTGAGCCAGTCGACCAGGTTCTTGACGTGGCCGGGGAACGACGCGTTGTACTGCGGCGACACAAACCACACGCCGTCGGCCTCGCGCACGGCCTCGCGCACGGCCGCCACGGCGGCGGGCTCGGGGTTCTCAAGGTCCTGGTTCATGAGGGGCAGCTGCGAGTAGTCGAGCACGCTCACGTTGGCGCGCCCGTCCAGAAGCTGCCTCACGTGGTCGGCAAGCTGCAGGTTGTAGCCGTCCTTGCGAAGGGTTCCCACCACGATCAGCACGTTCTTGTTGTCAGCCATGTTCTTCTCCTTACGTCGCTCTTGCGCGTCTGCGTCGTCCTTGCGCCGTCGCTTACTTGCCCAGCCCGAACGCGTAGCTCGTCATCGAGATGGAGCCAAGGTTGCGGACCTTGTTGAAGACCTCGGCCTGCTCGCCCCCGGCCGCGCCCAGCACCGTGAGCAGCGGGAGGAAGTGGTCCGGCGTCGGCACCGCATAGTCCGCGTGGGGCAGGTGCTGGTAGTCGATCGCGGCGTCGTCGTCGCGCAGTGCCATCATGGGGTCGCCGTGGCCCACGAAGATGGCCGGCTGCCTGGATTGCATGCTCTTCTCGCCCATGGCCACACTCCTTCCTTGCGGTACCAAATCAGTACCATGTCTTTGACTAGTACTATAAGAAGAGAAATGTCACTGCACAAGTAGGATTTTTTCGGTACCAGGTCACCCGTTTCGTACCGCGCGGGCGCATGCGAGAAGGCCCGCCCCCGCGGGTGCGGGAGCGGGCCAGGTGCCTGCGGATGCGAGGCGCGGGCGGCGTTCGGGTGCGGGCGGCGTTCGGGTGCGGGCGGCGTTCGGGTGCGGAACTAGAACGCGGGGAGCACGTCCTTGTCGTAGGTCTTTGCGAGGTACTTCTTGAAGTCGTCGCTGGTCAGGACCTTTACCAGGGCCTTGATGCGCGCGTCGTCCTTCTTGTCGGGCGTCGTGACGATGTAGTTGGCGTACTGCTTGACGGCCTTGCCGTTCTTGTCCTCTACCGCAAGGGCGTCCTTCACGTGCATGCCGGCCTCGATGGCGTAGTTGCCGTTGATCACTGCGAAGTCCACGTCCTGAAGCTGGCGCGCGACGGCGGCCGCCTCTACCTCGACGAACTTGAGGTTGTGTGGGTTCTTGGCGATGTCGACGGGCGTGGCCTGCAGGTTGTCGGGGTCCTTCAGGGTGATGAGCTTCTCCTGCTGCAGCAGAAGCAGCGCGCGGCCCTCGTTGGTGGGGTCGTTGGGGACGGCGATCTGCGCGCCGTCCTGGATGCCCTTCAGGTCCTTGGACTTGCCGGCGTAGATGCCGAACGGCTCGTAGTGGATGGCGGCGACGCCCACGAGGTCCGTGCCGTTCTCCTTGTTGTAGTTGTTGAGGTAGTTGATGTGCTGGAAGTAGTTTGCGTCCACCTCGCCGGAGGAAGTCACCTGGTTGGGGATGATGTAGTCTGTGTACTCCTTCGTCTTGAGCGTGATGCCCTGCTGCTTGAGCCTGGGCGCGGCGAAGTTGTCCAGGATCTCTGCGTGGGGAGAGGGCGACGCGGCGACCGTGAGCTTCTTGCTCTTGGCTGCGGACGATGCGGAGCCGTTGCCGCATGCGGCGAGTCCGCCCGCGGCGATGGCGGCGAATCCCGCGCGGATGAAGTACCTTCTGCTGAGCATGTTCTTCTCCTTTGCTTTGCGTTGCGTCTGTCTTGCGCTAGCGGTGGTCGATCTTCTTTGCGATGAGGTCGCACGCACTCTGGATGAGCTGCACGAGGATGACGATGAGGACGAGGGTCGCGATCATGACGGTGTCCTGGTAGCGGTAGTAGCCGTAGCGGATGGCGATGTCGCCCAGGCCGCCCGCGCCGACGGCGCCGGCGATGGCGGTGTAGCCGAGGACCGCGATGAGCGTGATGGACACGCCGCGCACCATGGAAGGCAGGGCCTCGGGGAGAAGCGCGGACACGACGATGCGCGGGATGGACGCGCCGCAGGCCTCGGCGGCCTCGATGGCGTCGCGCGGGACCTCCGCGAGTGACTGCTCGACCATGCGCGCCACGAACGGCGTGGTGGAGAGCACGAGGGGCGGGATGACGCCGCGGACTCCGGTCGTGGTTCCCACGAGCGCGCGCGTGACCGGGAACATCGTGACGAGCAGGATGATGAACGGGATGGAGCGGCCGATGTTGACGACCCATCCCAGGACGGCGTTCAACGTGCGCATGGGGCGCAGTCCGCGCGGCGCCGTGACGCAGAGCACGACGCCCAGAAGGATGCCGAGCACGTAGGCGACGGCGGTCGAAGCGAACAGCATCACGAGCGTATCGGCCAGGCCCTGTCCAAGCAGGGCCCCGAACTGGTCCATCAAAAGAGAAAGGCTACTCATCCCAGCTCTCCCTTCCCAACAGCTGGCGCGTTACCTCGTGCTTGGGATCGGCGAACACCTCGGACACGGTGCCCTTCTCGACCACCTTGCCCTCGACGAGGACGGCCACGTTCTTGCAGATGTCTTGCACCACCTGCATGGAGTGGGTGATCACGATGATGGTGACCCCGGTCTCCTCGTTGATGCGGCGCAGCAGCCTGAGGACGGACGCCGTGCTGGCGGGATCGAGCGCCGAGGTCGCCTCGTCGCACAGTATGTACTTGGGGTGGCAGGCAAGCGCGCGGGCGATGGCGACGCGCTGCTTCTGGCCGCCGGAGAGCTGCGCGGGATAGGAGGACGCGCGATCCGCGAGGCCGACGCGCTCGAGGAAGCCGAGGGCCTCCTTCCTGTCCGCGTCCGTCACCTTTCCGTTGCTGGCCAGGTAGGGGAAGCAGACGTTCTGCAGCGCGGTCTTCTGAGCCAGGAGTCCAAACCCCTGGAAGATCATGGCGACGTTGCGGCGATACTCGCGCAGCGAGGCGCCCTTGAGGTTCGTGACGTCCGTCCCGTCCACGACGATGCTGCCGGACGTGGGGCGCTCCAGCAGGTTGAGGCAGCGCACGAGCGTGGACTTGCCCGCGCCCGAGATGCCGATGATGCCAAAGACGTCGCCGTCGGGGATGGTGAGGGTGACGTTGTCGAGCGCGTGGACCCCCGTGCTGCCCCCGAAGCGCTTTGATAGGTGCTCTACTGAAATCAAGTCGATGCTCCGATCGAACCAAGTTGTCTTGCGTGCATGTCTTATGCGACAAGCAAATAGTCGCCGCCTGGTTCGCCAATAGGGGAAACCAGCAAAAACATGCAGTCTGTATAGGGTAGCCTCCGAGGCTGCTGATAACAAATTGAAAATTGTGGCAAGTCGTTATCGAAATACGACATAACACCGCTCGCGCATGGGCTTCCGCCGCGTGCGCGCATGACGAGAACGCAGGGGCAAGGACCAGCGGGCGAGAAGGGCTACCCGGGCGAGAAGGGCTACTTCTCGGCTGGGTACACAACCTTGCGCATGCCCGCCCTCTTCAGGCGCACGATCTCCTTTGCGGTCAAGACGCCGAGCGACGAGGGCAACGACTCCGCGTGCCCCAGCAGCAAGGAGCAGTTCGAGCTTGCGAACCTGCTGGCGGGGGAGCTGCGCGAGCTGGGCATCGAGGACGTCGTGGTGAGCGAGAAGTGCTTTGTGTACGCGAAGGTGCCCGCGACCGCCGGTTGCGAGGGTGCGCGCAAGCTGGGGCTCATTGCGCACATGGACACCGTGTCGCAGTTCTGCGACGGGAAGATCACCCCGGTGCTGTACGAGGACTACGACGGGCGCGACCTCGTGCTTGGCACGAGCGGGCGCACGCTTTCCGTCGGCGACTTCCCGCACCTGGCGGAGCTAAGGGGTCGCACGCTGCTCACGAGCGACGGCACCACGATTCTGGGCGTGGACGACAAGGCTGGCATCGCGGAGATCATGGGCGCGCTCGAGCGCGTGCTTCGCGACGGCACGCCGCACGGTGCGCTGCGCATCGCGTTCACGCCGGACGAGGAGATCGGCACCGGCGCCGGCAACTTCGACGTGGAGCACTTCGACGCGGACGTCGCCTACACCATGGACGGCGACGCGGAGGGCGAGATTCAGTACCAGAACTTCAACGCGTATGAGGCCGATTTCGAGGTCAGGGGCGTCAGCGTGCACCCGGGCTCCGCAAAGGGGATCATGGTGAACGCCATGCAGGTGTGCTGCGACATCAACAACATGCTCCCGACGCTTGAGGCGCCGCGCTACACGGAGGGCTACGAGGGCTTCTACCACCTGCTCGAGATCCACGGCGACGAGTCGGCCGGCGGCATGTCCTACATCGTGCGCGACTTCGACGCGGCGTCGTTCGATTGTCGCAAGCAGACGCTCAGGCACATCGCGAAGGTCATGAACGAGCGCTGGGGCGAGGGCACCGTGACCCTTCGCATCAAGGACGAGTACCAGAACATGGAGAGCGTGATCGAGGGCTGCATGTTCACCATCGACAACGCGAGGCTCGCGTGCGAGCGTGCCGGCGTCGTGCCCAGGGTCACGCCCATCCGCGGCGGCACCGACGGCTGCCAGCTGTCGTTCCGTGGGCTGCCGTGCCCGAACCTGGGGACCGGCGGCGAAGGCTACCACGGACCGTACGAGCACGCGACGGTCGAGGGCATAAACGCCGCGACCGACGTCGTGGCGGAGCTGATCAAGGTCTACGCAGAAGCCTAGGCGAGAAGGGCTTCTCGCCCAGCGCCATGTCCATATCGTGAAAGGAAGATCATCGTGGCAGAAGAAGTGGCCGTCGAGGAGACGGCGCCCGCTCCCAAGAAGAGGCACAAGCTGCACTTTCCCACGGCAATCACCGTGCTGTTCATCGTCATGCTGTTCGCGGCGGCGCTCACCTACATCGTGCCCGCCGGCGAGTACTCGAAGCTCACGTACGACGCGAGCCAGGACAAGTTCGTCGTGACGAAGCCGGACGAGAGCACGGAGCTCATGGCTCCCACGCAGAAGACCCTCGACAAGCTGGGTGTCTCTGGCAAGCTGGAGAACTTCAAGAACGGCTCGATCTCGAAACCGATCGCCATCCCCGGCACGTACGAGCGTGTTACGCAGGCGCCGCAGGGGGGGTCGTCGAGTTCCTGCTCGCGCCGATCCAGGGCGTGTACGACACGATCGACATCATCCTGTTCGTGTTCCTTTTGGGCGGCTGCATCGGCGTGCTCAACTACATGGGCGCCCTGAACGCCGCCGTGGCCGCGCTGTCGCGCATCACGCATGGCAGGGAGTACCTGCTCATCATCATACTCTCGCTCCTGATGGTCATCGGTGGCACCACGTTCGGCCTGGGCGAGGAGACCATCGCCCTGTACCCCATCCTCATGCCCGTGTTCATAGCGGCCGGCCACGATGCCATGACGTGCATCGCCGTCATCTTCGTGGGTGCGTCCGTCGGCACCATGTACTCCACCATCAACCCGTTCGCCACGGGCGTCGCCACCAAGGCGGCCGGCATCGCCATGTCGGATGGCATGAGCTGGCGCTTCATCGCGCTCGTGGTCGGCACGGTCATGGCGGTTGCGTACATCATGGCGTACGCGCACCGGGTGCGCCTGGACCCCTCGAAGTCCGTCTGCTACGACATGAAGGAGAAGATCGAGGGGCGCTGGGGGCAGCAGGGCAACCAGATCAAGTTCACCTGGCACATGAAGCTCTCGCTCGCGGCGTTTGGCCTCGCGTTCGTGGTGCTGGTATGCGGCATCGTCGCGTACCAGTGGTGGTTCGACTACATGACGGCCGTGTTCCTGGCGTGCTCCATCATCCTCGCGTTCACCTCCGGGCTCGATGAGGAGGTGTTCTTCGACAAGTACGTCGGCGGCTGCGGCGACCTCATGAGCGTCGCGCTCGTCGTGGGCGTCGCGCGTGCCGTCAACATCCTGCTGGAGAACGGCCTCATCTCCGACACCATCCTGCACTTCTTCTCTGGCACCGTCACGGGCATGGGACCGATCCTCTTCATCCTCGTGATGCTCGTGGTCTACATCATCCTGGGCTTCTTCATCAACTCGTCCTCCGGCCTCGCCGTGCTGTCGATCCCCATCATGGCGCCGCTCGGCGACGCCGTGGGCGTCTCGCGCGCCGCGGTCATCGCCGCGTACAACTACGGTCAGGGCCTCATCTCGTACATCACGCCCACCGGCCTGATCCTCGCGTCGCTCGCGATGGTGGACGTTCCGTTCAGCCGCTGGCTCAAGTTCGTCAACCCGCTGCTGATCGCCACGATCGCGCTCAACGCGCTGCTTCTGGTGGCACAAGTGCTCATAGGGTAGGGAAGCGGCACACCTACAGAGACACTGGGGCGGGTCCGTCGCATAGGCGCGGGCCCGCCCCTCGCGTTCGTGCTGCGCATCCGCACTTGGGCGGTAAATCGCGCCTTCCCGCCTGCCGCGCGACGCCCCAAACAACAAATCGCGATTTGTTGTTACGGGGCCACGCAGCCGCGGCCAGGGGCCACGCGCCCGCGCGGCTAGTGGCCGGCGACGCTCGGAATGTCCTGCAGCTCGAAGCGGTAGCGCTGCGTGGCGTTGGGGTACTTCTCGCGGTCCACGGCAGAGAGGAACAGCCCCTTCGGTCGCGCCCACAGCGAGCCGTCGCCGTACAGCTTGCGATAGATCACGAGCTTCTCGCCGGTCTCGGAGTGACGAGCCACGTCCTCCACCAGATAGTAGTCGCCCTTGAAGTGACGGTACACGCCTCCGCGGCGGACCTCGCGGACATCGCCTTCCGCCGCGCCGCGTCCGCCGGGCGAGAAGGGCGCGGCGGCCTTGGCTGCGGCCTTGGTCGTGGGTGCGCCGTCCGCGGCGGTGCCCGCCTTGGCCGCGTCCTTCTCCACCTGCTCCGCGAGCAGGCTCTTCACGAGCCTCTTCACCACGGGCTTGCACTTGCCGCACTTGCTGCCGGCACCCGTCGCCTTGCGCACCTGCTTGAAGCTGGTGGCTTCGTCGGCGACCGCCTTGCGGATGTCTTCCTCCGTCACGTGCTTGCACGGGCAGACGTGCTTCGAGCCGGCCATGCGCCCTCCTGTCAACGCGTTTTCGCACCATGGTACGCGAATTTCGCCTGCGGAGAACGCGGCCATCCGCCTTCGGCCCAGGGCGCAAAAAAGAACAGGGCTGCAAACCAGAATCTCCATACGCAATAATCGACGTACCGACTACGTGCGTTTGGAGGCTCGATGGCGGATTCTGAAGTGTTGGCGCTCTTTGGCGCGGGCGAGAAGAGCGCGACGCCCCTGGTGCGAGCGCGCCTCGCGGAGGTGGGGCTCGCCTTGGCGGAGGAGGACGTACGCGCGCTGGACGCGCGCCGGCGGGAGTCGCTTGCGTCGCTCGGCCGCGTCGAGCAGGGCGCCGGGCCGCTTCCCGTGCTGGCAGAGGAGTTCGCGGGCTCACCGTAGGCTCACCGTACCTGGAGCAGGGCCGCCTTGCGTGGCAGCTGGGGCAGGTGCAGGACGCGTTTCTGGAGCTGCGTGACTCCGTGGACGTTGCAGTGCCGGACACGGAGCTCGCGCGCGCACTACGTGCGGCGTTCGACGACGCCTGGGGCGACGCGGACGCGCTGTGGGGCGCGAGCTTGGACGACGTGCTGCGAGCCGCGGGCGAGCCCCCGTCTCTCCAGGACCCCTACGCGCAGGACCCCTGGGCGGACATCCGCGACCGGCGCCCCGCGGAGGAGCTGCTGTGAGCGCGCCTCGCGGGGGCGGACGCTCCAAGGACATGCGCTTCGTCGAGAATGCGGAGCGGGCTCGCGAGGGGGCCGCGCTCGTGCTGCCGCAGATCCCAAACCGTCCGCTCATGGACACTATGGAGGCCGTGCGCGAGGCGCCGGCCCGGTATGACGCGCACTTCTCGGCGCATGTTGTGCCGGCGGAGTTCCTGTACGTGCCGCACGGGTTCGACGCGCGGGGGCTTGCCGGAATCGACGCCATGGAGGCGTGGCTGCGGGCGATGCTCGCGGAGGCACACTGGCTTGCTCGCTTCGACACGGTGAGCCTCACGCGCACGCTTGAGGCTCACGCGCCGGGCTGCCTGGACGATTGCGCGAGCCTGCGCGACCTCGTGGAGCCGTACGTCGCGGAGCTTGCGCCCGCCGGCCGCGATGGCGTAAGGTGAGCGCATGCAGAACGACCTCACATACGACGACTATGCGCGCTTCTCGCGCCTGTCCGCGGACGAGCTCGCGCGACAGTGCCGCGCGGAGGCGTTCCACGCGTCGGGCCCGGGCGGGCAGGGCGTGAACACGACGGACTCCGCGGTGCGCATGCGGCACGTCCCCACGGGCATCACCGTGGTCAGCCGTGAGTCGCGCAGCCAGCTGCAAAACCGCGAGCGCTGCCTGCAGAAGATTCGCGCGGAGCTCGCCCGACGAGCGCGCAAGCCAAAGTCCCGGCACGCAACAAAGCCCACGCGTGCCTCCGTCCGCAGGCGTCTGGACGAGAAGGGCAGGCGCTCCCAGCTTAAGCGCATGCGGCGCCGTCCCGGCATGGACGAGTAGCGGGTACCTACGACGCACGCGCGCCGCAGCGACGCACGCCGCGGACTTCACTCCAGGTGGAACTCCCTCAGCAGCGCACCGAGCCTGGTCTCGTCGCCGAGCGCGCCGGCGAGCTCTCCCGCGCGGCCTGCGCCATCAAGTGCCCGCGCGAGCCTGGCGAGCTGCTCGTCGCGCCTCCGCGCACCGATGGCCTCGCCCTCTGCAAGCCCCGACGCGCGGCCCTCGTCCATGGCGTCGGCAATCTCGTCGCGGTACTTCTCGGACCAGAGCATCCTGTACCTCCTCCACTGGGGGTTGTCGCGAACCCCTCGGACCGCGTCGTCCACGCTCCTGACGTAGTCGCTTTCGATAACAGTATCATTCGAGAGATAGCGCAGGAAGGCGTCAAATTCGTCGCCGTAGTCACCGCGCGTGCCCGCCGCGTTCACGAACACGATGCTGGTGCCGTCGTCCATGGGCTGCCCGTCCTGCGCGCAGGTCCGCATGAAGTCGTAGCGCTTCCAACCTCGGCCAAACGGGTCGTTCGCGCAGATGAAGATAACGATTGCGTTCCCCGCGTCCTCGAAGCGCTGCCCACGGTCGAGCATGTTCGCATCCACGAGCGTGAGGTACCGACGCGCGCGCCTTGCGATGCCGGGCGTGGCGACGTTCTGCATCTCGACGTCGTACTCGTTGCCGGCGGCATCCCGCACCAGCAGGTCGACGATGCCCGCGCGCGAGAGCGGACCCGCGTCCAGCAGCCCCTGGCGCTCCATGAACTCGATCTTCTCGACCTCTATGCCCAGCAGCAGCTCTATGAGGCCCTTACACAGGTTCGGGTCCTGGAACACCGTGCCAAACATCAGGTCGTCCGTGATCCCCAGCCTGTCAAAGTCGATATCGCCGCGCATCGTACACCAGCCTCCCTCGTCACAGAGTCAAACGGTGAGGCCACATGATACTCGGGGGCACTTGCAGATATTTCACTTTTATATGGCAGGACTCTTATATTGCAGTACTCTGCCCAAGGCGGGGCGGAGCAAGACGCCGCGGGGCGATCGTGGCCGCCCGATGCTGCCCGCCTACTCCTTGGGCACCTGCTGGGACTCGTCCTCCGCCAAGAAGTCGAGCAGGCGGACGATGCGCAGGTCAGGCACTATCCACGGCGCAAACGCGAGCACCATGGCGACCAGGGCCAGGTGCGTTGCGGGCAGGACGAGCGCCAGCGCGAGCGCGGCCAGCTCGAGCCCAAGGGTGAGTCGCTCCTTGACCAGGGAGCGCTTCTCGACCACCGCGCGGCGCGAGAGCTCGTCCTCGGACGGCGTCGTCGCCCGGCAGTCGTTGCCCAGGGCATGGCGGATGACGCGCTCGAGGTTCATGTACGTGAGTGACACGAGCATGTTGAGCACGATGTAGCACGTGGTGGGCAGGGAGGAGAAAGACGTCTTCTGCATCCACTCCGTCGCGAGCGGGAAGAACGACAGCACAAAGAGAAACGCAAGGTTGGACCACAGCATGCGCCCGTCTACGTGGCGTACGAGCTTAAGGAGGTGATGGTGGTTGTTCCAGTACGTGCCCACGCCGACGAAGCTCACGGCGTAAGCGGCGATGGCGGGCAGCAGCCGCAGCAGGTCGCGCAACGTCGCCCCCTCGGGCGCGGCGATTCCCAGCACCATGATCGTGATGATGATGCCAATCACGCCATCGCTGAACGCCTCCATGCGCCCCTTGTCCATGCGATGCCCCTCCTCGTCTCGTCCTGCGCACATCCTGCGCATGGCCTGCGCACCGTGCGAAAACAGGATAGCGCACGACTGGTGCCGCGGTGGGGGAGGTGCGATGGGAAGGACGTGACGGCCGGGATGCCACGCCCTTCTCACCCGGCGCCCTTGTGTAGATATTTAGGCAAACATCTAAATACAAGGGAGAAGAACGTGCCCTCGGGGTAGCATCTTCGTGACGAAAGGAGGGGTGCCATGGTGGGTGACGCGTTCAAGGCACTGGGAGACCCGACGCGCCGACGCATCCTGGAGCTTCTTGCGGACGGAGACCTCACGGCCGGGCAGATTGCCGACAACTTCGACATATCGAAGCCGTCCGTGAGCAACCACCTGGGGGTGCTGCGGTCGGCGGGGCTCGTGACGAGCCGGCGCAGCGGGCAGAGCATCATCTATCACCTGAACACGACGGTTTTCCAAGAGCTTATGCAGTGGATCGCGGGGCTGGGCCACGCGTCCGGAAAGGATGGGGGTCATGGTCGCTCGTGAGCGGAGGGATGGGCGCGGGGGTCGCGTGCCGCGCTTTGACAGGCGCGTGGTGGTCGTCCTCGTGGCCATCGTGGCGGCAAGCGTCGTGGGGCACCTGGTGGTGTACCCGCACCTTCCGGAAGTCGTTCCCACGCATTGGAACGCGGCCGGCGTCGTGGACCAGCGCAGCCCGAAGGCGCTGTCCCTTGTGCTGGACCTGCTGCCGATCCCGATGGCGGGGCTGTTCTGGCTTGTGCCGCGCATCGACCCAAACGGTGGCAACTTCGAGGACTTTTGGGGCTTCTACCAGGGGTTTGTGGTGGTGCTAACCGTGTTTGTGTGCGCGCTTTCGTGGATGGTGGACCTGGCGGCGCTTGGGGTGCTTCCCCACGAGGGCTCGGGCTTCGTGGGAATCGCGGTGCCGCTGGGCGTGGGGCTGCTGTTTGTCTGGATCGGCAACTACCTGCCGCGCGTGCGGCGCAACTACACGTTTGGCGTCAGGACGTCGTGGGCGCTCGCGGACGAGCGCACCTGGCAGAAGTCGCAGCGCATGGGCGGCATCACGTTCGTGGTCATGGGGGTTGCGCTCATGGTGCTGGGCCTGGTGTCGCAGGCCATGCCAGGCGAAGTCGTGTTTGCGGTGCTGCTGGCCGTGGTGCTTGGCGGCAGCGGGTGGACGATGCTCTACTCGTATTTGGTGTGGCGCGGCGGGGACCGTTAGCTGCGGCGCTGTGGGCGGCACCAGCCGCGGCTACGCGTTCTTCTCGCCCGTCTGCATGCGCCGGATGCGCAGCTCAAGGCGCCGTCCCACCGCCACGAGCGCCATCACGATAACGTAGTACACCACGGCGATGGCCACGAACGGCTCGAACGCGCGGTAGGTGAGCGCCTGCACGCTCTCTGCCGCGCGCATCATGTCCGCAAGGCCGATGGTGGCGACGAGGCTCGAGCTCTTGAGTACGGTGATGACCTCGTTCACGAGCGCGGGCGCCACGGACATGAGCGCCTGCGGCAGGATGACGTGCACCATCATGGGCACGTAGCGCATGCCGATGGAGCGTGCCGCGTCGTATTGGCCCTGGCTCACGCCCTGGATGCCGCCGCGCAGCGTCTCGGACACGGTGGCGGAGCCGTTGAGCCCCAGCGTGACGACGGCCGCGGCAAACATCGAGATCTTGTAGCCCGTTATCTGCGGGGTTGCAAAGTATGCAATAAACAACAGCACGATGAGCGGGATGCCACGGAAGAGCGACGTATAGAAGTCCAAAATCGCGCGAAGGGGGCGGTTGCCCGCGACCTTGAGCAGGGCAATCACGAAGCCCAAGACAAACGCAAGCACAAGCGCGGCCGCCGTCACCTCAAGGGTTACGGCGAGGCCGCTCAAAAACATTGGATAGTACGGCTCTATTATCGAGAAGTTCAGGTCCATTGGCCCTTCCGCCCGCGGGATGCGCACCTGTCGTCGTCGCGTCCGGCCGCCCCACGTGCGGGCGTGACCGGACGCCGTGCGACGCCTATTCTACTTGACGCCCTCGGTCGCGGTGCCGGCGGCGCTCACGTCGTCTCCCCATGCGAAGTCTGCGCCCACGTACTTCTTGATGTGCGCGTCGAGCGTTCCGTCCTTCAGCATCTTGCCGATCTCCTGGTCGAACGCCTTCACGAACGTGGCGCCCTTCGTGGCCATCACGCGGTAGACGCCCACGTAGTCCTGGGTGTCCTTGCGGTCCAAGAGGCCAAGCACCAGGCCCTTGTTCGCGTCGCGCATGGACTGGCCCTCCGCGCCGTCGCACAGGTACGCGTCGATGCGGCCGGCAAGGACCTCCTGCAGGCATTGCGTGCCGCCGTCGTAGGTGTGGATGTCGCCGTCTGGCAGCACGGCTTCGATAAACTTGTTCTGCACGGTGCCGGTGGTGCAGGCGATGCTCTTGCCCTTGAGGTCGTCCACGGAGGTCACGGCCTTTCCGCCCAGGGTGAGCACGCCCACGCGGGGCTCGTAGTAGCCGCGGGTGAAGTCGAAGGTCTTCTCGCGCTCCTTGTTGGAGGACATCGCCATCGTGAACGACGTGTCGCTCGACTGCACGGACGCGAGCGTCGCGGAGAACTCCTGCGCCTCGAACTCGTACGTGAAGCCCAGGCGCCGCGCCAGCTCGTCTGCGATCGCGATGTCAAGGCCGATGACCTTCTTCTTGCCGGACTTCGTCTTCTGCACGTAGCGGTAGGGTGCGAACGCGTCGTCCCCCACGAACGTGAGGTGCTGGCCCGCAAGCGCCTTCTTCGTCGTGCTCGCCGCGGAGGCGGACGCGTCGCTGCCGGAGCCAGCGGTGCCGCAGCCGGCGAGCGCTCCCATCATGGTGACGGAGCCCGCGGCCACAAGGCCCAGGAAACCCCTCCTGTCAAGGTCGATGCTGCCGATGCCATGCTGCGCGCGCGTCATGAAACCCTCCAAACTGGTGCGAATGCCGATGCACGGCCATTGTAGGCATCGGCTTGCAGATACATATTCCTACCATAAAGATGGGATATTACTTGTAACATTGCGGCGGCGCCACCGCGGCGGAGCCGCACCGTCCGGCATGCCACCGCCCCCATGGGCCTGCCGCCACTACGAGCGCAGGACCTTCTCCAATGCCTTGCCGTGCGCCCCTTGCGCTCGGCCTTCCTTACCAGCAGGGGCCACACCTTGCCAAAGCGCATGCCAAAGACCTTGCCGTTGTCTGCCATGGACACCCCAATCGACCCATGCGAACTTGCCTTCGCGACACGCGACGCCCCCGTGCGGTCGCGTCAGATGATAGGCTAGCAACACGCGCGCGCCGTGCGCAAGGCCGCGCCGGCGCAGGCTTGGATAGACGACGCCTTGGAGGCGAGCATGGGATACGCGTACACCAACGGGACGATTCTGGATGGCACATGGGCGATGGAGCCCCTTGAGGGAATGGCCCTCCTTCAGGAGGGCGAGAAGATCGTGGACATCGTGCCCGCTGACCGCGTGCCGCAGGGGTTTGCCCCCATCGACCTCGACGGCGCCTACCTGCTGCCTGGCCTGGTGAACCTGCACGTGCACCTTGCGATGGACGGCCGCCCGCCAAAGGCGAGCAAGAAGCCTGTGGACTACACGAGGCTCTATCACGCGCTCACGTCCAACGCGCTTCTGAGGGCCGCGGCAAAGCGCAGGGTCGCCGGATTTGCGCGCACGGAGCTCATGAGCGGCGTCACCACCATCCGCACCGTCGGCGGCGTGCTGGACTTCGACGCGCGGGTGCGAGACGAGATAGACGCCGGCAGGCTCGTGGGCCCGCGCATCATCGCGTCCAACATGGGCGTCTCCGTTCCCGGCGGACACTTCGCGGGCTCTATCGCGACGGAAGCCGCCTCGCCGCAGATGGCGGTCGAGCACGTGGACAAGATCGCCCAGACGAAGCCCAACCTCATAAAGCTCATGGTCACCGGCGGCGTGATGGACGCGTCCGAGGAGGGGGAGCCCGGCGTGCTGCGCATGCCGCCCGAGGTGGTGCGCGCCGCCTGCGACGAGGCGCACCGGCTTGGGTTCAAGGTCGCGGCACACGTGGAGAGCTCCGAGGGGGTGCGCGTTGCGCTGGAGGGCGGTGTGGACACCATCGAGCACGGCGCGCCCCTGGACGCCCGCGCCATCGCGCTGTTCAAGAGGCGAGGGGCCGCGGACGTCTGCACCATATCGCCCGCGCTCCCGTACGCGGAGTTCGACCTGGGCGAGTCGCACGCACAGCCCGTCGCAAAGCGCAACGGGCGCATCGTGATGGACGGCATCGTCGCGTGCGCGAAGACCTGCCTTGCGGAGGGAATTCCCGTGGGCCTTGGCAACGACGTGAGCTGCCCGTTCGTGACGCATTACAATTTCTGGCGAGAGCTTTGCTACTTCCACAGGTACGTGGGCGCCTCCAACGCGCAGACGCTCCACCTGGCCACGCTCGGCAACGCCGCGATCGCGGGCGTTTCGGACGTGACGGGAAGCCTCGAGCCCGGCAAGAGCGCGGACCTCCTGGTGGTCGGCTCCAACCCCCTCGAGGACCTCTCGGCCCTGCGCGACGTGCGCATGGTTGCACTGCGTGGCAGGCTCCAGCGTCACCCGCGCGTCAGGCGCTTTGCAGACATCGACGCCCTGCTCGATAGGTACATGTAACGGAGGAACTCATGAGAGAACTCGAGGAGCGCATCATCCGGGAGGGCATCGTCCGCGAGGGCGAGGTGCTCAAGGTCGACAGCTTCCTGAACCACAAGTGCGACGTCGCCCTGTACGACCACATGGGGGCGGAGTGGGCGCGCCTGTTCGCTGGCAAGCCCGTCGACAAGATCCTGACGATCGAGGCCTCCGGCATCGGCATCGCCTGCGTCGCCGCGCGCCACTTCGGCAACGTGCCCGTGGTCTTCGCGCGCAAGACAGAGTCCATCAACCTCGACGGCTCGCAGTATCGCACGCAGATCCACTCGTACACGCACGGTCGCGACTACCACGTGATCGTGGCGAAGCGCTTCCTCACCCCGGGTGAGCACGTGCTCGTGATAGACGACTTCCTGGCAAACGGCTGCGCCCTCAACGGCCTGCTCGAGATCTGCGACGCGGCGGGCGTCTCGGTCACCGGCATCGGCATAGCGATCGAGAAGGGCTTCCAGCCGGGCGGCAAGAGCCTCCGCGAGCGCGGGTATGACCTCCAGTCGCTGGCGATCGTGGAGGCGATGGACCCAAAGACGGGCAGCATCGTCTTTCGCGAGCAGTGACCAGTCCCAACCGCTATGGTGAGGTGGAGAAAAACGCACGGCCTTATAAGGAGACTCCTCATGTATGACAAGCTTCCGGTCCCCGGACGCAACGATGCCTGCTGGTGCGGCAGCGGCAGGAAGTACAAGAAGTGCCACGCGGCGGAGGACGACCGCCTCGACCAGCTGTACCACGCAGGCGAGGAGGTCCTCCCGCGCTCGCTCATCAAGACGGCGGCGGACGTCGAGGGCATCAAGGCCTCGGCCGCCGTGAACATGGGCGTGCTCGACTACGTGGGTGAGCACATCTGCGCCGGCACCACGACCATGGACATCAACCGCTGGGTGGAGGAGTACCTCTCCGCTCACGACGCGGTCTCCGCCGACCTCAACTTCGAGGGGTACCCGTTCAGCGTGTGCACCTCCATCAACGACGTCGTCTGCCATGGCTTCCCGGACGAGGGCGCCGTGTTGAGGGACGGCGACATCATCAACGTGGACATGTCGACCATAAAGGGCGGGTACTTCTCGGACTCCAGCCGCATGTACTGCATCGGCGAGGTGAGCCCGGAGCGCAGGCGCCTCGTGGACGTGTGCCACGAGTCCGTCAAGGCGGGCCTTGCCGCCGTGAAGCCGTGGGGCCACCTGGGAGACGTGGGCGCCGCCGTCCACCAGGTCGCGCTGGACGCGGGCTTCTCCGTCGTGGAGGAGTACGGCGGCCACGGCATCGGCTGCGAGTTCCACGAGGACCCGTTCGTGAGCTTCACGAGCGAGGCGGGCACGGGCCCCATCCTCATGCCAGGCATGTGCTTCACCATCGAGCCCATGGTGAACGCGGGTGACCCCGACATCTACATCGACCGTGGCAACGGCTGGGTCGTGCGCACGGTCGACGGCAGCGACTCCGCGCAGTGGGAGGTCCAGCTTGTCGTGACAGACACGGGCTACGAGCTGCTGTCCTGGTAGGCTAGGCAGCGCTCGAGCGACTCGATGCCGCCCTCGAAGCAAGATCGCATGTGCCGGATTGACGCCTCTGATATGCCGTCGGCTCGGGCGAACGCAGCCCACCTGCCCACGCTTCCGGCCATGGTGCTCAGGTACTCCCGCATCTGGGCCTCGCCCACGCGGAAGTAGTCGGCCATCTCGATCGCGAGCCTCGCGTCAGCCTCGGGCCGGTCGAAGTCCAACGACGTGGCGAGGTACTTCTCGCCGTTCCCGGGAGTGGGGTTCACGTCGAACGCGGGGGAGAGCGCCCAGCCCGACTTCGTGTGCAGGAACCCGTAGTTTCGCAGGTGGTTGTCCGTGTTTCCGACGACGCACGAGAACAGCGCCCTCTTCCAGAGCTCATGCAGGTCGCGTTCCGGATTCGCGCCGGTGTCCTCTATGTACTCCGCAAGCTCGAGGTACGAGTATCGACTGCCGTCGTCTCCCTGCACGGCGGTCAGCCCGCTTACGTAGGGAACCCTCCGGTCTCTGCTTCGATCGAACCTTCGAAGCAGGAGGACGGCCCTCCCCCCGATGCGTATAAGCCTCGAGGCTGGGACTGATATCCCGCAATTCGACATAAGCCGCAGGCAGACGTGCTCCCACGCGCACACGTCGTCCACGACGTCCTCCGTCGACTTGGGAAACTTTGCGATGAGAAGGTCACCTGACTCGCTTCTTGCCGACGCCTTGGGCCTTGCTCCGCCAAGGCTCGAGCCTGCGGCAACGAGGTCGCGGACGTCGGCGTCCAGGTCTCGTGCTGCAAGGTCTGCTGCGTCCAAGAGCTGGGGGAGGCTCACCTCGCGAGGCACGCCGAACGAGCCCTGCGCGAGGGCAGCATTGCTGGAAGAATCCCAAAGGCGGATCGCGCCCTGCCGCGTGTAGTCGCTCACCCCAACGAGCATGTCGGTCTCAAAGAGCGTGCGCTCCGTGCGCGACTCCCGGCTGGCGGCGTTTCTCTCCGCACGCAGCAGAAGGTTCCTTCCCCAGCGGTCGGGCATGCAGTCCTCCAGCGCCCTCAGCTGGCGCAGGCCCCGGGAGTGAAACGTGCCGGGGCCAAGGGGCATGTCCGGACAGAGCCCAAAGGCGTTGGGACGCCTCAGGTAGCTGGGGTCATACGAGAAGGTTGTGGTCTCCTCGCCGTGGCGGACGTTCTGGAACAGTCTCCCGCAGGGGACGTCCTCGCCGTCGATTTGTATGGTGACCAGATATTCCATCAGCCCAGCCTCACCCGCTTCGGGACGTCCTGCTCGGCACGGATTCGGCCGATGCCGGTGTTCAGGGGGTTCGTGGCCTCGACTACGCCGTCAAGAAAGCCCAGCAGCCTTGCGATACGCAGGAAGTTCTCGAACGATCCCGCCCCCTCGCTCAGCATCTTGCGGACGGTGGGGACGCTCAGGTTCGCGCGGGCGGCCAGAAGCTCCACCGTGATGCGCTGCTGCCTGCGCGCGAGGTCGAGGTTCGAGGATATCTCGCGCATCGCGCGTGCGACGGGTATGGGTGTGCGTCCTGCCATGCAAACGTCCTTAACAGCAATAAAAGTTTCTGTATTGAGCAATTATAGAAATATCTGTTGCTGTTATCAAGATGGCGAACCGACTGTGCGACCGCGAGGCGCCCCCGCAGGATGGTGGGGTGTCGCCGGATGGTGCGGCACCCCCGCCGCGCGCCCGGGCCTACGCCACGTCGTTCTGCGCGAAGTGGTGGTCGGCCGGCACCTGGCGTGGACCGTACTTCTCGTCCGTCTTGCCCAGGACGATGGAGCCCAGCGGCGCGAAGCCCTCCGGCAGGTCGAGCTGGGCCAGCAGGTCCGCGTCCTGCGCCAGCGCGCGCGTCGCGCCATAGATGTAGCAGCTGCCGACGCCCTGGTCCACGGCCGCGAGCGACATGTTCTGGATCACGGCGGCCACGTTCGCGCTCGCGACGTTGCCCTCCTGGTCGCTCGAGACCACCACCAGCATGGGCGCGCCGTACAGCGGGTGCGCGTCCGGCTTGCCAAACATGCGCGCCGCCGCGGCGTCGATGGCCGCAAGCAGACCGGGCCGCGTGACGACGGTCAGGTGGATGCCCTCGTACCTGCCCATGCCAACGGGCGCCTCGTACGCGGCCGCCAGGATCGCCTCGAGCTGCGCCGCATCTGCCATCTGCCCCGTGTAGTTGCGGATCGACCTGCGACGGTTAAGTGCCTCGCTCAGTTCCATGATGCCTCCCGGTCTTGTGTTCCTGCCACGGAGTATGCCCGTTTTGCCACTGGGGATTTCCGCCGGGCGGTTTGGCGAGAAGTGCCGCGCCCCTCGCCGAAGGCGCGCGCCAAAGGCGGGCCAACCGTGGCGTAGAATCGACGGTGACGGTAGGAAACGCTCGGTTCGAGGAGGCACGCATGAGGGTTGCGGTCGTTGGAACGGGGTTCATCAGCACGCTGGTGGCACCTAAGATCGTGCGGTGGGGTTACACGGTGACGGACGTGGTGTCCACGCCACGCTCGCTTGTAAAGGCACAGGAGCTTGCGGGGCCGCTGGGCGCTCGCGCGGGCTGCGACTACGACGCCGTGCTCGCGCGTGAGGACGTGGACGCCGTGTACCTGGGGGTCCCCAACGACCTTCACCGCGACTACGCCATGCGTGCGCTCAGGGCCGGCAAGCACGTGATCCTAGAGAAGCCGATGGCCTCGAACAGCGGGGAGGCGCAGCAGATCCTGGACCTGGCGCGCGAGCGCGGCCTCCTGCTGTTTGACGCCACCACCACGTTCTACCTGCCCACCACGCGCAAGGTGGCGGAGTGGCTGCCGCTTGTGGGCGACGTGAAGCTCGCGGTGGCGAACTACAGCCAGTACTCCAGCCGCTACGACCGCTTCAAGCGCGGCGACATCGCCCCGGCGTTCGACCCGGCGCATGCGGGCGGCGCGCTCATGGATCTGGGCCACTACTGCGTGTCGTGGCTGTGTCGCATGTTTGGCGAGCCGCGCGGCGTCACGTACGCGGCGAACGTGGAGCGCGGCATCGACACGTCGGGCGTGGCGCTTCTGGACTACGGAGACTTCAAGGCGATGTCCATCGCGGCAAAGGACTGCGACGCGCCCAGCTACCAGATCGTGCAGGGCACCGCGGGCTACATCCGCGTGGACGGCAAGCCCAATGGCCTGGGCACGGTGGAGCTTCGCCTGCACGACGGCTCCGTCCAGACGTACGTCCCGCCTGAGCAGGACCAGTACCAGGGCGAGTTCGACGCGCTGCGCACGTTTGCCGAGGGTGGCGAGCGGGGCCTTGAGGAGTGCTGGCGCATGGCGGAGCTCGGCCTTGTGGTGAGCAGGGTGCAGACCCAGGCCCGCGCATCCGCGGGCATAGTGTTCGCGGCGGACGCGCGCTAGCGGCGCCGCCGCGCCCGGCTGCGGCGCCGGCGGAGGTCCGGTGCGCGTGGCCGGCCGCAGCCGCCTAGCCCAAAAGCTCCGCGATGGCGGCCTCCGCCTCCGCGCGCGTGGCGGCCCAGCTGCCCTGCACCATGTGGGGCTTGCCGCCGCCGCGCCCGTTCAGGCGGCCGTTCAGCTGCTTGCACGCGGCTCGCAGGTCCGCGTCCTCGCTCGCGAGCACGTACGCGATGCGCCCGTCGCCTGCTGCCGCGGGCGAAAGCGCGGCGCACGTGGTGGCCTCCGTCCGCTCCAGCGCGCGCTCGCACAGGTAGCGCAGCTCGTCCACGTCGAGCCCGTCGCGGTAGCACGTCAGGAGCGCCCCCGTGGGCGAGAAGGACGCGACCTCCTGGTCGATGATCTTGCGGTTGGCCTGCTTCAGCAGGTGCTTCAGCTCGTCCTTCTCGCCCGAGAGGCGCCGCACGGCGTCGGGCACGTCCTCGTCCGCGACGGAGAGGAAGTTGCTCACGTCGCGCAGGCGACCCATGAGGTCCTCGCACAGCTCAAGCGCACGGCGGCCGCACAGAAGCTCGATGCGGGTCTTCTTCTTTTTGGTGCCCACGCGCAGGATCTTGACCAGGCCCACCTGGCCGGTCGTCGCCACGTGGGTGCCGCAGCACGCGCAGGAGTCCACGCCGTCGATCACCACCACGCGAATCTGCCCGTCGTGGTCCTTCTTGCTGCGATAGTCCATCGCGTCCAGCTGCTCGGGCGTGGGCAGGAGCGCGCGCACGGGCACGTCGTCGCGCACGGCCTGGTTTGCGCGGCGCTCAACGTCCAGGGCCTGCTCCGGCGTGAGGATGCCGTCGAAGTCGACCTCGATGCACTTCTCGCCCATGTGGAAGCCCACGTTCTCGTAGCCAAAGAGCGCGTGCACGATGCCAGAAACGATGTGCTCGCCCGTGTGGGCCTCCATGTTGTCGCGGCGCCACGTCCAGTCGAGCGTGCCGTGGACGCGGGTGCCCACGGCAAGCGGCGCGTCCGTCAGGTGGAGCACGGTGCCGGGCTCCGCGCCGGGCACAGCCTCTCGCACGTGGACGGTGCCGGGGGCCTCCGTGGCAGTGGGCTCGCCTTCCGGCGTGCCCTGCGCCGCCGCGGGTGCGGGTGCCGGTGCGTCTGCGGGCACCAGCGTGCCGCGGTCGCCGGGCTGCCCGCCGCCCGTGGGATAGAACGCCGTCGCGTCCAGCGCAATGGCGAACCCGCCCTCCGCGGGCTCGCACGACGTCACGCGCGCGTCGAACTCGCGTGCGTAGGGATCGGTGTAGTACAGCTCGTCAAACGTCTCCATGTGGCGCCCCCTCATGCGCAAGCCGCCCGGCGCAAACGTCGGGCGGCGGTTGGTTTCCATCGACACATGATAGGCGCTTCGGGCGCGCCTTGGGCGCACGGGCGCTACTGGAGCGTCAGCAGCAGCGCCATCTTGAAGCGCTTCTCGGCGCGCACGTAGTGGCGGCCGTTCTTGTCGAACTTGAAGCACTCGCCGGCGTGGATCGCGTGCTCCTGTCCCTCGTAGCCGATGACGCCCTCGCCGTCGAGCGCGAACACGAGAGCCTCGCCGGGGGCGGAGTGCTCGGAAAGCCCGCAGCCGGCGTCGAAGCTCATGAGCGCGAGCTTCATGCCACCGTTGTGTGCGACGTCCATGTTCACGATGGTCCCGTCCTGGTAGGGGACGAGGTCCCCAAGCCTGAAGACGTCCCCCGCCTTGACCGCCTGGTTCATGATGGTTTCCCTTTCCATGTTGAGTTCCGTGTACGTGCAGCCTTCCTGCGTGGCCATGCCCACCGTGGCGCCCGCGGGCACCAGGATGGACTCGCCCGCGGCCACGTGGCGCGCGCCGTCTCCGGCGTCCACGTCCATGCTGCCGTCCGCCACCACAAGCAGCTTGTGCTGGGGGTGGGTCTCGGCGCTGATGTCCGTCCCGGCCGCGAGCGAGAAGTAGCTCACGGCAAGCCCCGCGCCCTCGTGCACCGCAAACGACGTGGTGCAGCCCGGCGTCGCGGGGTGCTCCTTCGCTATGCTGAACGTCCTTCCGGCCGTCTCCCTCATGTGATGCCTCCGTTTCCGGCGCGCCGCCTGCCGGTTGCCTGCCGGCGCGCCCGTTGTCTGTACGGGCTCAGCGTAGCCAAGCTGCTGGAGGCATGTCCGTTGCCGCGGCAACGGTTTTGCGGCAGCGACGGCAGCGCGGTCCTTCTCGCCGGGCGAGAAGGACCGCGCTCAGCGCAGCTGCTCCTCCATCCACGCGCGCAGATGCCGCTCCATGCGTGCGAACGCGGCGCGCGTGTCGTCGCGGGCAAACGGCCGCTCCATCATCCGGAAGACGCAGCCCTGCTCCGCCGTGATGGCAAGGCTCTGCGGAAACGCCATCTCCCACGCAAAGCAGACGTGGCCCAGAAGGATGTCCGCCGGGTACCTGCGCGCGGCGCGCGGGATGGTGGAGTGCCGCCAGAACCAGGAGGCCGCCTCCTGGGAGAGCTCGCTTTCCAGGAGCGTGCGCTCCGGGAAGCCGTAGATGTCCTCAACGGGGCAGGTGCAGTTCACCTTCAGGATGTCGACCTTGTCCGCGTCGCGCAGGAGCTCGCACAGGCGGCGCGTGCGCGCGTCCAGGTCCTGCGGCAGCCGCCACGAGCTGTGCAGCGCGACGGCCGTGCGGATGAGCCCGTCCTCGTCCGGCGCGGCCACGTAGTCGCGGATCGTGGGCGCCGCACCGTCCAGCCCGTCAAACAGCACGCGCGCGCCGAGTGCCGCGTGGCTGGTAGAGGCGGCGTCGTTGAACGTGCCGTAGCGCCTGACCTGCTCGAAGCGGCCCACGTCGTGCAAGAGCCCCAGCAGCCACGCAAGGTCGACGTACTGTGGGGACGCGCCCTCCGGCAGGGAGCGCGCGATCTTCTCGGCAAGGTCCGCCACGCGCCAGGTGTGATCGACCTTGAGCGCGATCTTGGGGTCCTGCGGGTCGAAGCGCTCCACGTAGCTCTCGAACGCGTGCGTCGCCCGGTCCCTGTCTATGTGCATGTGGCCTCCTCGCTTGCGGCGCTTCCCATGCCGCGCCTCTGGGTTGCGCCACCGTGGCGCGTGCCTGCCGTGCCAGCATTATACGGCTGGCCCCCGCCGGGCCGGGTGCCGGGCGTCGGGCGCCGTCGCCGACCCGGGATGCCCAGAGTCGCGCGCTCGCACGTGCCGCAACACAAACCCGCAACGTTGGGGAAACGAAGCGAGCGACGTTTCGCGCCCCTCCCGTAACCGTGCCTAAACCGCGGCTCAACGTCCGCGCACTACAGTGGGCCCAAGGTCTTACGGAGAGGAGCTCGTCATGCCCATGCGTTACGAGGACTACAAGCGCTACCTGAGCCCGGCGCTCGCAAAGAGCACGGACCTCGTGATCGACCACGGCGAGGGCAGCTACATGTACGACGTCAACGGCGAGAAGTACCTCGACTTTGTCCAGGGCATCGCCGTGAACGCGCTGGGCCACAACGACCCGCACGTGCGCGCCGCCATCCACGAGCAGGTTGACAGGCTCATCAACGGCAGCTTCAACATGGTGAACTTTCCCACCACGCTCGAGCTGGCTGAGCGCATAGCCCGGGCGGCGCCCGGCGACCTTGGCTGCACGCTGTTTGCCAACGGCGGCGCGGAGGCGACGGACGGCTCGCTGAAGCTGGCGCGCGCCTACACGCGCAGGCCGTGCGTCATCGCGTTCAAGGGCTCGTTCCACGGGCGCACGTGGGGCGCGCTTTCCGTCACCGGCTCCGCCGCGCACTACCGCGAGGCGTACCAGCCGGGGCTGCCAGGCGTGTACTTTGCCACCTACCCGCAGAAGGACCTGTGCCCCAAGGGTATGGACGCGGAAGAGCGCTCCAAGTTCTGCCTGGACGAGCTGCAGCAGCTGTTTGACTACCTGGTGGAGCCCACCGAGGTCGCGGCCATCATCATGGAGCCGGTCCAGGGCGAGGGCGGCTACTTCGTGCCGCCCGCGAGCTTTGTCCAGGGCGTGCGCGAGATCTGCGACAAGTACGGTATCCTGCTGATCTTCGACGAGATCCAGAGCGGTTACGGCCGCACGGGCAAGATGTGGGCCGGCCAGAACTTTGGCGTGACGCCCGACGTCATGAACCTGGGCAAGGCCATCGCGGGCGGCATGCCCATGAGCGCCATCGTCTCGACCGAGAAGATCATGGCAAAGTGGCTGCCCGGCATGCATGGCGGCACCTTTGGCGGAAACCCCGTGGCCGCAGCCGCCGGCCTTGCGGTCCTGGACCAGATGGAGGAGCAGCACATCCTAAAGAACGTGAACGAGAAGGGCGCCTACCTCGCCGGCAAGCTGGAGGAGCTGCGCAAGGCCCACCCCGTGGTGGGGGACGTGCGCGGCATCGGGCTGATGCGCGCCATCGAGTTCGACCACCCCGAGGACGGAAGCCCCGCCCCGGAGATCTGGACGGCCGTGAAGGCGCAGTGCCTGAAGAACCACATGATCACCCTCAACTGCGGCGTCCACGGCAACGGCATGCGCTTCGCCACTCGCCTGAACGTCACGACGGACGAGCTGGACGAGGGTGTGGGGATCCTGGACCGCTCCATGAGCGAGCTGGGGTACTAGACGGGCGCCGACGCCCGCGAGCCGGTGCGGGCGCCGGTGCGGGCGCCGAGACGGGCGCTGAGCTGGGTGCCGGTTCAAGCCATGTAAGGAGGCCATCATGCCACGCATCGCATATCTGGGAAGCGCGGTCCCGCTGGACCTCGAGCGCAGGATGCTGGGGGAGCTGGGCGGGGAAGACGTCGAGGTGTACGAGGTCGACTCCGACAACGCCGGGCGCCCCGTGCGCGGGTCGCTGTCTGGCGCGGACGCGCTCGTGATCGAGTGGGGCAAGGCGGACGCCCGCACGTTCGAGGCGGCGCCCCAGCTGAGGTGCGTGAGCATGATGGCCATAGGCCACGACAACATAGACGACGCCGCTGCGACGGCGCACGGCTGCTGGGTCACGAACGTGCCGGACTACTGCACGTACGACGTCGCCCTGCACACGCTGGGGCTCGTCGTGGACCTGTACAAGAAGATCACGTGGTTTGACCGGCAGGTGCGCGACGGCGTGTGGGACGACATGGCCGGCTACGACGCGCCCCGGCCGCAGGGCCAGACGGCCGGGCTCGTGTTCTTCGGCTCCATCGCGCAGGCGCTCACGCCCATGCTGAAGTCGATAGGGATGGAAGTCATGGCGTACGCCCCAACTAAGTCGCCGGCGTTTCTCGCCAGCCATGGCGTGACGAAGGCGGAGAGCCTTGACGAGCTTCTGGAGAAGAGCGATGTCGTGAGCCTGCACTGCCCGCTGGTGGACGCGACGCGCGACATCATCTGCACGCGGACGCTGCGTCTGATGAAGCCGACCGCGTTTTTGGTGAACACGTCTCGCGGCGGCTGCGTGGTGGAGGAGGACCTGGCACAGGCGCTGACGGACGGCACGATCCGTGCAGCCGCCGTGGACGTGAAACGCGACGAGACGAACGCGAAGAGTCCGCTGGTGGGGCTGGACAACTGCATAGTGACCCCGCATTGCGCGTACCACTCGTCCGACTCGTACACCGAGATGCGCACGCGCGCCCTGAGAAACGCGCTTGAGGCGCTGGATGGGCGCAAGCCCGGTGACGCCGTGAACGAGCTGTCTCTGGCGGGGTAGGGCGCGCGCCGGCGGCGCTGGTGCGTGGCGCTGGCGGTGCCGGTGCTGGCGGCCGGTACACATGAGCCCCGAGTCGACGCGCCCCGTACACGTCGCGGCCGAGTTTCGCGGGTCGGTGCAAGCTCGCGGCAGACGTGTGCCGGGCCGGGTACACTTCGCGGCCCGGTTTGCAGGGTCCCCGCAAGCTCGCGGCCCATGTGTACCGACCCGGTACACATGGGCGCGCTTTTGGCAGGAATCCGCGAACTCGGGCCAGACGAGTGCCATCACTGGTTGGACCATGTCAGGAACTGCGAGACGTGTACCGGGCCGTTCGTCAAGACTTTGATCGCACGGCTCGTCTACCTCGTGTTATGTGGGATTAGACTAATTCCACATGGTACACGTCTGGCCCGAGTTTGCATTTTCCGGTACACATGGGCGGGTTCCTGCCATGGTTGGAATTCTTATGGCACACGTCGGCCGCGAGTTTGCGGGGTCCCGCGCGTTTCTGCCTCACGTGTGCCGGCGGGGCGTGCGCCCCGTACACATGAGGGGCGAGTTTGCAGGCCGCCCGCGAACTGGGGGCAGGCGTGTACCGCGGGGCGCCTCCCGGTACTCGTCTGCCCCGAGTTTCGTGCGGGCGTGCAAACTCGCGGCAGGAGTGTACCGGCGCGCAGCACCGCCCGTACTCGTGAGGGCCGAGTTCGCGGACCCGCTGCAAACTCGCGGCAGAAGTGTACCGGCGCCTATCGCCAGCGTACTCACCTGTTCCGAGTTTCGTGCAACCGTGCAAACTCGGCCCAGGTGTGTACCGGGCCGGGCGCCGCCCGTACTTGTCTGGCCCGAGTTTGCGCCGCCCCTGCAAACTCGCGGCGGAAGTGTACCGGGCGTCGACGCATACCGATCCCAGGCGGTCTGACGTAAACTCGCTTTCCGCCTGCGCGATGAGTCGCAGGAGCCGTATCATGTGCCCTTGGAGTTAGCCCCTCCGGAGCGGTGGGGCAACGAGTAGTGGTGGGGCAACGAGCGGTAGCGGGCGAGGGCGAGTCCCCGGGATTGCGGTGGTTTCATGGCTGATGGTAAAAGGCTCGGCGTGCGCGATGGGGTCGCCGTCTCGAGCATGCTCTTCGGGCTCTTCTTTGGGGCGGGAAACCTCATATTTCCCATCCACATGGGTCAGCTTGCGGGCAGGAATGTGTGGTGGGCGCTGCTGGGGTTCCTCGTCACCGGCGTGGGGCTCCCCATACTTGGCGTCGCGGCGCTAGGCGCCAGCCGCTCGAAGGGCCTCCTGGACCTGAGCTCGCGCGTGGGCCGGCGCTTCGGGCTCGCGTTCACCTGCGTGCTATACCTCACGATCGGCCCCCTGTTTGCCATACCGCGCTGCGCCATGGTGGCGTACACCGTCGGCATCGGGCAGTCGCTTCCCAAGGGTGCGCACGGCCCGTGGCTCCTGCTCTTCTCGCTCGCGTTCTTTGCCGTGGTGCTTGCGCTGTCGCTCAGGCCGGGAAAGATCCTGACGTGGGTGGGCAAGGTGCTGACGCCGGGGTTCCTGGTGTTTCTGGGCGTGCTGGTGGCAGCGGCGCTTGCGGCGCCGTCCGCGCGCGTGGCAGACGTCGCGCCGCAGGGGGCGTACGCGGGGTCGCCGTTCGCGACGGGGCTGCTCGAGGGCTACAACACGATGGACGCGCTCGCGGGGCTGGCTTTTGGCATCGTGGTGGTGGGGGTCGTGCGCGACCTTGGCGTGAGCGAGCCGGCGGACGTCGCGCGGGGCACGATCGCCTCTGGCGTGGGAAGCGGCCTCATCATGGCGGTGGTGTACGCGCTCGTGACCGTCGTCGGCACCCAGAGCAGGGGCGCGCTTGCGGCATCCAGCAACGGTGGCATCGCGTTTGCGCAGATAGCGCGCCTGTACCTGGGGAACGTGGGTCTGGTGGTGCTTGCGGTGACCGTGACAGTGGCGTGCCTGAAGACGGCGGTGGGCCTGGTGACGAGCTGCTCGCAGACGTTCGTGGGGATGTTTGGCGGGAGGGTGACGTACCGCGGATGGGCGGTCGCGTTCACGATTGCGTCGTTTGCGCTGGCAAACGGCGGTCTCGACGCGCTCATCGCATGGTCTCTGCCCGTGCTCGACGTGATGTACCCCCTTGCCATCGTGCTCATAGCCCTGGCGCTTGCGGGCGGGGCGTTTGGGTACGACCGCGTGGTGCTTGCGTGGGCGGAGGGCGCGACGCTGCCGGCGGCGGTCCTGGGTGCGGCGGGCTCGGCCCCCGCGGCGCTTGCGGCGACTCCCGTCGTGCGGGCGATGGCGCGCGTGGCCGCGGCGCTGCCCCTGGCGGCGTGGGGCTTTGGCTGGGTGGTGCCCGCGGCGGCGGGGCTTGCCATTGGCCTTGCGGTGCATGCGGTGCGCGCACGCGCGCAGGACCGCGGCAACGTGCCGTCATTGTGAGAGGCCCGGCTTTCGGGCGGTGGGGGCGGCTCTTCTCGTACAATACGATGGTTACGCCATCTAAGGAGAATGCATGCCAAGCCTGTCCGACCAGATCGCATCGCGGCGAACGTTCGCCATCATCAGCCACCCCGACGCGGGCAAGACCACCCTCACCGAGAAGCTGCTGCTGTACACCGGCAGCATCCAGACCGCAGGTTCGGTGAAGGGCAAGGCGAGCGCGCGCCACGCCGTGTCCGACTGGATGGACATCGAGAAGGAGCGCGGCATCTCGGTCACGTCGTCCGTGCTGCAGTTCACGTACGAGGGCAAGTGCGTGAACATTCTTGACACCCCCGGCCACCAGGACTTCTCTGAGGACACGTACCGCACGCTCATGGCGGCGGACGCCGCGGTCATGGTGATCGACGGCGCAAAGGGCGTCGAGGCCCAGACCAAGAAGCTCTTCAAGGTCTGCACGCTGCGCCACATCCCCATCTTCACGTTCGTGAACAAGCTGGACCACGACACCCGCGACCCCTTCGACCTCACGGAGGAGATCGAGACGGTGCTGGGCATCGGCACGTACCCCATGAACTGGCCCATTGGCAGCGGCCGCAACTTCCGCGGCGTGTTCGACCGCAACTCTCGCCGCGTGATCGCGTTCGAGGGCGACGGCCACGCCAACGCCACGAAGAAGGTGAGCGAGATAGAGGCCGAGCTGGGCGATCCCGCGCTGGACGAGCTCATCGGCGAGGAGAACCACCGCACCCTGATGGACGACATCGAGCTTCTGGACGGTGCCGACAACGAGTTCGACCTCGAGGCCGTCCGCACCGGCCGCCTGACCCCGGTGTTCTTTGGGTCGGCGCTCACGAACTTTGGCGTGGAGCCGTTCCTGAAGGACTTCCTGCGCCTTGCGCCGGAGCCCCTGGCGTACACGGACGTCCTTACGGGCGAGAAGGTCGAGCCCTCCCGGCCCGAGTTCAGCGGCTTCGTGTTCAAGATCCAGGCGAACATGGACCGCCACCACCGCGACCGCATCGCGTTCGTGCGCATCTGCTCTGGCAAGTTCGAGCGCGGCATGAGCGCCTACCACGTGCAGGGCGACCGCACCATCAAGCTCGCGACCGGCACCTCGATGATGGCGGACGACCGCGCCATCGTGGACGAGGCGTACGCCGGCGACATCGTGGGCCTGTTCGACCCGGGCATCTTCTCCATTGGCGACACCGTGTGCGCCGGGAAGCCCCACGTGCAGTTTCCCCAGATCCCCACGTTCGCGCCGGAGCACTTTGCGCGCATCACGCAGGTCGACACCCTCAAGCGCAAGCAGTTCATCAAGGGCGTGGAGGAGCTTGCCCAGGAGGGCGCCATCCAGATCTTCCGCGAGCTTGGCATGGGAATGGAGAGCGTGATCGTCGGCGTGGTGGGCGTGCTGCAGCTCGACGTGCTGGAGCGCCGCCTGAAGAGCGAGTACGGCGTCGCCGTGAGCCGCCACCCGCTGCCGTACCACGAGATCCGCTGGATCATGAACAAGCCGGACGAGCTGGACATGGCGAGCCTGAACCTCTCGCGCGACACCGGTCGCGTGGAGGACATGCGCGGCGGCCGCCTGCTGCTCTTCACCAACGAGTTCAACGTGAACTGGGCGGAGGAGCGCAACCCCGAGCTCAGGCTCTCGGAGTTTGGCAACGTCATGTTCTAGGACGCGGCGGCGGGCGAGGCGGCGCGTCCTTCTCCCCGCGGACGGACGGGCCCGATGCCGGGGCCCGAGGCAGCGACACGGACTGGAGGCGCCATGCCCACGCTCCTTCTTCTTGCACCGTTCTGCGACGAGCACGTCGATGCGCTGCGCGAGGCGACGGGACCCGGCTGGGCCATCGAGCGACATTGGCCGGCGGACATGTCGACGCCCAGGGCCATGTGCTCGGGCAGGTACGACCTTTCCGACGACGAACTGGTGGCGGCGCTCGAGCGCGCCGACGCGGTGATAGGGGAGCCCGCGCTCCCGCTCCTGCGCCGCGCGGCGGACGAGGGCTCGCGGCTGAGGCTCCTGCAGGCGACGTGGGCCGGGACGGACCGCTACACCAGGGGCGACATCGCGTTTCCCGCGGGCGTGAGCCTGTGCTCCGCCGTGGGCGGCTTTGGGCAGCTGATCTCTCAGTACGTGCTGGCGCAGGTCCTGGGACTCATGCAGAACCTGCCCGCGTACCGAGACCGGCAGAGAGGCGCCAGCTGGGAGGACCTGGGCGCCGTGGGGTCGCTCGACGGGGCGCGCGTGCTCGTGTTTGGCGCGGGCAACATAGGCGGATGGGTGGCGCGCCGCCTGCGCGGCTTTGACTGCACGGTGACCGGCGTGTGCCGCGACCCCTCCCGCCCGCGTGAGGGGTTTGACCGGCTCGTCACGCTGGACGACGCCGAGGCGGAGCTTGCCGGCGCGGACGTGGTTGTGGGCGCGCTTCCCAACACGCGGTCGACTTCCGGTTGGTTGGACGGTCGTCGGCTGCGGCTCATGGGGCCGGGCACCGTGCTCGTGAACGTGGGGCGCGGCAGCTTTGTGGAATCGGATGCGCTCGCGGAGGTGCTGGCAGAGGGTGCGATCCGCGGTGCGGCGCTCGACGTGACCGCTCCCGAGCCGCTGCCGGCCGGGCACCCGCTCTGGCGGGAGCCGCGCTGCCTCATCACGCCGCACGTGTCCGGCGGCTCGTTTGGGCGACACCGCCAGACGGAGGACAACATCTGCGCGATCTGCTGCGGCAACCTGCGCGCGCTGGCCACGGGCGGGCCGCTCAGGAACCTGGTGCCCGCGAGCGCCTTTGAGCTCGCGCCGCGCTAGGACGCGGCCGCGGCGCCGGGGTGCCGCGCCGGTCCTGCGGCGCACCGGTTCCACGGTGCACAGACCCGCGCCGAACTGCCCCCGCATCGCAGAACGCGTTCTGCGATGCGGGGTCTGCTTGTGTTTGCCCAGTTGAGCGATCTTCGCATCCCGTCGCACATCGTGAAGTGCGACGTGTGTCCGCGCCTGGCGTACGCATGGGGAAGGGTTCGACAGCGCCCTCGGACAGCTTCGGCTTCCATGCACCAACCCGCCTGCTCTTTGGCCCCGGCCAGCTTGGTCACCTGCACGAGCAGGCCATGCCGGGCAAGCGGGCCATGCTCGTGATATCCAACGGCAAGTCCATGCGCGCCAACGGCTACCTGGACAGGACGCTCGAGCGGCTGAGGCTGGCCGGGGTGGACACGGTGCTGTTCGACAAGGTCGCGGCCAACCCCACCAAGCAGGTGGTCGAGGAGGGCGCCTCCTTTGCGCGCGAGCACGGCGCGGAGTTCATCGTGGCGCTCGGCGGCGGCTCCGTGATGGGCGCGGCCAAGGTGATGGCGCTGCTCGCCCCCCTGCCGCCCGACGGCCTGTGGGACTACTCCACGGGAAGCACCGGTTGCCACCTGCCGCTCCAGAGGCCCGAGATGCCGTGGGTGGCCATCACCACCACGGCGGGCACCGGCTCCGAGGTCGACTGCGGCGGGGTGATCTCAAAGCTCGACACGCACGAGAAGATCGGCATACTCCCCCAACAACTTCGCGATGATCGCCGTGGTCGACCCGGAGCTCATGCTGAGCGTGCCTCGCAAGTTCACGGCGTACCAGGGGTTCGACGCGCTGTTCCACAACATGGGGGGCTTCATCTGCAACAGGGAGAGCCCCTTTGGGCAGATGGTGCAGCTCGAGGCCATGCGCAACATCGGGGCGTGGCTGCCGGTGGCCGTGCGTGATGGCTCCAGCCTCGAGGCGCTGGGCGAGCTTCAGGTTGCCTGCGGCGTGGACGGCATGCGCATGAGCGACTACGGCTCCGCGGGCACGCGCGAGGGGGCGGAAGTCACCGTCCCGGCGCTATCATAGGAGGCGTCGATGCCGTCTGAAAGGTGCCATTTGGAGCGAGAAGAACTCAGATCCCTGCTAGAGGCCGTTGCGGCGGGAACCGTCCCCGCGGACGACGCATGCGCGCGCCTGAGTGAGGCGTCGCTCGACGGGCCGGGCTACGTCGACCTCGGTTACGCCAAGCCGGACGTCCAGCGCGGCGTGCGCCAGGGCGTGCCCGAGGTCATCTACGGTGCGGGCAAGACGGCAGGGCAGATCGCCGGCATCATGCGCGCGCTGGTCGAGTCGGGCCAGGAGCGCGTGCTCGTGACCAGGCTCGATGTCGGCAAGAGCGCGGAGCTCTGGCGCCTCCTGCTCGACCAGAGCCTGCAGATGGTCACGGGCTACCGCTACCACGAGGCCGCCCGCATGGGCGTCTGGGGCGAGCCCGCCAAGCCGAGCGGCCACGGCTACGTGCTCGTGGCGTGCGCCGGCACGAGCGACCTCTACTGTGCGGAGGAGGCGGCGGTCACGGCCCAGATGCTGGGTAACGAGGTCCGTCGCGCCTACGACGTGGGCGTCTCGGGCATCCATCGGCTCCTCGCGCAGGCCGACCTCATCCAGAATGCGTCCGTGATCGTGGCGGTCGCCGGGATGGAGGGCGCACTCGCCAGCGTGATCGGTGGCCTGGCGGCCTGTCCCGTGATAGCCTGTCCCACGAGTGTGGGCTACGGCGCCTCGCTCGGGGGCATCTCGGCGCTGCTCGGCATGCTCAACTCCTGTGCGAGCGGCGCCTCCGTCGTGAACATCGACAACGGGTTCGGCGCGGGCTACCAGGCGAGCCTCATCAACCACGTGGGAAGGCGGACGTAGGGACATGACGGCAGACGCAACGGACGGCCAGACCACCACGAGCCAGGGCGCGGGTCGCACGCTCTATCTGGAGTGCGATGGCGGCATCAGCGGCGACATGGTGGTTGCGGCACTTCTCGACGCCGGAGCGAGCGAGAAGGCCGTGAGCGACGCGCTCGCGAGCCTGCCCTTGGGGGGGTACGACGTCCGGGTGACGCGCAGGTCCTCCAACGGGATCGACTGCTGCGACTTCGACGTGGTGCTGGACGGGGCGCACCAGAACCACGATCACGACATGGCCTACCTCTACGGCAACCTCGACGGCGTGGCAAAGCCCCGCCCGCATGGCCATCACCACGAGCACCGCAACCTGTCCGACGTGCTCGCGGTGATCGATGCCGGCAGCCTTGCGCCCGGGGCATCCGCGCTGGCGCACCGCATCTTCGAGATCCTGGCGGAGGCAGAGTCCAAGGCGCACGGAGTGCCGGCCGACCAGGTGCACTTCCACGAGGTGGGCGCCGTCGACTCCATCGTGGACGTCGTGTCCGCGGCGGTCTGCCTGGATTCGCTCGGCGTGACGGATGCCGTCGTGAGTCCCCTGGCAGAGGGTCATGGCCGCGTGCGCACGCAGCATGGCGTGCTGCCCGTGCCGGTGCCGGCCGTGGTCAACATCGCGGCGGCCCACGGCCTCGCGCTCGCACCGCGCGATGTGGAGGGCGAGCTCGTGACGCCAACGGGCGCGGCCATCGCGGCGGCCGTCCGCACCGCGGACGCGCTCCCGCCGGCGTACGCGATCAAGGCCGTGGGATACGGCTGCGGCAAGCGCGCGTACGAGCCCCGCAGCATGGTGCGCGCGATGCTGGTCGAGCCCCGCGACCCCGTGCCCGCTGCTCGCCCTACCGAGCCGGCGCGCGCGGACGCCCTCGTCAAGCTCGAGACCGAGGTGGACGACTGCACGGGCGAGGCGCTTGGCAACGCGCTCTCCAAGCTCTTCCTCGCCGGCGCGCGCGAGGCCCACTACGTGCCCATATACATGAAGAAGAACCGCCCGGCGTACCAGGTGGAGGTGCTGTGCGCGCAAGACCGGGTCGCGGCGTGCGAGCGCGTCCTCTTTGAGGAGACCACCACCATCGGCGTGCGCCGCCACCCGGTGGAGCGCACGGCGCTGCCCCGGGAACAGAAGGACGTGCGCACGTCGCTGGGTCCGGCCCGGGCCAAGGTGGTCACGCTGCCGTCCGGTGCCGTGCGTGCGTACCCGGAGCACGATTCCGTCGTGGCGCTTGCGGAGCGTGCCGGCGTGCCATACCAGGAAGCGTATCGCGCCGTGCTGGTCGCCGTCACGCGGGTCGTCGCGCAGACGGAGTAGCGATGGGGGAGCGTGCCGCCAACATGCCAAGGCCGCCTGAGGGCCTCTCGCTCGAGCGGGTGGATGGCGCCCTCACCCTGGTGTCTGATGACGGTCTGTCCATGTGCGGCGACTTCGCGCGCGAGCTCAGGCGCCTGCGCCCCGCAAACGTCTCCCGCGAGCTGCTGGTGCGCGCCGCGCGCGTGCGTGGCTGCGACCACCCGCGCGCCGTGGACGCGACGGCCGGTATGGGCGAGGACTCGCTGCTCCTGGCCGCGGCGGGCTTCGACGTGACGCTGTACGAGCACGACGCCGTGATCGCCGCGCTGCTTGCGGACGCCCTGGAGCGCGCGGCCGCCGTGCCGGAGCTTGCGCCCGTCGTGGCGCGCATGAGGCTGGTGTGTGGCGACAGCGTGGGGGCGCTGCGTGCGCTTGCGGACGGGGACGCCGGCGCACCCGACCGTCCGGACGTCGTGCTGCTTGACCCCATGTTCCCCGAGCGCCGCAAGAGCGCCTCCGTAAAGAAGAAGGCCCAGCTGCTGCAGCGGCTGGAGCGTCCCGCTCAGGACGAGGCCGCCATGTTGGACGCAGCCATCAAGGCGCGCCCGCGCAAGGTGGTCATCAAGCGCCCGCTCAAGGGGCCGTTCCTCGCGGGCGCAAAGCCCGTGTACCAGATAGCGGGAAAGGCCGTCCGCTACGACGTGCTGGTGCCTGCGCAGCTGTAGGAAGATTATGTAAGAGGAACCCCGCTCGGAAAATCTTTGGATTGATTTGAAGAACGAACTGCCTTGCTTGAGGATTGAAGAGTCTTGCTAACGGCTTGAAAGTCGCGTTCGCATTTTCATGCGAATCTTGCACGAGCGTACGGCTTGGCAAAGCCCGGTCTCTTTACCTGCACAGACACACAAGGCACGCCTATGTTGCGAACGGGAATATCTCGAAAAGACGAGAAATTCAGTTAACCCAAAAAATCTTTAATGAAAGTTGACACATCCCCCCCCCTTCAATGCTAATGTATAGAGTAAAAGCCAGATTTAATAGAAATTATATTTGACTTTTTATTAACTAGCACCGTGGGAAATGAGTAGTAGGGGAGGCCCCTCAATGGGAAAGTCGGTTAAGGTTTCCAGTGCCGTTCTGTCAAGCGTGATTGGCCTGGGCATGGTTGTCGCAGGCACGCCTGTGACTGCCATCGCGGAGCAGGGTGGCACCACGGCTCCTGCAAATGGGAACAATGTCAAGGTCACTAAGGCAGCAAGCAACGACCTCGATAGCCTCAAGAAGGCTATGGATAAGGCCGCCGATGAGCAGGCTGCTGCCAAGAAGGATGTCAAGAAGGCCTCGGACGCCGTTAAGACCGCTCAGGAGAACGTCGACAAGGCTCAAGCGAAGTTTGACGAGGCTCAGAAGGCCGTGGACGAGGCTCAGAGCGCCCTCGACGCGGCAAAGACCAACCAGACCGACGGCGAGAAGGCTCTTGCAGACGCCATCGCGAAGCGTGATGCCGCAAAGGATGCCTGGAACAAGGCAAGCGCAGCTTATGACCAGGCGGAGAAGGACCAACAGACCGCTTCCGAGAAGGCTGCCGCAGCTAAGGCGAATGCTGATGCAGCCAAGGCGAACCTTGATGCGGCCAAGAAGCAGTACGACCTTGCCGCGCTGAAGCAGGCCAAGGACGAGAAGGAGAAGACCGCGAAGGACTCCGGCGTTGCGCTCAAGCAGGCAGAGGACGCGCTTTCAAGCGCCAAGGCGACGTCGAGGCACCTGCACATCGTTGCCGGCAAGGCAAAGTACGACTGTGAGAACGCGGTCGCAACGACTAAGGATCTCCAGCAGAAACTGAATGCGGCTCAGGACGAGTTCAAAGCCGCTGTTCGCGAAATGTCGGCCAACCCGACTCCCGAGAACGTGGCTCGCTATAACCGTGCGAAGAGCGCTCGTGATACCGCTAAGAAGAACCTTTCCGATTTCAAGAACACGCACAACATCCACGAGATGGAGTTGAAGGCTTACCTTGCTGCCATGAAAGCCGACAACTACGACCATGGCGAGCTCAAGAAGGCACAGGACAACTACAACGCGGCCAGCGCGCAGTACAAGCAGGCCACGGACCAGTGGCAGCAGGCAAGCAACGCCTACAGCCAGGGCGTCCAGAAGATCAACGACGCTCAGAAGGCTTATGACGACGCAGAGGCCGAGCTTTCAAACGCCAACAAGGCTGTGGAGACCGCCAACCAGGCTGTGAAGGACGCCAACGACGCCAAGATTGCTGCCAACGAGGCGTTCAAGAAGGCATACAACGAGGCTGCCGCCGCAAAGGACGCGCTTTCCAAGCTCGAGGACGCCGTGAAGGCTGCCCAGGATGCTTACGACGCGGCTGTTGCAAAGCGTGACGAGGCTGCGAAGGCACTTGACGCCGCAAAGCAGAACCTTGCTGACGCCGAGACCGCGCTTGCCTCTGCAAAGGACGAGTTCGCTAAGAAGCAGCAGGACTACATTGCCGCCAAGGCCGCCTATGAGGTTGCCAAGAACGTCAAGCCCGCTTCCGCTGCGAAGCCTGCCCCCAAGCACATGAAGCAGGCCGCCGCAAAGCAGTCCGCTGCGCGGAAGAATGCCGTCCCCAAGACGGGTGACGCGAACGCGAGCGCTGCGCTTCTCGCTGGCATCGCTGCCGCCGGTGCGGCTTCCATCTGCGTTGGCCGTCACTTCAAGCGCGAGGAGCTCTAATCTTCCACGACCCTAACTACTAGGGACTCCGCTACGAGCCCGACTGCCTCTTGGGGCAGTCGGGCTTTATCGTGTCTGTCTGTGGAGGGGGAGTGGGACAACGAGAGGGACACCTTGCGTGTGTGCAGGGTGTCCCTCTGGTGTTAGCCTGGGGATTGCTCAGGCGGTGCTCTTCATGCGTTGCGGGAGCTACACGGTGTGAATGCGCTTCTCGTCGTAGCGCTCCGCGCCGTGCGGGGTCACATCCTCTGCGGGGCGGCCGACGGCAATCAGGCAGAAGGGCGTCAGGTCGTCTGGCAGGCCGAGCGTGGCGCGGACCTTCTCCTCGCGGTCGCGAACGGGGTTGATCGCCATCCAGACGGCGCCCAGGCCCAGGTCCGTTGCCTCGAGCAGCATGTTCTGGGTCGCGGCGGCCATGTCGAGCGGCGCGCACTCGGGAAAGCGCACGTTCTGCCTGAAGCAGGGAACCACCACGAGGGGCGCCTTGGCGGCGGCAAGGGCGTAGGGCGACGCCTTGGAAAGCGCGGCGCGCGCCTCGTCGTCCCACACGAGGTAGAACTCCCATGGCTGCTGGTTGCCTGCCGAGGGCGCGGACATCGCGGCGTGGAGAAGGGCCTCAGCCTCAAAGGACGTGACCTTCTCGCCCGTGAAGTTGCGCACGCTCGCGCGCCGGTACATCGTGTCGAGCGCGCCCATGCTACTCGCCGTCCTCGTAGGGGTCCTTGTCGGGCACGTAGTCCGTGAGGCAGGCGTCCAGCTTGGCAACGATGTCGTCCTTGTCCATGTGGCGGCCGATGATGCAGAGCTTGTTCTCGCGGTCGCCCACTTCGGGGTCCCAGTCGTCCATGATTTCCGGGCTCTCCGCGACGATGCGCTTGAACTCCTCCTCGGGGGCGGTTGCGACCCAGAGGCCGTTCTCGTTCAGGCGCACCTGGTGGCCTGCCTGCTCGAAGATGTAGCACATGTCGGGGTTCTGCTGCGCCCAGAACGTGCCCTTCGTGCGGATGACCTCATCTGGGAAGTTCTGCAGCAGCTCGTTGAACTTGTCCACGTCAAAGGGCTTGCGGCGCGCGTACACAAAGGTCTCGATGTCGTACTCGAGCACCTCCGGGTCCTCGTGCTCCTCGGGGTGCTCCATCGCGTCGATCCACGCGGCGGAGTTGTAGGCCTTCTCGAAGCTGAAGCGGTCGGTGTTGAGGATCTGGTCCATGGGGACCTCGCCGTTTTCCGCCTCGACGATGACGGCGTCCTTCTGCAGGCTGCGGACGATGGCCTTGAGCTCCGCGATCTGGTCGGGGTTCACGAGGTCGGTCTTGTTGAGGACCAGCGTGGAGCAGAACTCGATCTGCTGGATGAGCAGCGACTCGATGTCGTCCTCGTCGATGTCGTCCTCGAGCAGGTCCTTGCCGCCGTTGAACTCGTCGTACATGCGCGCGCAGTCGACGACGGCCACGATGTTGTCCAGGTCGAGCGGGGCGTTGCCCTCGTACTTGGACTGGTCGCAGAACGCGCTGATGGTGTAGGCGATGGGGATGGGCTCGCAGATGCCGGACGCCTCGATGATGATGTAGTCGAAGTCGCCGGAGGCCGCGATGCCGCCCAGCTGCTTCGCGAGGTCGTCGGAGAGCGTGCAGCAGATGCAGCCGTTCGTGAGCGGGATGAGGCTGTCGGTCTGGTTGAGGCCGCCCTCCTTGATGAGGCTTGCGTCCACGTTGACCTCGCCGATGTCGTTCACGATCACGGCGGCGCGGATGCCCTGGTCGTTTGCCAGGATGTTGTTGAGCATGGTGGTCTTTCCGGCGCCCAGGTAGCCGGTGAGCATCACGATCTTGACGGGTTTGGACTGGGGCATGTGCCCTCCTCGCTTGGGCCCGGGGGCGCCGGGCGGTTTGTTGTCGGTTGCAGTCTAGGGGTTCGTACCCAAAAGGGCGGCCTCGCATGGTGGTTTCACGTTCAATACACGTAACCACCTGCGCCGCGCGCGTGGGCGCCGGCCCGCCTCGTATATAGTTTCCTCAACGGCGGGGCGGCGGGCCGGCCTTCTTCCGGCATGCCGACAAAACGCGTGGGAGGTCCCTTGGAGCAGTTCGAGTTCATATTGGTGGTGCTTGCGTGCGTGGGGCTGTCCTCGGTCCTGGACCACGTGGTGGAGAAGGTCTCGCTTCCCGTGCTGCAGGTGATCTTGGGCCTGGCCGCGTCCGTGCTGGTGCCCGGCGTGCGCGAGGTGCGGGTGGAGTCCGAGCTCTTCCTGGTGCTGTTCATAGCGCCGCTGCTGTTTAACGAGACCCGCGAGGTGGACCCGCGCCGCCTGTGGCAGAGCCGCGGCGACATACTGTCGCTCTCGGTGGGGCTGGTGGTGGCGAGCGTGCTTGCGGTGGGATACGTGCTGCACTGGCTGGTGCCGAGCATACCCCTGGCCGCGGCGTTCGCCCTGGGCGGGGCCCTGGGCCCTACGGACGCCGCCGCGGTGACGGCGCTGAAATCCTCCGTGAACCTGAGCGATCGGCAGACGACGCTCCTCTCGGGCGAGTCGCTTATAAACGACGCGTCCGGCGTCGTCGCGTTCCAGTTTGCCGTCGCGGCCGCGGTGACCGGGTCCTTCTCGCTCGCGAGCGCCGCCGGGACGTTTCTGGTGTTGTTTGCGGGCGGCATCGCGGCGGGCGCGCTGCTTGGGGTGGCGCTCTCTGCCGTCATCAGGCTGCTGGAGGACCTTGGCCTGGAGGACGTGACGTCGCACGCGCTGTACGAGCTGCTGGCGCCGTTTCTGGTGTACCTGGTGGCGGAGGCGCTGCACGTGAGCGGGATACTGGCAGTGGTGGCCGCCGGCATCGTGATGGCGGCGTCGCGTCCGCGCTTTCACTCCACGTTCGAGGCGCGCAGGTCGCTCGTGTCCGGCTCGCTGTGGTCCGTTGTTTCGTTCTTGATCAACGGCACCGTGTTTGTGCTGCTGGGCATGCAGCTTCCACACGTGGCGGCACCGGGTTTGTCTGGCGGGCTCGTTCCCGCGCAGGTGCTGGGCGTGATCGTGGCCGTCGCGGCCACGAGCATGCTGTGCCGGCTGCTGTGGGTGTACGCGCTTGAGGTTGGGCACCGCAGGCGCGGCGAAAGCCTGTGCGGCCGCAGCGGGTCCGCGCTGCACGACGCGCTGGTGACGACCGTCGCGGGCGCGAAGGGCGCCGTGACGCTCTCCATTGCGCTGACGCTGCCTGCGACCGTGGAGGGCGGCGCGCCGTTTGTGGGGCGCGACCTTCTGGTGACGCTTGCGGCCGGCGTCATCCTCGTGACGCTTCTGGCCGCGGACGCCGCGCTGCCACGCCTGGCCCCGCAGCCGGCGGACGACGGCTCGCTTGGGCGGGAGCGCAGGCGCGCCACCATGGCCGTGCTTGAGGGGACCGCGGCGGAGCTCGCGCACATGCTGGAGGAGGAGCCGGACGCCGACCACGCGCCGGCCGTGCGCTTCGTGCTCGACCGCTACCTGATGCGCATGGCAACGGAGCGGCTGGAGGACGCGGACGTGGCGGACGCGAACCGCGCCGTGGAGCGCGAGGAGTTTCGCCGGCAGGCACAGACGCTCAACCAGCTGCACGCTCGCCACGTGAAGACGCGCTCAGAGCAGGACTGGAAGGAGCACGTTCGCTGGCTGCGCTTCGTGCGTCATCTGGTTGGCTACCAGGGGCGGATGGAGGGCGTGGTGCCGCACGGGCACGCGCTGGGCGCGGCCGCGGCGGCGATCGTGCGGCGATCCGCGCACGTGGCGCGTCCGGACGGACGTCCGGACGACGAGGAGTTCGCGCGCGTGTTTGGCCAGGCCTGCATCTATGCGATCGAGCTGGAGTACGCGAGCCTGGACTACTTTGACGAGGCGATCGCCGAGGGCGACGCCGGGCGGGCAAAGGCGGCGCGCATCCGCAGGGACACGCACGAGCAGCTGCTGCGCTCGCTGTGGAGCTGGCTCAACTACGGTCGCGACGTGCCCGTGGACTCCGACGGGGCGTACGCGCTGCCGTACAATCTGCTTACGCACGAGTTTGCGCCGCGCTTTGGCGAGCACCTTGCGAAGGCCCGCGAGTACGCCCGCGACGTGGACGCGACGGCGCTGAGGATAGAGCTGGACGTGATAGCGCGCCTTCAGGCCGAGGGGCAGGTGTCCCGGCACGTGGCGGGCGAGCTGCGCGAGGACGTGTACCTGCTGCAGATGAGCGAGGAATAGGGGAGAAGGGCATGGCGTTTGCGGATCTGGCGCTTCGGCGCTGCAGCATAAGGAAGTACTCGGGGCGACCGGTGGGGCAGCGAAAGCTCGACCAGGTACTGGAGGCGGCGCGCGTGGCGCCCACCGCGAAGAACATGCAGCCGTGGCGCGTGCACGCGCTGCGGAGCCCGGAGGCGCTTGCCGCGTTTGACGAGCTGACGACCATGCGCTTTGGCGCGCCCGTGGTGCTGGTCTTCACCTACGACGTGGACGAGGACTGGAAGAACCCCCTGGAGGAAGGCATCCACTCTGGCCAGCAGGACGCGAGCATAGCGGCGACGCATGCCATGCTGCAGGCGACGGAGCTGGGGCTGGGCACGTGCTGGTGCAACTACCTGCCAAACGCGCGCGTCGCCGCGATGCTGGGGCTGCCAAAGTCGGAGCGCGTGGTGCTGGCGCTGGACGTGGGCTATCCCGCCGCGGAGGCGCACCCGGCGCACCTGCACTGGAAGCGGAAGCCCCTGGAGGATCTGGCGGACTACCGATAGGGGCAGCCGCGGCGCAGCCGTGATGCGGCTGCGGTGCGGTTGTGGGGCCGAGCGGGTGCCGATGGCGGAGGCCGTTCTTCTCTCCGTGGTGACGGCCGTTTTTGGGGGATGACGTGACGATCTTGCTGGCTGCTGCCCTTGTCGCGGCCGGCGCCGTGCTTCAGGCGCTGTTTGTGCGGGCGGACCGTGCGGGCGCGTATGGGCGCGCCGCGGTGCTTAAGGGCTGCGCGGCGCTGGCGTTTGTGCTGGTGGGCGGCCTGGGACTGAGGGCCGAGCTCGCGCTCGCCGGCCGCGACGCGGCGCGCGTGGCCCCGGCCGCGTCCATGTGCCTGGGGCTTGCGCTGGGCGCGGTGGGCGACGTGCTGCATGCGCTGCGCTTTGTGCTGCCGTCGCGCAAGAGGCTGCTGTTCAACGTGGGCGCGATGACGTTCTTGCTCGGCCACCTTGCATACCTGGCGGCCGTGGTGCCGGCGTGCGGCTGCCGTGCGTGGGGCGCGGTGGCCTCCGTGGCTCTTGCGTTTGCGGTGGACGCGACCGTGCTGCCAAGGATTCGCGTGCAGAGCGCGGCGGAGCTTGCGGCGGGCGGAGCGTACCTTGCGGTGACGTCGGCCGTGGTGGGCTTTGCCGCGGCGGGGGCGGTCGCCGGCGTCCCTGGTGGGGCGACGGCCGCGGTGGGCGCGGCTGCGTGGCCGGGTACCGCCGTATCGTGGCTGGCGCTTGCGGTGGGGACGGCGGCGTTTCTCGCCTCCGACGTGATGCTGGCCGTGAACACGTTTGGCGGCCTGGACAGCCCTCGCCTGCGCGCGACGAGCCTGGGCACGTACTACGCGGGGCAGTCGCTCATCGCGCTGAGCCTGGTGCTTGCGGCGTAGCGCGCCTGGCGCGGTTGCGCTACAGTACGCTGTGGCAATGGCATGGAGGTGGCCGCAATGGACGTGAGGGTTCTGGAGCTTGTGGACGGCGCGCGTAAGGCGCGGGGGCTCACGGTGGTGATCGACGTGTTCCGCGCGTTCACGCTGGAGTGCTACCTGTTTGCGCAGGGTGCCGAGAAGATCTATCCCATCGGGTCCGTGGAAGAGGCGCGCGCCCTGAAGGCGGCGCACCCCGACTGGCTGTGCTTTGGCGAGCGCGGCGGCTGGCAGGTTGAGGGATTCGACTTTGGCAACTCTCCGTCGCAGGTGGCGGGCGTGGACCTGACGGGCAGGACGTGCATCCACACCACGAGCGCCGGCACGCAGGGCATCGTGAGCGCGACGGGCGCGGACGAGATTGTGACGGCGAGCCTTGCGAACGCGCGCGCCGTCGCCACGTACATCGGGCGCCGCGACCCGCGCGAGGTCTCCATCGTGGCGATGGGGACGGCCGGCGTCACGAGCGCGGACGAGGACGTGCTGTGCGCACGCTACATAGAGGCGCTGCTGAAGGGGCAGGGCGACGGCTTCGACGTCGCGGCGAAGGCCGCAGCGCTGCGCGACGGCGCGGGCGCGAAGTTCTTCGACCCCGAGCAGCCCCAGTACCCCGCGGCGGACTTTCCGTACTGCGTGGACTGCGACCGCTTTGACTTTGTGATCCGCGTGGGCAAGGACGGCGACGGCCGGCTGGTGAACACGCGGCTTGACCTGTAGGGGCGGGCGCCGGCGTGCGGCGCGGCGTCGGTGCTGCCGGCGGCGCGGGCGATCGCCGGTACAGATGAGCCCCGAGTTGACGCGCCCGTACACGTCGAGGCCGAGTTTCGCGGGTCCCCGCAAGCTCGCGTCAGACGTGTGCCGGGCCGGTACACATGGGCGCGCTTTTGGCAGGAAGCCGC